>Ga0181530_10000431_pt1 | contig 53392 bp, 38 predicted proteins | sample PEATcosm2014_Bin_42_FD_119769 | JGI IMG/M metagenome (GOLD analysis project Ga0181530, IMG submission 119769) | Peatland microbial communities from MTU Mesocosm Facility, Houghton, MI, USA - PEATcosm2014_Bin10_60_metaG | ecosystem: Environmental > Terrestrial > Soil > Wetlands > Peat | place...
CGACGCGATGTCGTTCATCTTCCGCGCCTATCACGCCATGGCGCGGCAGCGGCCCATGTCCACCAAGACTGGCATCCCAACCAGCGCGACCTTCGTCTTCGTCAACATGTTGCGCAAGCTGCGAGCCGACTTCGCGCCGCAATACCTGGCTGCGGTTTTCGACGTTGCCGCGCCGACCTTCCGCGATGAGCAGGCGACGGCAATTGTCAGCACACGTAAGTTCGATAGCAAGACGCAGACCTACGTTGACAAAGCCTATGGCGGCTACAAGGCCAACCGCGCGGCCATGCCTGACGATCTGGCACAACAAGTCCCCTACATCCGGCGCGCACTCGAGGTCTATCGCATTCCTATCCTCGAAGCGCCCGGCTTCGAAGCCGACGACGTAATCGGTACACTGGCGCGCAAGGCCGCCGACGCCGGCTACACCGTCTTCGTCGTTTCCAGCGACAAGGACATGATGCAGTTGGTCAACGACCGCATCTGCGTGCTGAACCCGCCCAAGGACAACCTGATCTGCGACGCCGCCAAAGTGGAGGAGATCCTCGGCGTGCCGCCGGACAAAGTTGTGGACGTGATGGCGCTGCGCGGCGATGCCATCGACAACATTCCCGGCGCGCCGGGAATCGGCGACAAGGGATCTGTGGAGCTGATTCAGCGCTTCGGCAGCGTGGAGGCTGCGCTGGAGCATGCCGCCGAGGTCGATCGCAAGACCTACCGCGAATCGTTGCAGAACAATCGCAATGCCGTCCTCATCAGCAAGCAACTGGTCACGATTGACACGAATGTTGCGGTCGACTTCGAGCCGGAGAAGATGCAGGCGCAGGAGCCCGATCCTGCTGCGGCAAGGGCGCTGTTCACCGAACTGGAGTTCACCACGCTGGTGCAGGATTTCCTGACCGAGAGCATCGAACTGGGCGAGGCGGATTATCTCGAAGCCAGGAGCGCTGCGGATGTCGAAGCAGTGCTAGCGCTAGCGAGGAAACCCGGAGCGGCGCTGGCGATTGCTCTGGAATCATCGGCCACCGAGCCGGTTGCGCAAAGCGAAGCTGAAACCGAAAATCCAGACGAGGCGGAGAGCGATCAGCTCTCGCTCACGGCCGTTGCGCAGCCATCAGACGTGCCTGCGCTCAGTCATCGCGTCGCAATTTCCGCCGAAGCCGGTAAGGCGCTGACCGTCGCCCTCGATGACTCCGAAACCGCCGCTCCTCTCAAGCAGGCGCTGGTGGATGAATCGCTCGCCAAAACCGTTCATGACTGCAAGTCCGCGATGCACGTCTTCAGTCAGCAAGGAATCACGCTCGCCGGAATGCAACACGATCCGCTGCTCTACGCCTACCTGCTCGACCCCACATACCCAAATTACTCGAGCTACGAATTGCCCCCTATCACACAGCGGTATTTCAGCCTCAAATTAGGGCCGACGCCCGCCGAAGCCGCTGATGTGACGCTTCGCCTAACGCAGAAGCTCCGCGATGAACTGGATGACGCGCTGCGCAAGGTGTATGACGAGATCGATTTGCCGCTCGTGCCGGTGCTGGCGCGCATGGAAGACGCCGGCGTCAAGCTTGACTGCGATGTGCTGGCGGAGATGTCGCAGCGTCTGGAGCACGACATCGAAGCCAAGGCGCGGGAGATCTACGACAAGTCAGGCCACGAGTTCAATATCAACTCGCCCAAGCAGCTCGGCGACGTGCTATTCAACAAGCTGAATCTGCCCAAGCCGATGAAGTACGGCAAGGGCAAGACCATCTCCACGGCGGTTGATGTGCTAGAGGGACTGGCAGCGGAGCACGAAGTCCCGAAGATGGTGCTCGACTACCGGCAGCTCTCGAAGCTGAAGTCGACCTACGTTGATGCGCTACCGGCGCTGCTGAACTCCTGCACCAAGCGCTTGCACACAACTTTCAACATGGCGGGATCGGCGACCGGCCGCCTTTCGTCCGTCAATCCCAACCTGCAGAACATTCCGATTCGCACCGAACTGGGCCGCGAAATTCGCGCCGCCTTTATCGCGGAGCCGGGACACGTTCTGCTCTCCGCCGACTACTCGCAGATCGAGCTTCGTCTGCTGGCGCACTTCTCCGGCGACAAGCTGCTGGTCGAGGCTTATCGCGCGGGCGAGGACATCCATACGCTGACGGCGTCACAGGTTTTCGGCGTGCCGCCGCTCATGGTCAACCCCGAACATCGCCGCCGCGCGAAGGCGGTAAACTTCGGCATTGTCTACGGGCTGTCGGCGTTTGGCCTGTCGCAGCAGATTGGCATCGACACCAAGGAAGCCAAGCGCTTCATCGAGGCTTACTTCGAGATGTACAGCGGCGTCCGTGAATTCATCGACCGCACGCTGGAGCAGGCGCGCCTCGATCAGAAGGTTGCCACGTTGTTCGGCCGCGTGCGGCCCATCCCTGACATCCACAGCAAGAACTTCAATCTGCGCGGCTTTGCCGAGCGCACCGCGGTCAATACTCCGCTGCAAGGCACCGCAGCCGATCTCATCAAGCTGGCGATGATTCGCATCGACGCAGAGCTGCGCGAACGCAAGCTGCGGTCGAAGATGCTCCTGCAAGTTCACGATGAACTGCTGTTCGAAGTCCCAGAGGACGAAGTGGATACGATGAAGCGGCTGGTCACGGAGCGCATGGAACACGTGCACGAGCTCAGGGTCCCGCTAAAGGTCGAGATAGGGACGGGGCCGAACTGGCGCGACTTGGACTAGAGTGTGCCATTCGGGAGCAGGCGAAAAAGAACGGCAGCCGCAATCCGGGCTATCGCAGCAGCAGATCGTGGCATTCACGCAGCCAGTGGCGGAAAACATTCGTGGCCAGTGCACTCACCACTTCGGCCACGACTACTGTGGAGGCTCTTGTTTCTGCGCTTCGGCCACGGCGCGCTCGGCTCCCTGGAAGCCGATGCGCGAATGGGTACCATCGCAAAAAGGTTTGGTGGTCGATCCGCCGCAGCGGCAGAGGGAGAATGCTGGTTTGCCGGTCAGGTCGTAGGGATTGCCGTCGGCATCTACCAGTTCGACTGCGCCTTCAGGTGCCTCTACCCGCAACGGTCCGTTGTTGCGGACGGTAATTTTCACGTGCGCCATATGTCCTCCGGAATTCTCCGACGTCTCTCGCGCCGAGTGTCCATTGTAATGAGTGGCGGATGCATAGGGAACAGCGGCCAGCGATTGATGATTCTTACGGATCCACGGCTTCGATTGCTTCCCCAAACTGCTATTCCGCTTTTATAACTATCAGCTCGAAACTGCCGGGGACCATCGCCGGACGCTGCCCCGGAGCCACTGGCTTGTCGTCGCGCAGTGCCGTGACCAGGTAAACGACGTTGTTGTCCTGGTCAAGCGCCATGGTTCGCGCACCCCGTACCGTGGCGAGGTTCTGCTTGACCGTGTATTTGTCCGGACTGTCTTCGTGGACCACCGTCAGCACGCCTTCGCCGCAGGACATAAATACCTCCTGCGTGTTGGGGTTGAAACGGCCGGCGTCGACGCCTTCGCCGATCGGCACCGTGGCGACCACCTTGCCGGAATCGGAATCGACAACAGCCATCATCTTGTTGTGGCACCCGGCGAACAGCCGGTGATGCTTCACGTCGAAAGCCAGCGCGCTCGGCTCCTGACACGGCGCGATAGACCAGGTGTTGAGCACCGATAGCTTGCTGACATCAATCTCCGAAATCTGGCTCTTATCCTCGATGTTGACATAGACCTTGCCCTTGCCGTCGCTGGCGGGAAACTCCGGCTTGCCACCGAGCGGGACGGTGCCGGCAACCTTGCCGCTGGCCGCATCAATCACAGTTGAATCCTGGCTGCGCGCGTTGAAGGTGAAGACGCGTTTGGAGAATGGATCATACAAAATCGCATCCGGCCGCTCGCCAACTTTCACGCTGTCGAGCTTGCTCAGGGTCTTCAGATCGAAGACGGTAACCGTGTTGTCGCCGCCATTGCTGACGTAGCCGCGCTTCAACTCCGGCGCCAGCGCGACGCCGTGGATCGCTGACAGATCGGGAATATCGCCCGCCATCTTCAGCGTCCTGGTATCCACCACCATGACGTGGCTGCCCCGCGTGATAAACAACCGCTGGCCATCCTGGTCGTAAGTGAGATAGTCCCATCCGTCCTCACCGCCAAGTTTGACCCGCTCGGTGACCTTGAATTGCTTTTGGGCAAATGCCGGCACAGCCGCTAAAACCGCGGCTGCGATAACGATGGCAATCATTCGTTTCAAAATCATCTCCTATCTAACTGACTCACTTCAGATGCAGTGCGCGGCCTGCACAATCCTCGGCGACAGGCTTTTCCGTCAGCACGAGCGCGCAGGAAGAAGTAAAATAGCTACAAGAATAACTCAAAGGACCAGGTGAGAGTCTCAAGTGCAGGCCCGCCTGATCAGGTATCGCATGAAGAGATTCTCCTTCCTTTCACTGGCTGTGTTGCTTGGCGCGCCGCTCCTGTTCGCCCAGACGCAGGCCGCTACCAGCGACACGGTGGTCGAAGAGATCATCGCCCGCATCAACAACAGTATTGTGACTCGGGCCGATCTGCGCAAGGCGCGCGAACAGTTGTACAGCGAGGCACACCAGCAACCGGACGCCGCCGTCGCCGAACAACAGGCCAGGGACCATGAGAAGGACTTGCTGCGCGATCTGATCGACCAGCAATTGCTCCTGCAAAAGGCATCGGACCTCGGCATCAGCGCTGACACGGATCTGGTGAAGCGGCTCGACGAATTGCGTAAGCAAATGCACGCCGAGTCCATGGAAGAAATGGAGACTGCGGCCAAGGCTCAGGGCATCTCGTTTGAGGATTTCAAGCAGAACCTGAAGAACAACATCCTCACCCAGAAAGTGATCGGCCAGGAAGTGGGCGGACACATTGCGGTCTCGAACCAGGAGATCCAGCAATACTACGATCAGCACAAGGCCGAAATGGATCGGCCTGAGCAGGTGCGTCTGAGCGAGATCTTGATATCCACCCAGACGACGGCGGCGGTGAAGACACAGAAAGGCGAGACCGCGCTGCCCTTAGCGCCCACTGCCGACGCGGTGGCCCAGGCCCAAGCCAAGGTCAGCCAGGTTTACGAAATGCTGCAGAAGGGCGGCAGCTTTGACGACCTGGCTAAGAAGTACTCCGATGGTCCTACGGCCGCGGCGGGCGGCGACCTGGAATACTTCAAACGCGGGACCTTGTCCAGGGAGTATGAGTCGAAGGTTTTCGCCCTGACTGCCGGACAATACACCGAGCCCATCCGCACCAACCAGGGATTCGTAATCCTGAAAGTTACGGAGCATCAGACGGCTGGCGTGCCTCCGCTGAAAGAAGTCGAAAGCCAGGTTCAGGAACAGATTTACCTGGCCAAGATGCAGCCGGCCTTGCGCGATTACCTCACCAAACTGCGCGAGGAAGCCTACATTGATATCAAGCCTGGATACCTCGATACCGGCGCCAGTCCCAACGAAACCAAGCCCATCTACACCACCGCGACCACCGGCTCCGAGAACAAGGTCAAGAAAAAGAAGAAGCTGGGATTGTTCTAGCAATTAGCAATTAGCAATTAGCAACCAGCAATTAGCCGTTGGCAACTAGCTGTTGGCCTGTACGCGTGCATCAACTGGCCACTGACAACTGGTTCTGGCCACTGGCAACTGCGTACTGATACCATAAGCGCTCAGGTTGCATCGTGCCGCTCCGATGCAGCCATACAGGCTCCGAATGAAGGAATTCTACATTTGCGATTGCGCCCGGGTGGAAAACCAGACCATCACCTCGCTGTTTGTGGTCGCCCTCAAACAGGTGAAGTCGAAGAAGAGCGGCGAACTGTATCTGTCTTTAGTACTCGCCGATCGCAGCGGCCAGCTCCAGGCCAACATGTGGGACAACGTCGCCGACACGATCTCCGCCTTCGAGCAGGACGACTTCGTCAAGGTCAAGGGTGTCGTCCACAAGTACAACGGCCGCTGGCAACTCACCGTGCACAAAATACGCAAGCTGGGCGAGTCCGAGATCGACTACTCAGACTATCTTGCCAAAACCACTAAAGACGTCGAGCAGCTCTGGCAGACGCTCTGCACCTTTGTCGAGAGCTTCCAGAATCCCTGGCTGAAATCGCTGTTAAAAGAGTTCACGTCGGATGAGGCGCTGGTCGCGGCCTACAAGACGGCCCCTGCGGCCAAGACCCTGCATCACGCCTTCGTTGGCGGCCTGCTCGAGCACGTCGTGTCGCTGTTTACGGTTTGCGATCTGGCGGCGCGCAATTATCCGCAGGTCGACCGCGATCTGCTGCTTTCCGGCGCCTTCCTGCACGACATCGGCAAGCTGCACGAGCTCACTTATCAACGCTCCATCGCCTACACCACCAAAGGACAGCTCCTGGGCCACATGATCATCGAGCTGGAAATGCTGCACCAGAAGATCGCACGCGTGCCCGGCTTCCCCGATGAGTTGAAAGTGCTGCTTGAGCACCTCATCATCAGCCACCACGGCGAGTACGAGTTCGGCTCCCCCAAGCTACCCATGTTTCCCGAAGCGCTGATGCTGCACTACATGGATGATCTCGACTCCAAGATGGAGAGCATGCGGGCGCAATTCGAACGCGAGGCTGAATTCGATTCGCCCTGGACGAGCTACAATCCTTCGCTCGCTCGTCCCTTGCTGAACCCGAAGAAATTTATCGAGAAGGGTCTGGTCAACTCGCGGCTGGTGGAAGTGCCGAAAACCGTGGTTTCCGCAGCGGTGAACTCCACTATCGCAGCGAGCAACTCCGACGGCAATTCCGGCGAAGAGACCAACAACAGCGGAGCCAATGTCGAGGAGCCGGAGCCTGCAGCCGTCATCGCCGGTGCCGCCGACGAAAAGCCGGCATCGTCAACGTTCGAGGCCTTGCAGCGCAAGTTCGAGTCGCACAAAGTCACGCCCATCGCGAAATAGGACCCGCTGATCGCCAATGCTCGACTTCGCGCAGTTCGAGTGGCTTTCCTTTGACTGCTATGGCACGCTGATCGATTGGGAATCGGGAATTCTGGGCTATTTGCGGCCGCTGCTGCGGAAGAAAGGCCCTGCGATCGGCGATGCCGAGGTCCTCAGCTTCTATTCGGAGTTCGAACCGCGTGAGCAGGCCGGCGAATATCGCAGCTATCGCGCGGTGCTGAACAGCGTTGTGCGCGACTTCGCCCGCGAACTGCGCTTCGACGTGACTGAGGCTGAGGCAGAAGGACTGGCGGATTCAATTCGCAATTGGGATCCCTTCGCCGACACGGTGGCAGGGTTACGCCGCCTGCATTCGCGCTACAAGCTCGCGATTCTCTCTAATATCGACGACGACTTGTTTGCTCATTCGGCGCGCAAGCTGCAAGTTCCGTTCGATTGCGTGGTCACCGCGGAGCAGGTGCGCGGCTACAAGCCCTCGATGAATAACTTTGAGGTGCTGTTGCGGCGGCTCGGAATTCCTCCCACTCGGCTTCTTCATGTCGCTGAAAGTTTGTACCACGATGTGGAACCTGCGGGCTTGCTTGGAATCGCCACCGTGTGGGTAAACCGCAGACAGAACAAGCCTGCATCCGCCAGCAAGCTGAGCGATGCGCAGCCGGATATGGAAGTGCCAGACATCTACAAGCTTGCGGAATTGGCGGTTTCGAAGGCTACTGCCGAATGAAGTGGGTGCCTTCGTAGGCAGCTTGCATCGTTTGATAATCGGTTGAAGCATGGTCTTGAGCTGGCGCAATGGCCGGCATAGATCGCTCCCCAACATCTGTATGTGATCTGCGTCACAGACTGGTTAGTACCCCCGTCACAGCCCCGGCGTCACCTGCTGCATATCGTAGACAGTACTGATATCCGGGAGTTCAAAGCGGACCGTGCTCGTGGCCGGTCCTGGGGGAAGAAAGACGTGAAAACAACTGAATACTCTGCTTCGCCGGCTGCCACCCTTCATAACAATTCATCGGCGGCCGACGAAGCCTCACCGCGCACCTCGCCCAATGACGAGGAAGCTGCTGGAGGCATTATGCCCAGAATCAAAGTGACGCTCGACGGCAACGAAGCGGTCGCCTACGTGGCTTACCATGTCAGCGAGATCGCCGCCATTTATCCCATCACGCCTTCGTCGCCCATGGGCGAATCGTCCGACGCGTGGTCGGCCGTCGGAGACCAGAACATCTGGGGCACAGTCCCCAAAGTCATCGAGATGCAAAGCGAGGCCGGTGCTGCCGGAGCTTTGCACGGGGCGATCCAGGCGGGCGCGCTGGGCACGACGTTCACGTCGGCGCAGGGCCTGCTGCTGATGATCCCCAACATGTACAAGATCGCGGGCGAACTGACGCCCACGGTGATTCACGTCGCGGCCCGCTCCATTGCAGCCCACGCGCTGTCGATCTTCGGCGATCACCAGGATGCCATGGCCATTCGCCCTACCGGTTTCGCGCTGCTGTCCTCGAACTCAGTGCAGGAAGCCATGGACCTGGCGTTGATCGCGCACGCCGCAACCCTGGAGTCACGCATTCCGTTCCTGCATTTCTTCGACGGCTTCCGCACCTCGCACGAGGTCTCCAAGATCGAAGAACTCAGCCTCGACGATATGCGCGCCATGATCGACGACGACCTCGTCCGCGCCCATCGTGAGCGTGCGTTGTCGCCCGATCATCCCGTGCTGCGCGGCTCGGCGCAGAATCCCGACGTTTACTTCCAGGGACGCGAGTCGGTGAATCCGTACTATCTGGCTTGTCCGATCATCGTGCAGAACGTGATGGACAAGTTCTTCCAGATTGTCGGCCGCGAATACAAGCTCTTCCAGTATGAAGGCGCGCCCGACGCCGAGAACGTCATCATCATCATGGGCTCCGGCGCTGAGGCGGTGCACGAGACGGTTGACTATCTCACTGCACGAGGCAAGAAAGTCGGCATGTTGAAGGTCCGCCTGATGCGGCCTTTCTCGCTCGAGCACTTCCTCGAAGCCTTGCCGCCGACCGTTAAGAATATCGCTGTGCTGGATCGCACCAAAGAGCCCGGCGCAATCGGCGAGCCGCTCTATCAGGACGTCATCACGGCATTGACCGAAGGCTTCACCGCCGGCAAAGTTCCGATGGCAGCGTTCCCCAGAGTGATCGGCGGGCGCTACGGGCTGTCTTCGAAGGAGTTCACGCCGGCGATGGTCAACCGCATCTTCGAGGAGCTGACCAAGCCGACGCTACATAATCACTTCACCATCGGCATCAATGACGACGTCACGCATACCAGTCTCGCCTACGATGAGACTTTTTCGACCGAGCCGGCTGACACGGTCCGAGCCATGTTTTTCGGACTGGGCGCTGACGGAACGGTGGGCGCCAACAAGAACACCATCAAGATCATCGGCGAAGAGACCGAACTGAACGTGCAAGGCTACTTCGTTTATGACTCGAAGAAATCGGGCGCAGTGACCACTTCTCACTTGCGCTTCAGCAAGACGCCGATTCGCTCCACCTATCTCATCTCGCGCGCCAGCTTCGTAGCCTGCCACCAGTTCAGCTTTATGGAGCGGCTCGACGTTCTGAAGGCCGCCGATCCCGGCGCGGTCTTTCTGCTCAATAGCCCCTTTGGGCCGGACGAAGTTTGGGACAATCTGCCGCGCACCGCTCAGGAAACCATCATCAAGAGGAAGCTGCGCTTCTACGTGATCGACGCCGTGGATGTCGCGCGCAAGGCGGGCATGGGCGGCCGTATCAACACCGTGATGCAAACCTGCTTCTTCGCTATCAGCGGCGTGCTGCCACGCGAAGAAGCCATCGCCGCCATCAAGCACTCCATCGAGAAGACCTACGGCAAACGCGGCGAATCCGTCGTCCGCAAGAACTTTGCCGCCGTGGACGCGTCGCTGGAGAATCTGTTCGAGGTAAAAGTCCCGCCGACTATTACCTCGAAGTTCGACATTCGTCCGGCGGTTGCCGCCAACGCTCCCGATTTTGTGCGCAAAGTGGAAGCACTCATGATGATCGGCGAAGGTGACCAGGTTCCAGTCAGCGCCATGCCGATCGACGGCACTTTTCCAACGGCGACCACCAAATGGGAGAAGCGCAATATCGCGCTGGAGATTCCGGTGTGGGATGAGCAGCTTTGCATCCAGTGCGGCAAATGCGTCATGGTTTGCCCGCACGCTGTGATCCGCGCCAAAGTCTACGATCCTGCGACCGTGAACCACACACCGGAGGGCTTCCAGACCGCGGTTCCCAAGTGGCGCGAATTCTCCGAGCTGAAGTACACGCTGCAAGTCGCTCCTGAAGATTGCACCGGCTGCGGCTTGTGCGTGGCCATCTGCCCGGCAAAGAGCAAGAGCGAAGCCAAGCATCGCGCCATCAACATGGAGCCGCAACCTGCGCTGCGCGAGAAGTACAACGAGTATTGGGATTACTTCCTGTCGATTCCTGAACTGTCGCGTGAAAAGCTAGCCCACGCCCAGGTGAAGGACGCACAACTGCTGGAGCCGCTGTTCGAGTTCTCCGGCGCCTGCTCTGGTTGCGGCGAGACGCCTTACATTTCGACCATGACCCGGCTGTTCGGCGACCGCGCCATCATCGCCAACGCAACCGGCTGTTCATCGATTTACGGAGGTAACCTGCCGACGACGCCTTACACGGTGAATGCCGAAGGGCGCGGGCCGGCCTGGAACAACTCGCTCTTCGAGGACACGGCTGAATTCGGCATGGGAATGCGGCTTGCGGTGGACAGCCAAAATCGCTACGCGAAGGAGCTGGTGCAGCGCATGGCCGCGACCATTGGTGACGATCTGGCAGTCTCGGTCCTCAGCGCAGATCAATCCAGCGAAGAAGGCATTTTCGCGCAGCGCGAGCGCGTGAAGGCAGTGAAGGAAAAGCTGGCTGGCAACAAGAGTCCCGCCGCGCGCGATCTGCTTCATGTGGCGGACACGCTGGTCCGCAAGAGCGTATGGATCATCGGCGGCGATGGTTGGGGTTATGACATCGGCTACGGAGGCCTCGACCATGTTCTGGCTTCAACCGCCAACGTAAACATCCTGCTGCTGGACACCGAGGTGTACTCCAACACCGGCGGTCAGATGTCGAAGGCGACGCCGCTAGGCGCGGTGGCAAAGTTCGCCGCCGGCGGCAAACAGACGCCGAAGAAAGACATCGCCCTGATGGCCATTAACTATGGCCGCGCGTACGTCGCGCACATCGCCATGGGTGGCAATGACGGCCAGACGATGAAGGCCTTCCAGGAAGCCGAGGCTTACGATGGGCCGTCGCTCATCATCGCGTACAGTCACTGTATCGCGCACGGCTATGACATGGTGCACGGCCTCGACCAGCAGAAGCTGGCGGTCAACTCCGGACACTGGCCGCTGTTCCGCTACAACCCAATACTGGCCAAGGAAGGCAAGAACCCGTTCGTGCTCGATTCGAAGGCGCCAAGCATCCCGCTGGAGCAGTACATCTACAACGAGACGCGCTACACCATGCTGGTCAATAGCAATCCTGATGAAGCCAAGAAGCTGCTAGTGGCCGCGCAGGAAAACGTTAACGAGCGCTGGAAGCTGTATCAACACATGGCCGCGATGAACTTCGAGAAGAAATAGCGAGGAGAGATCATGATCGACCTGTCAACCAATTATCTGGGGCTGAAGCTGAAGAATCCGGTCGTGGTATCGGCCTCGCCGCTGACGGAGAAGCTGGAGAACTTTGCCAGGCTGGAAGACGCCGGCGCTGCTGCCATCGTGATGTACTCGCTCATGGAAGAGCAGATCGAGGCCGAGAGCGAAAACATCGACAACGCGCTGGAATACGGCACCAACAGCTACGCCGAGTCCACCTCCTACTTCCCCGACATGCAGAAGTATCACGTCGGCCCTGACCGTTATTTGGAGCTGCTGCACAAAGGCAAGCAGTCGGTGAGGATTCCGGTCATCGGCAGTCTCAACGGGCGCTCGCCCGGCGGCTGGGTACGTTACTCCGAATACATGGAGCAGGCCGGCGCCGATGCGCTGGAGTTGAACATCTTCGACATTCCGACCGATACTTCGCTCAGCGCCGACGACCTTGAGACCCGCTATTGCAACCTGGTGCGCACCATCCGCAAGAGTGTCAAAATCCCGATCGCGGTCAAGCTCGGCCCGTATTTCACCTCTTGCGCGAATTTCGTCAAGCGCCTGTCGGATGCAGGCGCCGACGGCGTCGTCATCTTCAACCGCTTCTATCAGCCCGACTTTGACCTTGAGGAGATGGAGGTCACCCCGAACCTGGTGCTCAGCAGCCCGCACGAGCTGCGCCTCCGGCTGCACTGGGCCGCCATTCTCTATCATCAGGTCGAGACCTACATCGCCATCACCGGCGGCGTGCACGACTCCAGCGACGTGCTGAAGTGCATGATGGCGGGCGCGCACGTGGCCATGATGACCTCGGCGCTGCTGAAGTACGGCATCGAGCACATCGGCGTGGTGCTGGCCGGCATGGAAAGCTGGATGGAAGAGCACGAGTACGTCTCGGTGCGCCAGATGCGCGGCAGCATGAGCATGGTGAACGTCGAGAACCCGGCCGCGTTCCTGCGCGGCAACTACATCAAGATGCTCGGGTCGTACACCTGGCGGGAGCCGGGCACGACGTTGACAACGTTCTAAATCAGCTGTCAGCCGTCAGCTCTCAGTTCAGGACAGTGCGACCTGGAGAAACTTTGCTTGTCGGTAACGAAATAGGAAGCGCCCGACACGAGCGCCGTAGGCGCGAAAGATGATAGCCCCGCCCTTCAGGGCGGGGTGTGCAATTCACAGAATTGGGAGTCCCGTAGGGACGGCACATTTTTCGCCTCTGCGAAAGCTATTGCAGCCGCATGCCGCCACACTGATGCGGCAAAGCACCGAACTCTAGCCCGTTTGTCCCTTCCACATCTTCCGCTTTGATCGCGAAAAATCCGCTTTCTTAACGAATTCCCTTGCCAAATCCAAAATTCGTACTACTATTCCTTCACTGGAATTTGGGGGCGGTCGGCATCCGCTGCGACCGCGAGTTTCCTTCACTTCAAACAAACCGCATTTCCTGACGAGGAGATTGAATATGAACCTTCCAGCGATTCCCCTTTCTCCCACGCCGTTAACCCTTAGCTTAAGTGTTTGTGCCGCGACAATACTGGTGGCGACGTGGCTCCTGTCGCGACGGCGCGGCGCACGGTTTCTCCTTGCGGGCAGCACCGGGCTGGCGATCTTCTTGCTGGCCATCCCTCCTGCCTATGCCACCGACGTGGTCATCATCAACGGCAGCGGGTGCCAGGTGACGGAAGAGGACGCCATCGGCCCCGTGCTGCACCATGATCTTTATCTGCGTATCGACTACCCTAATACGCACTGGCGCTTCGGGCTGCGCAACATGGGTCTGAAGGGCACGCAGGCACTCGATGTCACGCTCCAGGGAGCGCAGTGGACCTCGCCGCAATACATCATCAAGCGCGCGGGCATGGCGGAAATGTTCGTTCCCTACGACGATCGCAGCGAGACCTACTACGACATGTCGTTCGGCTATGACCGCATGGACCAGATTGATCAGGCCGATCTGCCCTCCGAGAATGCTGCCCTGGTGTATTTCCGTACCCAAGAACCAGGCACGCTCTTGTACGTGCGTGATAGCGTGCCCAAACTCGGGGTCGAATGCCGCGACGAGGGAATCGGATATCTGTGCAAGGGGGACAGCCCCACGCGCAGGCGTATTCAGGAGGTTGTAGTGTGGTCAGTGTTCGACGCCTTCAACTACGACTACATCATCGAGTACACCTTCCACGAAGACGGCCGCATTACCTTCCGCAGTGGCGCCACTGGCTACAATCTTCCCGGCAATACCTCCGAGCCTCACGTTCATAACGGACTTTGGCGGGTGAGTACCAAACTCTTAGGACGGGATGATAATCAAGGGCTGCAGTTCGCTCACGTCGAGGATGCGAACGGCTATATCGCCACCGATTCTTACACGCCGATTCCCTTCGTGGAGACCGCGGATTGGAATCAGTTGCAATTCAGCAGCATCACCGTCCAGAGCCTGACGCAAACCAACGATTACGGGCACTACATTGGCTACCAGTTTTATCCCTACAATCGGTGGGGTCAGGGCCACTTTCAGGAAACCTTTACCCAGCACGACCAGGACCTCACCAACAATGATCCCGGCGAAGACGGTACAGGCACGGGCTACAACAACTGGCTCTATACCTGGTACAACCCTAACAACTATCTGCTCCAGTACCTGGACGGCGAGCCGCTCGGCGGGGAGGGCGACGGAATTGTGCTGTGGTATTTCGGTGGGACCCACCACGAGCCCACCGATGCCGACAACCAGATGGGCAGTGGCGATCGCACGGGCATCACCCTAGTTCACTGGCTGGGCTTCGAAATGGTGCCGCACAACTTTTTCGACTACAACCCGCTGGGCGGGCCGCCGCGTTGCGGGGACAGCCGCGATTTGAATGATGCGAACTTGTTGCCAGCGTTCCATCACCAACACTAACCGGTTCCGGTTGGAAGCTTGGGCGCCAGCCTGTTTCCAATCCTGACCATCAGATACGCAACGGAGGTCGCGCCGGCATCAACTTGATGCACCGGAACGGCCTCCGGACATTGCGCCACAACCTCCGCTATACACCTGTCGCGTCCGCCGGGGTTCCGGAGAAGATCGTCATCACCTTCGCGTGCTAAGCTGTAGCGGTGGCGCTATATCTCGTTACCGGCGCGGCGGGGTTCATCGGCTCGGCTCTGGTGCGCGCCTTGCTCGAACGCGGCGACCAGGTGCGCGGGCTCGATAACTTCGAGACCGGACGGCGCGAAAATCTTGCGGAAGTTTTCTCCCTGATCGATTTTCGCGAGGCCGATCTGCTGGACTTTCAGGCCGTTCAGTCGGCATGCCAGGGAGTGGATTACGTGCTGCACCAGGCCGCGATTCCCTCCGTTCCGAAGTCGATCGCCGATCCCGCGCGCAGCAATCGCGTCAATGTTGAAGGCACAGTGAATGTGCTGATCGCCGCTCGATATGCTGGCGTGAAGCGGGTGGTCTATGCCGGGTCGTCGTCCGCTTACGGCGATACTCCGACCATGCCGAAGCGCGAAGACATGATGCCGGTTCCGCTTTCGCCATATGCGGTTGCCAAACTTACCGGCGAAATGTACATGAAAGTGTTTTACGGTGTGTACGGTTTGCCGACCGTCAGCCTGCGATACTTCAACATCTTCGGCCCGCGGCAGGACCCCACATCGCAATATTCGGCGGTGCTGGCAAAGTTCATCACCCTGATGCTGCGCGGCGAGCGGCCCACCATTTACGGTGACGGCGAACAGTCGCGCGACTTCAACTATATCGACAACGCGGTTGCAGCCAATTTGCTGGCGGCAACAGCTCCGGAGGCCGACGTCGCTGGCCAGACCTTTAACATCGCTACCGGCCATCGCTTCAGCCTGAAGCAGACGGTCGAGTTGCTGAAACTGTTGACCGGTTACAAGGGCGACGTTGAATATGCGGCTGAACGCGCTGGCGATATCAAACACTCTCTTGCTGATATCTCGCTTGCGCAGCATAAGCTGAAGTATCAGCCGCTGGTGGATTTCAAGGAAGGCTTGCGGCGCACGGTGGAGTGGTATCGCGTGAGCGAGCGCTCCAAGCGACAGGAGTTGGCCGCCAGCCGGTGACAGTTGCTTTGAAGGGGCGCACCTTTAGGTGCACCGTTCCGGCTCCTTATCTACGACAGGTTTAACGGCTTGTATCGGCGCGCCTGAAGGCGCGCCCCTTCATCTTTCAGCGAAAGGAATCTTATGCCACGTCAGCCCGGCGTTTATGCCACCTTCGATACCAGCGAAGGAACCATTGTCTGCCGCCTCTTTGAGCAGGATGCGCCCATCACCGTCAAGAACTTCATCGAACTCGCCGAAGGCGCGCGCGAGTGGACGCATCCCCACACCCGCAACAAGAGCAAGACGCCGCTTTACAACGGAACCATCTTCCATCGCGTGATTCCCGAGTTCATGGTGCAGGGCGGCGATCCGGCGGGCACCGGCATGGGTGGCCCCGGCTATCAGTTCCAGGACGAGACCAAGGGCTCGCCGCACAAGTTCGAAAGGCCGGGCAAGCTGGCGATGGCCAACTCCGGCCCCAACACCAATGGCTCACAGTTCTTCATCACCGTGGCGGCGACGCCGTGGCTCACCGGCAACCACACCATCTTCGGCGAAGTGATCGAGGGCCAAGACGTGGCCGACAAGATCACTAAACTCCCTCGCAATCGCCAGGACAAGCCAAACAAGGATGTAGTGCTCAATTCGGTGACCATCGAGAGAGCGTGAATTGAAAGCTGGTCCAAGCGCGCACACCAGCGAAAGAACCGCGCCCGAGCCGCAGGCGGTAATCGTCAGTCTGCTTCTGGTTCTTGTAACTCTCGTTCTCTACTCCCCGGTGGTTCGATTTTCATTCATCAATTTCGATGACCCGCTCTATGTAACTGACAACGTGCATGTTCAATCAGGCCTGGGCAGGGACACGGTGCAATGGGCGTTTACCACTTTCAGGGCGGCGAATTGGCATCCTCTGACTTGGCTCTCACATGCCTTGGATTACCAGCTTTTTGGGCTAAGTCCTGCCGGACCGCATCTCGTCAACCTGCTTTTGCACTGCCTGAACGTTGTGCTGCTGTCCTGGGTGCTTCTTCGGGCAACGGACCGCCTGGGTTGCAGTGCCATGGTGGCAGCACTGTTCGCGCTGCATCCGATGAATGTTCAATCGGTCGCCTGGGTAGCGGAGCGGAAGAACCTCTTGAGCATGTGCTTTTTCCTGCTCGCATTGGGCGCATACAGATGGTATGCGCGCCAGCCGCGGCTGGCGTCCTACTCGCTGGTGGCAATTCTTTATGCCCTTGGACTGATGGCGAAACCGCAGGTCATAACCCTCCCCGCGGTCCTGTTGCTTTGGGATTACTGGCCTTTGCAGCGGACGCTTGCCAGGGACGATGCGGTCTATTCCGCCGTGCAACGAAAACCTCCATTGCAAGGAAAACGCTTTTCGTGGCTGCTGATGGAGAAGCTTCCTCTATTCACCCTTGCGGCGCTCAGCGCGACAATTACCATCAGGGCGCAACGGCTCGGGGGTGGAATGAAGGGGTATCCGTGGCCGCTGCGGCTGGAAAACGCTCTGGTCTCCTATGTACGGTACCTGGGGAAAGCGGCCTGGCCAGCGCGGCTTGCCGTTGTGTACCCCTATCCCCGCAGCGCTCCCGCGCTGTGGCAGGTGGGCGCAGCATTTGTTTTCCTGTTCGTAATTACTGCTCTGGTCATCGCCCACCGCCGCCGCCGTTACCTAGTGGTGGGATGGCTGTGGTTCCTGGGAACCATGCTCCCAATGATCGGTGTGATTCAAGTTGGGGGACAAGCCATGGCGGAGCGCTATGCTTATTTGCCCTTCATTGGGTTGTTCATCATGATCTGCTGGGGGATGGGAGATTGGATGGAAGAACGCCGGATGCCCGTCGCATTGGCGGCTGGCGCAAGCCTCGGGGTATTGCTGGCGCTATTTGCGGTCGCTCATCGTCAGCTTGGGTATTGGAGCGACAGCGAATCTTTGTGGTCACATACGTTGCAGGTCACGACCGCAAACTACATTGCTGAGGACAGTCTCGGTGCGGCCCTGCTCAAACGCGGGTCTCTGGAAGAGGCGGTGCCGCATTTCCGGGCAGCAGTCGAAATCGAGCCACTCGATCTGATGGGTAACCTTGTTCTCGGCGATTACGAGGCCATGCAAGGAAACCTCCCGCAAGCCATTGAGCACTACAGAAAGGCGTTGTTGGCGGATAGCGATCCGTTGCTGAAGTCGGAGGTCCTCCGCAACCTGGGTCATGCTTATCGGGACCAGGGAGATGAAGTACGCGCGCAAGAATGCTTCCGGGCGGCAGAAGCTCTGCGCCAAAGTCTTCCCCAATGAGGGCCGAGCGAAGAGGGAACAGCGCGACTTTGCCGGTGGCTGAGAGCTGATGGCTGAAAGCTGTCAGCTAACTCGGTTCTGCCGTATCCATCACATACACCCGATTGGGATTGCCCGGCTGAATCTGGTTCTTCTCAAAGCAGGCCTTGATGCGACGGCGCAGTTCGCGGCGGACGGCGTCCTGCTGTCCCGGCTTCATCTTCACCAGCATCAGGTAGTCCACCGCGTCGCCGCTCACCTTCTCGATGCCCGGCACCTCGGGCTTGGCGAGGATCATGGCGGAATAGGCGGGATCGCCCGCCAGTTCATCTCCGACTTCCTGCAATAGCTTGATCACCCGATCGCTGTCGGCGTGGTAGGCGACGGATATCGTCATCACGAGCTGCGTCCAGCCGCGGGTGAGATTGCTGACCACCTTGATCTCGCTGCTGGGGACGCTGTACATGGTGCCGTCGGCATCGCGGAGCACGGTGCGGCGCAGGGTCATGGATTCCACAACTCCCCGAACGCCGGCGATCTTGATAGTGTCGCCAATGTCGTACTGGTTCTCGACCAGGATAAAAAAGCCGTTGATGAAGTCGTGGACCAGGGTCTGCGCGCCGAAGCCGATTGCAACGCCGGCGATGCCGGCGCTGGCCAACAGCGGTCCCATACTGATGCCCAGCAGCGGCAGGATCTGCAAGGCCGCAACGAACATGATGAGGAACACGCCGAAGCTGTAGATGACGCTGGAGAGCGTGCGCAGTTGCTGGGCGCGAACCGCCGACGGCAGTCCCTGGCTGGTGCTGAGATCGCTGAAGTGCCGCGCCACCGCCCTCAGCAGCCGCGTCAGGATGAAAGCGATAATCAGGACCGCGATGATGCGCGGCACCTGGTGACGCACGAAATCGAAGGTGTCGTCGCTCCAGTTGTTGAGCATCTGGAGAAGATGGTCTTGGGCGCGATGCGGCGCCAGCATCAGGGCCGCTAATCGCAGTGCGATGGGAGATGGCATCCTGGCGGATTATAGCAATCGGATCAGAATAACGGATGACAGTTGCCGTCACACGCGTTGCTTTGCGCCTACGCAGCGCGGAATATAATCACGATGAGTATGAGCTACACAGCGCACGTTGTTGCACGATGGACCAGCTTCACCATCATGGCGGTACTTTTTCTTTGCTTTGGGATTGGTTCCGCGGCCCAGGTACAGACGGCCCCGCCGCCGACCATCCTCCACCCACCAGCCAACTCCGATGACACGGCATGGGAAGCCCAGCAGCGGAAGGAGATGGCGAAAAAACTGAATCTGCAGCGCCAGCAGGAAATCAAGAAAGACACGGAAAAGCTGTTGCAGCTTGCGACCGAGCTGAAGCAATCGGTGGACAATACCAGCGCGAACACGCTTTCACTGGATGTGATCAAGAAGGCCGAGCAGATCGAGAAGCTGGCCAAGACGGTGAAGGATAAGATGAAGGGACCGTAGAAGCAGTTGTCGGTTGCCAGTTGCCAGTCGTCAATCTTCGTTGTAAATTTCCACGGTGTGATCTAGCGGATGCGGTTTGATCGTGAGGCGGCGAACGCGCCTGCGACATTGAGCGTCTGAAAGTTGCAAAGCGATTGCACGTGCCGCGGGTTAACGCACCGCAGAAACACAACCGCCTAAAGGGCGCGAGGAGCAGATATGGCTTTCAAGAAGTATGTGGAAGTTGCGGGCAGTGAGCGCAAGCCGATGCTGGGTGCAGCGCGGACGGCCCATTCGGATCCCAACGAGGTGATGCAGGTGACGCTGGTGCTACGGCAGCGAGTCACGGGCGGGAAACAAACGCCGCTGGCCGAACTTGTCGCTCGCGGCCAGCGTTTGTCTCGGGAGGAGTATGAGGCCCGTTACGGCGCCGATCCGGCTGATGTCCGCAAGGTGGCGGCCTTCGCCGCGCAATTCGGACTTGCGCTTGCCAATGTCAACCTGCCTGCCAGGACCGTGAGTCTTACCGGTACATGCGCCGCATTCTCCGAGGCCTTTCAGGTGCAACTGGGCAGCTACAAATATCAGGGCGGCTCGTATCGCGGACGCACAGGCTTGGTGAAGGTGCCACAAGAGCTGAGTTCCATCATTCGCAGCGTCCACGGACTCGACAACCGGCCGCAGGCGCAGGCCCATTTCCGGCTTGCAAGCACAGGTGCGGCGGCTGCGGCCCAGGCGGTATCCTACACAGCCCTGCAAGTCGCCGAGGCCTACAGTTACCCGACCAGCGTGAACGGGAAGGGCGAGACGATCGGCATCATCGAACTGGGAGGCGGCTTTAATCAATCCGATCTCGATATCTACTTCAGTGGGCTTAACATCTCTCCCGTTCCTACGGTTGTGGCTGTGTCGGTGGATGGCGCGCAAAACCAGCCCACCGGCGACATCAACGGCCCGGACACGGAGGTCGGCCTGGATATTGAAGTGTGCGGAGCGATCGCGCCGGGCGCCACCATTGCGGTCTACTTCGCGCCCAATACCGATGCTGGATTTCTCGACGCCATTAATCAGGCAGTGACGGACACCGTGAACAAGCCGTCGGTGCTGTCGATCAGTTGGGGCGGGCCGGAGTCGACCTGGACGGCGCAGTCGTTGCAGTCGTACAACAGCGCTTTGCAGGCGGCCGCAGCCGTGGGTGTAACGGTATGCGTGGCCGCAGGCGATAACGGATCAACTGACGGCGTAACCGACGGCCTGGACCACGTGGATTTTCCCGCGTCCAGTCCGTACTCGCTGGCGTGCGGTGGAACCACGCTGGAGCTGGCCGGCGAGTCGATTTCAAGTGAAGTGGTGTGGAACGATCTTTCCAGCGGCGAAGGCGCCACGGGCGGCGGGATCAGCGCAACCTTCCCGCTTCCCACCTGGCAGGCGAATGCAAATGTTCCGCCGTCCGACAATCCTGGCAACTTCGTGGGTCGCGGAGTGCCTGATGTCGCCGGGGATGCCGATCCCAATACCGGCTACAACGTGCAGGTCGACGGCTCCAGCTTTCCCGTTGGAGGGACGAGCGCGGTGGCGCCGCTGTGGGCGGGATTGATCGCGCTTTTCAACCAGTCGCTGGGCAAATCGCTGGGATATCTGAACCCAACTCTGTACCAGAATGTTGGAGAAGACGGATCCTTTCATGACATCACCTCGGGCAACAATGGCGATTACAGTGCGGGGCCAGGATGGGACGCGTGCAGCGGCTGGGGCAGTCCGGATGGAGCAGTGCTGTTGCAGGCGCTGTCGGGAACCGCCGCAGCTCCGACTCCAACTCCAACTCCGACTCCGACTCCTGCCCCATCTCCGACGCCAACACCTCCGAAACACAAACATAAGCCGAAGCCGAAGCAAAGGCTGAAGCCGCAACCGAAGCGGCGGAAATAGGAAGTCGAGAACACCAGCATGGCGCTAATCATTCGTTCGCGTTCCCACTCATTCGAAAACCGCAAATGAGTGGGGCACCCCGGTGGATTCGACGCAAACAAAACGCCACCCTGTTGGGATGGCGTTTCCTATGCCCAGAAACAGCGATGACTCAGGCCTTGGCTTTCACGATCCGCATGCCGTAGAACGACCGGTAAACGAACACAAACGACACTGCGAAGAACAGCAGTGCCAGCACGTGGCTGAAGGTCTCGCCCTTACTCGCGGTCAAACTGACAGCCAGTTCCACCGCCAGCAATCCGAACAGCGTGGTGAACTTGATGATCGGGTTCATGGCGACTGAGGACGTGTCCTTGAAGGGATCGCCCACCGTATCGCCAACGACCGTCGCATCGTGCAGCGCCGTTCCTTTTTGCTTGAGTTCAACTTCGACGATCTTCTTAGCGTTGTCCCAGGCGCCGCCGGCATTGGCCATGAACATCGCCTGATACAGGCCGGAGATGGCAATCGCGATCAGGTAGCCGATAAAGAAGAACGGCTCGACGAAGGCGAATGCCAGAGTCACAAAGAAGACCGCGAGGAAGATGTTGAACATGCCCTTCTGCGCATACTTGGTGCAGATTTCCACGACCTTCTTGCTGTCCTCGACCGAGGCTTTCTCCACTCCCTCGAGACGGATGTTGGCCTTGATGAACTCCACCGCGCGGTAAGCGCCGGTGGTGACGGCCTGCATGGAAGCGCCGGTAAACCAGTAGATGATGGCGCCGCCGCTGATCAGGCCGAGCACGAAGGGAGCGTGCAGCAGCGACAGCTTGCCGACATTTTCCGTCAGCCCGCGAGTGAGCGCCATGATGATGGAAAAGATCATGGTGGTGGCGCCGACGACAGCGGTACCGATCAGCACCGGTTTGGCGGTCGCTTTGAAGGTATTGCCCGCGCCGTCATTTTCTTCCAGCATGTGCTTGGCGCGTTCGAAGTTGACGTTGATGTTGTAATCGCGCTTCAACTCGCTCTCGATGCTGGGCACCTGCTCAATCAGCGACAGCTCATACACCGATTGTGCATTGTCCGTGACCGGGCCATAGGAGTCGACGGCGATGGTCACCGGGCCCATCCCAAGAAAGCCGAATGCGACCAGACCGAAGGCGAAGACCGCGGGCGCCAGCATCATCTCGCCGAGCCCATAGGTGCTGACGTAGTAGCCGATACTCATCAGCAGCACCATGGTAAAGCCCAGGTAGTAGCAGGAGAAATTGCCGGCAACCAGTCCTGACAGGATATCGAGCGATGCGCCGCCTTCTTCCGCCGAGGTCACCACCTCTTTCACGTGTCCGGAATTGACCGAGGTGAAAACCTTCACCAGCTCAGGGATGATGGCTCCCGCCAAGGTTCCACAGGAGATGATGGTGGCCAGCTTCCACCATTGCGTGCTGTCGCCGCCAAGCACGGGGATGATGAGAGCCGAGACAACGTAGGTCAGCACGATGGAGATGATTGAGGTGAGCCACACCAGCGAAGTGAGCGGGCTTTCGTAGTTCATCTCGGTGGCATTGCCGAAGCGCGCCTTGGCCACCGCTTCGTTCAGGAAGTAGGCCACGGTGCTGGAGACCAGCATCATGATGCGCATGACGAAGATCCACACCAGCAGTTGCACCTGCACTGTGTGGTTGTGAACCCCCAGCAGGATGAAGGTGATGAGCGCCACGCCAGTGACACCATAGGTTTCGAAGCCGTCGGCGCTGGGGCCAACCGAGTCGCCGGCGTTGTCCCCGGTGCAGTCGGCGATGACACCCGGGTTGCGCGCGTCGTCTTCCTTGATCTTGAAGACGATCTTCATCAGGTCGGAGCCGATGTCGGCAATCTTGGTGAAGATGCCGCCGGCGATACGCAGCGCGGCCGCGCCCAGCGACTCGCCGATGGCAAAGCCGATGAAGCATTGGCCGGCATAATCGCCCGGAACGAACAGTAGAATGCAGAGCATGATGAGCAGTTCGACGGAGATCAGCATCATGCCGATGCTCATGCCGGCGCGCAGCGGGATGGAATACAGCGGATAGGGCTTGCCGCCCAGTCCGGCGAAAGCGGTGCGCGAGTTGGCAAAGGTGTTGACGCGGATGCCGAACCACGCTACACCATAGCTGCCCAGAATTCCCACCACGCTGAACGCCAGGATGATGATGACGCGCGAGGCTTCAAAGTGCAGCAGGACCCCAAAGTACAGCAAGATAACGACCGCGATGAAAGCCCACAGGATCGCCAGAAACTTGCCCTGCGTCACCAGGTAGGTTTTGCAGGTCTCGTAGATCAGCTCGGAGATCTCGCGCATGGAGCGGTGAACGGGCAGGTTTTTCAGTTGCATGTAAATCGCCAGCCCGAACAGGAGACCGAAAGCACAGAACAGCAGTCCGATCAGCAGCAGGTTGTGTCCCGTCATGCCCAGGAAACTAACCGAGGAAAGATTGGGGAGTTGCAGGTTGGCCTCGCCCGCAGCTTCGTTCGGCTGGGCGAAAGCAGTGGAAGCGTGCAACATCAGAAGGGGGAACGCGGGGACAACGAATTTGGCCGGATTGAAGCGGGCTGCCGACGACAGCCGCCGCAAAGCAGCAAGCCAGGTATGCATATGATTCCTCCGATGAGCCAGCCGCCTGTAGGCGGACGGGGCCCAGAAATGAAGTTACGGTTCAATCTGCCGCGACAATTCGCGAACAGCGTTTCCTAAGGTCGTTGACCATCCAGCCGGCCGGCCGCGCACAGCTCGATCATCCACAAGTCTCGACTTCGAACTTGGCGGGCAATCGGGGCACTCGACAAGTCCCGATTTTGGACTTGTTGGGGTGTCTCGACCTGCTGGAATCCCGGAAACGCGCTTCCACTTCAAGACGGAAGTGTTGAGGCTTGGCCGCGTCGGGAGCACTTGTACCGTTATGTGTGCACTTTGGAGCGCACTCCAAGGGCAACACAAAAGGCGAGTTTTTTGTAACATTTTCAGGGAGGTCGGGTCAATGACACGAGTGGGTCATCAGTGATTCGGCGATTGACCGGCTGCGAGAGATCATCACATCCTAGCTATGCTGAGGGCGGCTGCTGTTCTCCTGCCCAATGCGGAAGTTCTCCAATGACTTCACAGGATTGCAGTTAGCTGGCCGCAACTTTCCGAAAGCGGCACAAACTGCGATACTTGATTACCAAGCTGCGAGCTTCTTGCTCTTCCTCATTTGCAGGTTGTTGGACGTGGGATTGCCCCGACCGGCGTTTAGAAGAGGATTTCTTGAAGCAGCGCCATGGGCTAATAGGGGTCCCTCGACTCGCGTCGCTCGCTCGGGATGACACATCATAAATGCTTCCCGAAGCTCGCGCTGAACACACAATGAGCGACTATTTAAAAGCCGTGCAGGAACGCGTCGTCATCTATGACGGCGCGATGGGCACCTGTGTCCAGGGCTACAACCTTCCGCTGGACGATTTCTGGGGCAAGGACGGTTATAACGACGTGCTCGCATTGAGCCGCCCCGATGTCGTCAAGGAGATACACGCCAAGTATTTCGAGGCAGGGGCTGATGTGGTCGAGACCAACACCTTCAGCTCGACGCGCATCGTGATGGCCGAGTACGACATGCAAGACCGCGTTCACGAAGTGAACGTGGCGGCGGCGAAGCTGGCGCGCGAAGTAGCTGCGAGCTTCTCGTCCAACGGCCGCAAGCGTTTTGTCGCTGGATCGATGGGCCCGACCACGAAGCTGCCCTCGCTGGGCCACATCGGATTTGACCAGATGGCTGCTGCCTACACCGAGCAAGCTATCGGACTAATCGACGGCGGCGTCGATGTTTTGCTGCTCGAAACCTGTCAGGACATTCTGCAAGCCAAAGCCGGACTCGTCGGCATCTTCGACGCACTGAAGAAGACCGGCAAGAACATTCCCGTGCAGGTGCAGGTCACGCTGGAAGCAACCGGAACGATGTTGCTGGGCACCGAAATCGGCGCCGCGCTGACTACGCTGGAGATGTTCGACGTGGCTGTCATCGGCATGAACTGCGCCACCGGACCGAAAGAGATGAACGACGGCGTTCGCTATCTGGGCGCGAATTCGCCGCGGCCGGTTTCCGTTCTGCCCAACGCCGGGCTTCCGCAGAATGTTGGCGGACGCGCCGTCTACGCGCTACAGCCCCAGGAGCTGGCCGACTATCACAAACAATTCGTCACCGAGTACGGCGTGCGCATTGTGGGCGGATGTTGCGGGACGACCTACGAGCACATCAGGGCCGTCGCCGACACTTGTGCGAACCTCGAGCCGGCGCGGCGCGAGGTGAAGACTGTCGCCGCCGCATCCAGCGCCTACTCCATGGTGCCGCTCGACCTCGATCCCAAGCCGCTGGTCGTGGCCGAGGAGATGAACACCACCACGCGCGTCGAGCACTTCAAGAACATGGTCCGCGCGCAGGATTATGACGGCATCCTCACCCTGGCCAAGAAGCTGGTGAACGAAGGCTCGCACATGCTCGACCTGTGCTGCGCCATCGTCGGCGAGGACGAGAAGGCCTACATCTCGAACATCCTCGAGAAGATCGCCACGCGCGTGCCCGCGCCCATCACCGTCGACTCCACCGAAGCCGACGTGATCGAGGAGGCGCTAAAGCGCATTCCGGGCAAGGCCATCATCAACTCCATCAACTTGGAAGACGGCGAGAAGCGCACGTCGAAAGTTCTGCCAATGGCCAAGCGTTACGGCGCGGCCGTCATCGCGCTGACCATCGATGAAGACGGCATGGCGCTGACTTGGCAGAAGAAGCTGGCGATAGCCAAGCGCATCTTCGACCTGGCGGTGAACAAGTACGGCATTCGGCCGTGCGATCTGATCTTCGACGCGCTGACCCTGCCGATCTCGACCGGGCAGGAAGACTACCGCACCGCAGGCATCGAGACGCTGAAGGCGGTGAAGGCGATCAAGCAGGAGCTGCCCGAGGTGAAGACCATCCTCGGCGTCAGCAACATTTCGTTTGGCCTAAACGTCTATTCGCGGCGCATTCTAAATAGTGTTTTCATGCACGAGGCTGTCGACCACGGCCTCGACATGGCCATTGTGAACTACAGCAAGATTTATCCGCTGTACAAGATTCCTGAAGCGGAAGTTGATCTGGCGCGCAAGCTAATTTTCTACGACCAGTCGAACGGCGATCCGCTCCAGGTCTACATGAATCACTTCGCCGGGACGAAGGGTAAGGAAGAGAAGACGACTGCGCACGTCGATACGCTTTCGGTAGAAGACAAGCTGAAGTGGGCGATCATCAACGGCGAAAAGAGCGTGGGCGATGGCGCGAACAAGAAATCGCTGCACGAGATTCTGGAAGAGGCGCTGGTCAACTATTCGCCGCTTGACCTGATCAACAACATCCTGCTTGACGGCATGAGGACGGTTGGCGACCTCTTCGGCGCACGCAAGATGCAGTTGCCGTCGGTGCTTGACTCGGCCGGCGTGATGAAGGCGGCCGTCGCCTACCTCGAGCCCAAGATGGAGAAAAAAGAGGGCCGCCAGAAGGGAACTATCGTACTGGCCACGGTGAAGGGCGACGTCCACGACATCGGCAAGAACCTGGTGGACATCATCCTCACCAACAACGGCTATCGCGTGGTGAACCTCGGCATCAAGCAGCCCTCGGACGCCATCATCAAGGCCGCGCAGGAACAGAAGGCCGATGCCATCGGGCTCAGCGGATTGCTGGTGAAATCGACGTTGGAGATGAAGTACGTAGTGCAGGACCTGCATCATCAGAAGCTGGAATTTCCGGTGATCTGCGGCGGGGCTGCACTGACGCGCAAATACGTGGAAGACGATCTGCGCCGCGAGTACAACGGCGGCATCTTCTATGCCGATGATGCCTTCGCCGGACTGCACCTGATGGAAGATCTCTCTTCGCCGAATGGCGCTCGCGAGAAGCGTATCGAAGAGGGAAAAGTCGTGAAGGAATTTGCGCGCGCCGCGGTCGCTGCCGGGAATGGTGGCGGAGGAACAACCCCGAACATTGAGATCGCGCCGGCGCCGAACATCCCGCAGCCGCCGTTTTGGGGCGTGCGCGTGCTGAAGCCGAAAGATTTCGATTTGCGCGAGATCTTCCGGTACATCAACGAGACCGCGCTGTTCAAGAACCAGTGGCAGTTGAAGACGGCTTCGCAGGAAGATTACGGCCGGCTGGTTGAAACGAAGTACCGGCCAATCCTGAAACAACTCGAAGAAGAAGTGATCGCGGCAGGCTGGTTCGAGCCGAAGGTTGTGTACGGCTATTTCGGCGCGCAGGGTGATGGCAACGACGTGGTCGTTTACGAACTGCCCGAGGGCTGGAAGCAGGACGATCCCATTCCCGCCGAAGCATTGCGCTTCACCTTTCCGCGCCAGCGAGAAGGCCGCGGCCTGTGCATCTCGGATTTCTTTCTGCCGAAGAGCGGCGGCAAGATGGACGTGCTGGGCATGTCGTGCGTGACGATCGGCGCGCACGCATCGCACCAGACGCAGAAGCTGTTCGAGGGCGGCGAGTATACGAAATATCTGTACCTGCACGGGCTGAGTGTGGAGTCTGCCGAGGCGCTGGCTGAACTTTCGCACAAGATCATTCGTCAAGAGCTCGGAATCGGCGGCGATGATTCGCCACACATTCGCGATCTCTTCCATCAGAAGTATCGCGGGTCACGCTATTCGTTTGGCTATCCGGCGTGTCCGAATCTGGAAGACCAGACCAAGCTGTTCGCGCTGCTCCATCCGGACGAGAACATCGGGGTGAAGCTGACCACGGGCTTCCTGCTGGACCCGGAGCAGAGCACCTCGGCCATCATCGTGCATCATCCCAGCGCGAAGTATTTCGTGGCGTAGCTCGGGCGGGACCACGAATCAGTGGCGCTTGAAATACTGCACGGCGCGCTCGTGGGCTTCGGCCTTTTCTCGCGTGGCGAAGGTGCCGAGGTTGCGCCGCTTGCCGGTCTTAGGGTCTTTCTTGCGCGAGTAGAGACGGTATTGTCCGGAGGGTAATTTGCGAATCATGTCAGGCTCCCGGTAACTTGGATGCCGAAAGAAGGGTGAAGCGTGGCCACGGGGTTTCGAAAGCCATTGACATAATATCTCGCCGCCAGCTAGGATTTGACGTATCCTTTCTGCTTTATAAGCAATAACTCAGCGAAGTGAACCGAGCCGCGGGCGGGAAAAAACGGTTGACGAAACGATCTATCTATCTGGCAGGCGTCGTGGCGCCATTCTGAAACAAGAGGTTTGGTCCGAAGCAGGTGAGGTCACGAAGTACAGCCTGGCGTATATCGATTTGAGACTTACCACCGTGGACAACGGCCGGGTGCTAGGGCATGACAGCAGTCATGGTCTGCATCACCGCCATTTCATGGGCCAGATCGAGGAAATTGAGTACGTCGGCTATGAGGCTGTGTTGCTCCAGTTCCGGCGAGAAGTGGAAGAATTGTGGAGACAGAAAGATGAAACGCCCTAAGGTAAAGATTGGCGTGGATACAGTGGATGGTTTCTTTGCCCGTGCCCGCGAGCGGGCGCGCAAGCTCGATCGCGGCGAAAACTTGCCGACAGAAATCATCATCTCCTTTGAAGACCCGGCAGACATGTTGCGAGTCCTCTCAGCAGAACGGGTCCGACTACTGCGTCTCGCCAGGCAAAAGCCAATGGCCGTCTCGGAGCTCGCCGGAGGATTGAAGCGCGACACGCGAGCGGTGAGTCGGGATGTGGATCTGCTGGAAGAATTCGGAATATTGCGAAGCAGTTATGAGGCAAATCCAGGACACGGCAAGCGGCGGATCGTCCGTTCCCTCGCAAACAGATATCAATTGCAGGCGGCAATCTGAAGCTGTAGCAAAATATGCTTGAGATTCTATTTCTGGCGGTGATTGTCGGCGCTGGTGCCGGCGCAGTTTTCAGTATCCGCAGCGATGCTAAGAAGACACGACGGACGGTGTCGCTCATTGCTGTTCACGCGGTGCTGATTTCGCTGGGCGCATTCGTCTACACAACTGTCGGATTAAATACGGCCTCACTGTCCTTTTTTCAGCGGGTTGACGTGGTGACTCCATGGATCCGGGCCGGGCTATGTTTAAGCCTCGCCGCATTCGTAATGTCTCTGTTCGCCGTGCGAAGGGCGCGGCTGTGCCTGGTGGTTGCGAGCCTCACAATTTCTTTCATTTGGCTTGAGGCGGCAATGGCAGCCGTGTGAGCCTTACGATCAGCTCCACTCAAAAGTCACGGATAAAGCAAAAGGAGAGCGTTTTCGCTCCCCTTTCTAGTTCTTCAGCTAATTGCTGACGGCTAAATGCCAACTGCCGCTTTCAGTTGCTGTACAGCAACACGCCTTCGGTCTTCTCTTCGCCGACGGGGCGATAGAAGAGCTGGTCCTTGTCGAGGTAGACCTCGATGAAGGCCGGACGCTGCTGGAAGGTGCCCTGGATGAGCGCTTCCGAGAGCGGATCTTCGATGTACTTCTGCAATGCTCGCCGCAGCGGACGTGCGCCATAGGTGCGATCGACGACTGTCTTGTCGAGGATCCACTTGCGCGCCTCCTCCGTCACCGTGACGGTGATCGAGCGCTGCGCCAGGTTGGTATTCAGGTGCTGCACCATTAACTCGACGATCTGGATGAGGTCGGCCTCGGTCAGCGCGTTGAAGATGATGACCTCGTCCAGCCGGTTGAGGAACTCGGGGTTGAAGGTGCGCTTCACCTCGTTGCGCACCATGTCCTCAACCTTGGTCGAGGTCGCCTCGTCGAGCTCCGACTGGAAGCCCATGCCGGTGCGCTTTTGCAGGTGGCGGGCGCCGATGTTCGAGGTCATGATGATGATGGCGTTCTTGAAGTCCACCGTGTTGCCGAGGCCGTCGGTGAGCTGCCCGTCTTCAAACACCTGCAACAGGATGTTGAAGAGGTCGGGATGTGCTTTTTCCACTTCGTCGAGCAGGACGACGGAGTAGGGAGCGCGCTTGACGCGCTCGGTGAGCTGGCCGCCCTCCTCGTAGCCGACGTATCCTGGAGGCGAGCCAATTAACTTCGACACTGAATGCTTCTCCATGAACTCCGACATGTCGAAGCGGACGAGCGATTTTTCGCTGCCGAACATGAACTGCGCCAAGGTGCGCGCGACTTCTGTCTTGCCAACGCCGGTCGGGCCGAGGAAGAGGAATGAACCGATAGGCCGGTTGGGACTCTTCAATCCAGCGCGCGAGCGGCGAATGGCACGGGCCAGCGCTGTAATGGCGCGGTCCTGCGAGATCACGCGCTTGTGCAGCTCTTCTTCGATGCGCAGCAGCTTCTGGCTCTCTTCTTCCTTGATCGAAGCGATAGGCACGCCGGTCCAGCGCGAGACGACATCTTCGATGTCCTCGCGGCCGACGACGCCAGTCGAGGACTCATCGAGGTGATACTTTTCGCGCAGGGCGCGCAGGTTCTCGCGCTCTTTGCGCTCCTCGTCGGAGTAGAAGCGGGCCTTCTCGAACTCGTGGTTCGCGATGGCGTTCTCCATGCGATGCACGATGAACTTGATCCGCTTCTGCACCTCGGTGATGTCCTCGGGCAGGGAAGTCTGGCGAAGCTTCACACGCGCGCCGGCTTCGTCGACCAGATCAATGGCCTTGTCGGGAAGGAAGCGATCGGGCAGATAGCGGTTGGAGTGCGATACGGAAAAAGTGATCGCGTCATCGGTGTAGCTGACGGCGTGGAACTTCTCGTAGCGCTCCTTGATGCCAAAAAGAATCTTGACGGCGTCGGATTCGCTGGGCGGAGGAACTTTCACCGCCTGGAAGCGGCGCTCCAGCGAGCGGTCTTTCTCAATCGACTTACGATACTCACCCGGCGTGGTGGCGCCGATACATTGAATCTCCCCACGCGACAGCGCCGGCTTCAGGATGTTGGCCGCGTCGAGCGAACCCTCCGCCGATCCCGCGCCGACCAGGGTGTGAAGCTCGTCGATGAAGATGATGGAGTTCTGCGACTCCATCAGCTCTTTCATGATGGTCTTGAGCCGCTCTTCGAACTGGCCGCGGTACTTGGTTCCGGCGACGATGAGTGAAAGATCGAGCGCGAGAATTCGCTTGTCGGAGAGAAACGACGGGACTTCGCCGTCAGCGATGCGTTGGGCCAGACCTTCGACGATGGCCGTCTTGCCGACGCCAGGCTCGCCGATCAGGACAGGATTGTTCTTGGTGCGCCGGCACAGAATCTGGACGACGCGCTCGAGCTCGGCATCGCGACCGACCAGCGGATCGAGCTGGCCATCCATCGCAGACTGGGTGAGATCGCGGGAGAACTCAGAAAGCAGTGAGGACTCGCGCGAACGCTGCGACGGCTGCGATTTTTCCTGCGAGGTGCGGGCCAGTTCCTCGCGAATGGAGGAGAGACGCAATCCGCGCTCATGCAGAATTTCAGCAGCGAAGCACTTCTCTTCGCGCAACAGGCCCAGCAAAAGGTGCTCGGTACCAATGTGCTTGTGCGAGAGCCGCTCGGCTTCCTCCGCCGCATACGCCAGCACCCGCTTGCACTCATTGCTTAGAGGCAGGTCCACGGAAGTGGAAACCTTCTCCCGAATCGTGGTGTGACCCTCGATCTGTTTCCGGATCGATTCAACCGAAGCGTGGGACCGAAGGAACCGATTGGTAAGCGCTTTGTCCTCGCGCAGAAGACCGAGTAGCAGGTGCTCCGTCTCAATGTACGGAGAACCAAACTGGCTGGCTTCGTAGCGCGCGAAGAAGATTACCCGCCGGGCCTTTTCCGTGTACCGTTCGAACATGGGGCCTCTCCCAAGAGCGCGACTGGATTTTTTCCCTGCCGAACTCTGTTTCCTGACTCTCCCGTCACCGCCGGTCCTCAAAGCGAACTGCTGGGACCGATTTCCGGAGCGTAAGCTCCTTACTGCTACAAACCCGACACAGGCAGTTACGTTGCCCTTACACCGACAACGACTGCGGGGACACTTCGACCACCCGGCCACGTTCCAGGCGCAAAACGCGGTCGCACTGACGCGCAAACCCAAGATTGTGAGTAACGATGAGCGAGGTCAGACGATAGTCGCGATGTAACCTGGCGATCAAAGTAAAAACCGCTTCCGCTGTCCGGTTGTCGAGATCACCTGTGGGCTCGTCGGCCATCAGGATCTTCGGTCTGGTGATGAGCGCGCGGGCCAGCGCTACCCGCTGCTGCTCGCCACCCGACAACTCGCCGGACCGATGAGTGGCACGGTCCTGTAAACCCACTTCCTGCAAGCATTGCAGGCCTTGCTGTTCCGCCTCGCGCTTGCTCGTGCCCCGCATCAGCAAAGGCATGGCCACATTTTCCAGCGCGGTAAATTCGGGCAGCAAGTAATGAAATTGCCAGACAAATCCAAGCTCCCGGCCGCGGAATTCTGCTGCATCATCCTCAGAGAGGGTCCCCACCTGAACTTGGGCGAAGTATACGTCACCTTCAGAAGCACGATCAAGCGCTCCGAGGATATGAAGCAGGGTGCTTTTCCCGGTACCTGATTCACCGACAATGGCCAACATCTCCCCGGTCCGCACCTGCAACGACAGGTTTTCAAAGAGCACTAAATCCGAATCGCCGGAGCGAAAAACTTTCTTGAGATTGTCGGCCCGCAACAACACGTCTTGAACAGTTTGATGCAGGTGCGCTCCGGCGCGACACAAATTCCGGCCAAGCCGTTGGCACCATGCCCATTCCGGGACTGAGGGAGCAACGAATGGCCTGTCAGAATTAGAACATGTCTGGAGCGGGAAGTCAGCGACTTTTGGAGAGAAGGCATGTTATGCCCCGCCCTAACCGACAGAGGGCCAGAACGGGGCACACGCTGCCGATATCAGGCATCCTGCACGTCGGCCTTGAGCGCTTGCGCTGCATTACGGCATGATCGATGTGGGCCGCACGGCGGTGGTCCGGCAGGACAGCGCTTGTGGGCGCGGAATCAAGGATTTGTGCTGCTGTTCTTGCCGCCACGGCAGTCGAAACGGACAAAAACGCGATAGGTCGGGTTTCTTGCTGCTGCGCAAAAGCGGTTCGGGAGGTTTGCCTAGGGGCCCTTGTTCAAGTTGGACGGGGCAAATAATTTTCATTCCATCCCGAAATCAGCGGCCTCCATCGCCCGTCCGCGAGTTCCCATGTGATTGTACGGCTCGAGCCCCGCAATTCGATAAGCGTTGGAAATTCCGTGAGAGTTCTCTAAGCTCGGAATATGTTCGACATAAATCAACGAGCGTGAGGCAAGAAAACTGATGGCGGTTTTGATCCTGACGCGCCGGATGTCTGTGTATTCTTCGATCTTTCCGTATCCGATATTCGCAACGTTATTCTGCCGGTCTCGTCGTGCAACGAACAAGAAGAAGAGCTTGAGGGCGTCGAGCTCTGCCACCCTGCGGAGTTGAAAGTCGGTGAACGCTGCAATCGTACCTGCAGAATACATGCCCTTGTAAGGAAACTTGGCCCAGCCTCCAGTAGGGTCGAAATTCGCGAGTTTGTAGGTGCTGCGGGCGCCCTCCGGCTCACGTTCGACGACCTTAATGCGTTCCAGTGCGTCAAGACCGTTGGAGATCTTCGCGCGGCTGAGGCCAGCTTTCGCGGAGAAATCGTCATATGTGACGCGAGCCACGCCCGTGTCCGCGTCCGCAGCATGGGCGATGACGGTTAAGGCCATTAAAGCGGCAATGTGATCTGCCCCTTTTCCGCCGTGTTTCCACGAAAGAGCCGTCAGGCCGCATTCGTTAATCCAGTTCGAGGGAAGGCGAACCCATTCCTTAACGGCCATTGCGACGGCCTCCGGCGATTTTGGTGATAGCGGAAATCGCAAACGCCGATAGTGCGAAAGCGCCTAACATGACAAGTGCACAGAGCGCTGCGATGGGCATTTCGCCAAGCGCTTTGGAAAACTCAATGACGTGCTGCATTTTTTCTGTCCCCCCGAAAAGTCGGTCACTAGCGCAGAATCTTTCTGCGACGATCTCATTTTTTCGGAAACGGACGCTTTATTCTAGAAACAGTATAGCCTAAGTTGCCGACAATTATGCGGACTAGCCAGTAAAATCGCTACCATTCGCCATTTTATGACGATTCATAGCAATATCATTTTAGTTCATGAACATAGTTCCGTAGACTGGGCATAGGATGAATCCGGGAGGCTGTCTCGGCGCAAAGCTGTTCGGCAAATTACTGATTTCCCGACTACCAGATGCGCACGCGGTCGGCGGGAGCGAGGTACAGCGTCTGACCAGGTTGAACGTCGAACGCCGCGTACCAGGCGTCGATGTTGCGGACGGTGTCGGCGCGATACTGTGCCGGAGAGTGCGAATCCACCATGACCTGTTGGCGCAACGCTGCGTCGCGGCCCTTCAAAGCGTAGTTCTGGCCGAAGGCGATGAAGAACTGCTGGTCGCCAGTGAATCCGTCCTGCGTGGGAGCGGTCTTGCCGGCCAGCGATGCATGGTAGCCATCGTAGGAAGCAGCGATTCCGGCGACATCGGCGATGTTTTCCGCTAGCGTCTGCTTGCCGTTAACGTGCAAGTCGGGGAACGGCATGTAGGTATCGTATTGCGCGGCGAGCCTGGCGGTGGCAGCTTCGAAATGTTCAAGATCGGCGGGCGTCCACCAGTTGCGCACCTGGCCTTTGGCGTCGAATGTGCTGCCTTCGGTGTCGAAGGTGTGGCTGATCTCGTGGCCGATCACTGAGCCGATGGCGCCGTAGTTGTGCGCGGCAGGCGCTTGCGGATCGAAGAATGGAGGCTGAAGAATCGCAGCCGGAAAATTCAGCGCATTCTGGAGGGGAAGGTTGACTGCGTTGACGGTTTGCGGATCCATCGACCACTCGTGCCGGTCGACCGGTTTGCCTAGCCGCGCTACTTGACGGCCGTATTCGAAGAGATTGCCGCGCCAGACATTGCCAAAGATGTCATCCGGTTTCACTTCGTAAGCCGAATAGTTGATCCAGGTTTCCGGATAACCGATGCCGACGTACAAAGTGTCGAGCTTAGCTTGCGCTTCGGCCTTCGTCTTCGGGTCCATCCAAGAAAGCGCCGCAATACGTTTGTGATAAACAGCAATGATGTTGGCCACCATGGCTTGCGCCTGGGCCTTGGCTTCGGGCGGGAAGTAGCGCTGGGCGTAGAGCTGTCCGAGATCGTCGCCGAGTTGCCGATTCACAACAACCACGCCGCGCTGCCAGCGCGGACGCTGCTGCGGTGCACCCTGGAGGACGGCGCCGAAGAAAGCATAGCGCTCGTCACCCAGCGCGTTGGGCAGATACGGCGCGTACTCCTCAATCAGATGATAGGCGAGCCAGTCCTTCCATGTTTCCAGGGGAGTGGATTCCACCAATGCGGACTCGCCAGCGAACGCGGTCGGCTGCCAGACAATGAAACTGGCTTGCTTGCTGAGTCCGGCGCCGCGGAAATACTCCGCCCAATCAAGCCCTGGAGCTTTGGCGTTGAAGTCGGCTTGCTTCCAGGTGTTGTTGGCCTTGTGGATGTCATCGTTGTCTGACAGGCTGAGATGCTTTTCCGCGATGGCATGTTCCAATGCGACGATGCGCTCAGCGCGGGCGTCGGTATCGGTGAATCCCGCCAGCCGGAGCATGGCCGAGACGTGCGCCTGATACTTGGTGCGCACTTCTTTCATGTGTTCGTCGTCGGCGAGGTAATATTCGCGATCCGGGAGTTGCACTCCGCCCTGGAGCAAATAGGGCGCATAATGGTCGGAATCGTTGAAGCCGGGAGCCACCCACAATCCAAACAAGTGCGCAGTATGGAAGTTGGTATTGTTCAGGGCATCGACATCGGCGCGTAAGGTTTGCCCGAGCGCGTAAGCCAAAGTCTTCTTGTCTTTAATGTCTGCGATGGCCTTGAGATGAGGCGCAAGAGGCGACAAGCCTTTGGCTTCGATGGCAGCCTCGTTCATGTAGGAGTTGTAGAGATCGGCAATCTTGCGCTGGCTGGAGCCGGCCGGCGCATTGCCCTTGGCGGTTTCTTCAATCAGCGCGGCGGTGCGCTTGTCGCTCAAGTCGGCAAGGCCGGAAAACACACTCATGCGGGCACGGTCGGGCGGAAGCTCGGTGCGATGGATCCAATCGCCGTTGCAATAGAGATAGAAATTGTCGCCCGGCTTGGTCGAGCGGTCCATGTTGGAGACGTTGATGCCGTGAGTTTCCGGTTTAGGCGCGTCTTGCGCGTGAGCTGGAAGAATAGTGAGACCGACAGCGCAAATCGCAGCACATTTCAGAAGTGAATACAGGGATTGAGATATAAATGTCATGATTGGCTCCAAAGGCAGGTCCACGGCGCGGACACAACTGCTGATGTAGACGAATTGCAAAGAAAAAGGGTAACACGAGGAAGGGCGGGACGCAGTGAGGGGTGGGACGAAGTGCAGGCAAGTTACACCGGAACTAGTAGTAATTCCGGATAGACTGTGGGATATAGCTTTCTATCGAAGGTGAGCAGGCGGTACCCAAAACGAAGTGCGTGCGCCCCAATTAGGAAGTCCGCTAGTATGCGCCGTGGTGGCCGCTCACCCGCTCTTCTACGACGCATGGCATAAGCTTGAAAAGCTGCTCCTGCCATTCGCCATACCCTTTCATCCAGGACCCAATCGATTCTGATACCGGTCTCCCGGAAGAAGTCCTCCAGCAGGTTCACATTCCTCCCGGGTGCTGCCATGAGTTCTGCAAACACCGGGGCGGCGATGACAAGCTGGCTCCTGGCGCCAGTCCTTTCCAGCATCGATTCCGCCAGCGTATTGAAGGCGTCGTCCGTTTGCCAGAGCGCGATGATCACATTCGTGTCAATCGCTGTCGTCATGCCCCCGCATCTCTCGAAGCCATCTGATAACTCCTTCCCTGCCGGGCGGAATCCCGGGAGTGCCGATTCCACGATACTTAGCGAATGGACTTTCAGTTCTGACACGTCGCACTCGCATGCTCTTATCATCTCCCTCAAAGAGCAAGCGGTCGCCAGCTTGAACGCCAAGCACACGGCGGACATCTAAAGGAAGGGTAATCTGGCCTTTGCTGGTAATTTTGGCCTGCTTATGCACCGTGTTTTTCATATTCCTTACCTTAACCGTCTCCTCCTTACTTTTCAAGGCCCTATTGATCCGGCATAGTGCGAGGTGTGAGGAACGGAATCACGCGAATACTATTCGTATCGCAGCGCCTCGGCGGGAAGGACGCTGGCGGCGGACCAGGAGGGATACAGGGTTGCAATGAAGGACACACCGATGGCGACGAGTGCCACCAGCAGGCCGTCCAGCGGGCGGGGCGCAAAGGGAAGGTAGTCAATGGAGTACACCTCGGCGGAGAGCGAGATGAGGTGATAATGTCCGCCCGCCCAGGACAGCGCGAAACCGGCAATCAGACCGAGCAGTGTGCCGATTACGCCGATGAGGATTCCCTGATACATGAAGATGCGGCGAACTTGCCGGCGCTTGGCGCCCATGGAGACCAGCACTGCAATGTCGCGGGTTTTTTCCATCACCATCATGATGAGCGAGATCAGGATGTTGAGTGCGGCCACGAAGACGATGAGACCGATGGTGATGAAGGTGACGACGCGCTCCAGCCGCAGAGCGTGGAAGATGGCTCGGTTCTGCTCCATCCAGTTGGTTGACATGAAGCCTTTGCCGGCGGCGTCTTCGAGCGTCCGGCCAATCTCACCCGCCTTGTAGATGTCGTCAACTTTGAATTCGAGCACGGAGACCACGTCGCTGAGATCGAAGAGGCTCTGCGCGTCCGAAAGACGAATGAAGGCCCAGGTATTGTCGTAATCGAAGAAGCCGGAAGCGAAGACGCCGGCGACTTTGAAGCGTTTGTACTTGGGAACGATGCCGAAAGGCGTGAGCTCGCCTTGGGGACTGGTAACGGTTACGAGCGAGCCAACGGTCGCGCCGAGTTCGTCGGCCAGATCTTTGCCGAGGACGATCGGGGGCAGCGTGGCGCGGGAAATTGCAGGCCCGGCAGTCTCATCGTCTGCGGCTGGCGATTGGGAAGAGCTTTCGTCCAGAGCGGCGGCCGAGCCTTGCTTCACGGCATCCAGAATGGTGCTCACCTTGCGCTCGTCTTGCGGAATGATGCCCTTCAAGATGCCGCCTTGGGCGCGGGCGCCGCGGGAGATCAGCACCTGCTCGTAGATGGCGGGAGCTCCAGCGACAACGTGGGGCGTCTTTTCCAGGCGCGCGAGCAGAGGCTCCCAGTTGCGAATGCCGTCGCTTTGGATACGCAGCAGGTTGATGTGCGAGGTCGAGCCTAACAGGCGGTCTTGCAGGTCCTGGCGAAAGCCGTTATTGATGGCCAGCGCGATGATGAGCGAAGCCACGCCCGCCGCCACTCCGATGATGGAGATGACCGTGATGACGCCGATGACGGCCTGACGGCGTTTGGCCCGAAGGTAGCGCGAGGCTACGAAAAGTTCGAATCGCATCGTGAAGTGCTCGGAAAAACCGTTTCACCACAGAGACACAGAGACACAGAGCTAGTTATTGTAGGAATCATCCCCGAGATCTTCTTCGCTCCGCGGTGATTTTCATCTCTTTGGTTGTGGCGATGGCCTATGTAGACTCAGCGAAAACTCATTGTAGCGAAAACCCATTGGCGATTAGCGACCGAAACGTGGAATCACAGCGGGAACGGAGCGCCGATAGGCTCGATATTGTTCTCCGAAGCGGGATTCGAGTTCGCGATCTTCGAGCCGAATCATGAAAGCGCCGATGAGGATCGCGAAGGCCGCGAGACCGTACAGGGGAATCAATCCTGTGCCGATGCACCAGCCGAAGATCTCGCACAGATGTCCCAGGTAGATGGGATGGCGCACGCGGGAACGAATTCCGGTTGTGACCAGTTGCTGGCGATGGCGGTCGGGCTCCAGTTCAGCCAGACCGGAGACCTGGGTGTGATGAAAGCTTCTGAAGGCCGCCGAGTAAATTGAGAAGCCGAGAAGAAAAACAAGAGCTGCCGGCGCCCACGCGAACCAATTCGTATAGAGGTGGGCAAAGCGAAATGGCCGCATGATAAGAAACGCAGCGGCGATGAAAGCGGCCCAGATGGGCAGGATCAAGATATAAGCCCGGCGGCCGCGGCGACGCCATCGGGCGATGAAGGGATGCACTACCAACCAGAAGAGCGGAATCGTGCAGTAAACAGAGCACGCCAGCATGGCGAGGATGTCGATGGCAGTGCGGAGGGTCATGATTTGGGCGACACAGAGCAGCAGGTCCCTCGACTCCGGCGGGCAAAATCAGCCCGCCTACGCTCGGGATGACAATTAAAAATGTCAACGTCGGCGCAGCTAGAGCTGCGCCTCTTCACATCGCGCCGAAATCGAGATCATTTACCTGCCGGCACGCTCACCACAACTTTACTGACCCCCATGTTCTCGAAGCGATCGTAGACGCGCACGATGATGGTGTGCTCCTCGGATGACGCGCTGGCCTCGTCTGCGGACTGGCGCAGATTCGCCGCGCCACCGGTCTCGGCGGTCGTAGACACAGGGATCTTGAAATCGTAGTTTTCGCTTTTGGAATCGGAAATCTGTCCCGCCGGTTCGACCATTTGCGCCTCGCCGGCATCGATGGAGTACTCAGCGTGGGTAATGGGCGAGAAGCTGTCCACAGCGCGAAAGGTGATGTGGATGTTGCCGCCGTCGACTTTCGCCTTCAGTGATTCGATTTGCGGCGGGGTGTTGTCGACTTCGAAGCGCACGCTGGTAGCTTCGCCGGTCAACGCGTCTTCGGCGGAATGCGAAGGCAAGTCGGAGGCGACGACGCGGATAGTGTAACCGCCGTCGGGAAACATGTCGGAATCGAGATTGAGGAAGCGTTCCTCGACATTCTGGCGCAGCAGCTTCCACCGCGTCTCGCCATCGCCGCAGTAGTAGATGTCGTAAACCAGGGTGTCATCGTTATCGTCGTGTGCGCTCCATTTCACGGCGATCGAATGCTTGTCCTTGATTGTCGGCAGCGGAGATTCATATCCCGCCGCGGCTGAGCTTTCCGGCTCGGTGTGTGTACCCGCCGGCACGCGCGAGCCGACCATCACGGTTACGTTGTCCACTTCCGGAGCGACGTTCTTGGGCAGGTAGTTGACGATGACGCTGTCGATTACGGGCACGCGGCCGGCGGGCTGAAGCACGGCCTTCCATTGGACGAAGCGCGCGGCCGGCGCATCGATGGGAAGATTTTGTTGCAGATCGACTTGCTTCCACGGGCTCCAGTTGCGGTCGGGATTGTCCACGTTGCCGCTACGCGCGAAGAGCTGGAAATTGCCGCTGCCACGCACTTCGACTCGCCCCCACCTGGAGAAATTTTTTGCATCGAAGACGTCGCTCTCGTAAGTGCCCTCGCTCACCGGATTGGGGCCGAGCAGAAAAACCTTTCCCAGATTGCTGGTAGCAGCATAGAGGCCGCCTTGGGGAGCGGGAGCGAACGCGGTGACCTGGTTGGCGCTGGCCTCGGCGAGGTCGGTGTATTGGCTGCCGACGATGGCATAGATCCTTCCCCGATTGCCCGTTCCCGCAAGCAGTCGGCCCTGGCGATCGAAGGCGAGCGCATACACCAGATCATCGCGAGAAGACCAGATCGTCCTGGACGAGCCGTCCGGCGAGAGACGATACACTTCCGAGCCGCCAAGGTTGGCAATGTTGGGAGGCGCGCTGATGGCGGACGCGGAAGCCGCGCCGGATGGAGCAGTTTGCGCACCGCCAGCGGGCGATGGAGCAGTTACCACGATGCCCACGCCCGCGACGGGAGTGCCGGCAGGCGGCGCTGCCCCGCGCTTCTCGCCGGCGCCAGCGGCGTAGATGTTTCCCTGGCGATCGACGGCGAGCGCGGTGATTTCCTTCTTGGGCGCGCTGCAAAGCACGAAGCCTTCACCTTGCGCCGAGATGCGATAGATGAGGCCGCTGCCATCGGTACCGGCGATGAGGTTGCCAAGTTGGTCGAAGTCGAGGGCGCGAATCTGAGCTTCGTCGCTCTTGAAGAAGAGGCTGCCGTTGCCGCTGCGATCAACGCGAAAAATCTCGCCGCGATCGCCGGTGCCGATGTAGAGCTGGCCCTGGCGATCGAGCGCCAACGCCCAGATGTATTTCGTCTTGGGATCGAAGAGGATGCTCGCGCTGTAGCTGGGATCGACGTCAACCGACGGGCGAGGTTTCTCTCCCGGCTGTGCTCCTTCCTGCGCAGCGGCAACTTCGGCTGTGGTATGCGAGCTCTCGGGAGCCTTGCCCGGAGCAGGGCCGCCATGCACCAGTTTGTAGACTTTGCCGTCGGGCGAGGTGGCCGCGTAGATCGCTCCACTCTTGTCGACCACCAGCGCCTGCACCTGAAGCTCTTGCGGCGCAAAAATGATGCGCGCCTTGCCATCGGGCGTGAGCTTGTAGACGCGGGCTGGCGAACCGGCCGCTGCGTAGACGTTGCCTTCGGAATCGGAAGCGACATCCCAGATGTAGGTGGAAGGCGAAGTATAGAGCGCGCTGAAGGCGGGCGCGAGCGTGAGGTTTCCGTCGCTGCTGATGGCGATGCCGTGAGCGGTGCCCTTCTCAAAGTCGTCGTACTTGGATTGTTCCCAGGTGCGGGTAGTCTGCGCCCAGCCCGTCGTCAGAAGGAACGAGGACAAGAGCGCCAGTCGAAGCAGGTTCATCATGCGTCCTGAATGGGTTGAAACAGCAGGAAAGAAGAGCGTAGCACAGAGATTGTCGTTGGAGAGATGGACCAGGAGCGCACGGAGTCCCAGGTCTCGAACAGCGCGAGACCTGGGGCACCCAGCACGGTTATCTAATCAGGCACCCGGCGATTAAGCGGGAACGTACGTCAACTGAATCACGTTTTCGCCAATTACATCGCTGGCCACAAGGCGGAGCGGCGGCCGGGGGCCGGCGAAGAATGGCGTGCCGTGGCCAAGCACGACGGGGTGGAGGTAGAGTCGATACTCGTCGATAAGACCAAGGTTAGTTAGGCTTCCTGCCAAGTTTGGTCCGGCAACGTCAATCTCCCCAGCGTGCTGAGCCTTCAGCCCGCGTATCGCCGCCTCGACGTCACCCTCGACAAGTGTGGCGTTGGGCCCGACCGACTTCAACGAGCGCGACACCACCCACTTCGGCTGGCTGCGCCACACCGCCGCGAAGTCGCGGTCCTCCGCGTCCCAGTCCGCCTGGTCTTCGTCCCAATAACGCATGATCTCGTACATGCAGCGACCGTACACCGCGCCCGTCAGGCCGCGCGCCTGCTCAATGAAGTGACGAGAGAGTGCGGGATCGGGTGGCCCGATTTTCATGTGGTCGACGTAGCCGTCCAGGGACTGGTTCAATGCATACACGAGCTTTGCCATGGTACAAAATCTCCGCAACAGGTTCTTCAGAGTATAAACATTCGGGTACGCCACTCATTCCTGCTTTTGGAGTGAGTGGGAGTGCAAGCAGGTTGATCGGCTCCTGATCCCACTCATTCGAACCCCGCGAATGAGTGGGGCACCCAGCGGACAGGCTCGAACATCTGGGTAACTCTGCTTCGCGTCTGTAGGCAGCGATAAGGCCCTCTAAAATCACCGATTAACGATCCGCTAAGTCCTTTGTTTGGACGATCTTACCTATAAGTCCAATGGGGAGAGGATTTTAGCGGGAAAAATTTGGCATTTTCTTTTATTTTAAATGGTTTGCAGAGGGTAAAAAGGGGGGGTCGACCGGTTTTCGGTTGCCGGGTGTTGGCTGTCTTTCACAGAACAGCAGATCCCTCGTCGGCCTGAAAGGCCTCCTCGTGATGACAATTTCCTGCCGCTCAATGGCAAGCGCCGACGATTGCCGACGACAACTGGCAACCGACAACTGGCAACTGTCTACTTGATATTCAGGGTGATGATCTGTGAGCCGGAGACAACGTAGTCCACAGGCGTTGCGGCTTCGTCCACCGCGGACTCGCCGACCACGATCATGTCTTGCGAGCCGCGCATCCCGTCCATCACGTTCATCACGGAAAGCGGCAGCGTCGGCATCACTTTGTCTTCGACCATCGCTTGCGGATTGGCTTCCAGCAGCGAGACGTAGACCTCGGAGTTGGTGTGCTCCTTGTTGAGCATGGCGATGGTCGAGCCCAGATCGAGATGATGGCTCATCGCGCCGGAGACGCGATGCATCTTGTCGAGCGTGTCGCCGTCGCTGACCAGAATGTGCAGCGTGCCGCGCGGCGTCGAGGTGGGAATCTTGACCGGAATGTGGCGCAGAATGCTGTCGCCGCGATAAGGCCGCAGCAGGGCTTCGATGGTGATCTCGTCGCCGGGACGAGCTTCGGTGATATCGGTGCGCGCGGCTTCCAGACGCGCCGAGCGGCGGTCGGGCACGAGATCGAAGTTCAGCTCCACGCCTTCGATCTTCGGCGTCTCGTAAGGGTTCTCGAAGATGCGGCTGAAGTGCTCGCCGATCGACATGGCAATCTGGTAAGCGGTCGGAGTAGAACCGTCTGCAGGAGCGAACATGTTCCTGACGCTGAGATTGGGATAGCCGAGAACAGTGATGTCGCCCGCGAGGCGATAGGTCGTGTCCTCGCCGTATTCGTTCATGCCCTGGATGGCATTGAACACGGTCGCCATCATCGCAGCAGGAGTGATCTTGGCGTTGTTCAGCACTTCATAGTGGAACTGCTTGGGATGCGAGACGCCGTGAAAAGTCAGCGTGACGGGAATCATCTGCGGTTGGCGATCGAAGCGTCCCATGATTCCGGCGCGACGGTCCTGCACAAATGCGCCGACCGATTCAGTCGTGTTGACGATCTTGAAGGAGTTCTGCGGCGACGGCAGAGTTGCGAGCACGGTTGCCTTGGTCATCGGCATGTCGATGTTGCCCGATTGCAGCAGCGGATGTCCGCAAGCCAGCAAGTGAGTGTCGTCCAGATAAGTGACCGTGCAGGTGCCGGCGATGTTCATGTCGCCGCGCACCAGAATTGCGCTGACCGCCGATCCCGGTTCCAGCGGCTCAGGCTGCTTGTCGTTGCTCACCGAGCCAGCGCCCATCACGGGCACAACTCCAGCCGAAGCGAAGTCCTTGGCGAAGAGGCGCAGCGTGTCCTGGCTGAATCCGCTGAAGACCAAAGGAGTGTCGATCGGCTTCAGCAGATTGGCATATCCCGATTGCACATCTTCCGCGCTCGGCAGAGCTGGCCCGGAAGTACGGTTGATCGCCTCTTTGGGAACTCCCACATTGTGGGATACGTCCGTAATCGGCGCCTTGTCCATGACGTCGATCTCCAGCATCGACGCGGCAGGCGTGATTCCGCAGATGGGTTCCTTGGAGAATTCGCCGATGCGATACGCGATTGCGCCCACCAGTTTGCCATCGATGTAGACGGGACTGCCGCTCATGCCGGCGACAACGCCGGTGTATTCAACCTTATTGCCGTGCAGGCGCGCGAGAATCACGTCGGCTTGCGGGCCTGCCATATCGCGCAGCACGCCGAGAATTTCCACGTCCATCGCCTCAGGCTTGGTGCCTTCGAAGACGGTGTAAGCCACGCCGCGCATACCGGCTTTGACCTGGTCTTCCGGCATGACCTGGACTTTGGGTTCAACGCCAAGAGCGGCGAGAGATGTCAGGCAGACGAGTAGTGACGCAAACCGGCGGTACAGCATACTTCCCTTGTTCCTTTTATTCCTTGCCTTGATCCGGCTCGGCAACCGGAAATCGCGGCCCTGCCTGTTCCAATGTGGATACACAGCCGTCTAACTGGCAAGCAGGTGCTTTCCCCACAGCGAAACAGAGAGGCTGAAATTGCATTTATACTATCAGACAGACAGGCCGATGAGGCACTCCGATGTATTCTGAGAAGCACTTTAAGTTCCCGAGTAATTCGTCTGCGATCTCTAGTCCCTTTGGTGCGGCGCTTGCCGCCTTGCTGACGATCATCGTTTTTTGCGCCGTTCCGGCGCCAGCGCAGTCCAGCAACGGCAATCCAAGTTCTTTCCAGAGCCAAAGCCAATCGCAGCCCAGCCAAAGCCAGCAGGACCAGATCCCCGCTGCCGCTGGTGGCCCCGCAGGCGAATCCGGATCGATCGCGGTGCCGAAGAAGAGCACTTCGGAAGAACCGCCGCCGCCGCCCAAGCCCAAGCCCGCCGACATTCCGCAGTACTCGCTGCGGGTTGACGTTCCCGTGGTAACGGTCGATGCCCAGATCATGCAGAAGAACGGCCTTCCCATCGCGCTGCCGCTTGAGCAGGCCGAGCAGCACTTCAAAGTTTGGGAAGACGGCGTGCCGCAAAAGATCACCAGCGTCAGCATCAGCAAGGCGCCGATCACGGCGGTGCTGCTGGTGGAGTTCGCCGCCACCAATTACAACTTCATGTACGACGCGCTCAATGCGTCCTACACCTTCGCCTCCCAATTGCAGCCCCAGGACTGGGTTGGCGTCGTCTCTTTCGATGTGAAGCCTCGTGTCCTGTTGGACTTCACCCAGGATAAACAGGCGATTCTTGCGGCCCTCAATTCCCTGCGCTTTCCGGGCTTCAGCGAAACCGACATCTTCGACTCAATGTACGACACGCTGGACCGCTTGGACCGTGTTCCGGGACACAAGGAACTCGTGGTGGTAGCCAGCGGCCGCGACACCTTTAGCAAAATCACCCTCGACCAGATTCTGAAGAAGATCAAAGCGACGCCCAATGTCACCATCTATACCATCTGTACGGGCGAAGCTTTCCTGGAATGGCTTGCCTCTGCGGGACAAGGCTCTCTGGGGATTAATTCCATGATGCTGGATTATGCGCAGGCCAAGAATCAGATGGCAGCCTTCGCCCGCATGACCGGCGGACAGACCTATGCTCCGCGCCAGCTCGGCGAATTTCCTGAGATCTTTCGCGCAGTCGCGCAAGCCATTCGCAACCAGTACACCATCACCTACAAGCCGACCAACGCCAAGCAGGACGGCACCTATCGCAAGCTCAAGGTGGAACTAGTCGGGCCCGATGACAAGCCGCTGGTCATCAAGGACGAGAAGAACAAGGACATCAAGTACACCATCACCGCCCGCGATGGCTACACCGCGAAGCACGAGGTGGAATAAAAAAAGGCGGCCTGACTTGCGGCCGCCCTTCTGTTGTTGCTGTTGGCAGCTCAGTGCATGTCGCTCATCGCGCCGCCCGTTCCGCCCTTCTGCGAAAGCATCTTGACGCTGGCTACATGCAAAGAACCGTCGCTGGTCATGTTGCCGGTGACCGCCACGTGATGTCCAAGGTGGTCCTTGAGCGCATCCGGGTTGTCGACGGCAATGACCTTCATGTCCTTATCGGTGACAAAGACCGGCTTCTCGCCCATCCCCACGCACTTCTTTGCACACTCCTCGTGGGCCGCATTGGCGCCCTTTGCGCCGCACTTGGCGTCGCTGACCCAACCGTTCCACGTCATGTCTTTAGCTGCAGCCAGCATGGTCATGCTGCAAAGATAGAGCCCAATTACCAAGAGAACTCTCTTTTTCATCTTTGATCTCCTAATTGAATTGCCGTTTGGCGGCAGACCGGCTTTGTGAGGAACAGAGCCAGCCAAAGGCGCGAGTCGCTTGTTGAGCTTTCCCGCAGCTCCCAACTCCCGTTTGCGCCACGCTTCGTACCTTCATCTCTGGGTACGTCGCCGGCCACCCCACAGATTGCCATCCGGACAAGTTTATTCCTTTACCAATGCTTTGCAAAAGAAAAGCGCCGGAGGGTGGTGTCTGAAACGGTCGTTGATTGGCTCCCGGCCACGCTCTGACGGCTCCGGCGTTTGCGGACCTGACTGATGGTTCCGTGCAGATCGGCGTTCCAGGAATCAAGATGGAATTACTAGTAACCGCAATGTGGTATTACTTTAGTTCATAGATAGCCTATCTTGGCCGTATTATAACTAACTCCTAGGTCATATAGTCTAGCTTTAACGCACCACCTAGAGGCCTATATCGGCGGTTTGCCTGACCAGTTCCCCAGGGCCACAAGGCAGCAAGTCGGCGCAACGAAGGCCACAAAAGCGATGCGGGAGGCGATCACGATGCGTTTTCTGGCACTCCAATTAAGGCAGTTAAGAAGAGCGGACAAAGGCCAGGCAATGGTGATAATCGCCTTCGCGCTGGCTGTGCTGGCGATGACGGCCGGTCTTGGTGTCGATGTCAGTTTCCTGCGCTATCAGAAGCAGCAGATGCAGAAGGCGGCTGACGCTGGTGCCCTCGCTGGCGCCTCGGTGCTGCTATATGGCGGGAACTATGTTGCCGCCGCTCAAAACGATGCCGCTGCCAATGGGTTTACCAACGGAACCAAGGGGATAACAGTCACCGTTAACAGCCCTCCTACGACAGTAGGCGATCCATTTTACGGCAATACCGGCTATGTGGAAGTGATTGTCGGCCAGGCTCAGCCATTGTTCTTCATGCCCGTCGGCGGCTTCGATACGGTGAACATTAGCGCCCGCTCGGTGACTTCCGCTGTAGCGAGCGCATCGGCCTGCATCTATGCCTTAGACCCTACCGACCCGGAGACGTTTTTGGTGGATAGGAACGTCTCCATCAGTTCTGAATGCGGCATTTTCGTTGATTCTAGCAACGCAACGGCATTGCGCAAGGATGGGGCGAGTGGCACTGTCGTTGCCAGCTCGATCGCCGTGGTTGGCGGCTATTCCGGCACAGGATTTACACCTACGCCGGTGACCGGCCTTGCCCCAGTCAGCGACCCGTTGGCTGGTATGCCGCCGCCACACGTCGCATCGGTTTGCGCGACCCCGAGCGGAACGACGTATTCTCCGGGCACCTATTGTGGGGAGATCCGTATCAGCGGCAATGGCACCTATACCTTCCAACCTGGTGTTTATACCCTGCTTGGCGGTATGCGTGTCACGGGCGGACCGACCCTAAACGGCCGTGGAGTGCTCTTCTACAATAGCTACAACCGCACTATCTCGTACGGGGGTATCAGCATTGCGGGTAACGTGACCCTCAATCTGAGTGCTCAGACGACCGGCCCCCAGGCAGGAATCCTCTTCTTTCAAGACCGCTCGATACCCGTTGGCTCCGCCTCGAGCTCCTTCCTCGGTACAAGTGGAGAAAACTTCATGGGTGGACTTTATTTCCCCACTACCGGTCTCGAATTCAAAGGGACCCCGGGGGTCAATATCCCAGCGGTCCTGGTTGGGTGGACGTTAGAATTCAAGGGAGATGCTGAGATCAATGACGTGATGCTGCCCAGTGGAGGGTCGCCGATCCTTACTTCGGTCGTGGTCGAATAAGTGGAATGGGGTAACCCGGAGCCATCGCTAGACCATCCCAACATCCGCTCCACCGTGAGGCGTCTGGTTCACAATCAGTTAACCCTGGTTCACAATCACTTAACGCTGCCGTTGGAGTCTCTAACGGTATGATAGAAGACGGAAAAAGTAAGCGGGTCATTTTTCCAGTGGTCCCGCAGCAACCCGATCTCGTCTAAACCATTAGTGAGTCCCGCGAGTGCCTTGAGGCTGAGCGGACTGATAAGGCATATGCGACTTTGGCATAAGGCGATCCTCGTATTTTTCGCTCTGGCCGTTCACCCGGCGGCGCGGGCCGACATCGGCTTGCTCATGAATGCGAAGACCAATGCGCATCCCTTACCGGTGACGGCCGAAATCACCGGCGAGGGCCACGCGGCGGTTTACCTGTCGCGAATTTGTCCGGCTTCGCCGGTCACCCTCCGGATGTGCGGTCCGGACGAGCCGGGCTCGGTCATTCAGAACTACGAAGACTACATGGAAGACCAGCCCTATGAGTGGAATGTCGTTCCCCTGAGCCTCTATCTCTATGGCGTGGAGGACCTGCGCGACCGGCCTTTATTCGGATCTCCCGAGCTGCGCAACGTGTTGCAGGACCAGTATCGCCAGAACCATCTTGGGCAACTGTGCGCCACCTCACGCTGCGTCACCAATCCCGAAGCCAACTGGCGCGACTCCGTCGCCGCCGCCTTCGTGCGCGAGATTTACATCTTCGAAGTCCACACCACGGTGGAGCAGGACGAAGAGTTCATCCGCAAGTTTAATGCGCGGCCCAATGTCAATCACTACAACGGCTTCTCGCGCAACTGCGCCGATTTTGCCAAACTGGTGGTCGATACTTATTTCCCGCACTCGGCCCACCGCGACGCGCTGAATGACCTCGGTATGACCGGTCCCAAAGCCATCGCGCGCAGCTTCACTCACTATGCCGAGCGGCATCCCGAGCTTGGCCTGCGCGTGGTCCGCGTGGAGCAGGTGCCGGGCACCTACAAGCGCAGCTCCGACTGCCATGAAGGCACGGAGCAGACGATTCGCGCCAAGAAGTGGCTGGTTCCGATCGCGGTCGTCGAGGCACAGGCGCTGCCCGTGCTGGCTGCCTCGTACTTCTTGACCGGCCGCTTTAACCCCGACCACGAGTTGCGCAATCGCCCTTCGGAAAATTCGGCCGTTCTTGTGGCAGATCTCGCCGCCGCAAAGCAGGCCGGCGACCGTGCCCAGACGCGAGAACTACAGCGAGAATTGCGCGCCGAGCGCCTGGAACAGATTGGCGATAAGCAGCAATGGCAAACCTACCGCGATCGCTTCGAGGAGGTGCTGCACACCGCCATCGACGACGGAATCGTCTCCGACCGCCGCGAGCTGCGCAATCTGTTTCGCAACCTCCAGGCGCGCGGACGAGTGTATCTTGACGGCAACGGCCAACCCTGGCTGGAAGCCGAGGACGGCGGACGTCCGCAGCGCGTCGGCTTAACCACCGCCAATATTGTCAGCCCGGAATCGGATTCCCGGCTGGCGTTGCAGCTATTGCTGGCGCGTACCGAAGACCTGCTTTCGGTGAAATCCAATCACCGCGAGTTGTCGCCGGAATTCCAGTCCGATTGGGTGCTGTTGCAGCGCGCCGAGGAAGCAATGCTGCCGCACGGCGCAAACTCGGTCATCGCCAGCAGGGCCTCGCGACCGTAGCACTGAGTCTCCTAGCGGCCTTCATTCGCCCGGTAGCTGGCACGCAATTCCTCCACGATCTCCTCCGCGGCGTGCCGCGCCTGCTCGAACCGGTTCGGCGGAAACGACACCGCTCCCACCCGCGCGTGTCCGCCTCCGCCATAGCGCTCGCAAATCTTGGCCAGGTTCTCCATGTGCGTCGCCGTTGTCCAGGGATTGGAGCCCACCGAGACTTTGGTGCGAAAACTGCTCTTGCTCAATCCCACGCTGTAAACGCAATGCGGATGCAGATAGTACGGGATGAACTTGTTATAGCCCTCAAGCTCGTGATCGGTAACGTCGAAGAAAACCGTCCCGTCCTTGCATTCGGCGCGCTCCCGCAGGATCTCGATCGACCGGCGATGACGTTCCATGAGCTGCGGCAAGCGGTCAGCGATCTCCGGTTGCGAGACGATCTCCGCGAGCGGCCTGTAGGCCAGCGTCGGAATCAGGCTGGGAATGAACTGCGGGTCTTGATTCGACTCGATCAGCATGGTCAGTTTCGTGGCCGGAGTTTTCATTTCCACCGCCGACTGCGGATCGTCGTAGAGCGCCCCGTCGATGATGTCGGCCCACTCGATCATTTCGGCCACTGGCGCGGGATTGAAGCCGAAGCGCTGTTCGGTCACCACGGCGATCAGTTTGGTGCAGGAGCGGAAGCCAGGATCATAAAACATGGTGTCACTCTGCCGCTGCTCAAAGTGCGAGGCGTCCTCAGGCGTGAGGAACGCGCTCTGATGATGATCGAACCACCAGGTGATGCGCGGCGATGAGGAATACTTGAAATCGACAATGGCGTTCTCGTCGCCGGTGAAATCGGCTTCGTTAAACAGCGCCCCCGCGCGATGCACCAGTCCCTGATATTCGAAGTCGGCGTGCTGGCGAATCCGCTCGCGGTAGAACCGCGTAAACAGCGCCGCCGAGCAGGCGCCGTCGAAACACTTGTCGTGATAGAAGACCTTGATCCTCACAGACCCTTTCCGCGCGGTAAAGCTGTTCAGTATAGAGGACTCTTCCCTGCCCCGTCGCTGGCAGGAAAATGAAAAGTAAATAGAAATGACACTTGCGGCCGGGAATGTCAAGCGGCGGATGCCATTTCTCCAATTGGGTGCAGGGTGCAGTGAGAGGACTTGTGTTACTTGCGCCAAATGGCGTATTATAAATAGCCAAGAGGCTGAATATGACTTCGAGCGTCATTGCCGAGGTTCTGGGGGGCAAGAAAGTCCTGGGACGCAATATCAGGAGTTTCGCCGAACTGGCGGAACTGATTCGCAAAGGATTGCCCGCCGGTTCGCTTGCCGTGCTGGGAGAAAAGCTCGACCTGAAGAACGCAGCGCTTTCGCGGAAACTGGGCATTCCTCAGCGGACCTTGACCCGTCGCTTAGGCCAGCACTCTCGGCTCACCGCTGCCGAGTCCGATCGCACCGTCCGGCTGGCCAGAGTCTATGCCACCGCGGTCGCCATGATCGGCAATACGGAGAAGGCGGCGGCCTGGCTCCGCACTCCCAATCGCGCGCTTGGCGGGGAGGTCCCGATCGACCAATTGGACACTGATTTGGGGGCTAAAGAAGTGGAAAACATCCTGGGTCGCATCGCTTACGGTGTCTATAGCTGATGCGGCTTTGGAGGATTTGCCGCCGCCTCCATGCTGCCGAAGCTTTTTCCGGCGACGGCGCCCGCCTATTCGGAGGCCGCTGGAACAGCCCGGGAACGAGAGCGGTTTACACCTCTCCATCGCTCGCCTTGGCCGCGATCGAAACTTTTGTTAACCTTGAACCGAACCTGCGGCCCGACGATCTGGTTTCCATCGTAGCCGAACTTCCGGACGACATCACCAGCCAGCGCCTGGATCTGAAATCCCTTCCTCACCGTTGGTACGAATGCAGAGACGAATCACTGAGAATATTCGGTGATGAGTGGATTCGCCGGGCCAACACTCTGGCCTTGCATGTACCGTCGGCAGCCATTCGCGGCGAATGGAACGTGTTGCTCAATCCCGTACATCCAGAGTTCCGGCGAGCAAGAATCCAGGCGCCGGCGCCTTTCCAGTTCGATATCCGCATGTTTCGTTAAACCTGCACAACGGCTGGCGATCGCGGCCGATAACAATTCCACCGCTTTTGAGATTGACGAAACTCCGAATTGTCATAACGAGCGAAGCCGGGGCCCCCAGCGATCACCGACTTTGCGCGCGCTGGGGTGGAGGGAGCGAGGAATCTGCTTCTGGGGTCCATACAAGAAAGCGGATTCCTCGCCCCAAACCCGGGCCTTCGTAATGACAATTTCGCAGTTCTTGCTGATTCTCTGTGTCTCTGTGTCTCTGTGGTGAACTACTCGCTTGGTGGCCGCAGGATCACCAGCATTCGCAGATCCAGGACAGCGTGAAGGACAATTGGAAGCAGAAGATTTCCAGTCAATATAAACAGCAGGCCCACGAGAAAGCCCATCACCCCGGTTGATGCGGCTCCGGCCGGTCCCTGATAGAGGTGTTGCAGTCCAAAGATTACTGACGAAACCAGCAGAGCCAGCGTGAGATTCAGCGTCCAGGGAAAAGCGTGCAAATAACGGAGCAGGAAGCCGCGAAAGAGAATCTCTTCGCAGATACCCGCTGTGACCGAGACAATTGCATACCAGCGGCGTTCCGTCCAGGTTGCGGGCAAGACGAAGCTGAGCGCTTTCAGGGCCTCGGCAGACGCGTATTTGCGCGGCCGCTTCGTCATCTTCTTCCAGATGGCGATTGCCACGGGCAGCAGCGCGCCAGCGGCAAAGACAACCAGCAGCGCCATCACAGCGTAGCGCACCCAGTTGTGCTGAAGGAGCCAGGAGACATCGCCAGGTGCCGGGCTGATGGTAAACAGCGGACGCAAGCCGACCGACAAACAGGCCACGACGGTGGCGATCCAAAGCCAGGCGCACAGGGTTTTGTAGCAGCGGATTTTTCCCGCGGAGCTGGGATTCTTCTTCAGCCGGCTGGTGTCGTAGAAATCCCACACCGGAGCCACCACCAACAGGAACAGGAACAGCAGATGTTGCACTAGCGTCGCGACCGAAACAGAGACGTTCAACACAGTTGTGGCTTCTCGCCCGTCAGTATATCGGGAGCTAAGAGGCTGTGCTTATATCTGGTCTCTCGAAGGGGA
>Ga0181530_10000432_pt1 | contig 53270 bp, 41 predicted proteins | sample PEATcosm2014_Bin_42_FD_119769 | JGI IMG/M metagenome (GOLD analysis project Ga0181530, IMG submission 119769) | Peatland microbial communities from MTU Mesocosm Facility, Houghton, MI, USA - PEATcosm2014_Bin10_60_metaG | ecosystem: Environmental > Terrestrial > Soil > Wetlands > Peat | place...
CACGCCAACGCAGCACCTCGTTGCGGAATGCTTCGATTTCCTTGTCCATGCCGACCTCCCTGCCCAGGAAGGTCCCACAACTCGCTGTCTACGTCACGACGGGGCCGGGCGAGACTTTACGTTACATCGCAAACGCAATCCCGGTCACGCCGACCTTCGCGACGCGGTTGAGCCAGGCCAACCAGCGCACTCGAGGATAGTAGTAGCGGGCGATGTCTACGACCGCGATGCCAAATATCATCGAGCTGAGCAGGAGGCGCGGGGCGCCGCCATCCCGGGAGATGCCGCGGATGTCGCCGTCGGTGGGCTCCACACCCGTCCAGTTGGCGAGCACATAGCCGATGGACAGCAGGGTATTGAGTGCCAGCATGCCCTTGCGAAAGGGCGCGTCGTCCGTGCGCAGTCCCGGTCGCCAGGTCAGCATGACCTCGTCCTCGTAGTGCTGGCACTGGATGCCCGCCGACACGATGGTGTACAGCCCGGGCCGGCCGGCCCAGTAGTGTTCGCCATTGCTCTTGGTGCAGTCACCGCCCCGGCAACGGATCGACGGAACGATGGCAAAGTAGGGAATGAAACCCAGGAAGGTCACGGGCTCGAAGCTGGGCCGGTTGCCCGTGGCCAGGTTGGCGAGCAGGTGGCAGGACTCGTGCGCCGCCAGGGCGGTGACCGCGCCGCCGGCGAAGATGGCAGTCGAGCGCCATGTGAATGGCGGAGGCATAGGTTCAACCGGCGTGGCAGCGACAGGCAAAACGGGTTCCGGTGACTTGGGCTGCGGGCTTTCGGCCAGCGGTGCGGTCGCGGCCGGCGCTCGCTCCCCAGGGGGCGATTCGGGTGTGGGCGTTTCCTGAGCGACCGTCACTCGGGCGGCCAGCACGGACGCAATGGACACCAGCGCCGCCAGAGCGCCGCCACCGCAACGGTCAGAGAGCCACGCCGGCATGCCCGCCCGCACGGTACCTACTCGCGAATCCAGTTCACCACGAAGAGACCATGCCCGCCCTGGATGCCGGTGCCGGTGCTGTTGAGGGCGCCACCCGCGTCGGTACTCAGCATGTTGTCGGGCCATGGTCCGTCGACCGGGGCGTTGGGGCTCAGGATGCAGCTCGCGTCGGTGCCCTCATCGAGCTTCCAGGCTACCCCGCTGATGTCGTTCTGTGACATCCACGCGAACCAAAGGTTGGCCTCGTCCTCGCAGACGTAATCGTGGTTGGCGCTGACCAGACCCCCGTCCGAGTAGGTCGCACCGAACTCGGTCACGAAGAGCGCGATGCCGGCGGCAATGGCGGTGTTGCCCCTGTCGCGCAGCGACTGCGTGTGGGTACACGAGTAGAAGTGCAGGGTGTAGAGCAAATTGGTTCCGGCGACTGGGTCCGCGGCCGCTTCATCCACGTATTGCGACCAGTTGGGCGTGCCCAGCACAATCAAGTTGTCCGGATCCACTGAGCGGATCGCCGCGACCACGACCTCGTGGTAGGCCTTGATCTGCGCCCAGGTGAACCCGTTCGGCTCGTTGTAGGGCTCCCAGATGACGTTGGGATAGGCGCCGTACTTGGTCGCCATGTCGGTGAAGAACGCAACCGCCTGGTCCTGCTGGTTCACGGCCTGCTCGGTGTGCCAGTCGACCAGCACGTATACGCCAAGAGCGATCGCGTTCTGGACGACCGTGTCGACCTGGGCCTGCAGGCCCGAGGAAACCGGGGGCGGCGTTGCGGCACGGATCACCGACAGCTTCCAGTTGTCGCGCATGAACGCGAGAGCCGGCTTGCTCTCGGCAAAGGGCGCGCTCTCCTCGGTGAGCCACATGCTGCTCACGCCTTTGAGCTGGACAGGCGCGCCTGCGGCGTCCAGAAGCTGGGTGCCGACGACCTGGAGCTGGCCGTGCACCGCCACCGGCGAGCCAGCCGGCGCAGCCGTGGCCACCGGTGGAGGAGTCCAGGGGACGATCTGGGGTGGATCACTGGCGCAGGCCAGGGTCAAGCAGGGCACCATGAAGAGGGCTACGGACAGAGTGTGTGTGCGCACTTGTGCATCCATTTCAATTGGGAGAGTTGCGAACCGGCGGGCAAGGGCCACTTCTATCCCTGACGTTGCTGGTCCCTACTGCACCGTATGGTCAAGCCTCGGTTGTAGCGGACTCGATGGCCTGGAGCACGAACGATTTTCCACGGTGTAGACTGCCTGCCATGTCGCGTCCCACGGCCGTGCACCACATCGCCATCAAGGTCCGGGATCTGACACGCGCCGAGCACTTCTTCGTGCAGACGCTGGGCCTTGTGGTGCTGCGGCGCTGGCCTGCGCAGGATGGCGCGGGCGAGCGCTCGCTCTGGCTCGACCTGGGGGCGGGCGCGTTTCTGGCGCTGGAGAAATCGTCGAGCCAGCGCGAACCGCCGGCGGACGGGCCCGGGCTGCACCTGCTCGCCCTGCGCATCGAGCGCGCCGAGCGCCGGGCGTGGATAGAGCGCCTGGCCAACGCAGGCGTGCCGCTCTGTGCGCAGACGGCATTCACCATATACTGCAAGGATCCCGAGGGCAATCGCATTGGCCTGTCGCACTGGCCTGATCCGGTGCAGGGCGAAGCGGAGTAGACTCTGTCCATGCGCGCCGTTTTCGTCATGCTGAAGACCGACCCGGGCCACGTGACCGAGGTGGCCAATTGCATCGCCGAGATCGAAAGCTTCTCGGAAGCCTATAGCATCAGCGGGCAGTACGACCTGCTGGTCAAGCTGTACGTGGATGACGTGGACGGCGTGGGTCGGCTCATCGAGCGGCAGATCCATCCCATCCCGCACATCCGCGAGACCTACACGCTGTTGACCTTCGAGGCCTTCGGGGCCCCGGGCGGGTAGGCGTGGGCGCTCGCCCCGGGGGCTGCTACACTCACGCAATAAAGGAGTGCGGTGGTCTGGTTTTGCGGGTTTTCACCGAGTCGGAGGACAACACCATGGCGTTCAGACAGATAGCTCTTTTCGTGACCTTGCTGGCTCTCGGCGGCTGTGGCGCTCCCCAGCTCGGTGCAAGCCATCCCGGCTACGGCAAGCAGCCCGATTGCTGGACCTCGGGCTGCCACGATCGCAGCCACACCATGCGACCAACCTACTGGCCGTACCAGTGCGCCGGCTGTCACGATAGCAACGGCGCGCCTCCCAGCCACGTTCCCCAATCGGCCGACCCCTGCGCGCCCTGCCACGGTCAGATGCACGGCGGACCCGCAGCCGGATTCATCGACCCCGTCGCCTGCGACGCCTGTCACGGCTGAAGCGCGGTTTGTCTGACCCGTGGCACAGTTCAGACGTCGTGCCGTGAGGTGATGGCCTGGCGGGCGAGCTGGTCGCAGCGCTCGTTGTTGTCCACGCCGGCGTGGCCAGCCACCTTGACGAGTTTGACCTGCGGGAAAGTCGCCAGTTGCTCGCGCAGGCTGGCCACAAGTTCTTGGTTGGCCTTGGCCTTCCAGCCCTTGCCCAGCAGGCCGAGCGCGTAGCTTGAGTCGCTGTAGATGCGAATGGGCCGCGTATGATCGGGCGCCAGCTCGGCTGCCAGGTCGAGCCCGCGCGAAATGGCGGTCAGCTCGGCGATGTTGTTGGTGCCCACGCCCAGGTATTCGCCGTGCTCTGCGCGCTCGCGGTCGGCGACGATCACGATGCCGATGCCCATGGGCCCGGGGTTGCCGGAACAGGCCCCGTCGGTCCACACGTGAATCGTGCCGGGAGCGCGGTCGTCGGTGGCAGACGACGAGTGCGCCCGAGGCCGCGCATGAGACGGAGACGCGGGCGCTGCACGAGGCGCGCGCGGGGCATGGCCAAGCGGCGCGGGCTCGTCCCCTTGCTCGGCCAGCGGCAGCAGATTGCTGGGCGAGGGCCGGTAACTCTTGGCATCTTCTTGGCGGTACTTCATCTCGGCCCGGCCTTCGGTGTCCAGAACCGGCCGCTGGTCAGCACCTACCTGTACCCAGACCGGCTGGCCCTTGAAGCTCATGCGTGACCAAGACATCATGGCCGCCCACTATGGCTGAATCCGCTCGCGACTTTCCACAGCTTCTTGAACAGACGGGAAGGCTCTCCGCGTTGTCCACTGGTTCGCGCCTTCTTCAAAAAAACGAGTAACCTCCCGCCGTGACCGAAACAGACAAGACCACTGACCGCGCCGTCGAAGTGGGACACGGCGTGCTCTTCATCGGATTCGCCAAGGCCTCGTTCATGGTGTTCGGGGCCTTGCAGAAGTTCCTGCTTGCCCGCGTGGTGGACCAGGCTGCGTACGGCGCCTTCTCGGTGGTGAACAACGCCATCTCCATCGTCAACAACACCATCGTACAGGGGACCATCCAGTCGGTGTCCAAGTTCACTGCCGAGGACGACCGTCGGGCCGGTGCGGTCCAGCGCGCGGGCCTGAAGTTGCAGGTCTTTCTGGGCGTCGGCGTGGCGCTGGCTTTTCTGCTGGCGGCGCCGGTCATCGCCGGATTCGTGCATGCGCCCGAGCACACCTCGCTGTTCCGCCTGGTCGCGGCCATCCCACTGCTCTACGCGTTCTATTCGGTGTTCGTGGGCACGGCGAACGGGCAGCGCCGGTTTCACGTGCAGGCCAGCTTCGACGTGGGCTTCTCGATCAGCAAGACGGCGCTGCTGCTGGGCGGGGCGGTGCTGGGCGGCAGGATGGGGCACTCCGCGGCGGGCGCGTTCACTGGCTTCATCGCCGCGGCGCTGATCATCCTGCTGGTGGCGGGGCGCAAGATGTGGTCGCCCGCCGGAGGAGTCCGCTTCGCACCCTGGCGCCTGGTGGCCTTCATGGGCGGCACGGTGGCGTACACCCTGCTCATCAATCTGGCGCTCAGCTACGATTCGCTGCTTTTGCGTCGCTTCGCCGGCGCTGCGTTGGTCGGGTGGGGCGTGCGGGCCGACATGCTGCTCGGCACCTACGAGGCGGTTCGCAGCCTGGCGCTGCTGCCCTACCAGGCGCTGCTGGTGGTGACCTTCGTGATTTTTCCGCTGGTCTCGCGTTCCACCTTTGCCGAGGATCGCGAGGCGACCCGAGCCTACGTGCGGCAGACTCTTCGCTACGCGCTCATCTTCGGCGCGGCCATGGCAGTGGTGCTGGGCGCGCGCCCTGAAACCTTATTGCGGATCTTCTATCCGGCCGGCTACGCCGCCGGCGCCGCAGCCCTTCCCATTTTGGCGGCCGGGGTGGTCGCGCTGGCGTTGCTGTCGATTGCCGGCTCGATCGTGACGGCGTCCGGTCGGCCCGATGTTGCGGTGGCGTTGGTGGCAGTCACCCTGGTTGCGGGCACTGGCCTGGCATTCACGCTGGTTCCGCGCGCCATCCCAGGCCCGGCCATGTTGTCAGCGGCAGCCATGTCGACCGCAGCCGGCATGCTGGTCGGTTTCCTGACGGCGCTGGGCTATCTGTGGCGTCGGTTCAAGGCCGGGCTGCCCCTCCTGTCGGTGTTGCGCGTGCTGGTCGCAACGGCTCTTGCCATCGCGGCAGCGCGAGTCGTTCCCGGCTCGGGCAAGCTGATGGGCCTTGCGGCCATGGCGGCGGCCGGGCTGGTGTTCGCGGCGGCATTGCTGGCGACGCGCGAATTCGGCGCCACCGATCGCGAGAAGTTCCTCAAGATCCTGCATCGCAAACGCGCGTAACTCGTGATCCCGCGCCAACTGCAGCAGGTCGTGGCCGTGGTCGTGGCCGCGGCCGAACCGTGTACGTGACGAAGGCGGAAAAGGATCGCCTCTCCGCGCGCTACTATTACATTCTTGGCGCAGGTGTCTTGGCGATACTCGCGGAATTCGCCAGGCGCGTGGCCGTGGCAGCTGGGGTCGGGGAAAAGAAGAAGTGCGACTCAGGATAGGTGTTGGGCTGTCACTCCTCGTGCTTGTCGCCCATGTCGTGCAGGCGCGCGTAGATGCGCGGCCCCAGGCTGGACACCATCAACTTTTCCACCTCGCGTTCGACCTGCTCCTGCTGATCGACGTCCTTGTAGATGAAGCGGATGCCCATGCCGGGCGTATTGACTTCGCTGCCATCGTCATTGTGGCGGGTCTCGCCCTCGTGCAAGACCCAGCGCACTTCCCCCAGCAGGACCATGGGCTCGTCGTTGTTGGGCACAAGCAGCTTGAACAGGAACTGGGTTCCCACGTCGAGCGGCTTGGTGGTCTGGATGAAGGTGCCGCCTTTGGAGATGTTCTTGGTGTAGTCGTAGAAGAACCGGTTGAGACGCTGGTACTCGACCCTGAGCTCGATGGGGGCCCGTTCCTCCTGGCGGCGCTCGTGGGGCTGCGGCATCCTGTGTCTCAGCCGTGATCGTTACACGCGCCGCCACCTGGATCAATCACCGTTTCGGCCTGCGACCCTTGATCTGGGGTGGCGTGCTGGCGCTGGCTGCGCTGGCGCTCGATTTCGTGCCGCTCTTCGACCTGCTGGGCTTCGACTTTTCCTTCGCGCTCGGTCTGGGTGCCGCCTTTGCCGGGGCCGATGTCGGCCAGGGCGCCGCGACCGCGGCCCGGCGCGCGCATCGTCGAGTGTCGCTGCTGTCGCTGGTGTTCTCTGCTTCGGCCGCCGGTCTGGCGCTGCTGGCGGCGCCGCTGCTGCTGTCGCTGGCAAACGCCCTGCGCGTGCGCAACTGCAGCCTGCCGGTGGGTCTGGCCTTCTACGCCCTGTTGCCCGTGGCTAGCGTGCTGGTGGCGGCGCCCGCGGGCGTGCTGGCAGGCGTGCTGGTGCGCGGACCACGTTTCGGGCGCGCGGTTGCTTTCATGGTTCCGGCCGTATCAATCGTGTGGGCTCTGCTTCGCCTGTACCTGGACCCGCCCGTATTTGCCCTGGACCCGTTTGGCGGCTACTTCCCCGGTCCGATCTACGACGAGGGCCTGCGCCCGTCGGCACGCCTTGTGTGGTTCCGTCTGGCCAATCTGACCTGGATTGCCACGGCGGTGGCGCTCGCCGGTTGTTTCAGCCGCGGAGGTCAGCCCGACGAAGCGGGGCCGCCCAGGCTTGCCTGGCACTCTTTCCCATCATGGCTGGTGCTGGCCAGGTGGGTGGAAGTCACTTTCGTCTTGCTGGTAGGCTCCGTGCTCTGGTTCGGTTTTCGCGCCGAGCTTGGCTTTCACCTGACCAAGGACGATCTGGTCCGCGTGCTGTCGCGGCGGACACACAGCGAGCACTTCGTGATGTGGAGCGATCCCACCGGGGACACGCCCGCCGAGATTGCGCTGGTGCACAGGGATCTCGAGTTCCGCTACCACCAGTTGCGCGCCATCCTGGGCAGCGAGCCGCGCGCGCCCATCACCGTGTATCGTTTCTCCTCCGCGCAGGAGAAGAAGAATCTGGTCGGCGCCGGGGCCACGCTCTTCGCGAAACCGTGGCTGCGCGAGATCTACGTGCAGGCCGAACATTTTCCAGCGTCCCGGCTGCGCCACGAGCTGGCCCACGTCTTTGCCGGCGCGTTTGGCGATTCGCTCTTCGGGGTCTCGCTAGCGTGGCGCTGGTGGGGGCCGCTGCCGGTTCCGCGCCTTGCTACCGGGCTCATCGAAGGCGTGGCCGAGGCCGCGGACTTCAGCGATCCCGACGGGCGCGTGACCCTGCACCAGCAGGCGCGGGCCATGATCGCGCTCGGCCAGGCGCCGTCCCTGGCGCGGGTCATAGGCGCCGGTTTCAGCGCCGAGTCTGGCGTGCGCGCCTATGTACTAACGGGATCGTTCTGTCGCTTCCTGCTCGATAGCTTCGGGGCGGACAAGTTGCGTGCGGTTTACCGTTGGGCCGGCGATTTTGCGGCGGTGTACGGTTTGTCACTGGCCGAGTTGGAGAAGTCGTGGCGGGCGTTCTTGGATACTCAGCCATTGGATGCGCTGGACGAGGCGCGCGCCAAGGAGCGTTTTCGTAAGCCTGCCATTTTTCGCAAAGTCTGTGCGCGCGAACTGGCCGAGCGCGTGGCCGAGGCGCGGGAACGAATCGGCTCCATGCCGGACGCGGCGGCGAGCCTGCTAGACAGCGTGTGCCGGGACGATCCCGACGAGCCGGCCTACCGCTTGGATCGGGCCGAGGCACTGGCGGCAGCCGGCGCCACCGACAAGGCCTTGGCCCTGGCCAGGCCCATGCTCGACGACGAGTCGCTGACATGGCCCGTGCGTGGCCGGGCTGCCAATTTGATCGGCACGATCGAGTTTCACGCCGGCCACTTCGCCGATGCCGCCGCAGCGGCGGAGCGCAGCCTGGCGCTTGCCACCGATGAGAACGAGCTGCGCATGGCCTGGGCCAAGCGGCGCGCCCTGGCCGACGAAGGCGCTCGCCGGACCCTGGGCCGCTCGCTGTTTGGCGATGGCCTTGCGCGCTCCACTGACCCGGCTCTGGTGGTTTTCCTGGTGGACGAGTTTGCCCGCCTTCACCCCGACGAGGCGCTGGGATCTTATCTGGTGGGACGCCAGCTCGCTGGCCGGGATCCACGCCTGGCGCTGACTCCTCTGGCTCAGGCTTGCCCGCTCGATGGATCGGGGATGAGCGTCGCCCTCGAGCCGGCCTTTCTGAAGGAATGCCGGCAACTCTACGGCGAGTCAGCGTTCCTCGCCGGCGATCTCTCTCTCGCTCGTCATATCTACGCACTCCTGCGGGACCATGCGACGCTCGAAGCCGATCGGCTGCGCGCCATCGACTTTTTGGAACGCATCGATTGGCAAGCGAGCCACTAGCGCGGCGATTGGTTACCTCGCCCACGCCGAACGCAATCTGCGCGGCGGATGAGTCCTTGCATGGAGTGTCCGCGTCTTCGTGAACTCCCTCGTTCACCATCCTTTTTGCGCTTGACTTGCGCAGTCAGCTACATATCATCGCGTCGGCGCAAGGCGGCAGCATGGTGTCGCAAGGGATAGCGGCACCTCTTCACCCAAACACTTCGCACCAGATCCAATCCCGATCAAACGGCAGCTTGTAGCGCTGCAACCAACTAGAAGGAGAGGTCTAAAATGAGAGACACTGCATTGGTGGACAAGTTTCTCGTGTTGATGATGGGAACGGCTCTGGCGCTTAGCGCGGGCTGCGGAGGCGGTTCAAGCTGCCAGACTGGCAGCTCGAATTGCTCGTGCTTTGGCAACGGCACGTGCAATGCTGGCCTCGAGTGCTCGGGCGGTACCTGTGTATTAACCACAGGTGGCACAGGCGGCACAGGCGGCTCCACGGGGGGCGGTGGTACCTGTTCCGGCGGAACCGATGCCTGCGACGTGTGCCTTGGGCAAGATTGCTGTTCACAAATTGAAGCATGTCAGAGCAATACGGCATGTCAGAGCATCATGTCGTGCGGGGAAAACTGCACCACCACCGCGTGCATAGATTCATGCATGTCCAGCTACCCAGCTGGGGAGACCGTAGCGAACAACTATCTCAACTGCGGGGCCTCATACTGCGTGAGTGCATGTAGTAGTAGTGGCACAGGCGGAACAGGCGGTACCGGATCGAACTGCCCGGCTGGAAGCCAAGGTTGCGCGTGCTACGGGAACGGCACATGCGATTCGGGGCTCACGTGCTCGGGCAGTACCTGCGTAGCCAACACAGGCACAGGTGGATCAGGCGGATCAGGCGGCTCCACGGGGACTAACTGTGGTCCGATCCCCACCCAGTGCTCGTCTACAGCAACAACTAGTTTGTGCGATGCGTGCCTTGACTCATGTTGTTGTTCCCAATTGATGGCATGCATCGACAGTAGTTCCTGCCTGTCCATCGTTACGTGCGGGGGCACAGATACGTGCGTGTCCGAATACCCGTCCGGGGATACCGCATGGAACAGCTATCTCAACTGCGGGATCTCGTACTGTACCTCTGCATGCGGCAGCTAGCCCGCGTCTGGGCGGTGTAATGGTGAACCGCGGAACCCCCGGCTGATCGGGTTGGCGTTGAGCGCACGGGCACGCTCCAGGTGGCGGTTGTGGCTGGGGGTTCTGACGGTTGCGACCATCACCGGGTTGGTAGTCGCCATGGTCGTGGCGCGGAAGCGGGACGCGGCTCGCGCGCAGGCGGCGGCGCAGTCTCAGTCTAGTGACTGGAAGGATATCCTGGTTGCGCAGGCCGAGAGGGCGCGTTCCGTGCCCAGGCTAGCGTTGCCAACCTCGGCACGAGCCCCATCCGAGCCTATCAAGCAGGCCACCTGGAAGGATCTGCCACTGTGCCCGAGTATTCAGGTGTTCAATGTCCAGTCGACTGGCGACGGGAAGGTGCGGGGGGTTTGGATGAGCGAGAACCAGGGCAGTCGGGCCCTGGTTCTCCTGGGTGCTCGCTACGGCGCGTTTGTGCTGGAGTCAGTCGGACAGTATGCAGGGTCGTGGTTCGCGCAGCTTCGCACATCGAGCGGTCCCTGTCGCGCGGCAGTCGGCTCGGAGGAGCGCATGCCGTTGGCCGTCAACTCGCCGGCTCCAGCCAAGCAACAGCCTCCCGACGCTGGAGTCCAGGCTTTCCCGGAGCGCGACTTTCAGTTGGTGCGCAAACTCTCGGGTCATGTCAAGCGCCTGCAGGTAGATCCAGTTCCCAACCAGTCCGGTCAGTGATTTGGGCGGTATCTACGCCAGCTGCAAGATCAGCGGTTTTGAACTCTTGCTGAGGACCACGCCCCACGGGACCGTTGCACTCGCCGCCGCCTGATGTGTCGCGGGAGAATGCGGTCAGTGGCAGAGGTTGACTTGGGTGGTACCAGCGTAATTCGGTGTCGTGAAAGAAATGCACGCCGTGCCCGGCGGGCAATCGGCAACCGTGTAGCAGTACTTGATGCACGTGCCCCCGACGCTGCAGTAGTACCCGGGTGTGCAATCGTCGTCCGTTAAACAAACCGAGCCGGTGGTTCCGGTGCCCGACTGCGATTCGCAGTCGGTGGCTCCAGGGAAGGACGTGTCTGCGTAACATCCGAATCCCGCGGGACAGGTCCGCAGGGGGGGACGAGGATTCTGGGGGTTGACGGGATCACATACGCGGGCGCACACGGACACCCCCAAAATATCGTCACCACTATCCGACCAAGTGGTTTGTAGGCAAGACTGGGCACCATCGACTGCGGGACAGTCCGAATCGACCTCGCAGTACCTGGAGCACATATCGCCGAAACATCCGAAGCCGCTAACGCAACTCAGTCCACTACTGCAGTCAGCGCCGTCGCCCAACCCGCCGTTGGCGGTGCAGGTCAGACCCGTGTACTCGGTATCGGGATAGCAGACCTGGCCGGCCGGGCAGCCGCATGCTGGGAAGACATTGCAGGTGCCGCCAGCCGCAGGCGGCGGGCAAGTCGTCACGGCCGAGTCAGGCACGCGCGAGTCCGGCACGGCGGTGTCCAGCACACGCAGGTCAGGCGCGGCGGTGTCTACCACGCGCAGGTCAGGCAGGGCCGAGTCAGGTAGGCGCGAGTCAGGCACGGCCAAGTCAAGCAGGGCCGAGTCGGGCGAGCGCGAGTCAGGCGCGGCCGAGTCAAGCAGGGCCGAGTCCGGCACGCCCGTGTCCGCTCCGCCATCGCGTGGGCCGGTGCCGGTTGTTCCACCGGGTGTTCCGCCAGCTCCCGCGGCACCGCCGGTGCCAGTTGTTCCACCGGGTATTCCGCCAGCTCCCGCGGCACCGCCGGTCGCCGTTGTTCCACCGCGTGTTCCACCAGTTCCCGCGGCACCGCCGGTCGCCGTTGTCGCACCGGGTGTTCCGCCGGTTCCCGCGGCACCGCCGCTCCCGCCTGAATTGGGAAGGCAGTTGGGGCCGTTGCAGTCGGGGTGGTAGCCAGCAGAAACACAGACCTGATAATCAGGTGCCGCAGGCGTACCACAGTTGAAGACCGTGGAACACGCAACGGCACTGTCCCAGCAAGTGTCCGTCTTCTTACAGTAGAAGCCGACTTGCCCCTCGCATGCGCTGGGCATGGTGACACAGGTGTAGGCGCCGCCGGATCCATTGTCGCTGCAAACAAAACCACTGGGGCAGTGGCCATCGTCGGAGCAGAGGGTCTTGCCGCTCTGGAAGTGCGGCTCGCAACCGACGAAGAACAGCAGAAGTACGAATACGCCTCGCTTCATGGTCTCATCCCTGGGTTAGAAAGTCCCGCTCAGCGCGGCGCCTGCCATGCTGGGCCCCACGGAGGGGACAAGAACGGCCGAACTGGGCGTGTCCCTGCGCGTGACCAGGAGGATCACGGCAGTCACGACAGCCGCACCGCCCACACCGTAGCCGATCCATTGCACGGTCGCGAAGGTCTTGCCCTCGCTCTCCTTGCCCGAGTCGAACTTATGCTCGACATCCGAGAAATCAGTCAAGGCGAGATAGCTGAAGACGCCGCCGGCGAGTAACGCTGCCACGCCCACCCCGCCCACTGCCCAGGCCGCAAGCTTCCGACCGCTTCGATTGCCAGATTCCGCGGGTTGGGGCACTTGTGCCACGGTAGCGGCCGGGCCCAGCTCCGGCGGGGGCATCGCTGGACCCGGCACGGTGTTGGCCGGCGCTTGCGACGTCGTGGCGGGCACGTCGACGTGGGTCGGCGAGATCGCTGGCGTCGCGGCCGGGACCGCTGCCGGCGCTGGTGGCGTGGCGGCGGCTGGGGCCGGAGTGGGCGCTGTGGGTGGCGGGGGCGGTGGCGGAAGCGCTGAACCGTGCTGGCGCAATTGGTCCATCTCCGCGATCCAGCCTTCGACCTCGGCGCGATCCTCGGGCGAGATGTCCTTCTTCTTGTGCAGGTATTCGCGCAGGTTGGACAGGGCCGGTTCAGGACGGCGCAGATAATAGTAGCAGGCACCCATGTTGCGCACGAAAACCGGCATGTCTGGGTTGTCGACGCTCAGCTCTGCGAAAATCGCCGAGGCCGCTTCGTAGTTTCCCTGCTTGTAGAGCTGGGTTGCCTTCTTCGCGTCGGCCGTGCTCTTCTTGCTCATGCCCGCCGCGCCGGCCCCCGACTCCAGCCCCACGTGGGTAACGATCAGCGCAAGCGAAACGATAAGCCCCGGAGAAACTCTGTTCAGTTTGGGTACCATGCGTCTTCCTCGCATCGCAGCCGATAGTACGCCGCCCACGGAATTCCGCACGACTTTTGTCTTTGGGCCCCGGTTGCGGCAATTGGGCATGCGGCCAGATCGGACAGCCCTCCGCGGCTGAGAACGAGGAAGAGAGAGGGGAAAGCGCGAGCGGTCTCAGCCAGGTGCGTGTGCTACGATTCATGTGCAGTTTCCCAGCGATGCAGTGGTAAGAACCCGCGACGATGTCTGGTTTGAGATTCATCAGAAAGTCGGAGGAAATCCCGGTGGCCGGTGGTCCGCGGTCGCGCGTGGCTGCCTATGACCTTGGGTCCAACTCGTTCCATTTGCTGGTGGCCGAGGCGGATGGTCAGGGCGGCCTGCTGTTGATCGAACAGGCGCAGGAGATGGTGCGTCTGGGCGCGGATTCACTGCGCGACGGGGTCATTCCCGAGGCCAGCTTCGCGCGGGGCCTGGAGGCTTTGCGCAGGCTGCGCGGCCTGGCTGATCAGCACCGGCCCGAGAGCACGGTGGCGGTCGCCACCAGCGCCATCCGCGAGGCGCGCAACGGTGCCGAGTTCGTCAGCGCCGTCCAGCGCGAGGTGGGACTCACTGTCGAGGTGCTCGATCCGGTCAAGGAGGCCACGCTCATCTACTGGGGTGCTCGGCAGGCGCTGGATCTGGACAAGCACAAGGTTGCGCTTTTCGATGTGGGCGGCGGCTCGATCAAGGGGCTGGTGGGTGATGCCAAGGAATGTCTGTTCGCCACGTCCATGCCGATGGGCGTGTTGCGCCTGCGCGACGAGTGCAAGTTTTCCGGCAAGATGTCCCGCGCTGACCTGCTCACGGCCGAGACACGCGTGCGGGCGCTGGTGCAGCCGGCGATCCGGCAGATGCAGAAGGTCGGCTTCGACTTCGTCACCTTCACCTCGGGCACGGCGCTCTCACTGGCCCGGCTGGCCAAGGGTAGCGCCGGCAAGGTCGCGCCGGTCGCGGGCAAGGCCGGGGAAGGACTGGGCCGTCACCTCGCGTTGTCGCTTGACGATCTGAAGACACTTGAGCAGCGCCTGGCCGAGGCCAGCGTGCAGGAGCGTGCGGCCATCCCGGGGATCAGCGCCTTGCGTGCGGACACGCTCCTGCCCGGCACGGTCGTGCTGCGAACCTTGCTGGAGTTGACCGGCTGTCCCGGCGCCCTGGTGTGCGAGAGCGCGCTCAAGGAAGGTTTGGTGGTGAACTACTTCGCCCACCGAGATGCGGGCCTAGCCGCCGATCTGCCGGAAGAGATCTGATCAAGGCTTCGGCATCTTGAATCGGCTGGCGGGGATCTTCTCGTCGAATACCAGGCTGGTGATGCGGCCCTCGACCGTGGTGGGGCCTGCGGTCATCTTCTCCAGGTACCAGGTCTTGATGCCCTTCACCGCGCGCCAGTCACCGAACACGAGCTTGTACGGGATGTCGCCGCCAGGAGAGGGCTGCGCACCGGTCTGCAAGACGCGCAGATGCGTTTTCGCGTCGAAGCACAACACGGAAGGCTTGCCTCGCTTTTTCCGCAACTCCACGCATTCGAGATCGGCACCAGTCTCTGTCCGCGCTTCCTGGGGTGGCGGCACGGAACTGACACTAAGGTAGAGGCTCGCCAGATCGGCCTCGGCGTTCCAGGCCCCATTGATGCGGGCTTCTTCTTGCTCGGCGCCGTCGAGTATCCGGAGCCCGAAGACCGGATCCTGCGACCACGTTGCGTGGCCATCCGCGCCTTGGCGAAAAGTGCCAACGTCGCGCAGGGTGGACACACTCAGGTTCTTTCCGTCGGCAGTGGCCCAGTGCTCTTCGCTGCCGCTGGCGCCCTGGCCGGCCACGGTCAGGGCGCGCTTGATGTGCACGCTGCGCAGCTGTTTCCATGCCGCCCGCCCACCGATGGCGTTGGCGTAGTCGGCCAGAATGGCCTGGGCCGGCCGGAGATGTGCCGCGCTTTCGGCCGGGGCTGCAGCCAACAGGGACAGGAGAACTGCGATGGTCACGGATGCGATGCTTTGGCCATGTCGAGGCCGGCGTCAAGTACGACGTCGTGGCCGGCCAAGAATCCCGCGCGCGTCTCGAACACCCGGCGGTCGGGCTGCACCCCGCGACCCTCGATGGACGCGCCCTTGGGCGTCTTGAAATCAGCCACCGGGATTTGCACCACAGCGCCACCCGGCAATTCCTCGATGATGGAGCCCAAGGCCGCGCCTGCGGTCGTGTCCCCGACCACCAGGGCGCGCTTCGCTTCTTGCAGCCCGGCAGTGAATATTTCGGAGGTCGAGGCGGTGCCCTCGTCGGTGAGGATGACCACCCGGCCGGCAAATGGTTTGATGCCCAGCGAGGCGGTGGTGGCCAAGGTGTTGGAGAAGTCACGATACACGATGGTCCCCAAAGTCAGCGGCGCGGTGCTGAGACGCGTGGCCAGAGGAATGACCATGGCGCCGATGCCGCCTGGATTCCCGCGCAGGTCGATGATGATGGACCTGGCCCCCCGAGCCCGGAACCCGTCGATGGCTTTCTGCACTTCGCCGAGCACGGGCTGCAGCAGAAACACGTTGAAAGACACGATGCCGACCTCGCCGACCTGCCGGCTTGCGACTTGGGGGACCACGGGCGACATGTTGAGCACCTGGATGGCCCGCGCTGCAGGAGGATCGCGTTCCAGCATGACCTCGATGGGCCGATCGTTTTCGTCGAGACAGCGCAAACTCACGCGGCTGCCCACCAGTCCGGCCAGACGACGTGCCGCCAGTTGGCGCAGGCGGAATCGTTCTTCCACGGGTCGCAGCGCCCGGCCCGAGGCCGGCAGGGAATCGAGGGCACGGCCACCGATGTGGGTGACCAGGAACCCGGGCCGCAAGCCGGCGCCCGCGGCCGAGGAGCCGGGGCGCACGCGCGTGATGGTTGGCTTGCCTTCGATGATGCGCACGAGCAGCCCGGGATCGCCATAGTCGTCGCCAGCTTCGCGGATGGCGTCGGCGGCAGCGGTTCTGGTCTGCGGCGCCGAGATTTCGTCGGGCGGGGCTGCCGGTTCCTCGCCGGGGCCGTGCACCTGCAAGTGCGATTGCCCGAGCAGCCCGAGCATCTCGTTGAGCAGACGGTAGAAGGTCGGCTCGTCAGGCGCGGCCAACGCAAGGGGCTCGTACTTCGTGCGCAGGCCGTCCCAGTCCAGACCGCCCAGTGTCTTGTCGAAGTGCTTGTCGCGCACGGCAGTCCAGGCGCCGTCGAAGATCGCCTGCCGGATCTGGTTACCCGCCGAGCCGGGATGCCAGGGGCGGATTGCCGAGCCGCCGTCAGTCCCCAGCGGGACAAAAGCAGGCGGCTGGGTGGCGGCGGGCGCATCCGGTCCGGGCGTGGGGGCCGGAGCCTGCGGGGCCGGCGCGCGGCCCGCGCAGGCGGATAGGAATAGCGTGAGAAAAAGAGCGATGTGGCGATGGAAGGTCAACACGTTTTCCAGTCTAGCTCTGCTCCCGTATAGAATCCCCTTCCTTCGGATGCACTTGCCGTGATCCCCCACCGCATATTTCCCCGATTGGGGTGGCCTGCCCTGGCGGCCCTGGTCGCGGCTTTGCCCTACGCGGGGCTCGCGCTGGGATGGAGCGCGCTGTACCACGACGACAGCCTGCGCTTCGATGTGCCCATGACAAGCCTGATCAACGAGGCGCTGTGCAGGGGTCGTTTGCCGCTGTGGAACCCCTACGTGGGCGTCGGCACTCCGTTGATCATCGACGTCAGCGCGCTGCCGGTCTACCCCGCCCGGATTCTTGGTTGCGGGTTACCGGCGGGACAAGCATTGGGCCTGCTCTTGCTGATCCAGCTAGGGGTGCTTGCGGCTGGAGCAACGGCCCTGCTGCGCGATCTGGGTGTGCTGCCCGCGCTGGCAGCCGCGGCCGGGGCTGCGCTGGCCCTGGCCGGACCTGCGCCGTCGTGGCTGACCAGCCCGGCCTACCTGACCTCGCTGTCGTTCTTCCCCTGGACGCTGCTATTTGCCCGGCGTCTCGCTTCCGGCCAAAGGCTGGCACCCATCGGACTGGGCGCAAGCGTTGGTCTGGCGACGCTGGGAGGCGACGTGCCGGGTACGCTTTTTGCCACGGCAGTGGGGCTGCTGGTGTGGTGGGGGGCATGTCGGGCCCGTCGGCGCGCGCGGGCGTCGGCGGACGCTTCCTGGCGTTGCGACCTCTTGCGGCTCGCCTGTGCCGGCGGCCTCGCCCTGCTCATCGGCTCGGGAAGCTGGGTGCCGCTTCTTTGGTTTCTGCAGAGGTCGGTTCGCGGCGGCGGCATTTCTCCCATGGAAGCCGGGCAATGGTCGCTTTCTCCGGTGGACCTGATCGGGCTCTTGCTTCCGAATCCACGCGGCCTGCCACTGCCCGAGTTCACTTTCTGGCAGTTTCGCACGCTGGGCAGTGAACGGCTTTTCGTGCACAGTCTTTACGTGGGAGCCACGCTGGCGGGCTTCGGGTTGTGGGGATTCTGGCGTGAGCGAAGGGATGTTTTCGTGCGCTGGGCGGCTCTGGCGGCGTTGCTGCTGGTGATTCTGGCGACTGGGGCCGAGACACCCTTGTGGACGGTGACGCATGGGATTTTCACCTACTTCCGCTATCCATCGAAGCTGGCACCCTACGCGGTCATTCTTCTCGGTGTGGTGGGTGCGCTGAGCCTGTCGCATTCCCTCGGTGATGGGCGACGGCTGGCCCAGGTGGCGGGCGCTGTGGCGGCATTCTGCACACTCGGCGCCCTGCTTGGGCCATCGGTTCAGGCACACTTCGCGCGTGGCGCGGGCGCGCCCGACGATGTCGTGCGACGGGCGGGCGAAGCCCTGAGACTCGACGGGGCGCGCGCTGCCGCGGTTGCGGCGGCGGTGCTGGTGCTGTGGTGGCTGGCGCGAAGACGGCGCGTCGGCGGTCGTGCCTTGCCAGTGCTGCTCGGCGGCTTGCTCGTGCTTGACTCCTTGCTGGCTGGATTGGACTTGCACTGGACCGCCCCTCCGGCCGCGCTATCCCGGCCTGCGTGGGCACCGGAAGTGTCGCCCTGGGGACCGCGTGTTCTGCGCAGCCAGGTTCTCGACCAGAATCGCCTTGGGCTCGACGCCGCCGCCTATCGCGCTGAGCAGATGCGCAAGCTGGCGGAGCTACTGCCCAGTTCCAACCTTTCCCACCACATAGGCGCGCTCTTTGGTTACGGACTGGCGCTTGCTGACCCTGCCAAGCGAATCGCTGCGCTGTATGACGCTGACGGCGTGGCGCTGGCCGAGGCCACGGGTTGCGCTGTCGCCATGGCGCCTCGCACCCGCCGGCTGGCCTGGGCCGTCGCGGGTATGGCTTCGGGACGGCTCAGCCTCGCCAGCCTGTCGCCTGATGCTGCGATCTTCTCGGTCGTCCGCAGACTGCCGCGCGCCTTTCTTACCACTGGTGCGCGTATCGTCGCGCCGGGCACCGAAGCGACCGTTCTGGCCGCTGCCCGGGAGCGGCCCGCAGTGATCGTCACAGCCGGCGAGGCGCTGGTGCACGGCCAGTTCACCTCGGTGGCCATTCCCTCCGGAGACGTCCTGCTGGGCGGACCAGGCGAAATGGTGGAGGTCAAGCCAGTGAATTGGCTTCCCGAGCGCGTGCGTTTCGATCTGGTCGCGCCCGGCCCGCGGCTCTTCGTACTGCTGGACGCGTTTGCCGAGGGCTGGCGCGTCTCGCTGGATGGGGCTGAAGCGCCCATCCTGCGGGTGAATTCCGTCGGACGCGGCGTGATCGTGGCCGCAGGCGCGCACACACTTGAAATGCGCTTCCAACCCTTGGCGCTCAGGCTGTGGCCGTGGATTTCCTGGCTGTCGCTGCTGGCGGTTGCCGTGGCCGCGGTGATGGTTCGTCGTCGGAGCGGCCAGACTGAGCGCAAGCCGAAGGACAATCGGGCGTCGGCAGTATCCGACGTCCAACCTGACAGGAACTCGGCCTAGTCAGTCGACGAGGCGGATCGAGGGCCGGCGTCGATCAGTGGAGCTTGCGATAGACGCCAATCACCACGCCGAGCAGATTTACGCTGCGGAAGTCCCGCTTGCGCACCACGATGGGATCCATGCTGGCGTTGGCAGGCTGAAAGCGAATGGAGTCGCCTTCCGGGTAGTAGCGCTTGACCGTGGCCTCGTCGCCGATCATCACCACCACCACCTCGCCCGCGCTGGCCTGGAGTTGCTTGCGCACGAACACGTAGTCCCCATCCAGGATGCCGTCGTCGATCATGGACTCGCCCTTGATCCGCAGGGCGAAAACTTCGCGGCTTTGTCCGATGAAGAAGCGATCCACTTTGACCGTGTCCTCGTAGTTGCGCACCGCCAGCAGCGGCTGCCCGGCCGCGACCTTGCCGAGGATGGGCACGTCGATGGTCTGGCCGGTCGCCAGCAGGGGGCGCAGGGCGCGTGACTTGAGGTCCTCGCGCTGCAGGTAGCCCTTCTTCTCCAGGGCACGCAAGTGATCGTTCACTCCGTTGGTGGAGCGGATGCCGAAGTGGCTGCCGATCTCTCGCAAGGTCGGCGGATAGCCGCACCGGCTGATCGATCCGGAGATGAAATCAAGCACCTCGCGCTGGCGGTCGGTCAGGTCGCTGGCAGGATCATCGTCGCGCACGACAGTCAGGTGGCCCATGGGCGCTCCTCTCGCGGGGTTACTGAACAAACGTATGGTACGGAACATATGTCCCGTGTCAAGTTCAGCCCCATAGTGCCGTGCGGCTTTGTCAGTTGACCGCGACCTTCTGGCGACAGCGTTTGCGGCGGCGGCGACGGACTTCAGGATTTGCACGCAACTTTGGCGGAGCCACGCCGACAAGCATGGCATGAATGAGATCCCGACCAGTCCGACTCTAGCAGCGATCGTCGGGGACGACCCCGCGCTCCGTCTGGTGCTGGCCCGTGCGGCGCGGGTGGCGCCCACGCGCATCCCCGTGCTGGTGACTGGCGAGAGCGGAACCGGCAAGGAACTGCTCGCCCGCGTCCTGCACGAGCTGGGGTTCCAGCCCAAGGGACCCTTCGTCGCCGTCAACTGTGGCACCCTGGCCCGCGAATTGGCGGAGAGCCAACTCTTCGGCCATGAGCGCGGCGCTTTCACGGGCGCCGGATCGCGCCGCACGGGCTGGTTCGAGGAGGCCGCCGGGGGCACCCTGGTGCTCGACGAGATTGGCGAGTTGCCCGTGGACCTGCAGCCCAAGCTGTTGCGCGCGCTGGAAACCGGGCGCATCCGGCGGGTAGGAGGCAGCGGCGAGATCGCCGTGCAGGTGCGTGTGGTGGCCACCACCCTGCGCGACTTGCGACGGGACGCCCAGCGCGGATCGTTCCGTCTGGATCTCTTCCATCGCCTGGCCGGTTTCGAGTTGCGGCTGCCACCCTTGCGCGACCGACCGGGGGACGTTCTTCGCCTGGCCCAGCACTTCCTGCGCGAGTTCGAGTCCGACCTGGGGCCGCGCGCCCTCGCGACCGAGGCCGTGCGCAAGCTGCTCGCGCATGACTGGCCCGGCAACGTGCGTGAGCTACGTCACGTGATCCGGCGGGCCGTGCTTCTGACCAGTGCGGTGATCGATGCCCCCAGCGTCGAGGTCGAAGCGCCGGGCGACCGCGCGGCGGGGACGTCGCAAGCGGCGGATACTTGCGGGCCTTTGCCGGCTGTGGCCGACTTCGCCCGGTCAGCAGTGGCGCCGCCGGTCGACAATGATCTCCTTCCTTTGCGCAACAAGTCCTTCGAGCAGATCCAGTCCGACGTGTTCGTGTGGGCGCTCCGCCGCAATGGCAACAGTCGGCGTCGTGCCGCTGCGGCGCTGGGCATTTCGCGCTCCACCTTCTGCGACCGAGTCAGGAGGTTGGGGCTTGTCCCCGGTGCCGCGCTCGCCAGCCAGTGCTAATCCCCGCCGGGCGGTTTGGCTACGCCGGCAGCGGGATCACTGGACGGCGGCGGCGCCGGGCTTGGCGCGGGGGGCGGGGGTGGGGGCTCATGGTCCGTGACTCGCATCGACGGCGGTTCCTGATCCGGGCTCTGGATGATGGCAGGTGGTGCAGGCGGAGGCGGTGCGGGTGGCGGTGCGGGATCGGCGGACGGCGGCGCGGGAGCCTCGGTTGCGGTCACCGATTCCGTCGGGTTTCCAGGCTGCGGCGGAGGCGGAGGAGCAAGGGGCACTGTGGCGGGTAGTCCCGCCCCGTAGGCCGCAGAGGGGGCGCCCGACTTGGGCGCGATCGGCTTCGGGCCCGACGCCAAGGCGCCGAACGGCGAGGTCTTCAGCCATTCTGGTTTCCCCATGTGGTTGAGCGGTCCCCGGATGCGAAATCCGTAGAACCCATCCGGGCGCTTGCCCTTGTCGTCGGCGAAACTCAGCAGGGTACGCAGCTTCTCGGAACTCTTGAGCAGAGTGTCGCTGAGCTTGAAGCGGACGTAGAGGTCCAAAGACGAAGAGGCGAGGGAGTCGTTCAGTTTGATTTCGCCCTCCACGTAGAATTCGCCGTCGGGCGACTTGGACTGCACGCCCTGCAGGTGGCCCACGCCCTTGTCGATGGGCACGCGTCCCACGAGATTGCCGAGGCGAATCTTGGGGAGTCCCAGACCCTCGGCCAGAAAAGGGTCACCCGGTATGATCAGCTTGGCTTTGCCGTCGCCCACAACGCAGGCGCTGCACGTCCAGGTCAGCGAACCCACGGTCGCCGAGGCACGCGGGCCGGGCGTTCTCGCGTCGAGGCGCAGGTCCAATGTGCCGGAGAGCGGCAGGTTGGTGGCGGCCTTGACCCACGGAATTTCGGACAGATCGATCGCCGTCGCCGATACGTGCAGCCCGCTCTCGGTCTTCTTGCGGGTGGTCTCCAGGTCCAGGTCGCCGCCGAAGAGGTTGGCATAGATCTGGAACGTCCTGTGGCCGGCCAGTGCTCCCAGGAGCGACCAGCGGACCTTGGCCACCGGGATCACGATGCGCGTGGGCTTGCCTCCGCCCGACGGACGCGAGGAGATGGTGACGTCCTTGAATCGGATGCCGAGACCCAGCGCGGGACCCGCCGACTTGACCTCCACGTCGTAACCTTGCTGCGAGGCCAACGCCACCAGATAGTCCTTCGCTCGGCCGTAGGGCAAGGTCAGAACGAAGACCAGCAAGAACACCAACAGACCAAACGCCGCGGTGGCTCCGACTTTCCAAAGACGGCGCAAGCGATCGCTCATCATGGAACTAGCCCTTCCCCTTCGCCGGGGTCTTCTTGCGCTGATCCTGCTTCACCCGCTCGTAGGCTGTGGCGGTCAACTCCACATCAAGTTTGTCACCCTCGCCGAAACTGCGCCGGATCTGCAAGCGCGTGATCGCGATGAGCCGAGGATTGGTTTCGATCTTGCTGAGAAAGGTGGCCAGTTCCTTGAGACCCACCTTGCGCAGTTTCACATCCAGGCTGTGCTCCAGGTAGCGCTTGCCCGCGGGACTGGGCGGATGATCCACGGCCTCCGGAATCTCGATGCCGGCCTCCTTGCCGGCCGCTTCGAGATCGGCGCCCAATTGCGGCGGCTCGACGCCGATACGCGCTTCCTGCGAAATCATGCGCGACTTGGCGTCCAGGTATTCGTCGCGATGCTTGGCGATGTCGGCGAGCGCCTCGCGGGTGTCGTCGTTGCTGGTGCTCAGTTCCTGCAGCGAATCGATGATGAGGTAGCCTGCCAGCAGAAGAGCGAGTGTGACTACGGCGCCGGCCAGAATCGAGATGAGTTTGCGCTCGCGGACCGCCATCCGGTTCCATTCGGCGGTCGCATAGGCAAAGGGTCGTCGCAGGCCGCTCGCAAACTTTGCTATCAGACGTTTGATGAATCCCACGGTTTCCTCACGGGCACTTCGAGTTGATGACCAGGCTGAACTGCTTTCCGCCTCCGCTGACCTCGGTGAGTGGGCCCTTGTTGATCTCTTGGAAGCAATCGATCTCCTTGAGCTTGGCTACCACATCGTCGAGCGATGCCGCAGAATCCACCGTGCCCTTGATGCTGGTCTTCTTGGCCTTGATGTCGAGATCCTCCACGTCGATGGCCACCTGATCGGCAGGGGGCATCTTGCGCGAGATCCGATCGAGCAGATCGTAGGCGGTGACCCGCGGCAAGGGCGCCATCTCGTCGTGCAAGGAACGCCGCAGCGCCGCCGACACCTCGGTCGCGTCAGAGCGGGCTTCCCCAAACAGCTCCTTGGTGGCGACTTTGAGTTTCTCTCTCAACTGCTGCTGCTCGCCCGACAGACGCTTGAGTGCGATGGTTCCATCCACGGCGGCACACGCCAGAAGCGCCCCGACCAAAAGGGCCAGGTGCGTGGCCTTCTGGCGCACGACTGAGAAGCTGGCGCGGTACAAGAAAGGGCCGCGCCGCAGGTCCAGCTCCCTGTGACCCCGCACGCCGGCCCAGGCTAGGGCAAACGCCAAAGCCATACGCGCGCGGCTTGCCGAACCTTCCTCGTCGACCACCGACACCTCTCCAATCTCGTCGCTCCCTGGCGCCTCCTCGACTGCGGGCTCGGGCGGGGCCGGCCAGAGACTGGTGGGGATGCCCAGCTCTTCCTGGAGAAACTCGGCCAGTCCCTGCAAGCGCGAGCCGCCTCCGGCCAGCATGATGGCCTCCACCGGCATCTTGTTGTGCGCGCGGAAGCTGGCCAGGGTCTGGCGCAGGTCACGCAGGAACGAAGCCAGCGCCTCCTGCAGCACCCCACCCAACTGGCGTTGTGCGGGGGTGGTGGGCTGCCGCGCGCGGCTGGGCACGAATCCATGCGTATGCTTGGCCTGCTCGGCCTGCGTGAAGCTCCACTTGTTCCCCGAGGCGCGCACCAGGGCCAGAGTCAACTCCTCGCCCGCGTGGTTGCTGGTTCGACCGAACACCGCCTCATCGCCGCGGAGGAAACAAAGCTGGCTGTGCCGGTGGCCGAGGTCGATGAACAGGCGGCAGCCGGCCGGTGTGTGCTGAGCGCGCGTGGGTTCTTCGGCCAGCAGCGCGTGATAGATGACCGGGGTGGCGTAGAGGGTGCGTGGTTCCACCCCGCACTGCTTGAGCGAAGCGAGAAAGGCCGCAATCTCCTCGCTGCGCGCCGCGACCGCCATGGCACGCGAGCCGGCGGCTTCGCTCTCACCTGTGCCTGACGCCGACAGGATGACGTGGTCCATGACGACCTCGGACAGGTCGTGCATGATTTGCCCCTCCAACTCGTAGCCCACCACCTGTTCCACCTTGCGCGCATCGGAGAAAGGCAGGTCGAGCACGCGCAAGGCGAGCATCTCACCAGGCAGCGCCATGGTGATGGTCGACTCGGACGGCAGACGCGCCAGCCCCGCGCGCAGCGCCTCGGCCCGTCGCTCGGCCAGCGGCGCTTCGCCTGCCGGCACGGGCTCCTCGAAGGACGTGTTGACACGCGCACGGCGGAAACCCGCGTTGAAAACCGCGAACTTGACCGACCAGGATCCCAGGTCGATTCCGGTGATGGTGTGAGCCATGAGTGCCTAGCCTCGTTCCTACTCTTCCCGCCAGTAGCGGACCACGCCCGAGGCCTGCTCGCCCACGGGGTTGTTGGTGACGGGGTTGCCCAGAAAGCCTTGGCTGTCCAAGATGACGATGATTCTCTTTTTGACCTTGCCCGACTCACCTGTGGCCACCACCCGGTACACGCGCGGCGGTCCCACGTAGGCAACCTGCTCGAGTTGCTTCCTGGTGATGGTAATCCCGGTCAAGCTCTGCATGAGCTGGAAGCGCGGGTCATCGCGGGCGATGGAACCGGCGGGATTGGACAGGACGCCCACCACGGTGTCCAGCGAGTCGAATCCTACTGCCTGGCTGCGCTCGCACAGGATGCTGGCCAGCGGATACACACGATTGTCATCGAGGATGCTCAGATCCGTCGGTGGCTTGCTCGGGTCGGGGAAGAGCGCCGCGCGCACCAGACCTACGATGAGCGGTGTGCAGTCGCCCTTGACCGAGGCCAGGTTGACTCTGCAGTTCTGGTTCGGGTCACTAGCATACACGGTGAGGTTCGACGCAAAGGCCTCGGCGTAGTCGGGGTCCATGCCGCGAACCAGGTTGGTTTCATCGACCGTGTCGTAGTAGTTGTTGTGGGCCTGGTAGGGATCTTCGCGCTGGTCGTAGCGGTAGTCTTCCGGCCCAGACGCATTGGCGTCTACCGCGAAGGCTTGCTCGTCGCCATCGGCCCAGTCGATGATGGCCCGCGCGAGATCGACGCGGTCGACGAACTGGCCCTCGGCGTTGCGCTGTTCGAACAGCCAATTGTAACGGGGCGACGCCATGAGCGCCTGCAAGAGACGGAACACCATGATCTGGCGCGTACGCACCGGGGCGGGGCCGGCGCCGCAGTTGATGTCGATCTTGCCGTCCTCGTTAGTGATCTCGGCATCCATGTGCCCCGAGGGAATGCCCAGGCCGGTGGCCCCGGTGGTATCAATCCCGATCAAGCCGGACAGCAGCGCGGTTTCCATCTTGGAACCGGCAAAGAAGCCCAGCAGCGGGGTCACGTAGTCGGTCACGCGCAGGCTGATGCCGAGATCCTGGCCGGTCTGATCGGCGAGCATCTTCTGCGCCTGCGCCATGATGGGCTCGACGAAACGCAGTTGAATCTTGATGAGCAGGCGCGACAACGACAGCGCAGAGCGGGCCAGGTAGTGCGCGCGCACCTCGTCGCGCGCGTTGGCTGCCTGGGCCGCGTCCACTGTCGTCCCATAGGTGAACTGCGCCACCAATGCAATCAGCAGGGACAACGAGGCGATGGTGATGAGAAAAGCCACGCCGCTTTGCTGGTCACGCTCGCGCCGTGCCCGAAAGCGCGCGACCAGTGTCCCGCCCCACCCGGACGCACAAACCTGTCGTCCTTCTGCCAATGCCTCACATCCGGCCAGCGGCGGTGGGGGAAAGACTTGCCTGTGGGCATCCATGGCGTTCTCTCAAACCCCACCTGGCTGATAGCCGACCCGTTCGGTGACCTGCAGCCGTGCCGTGCTGGTGAAGATTGCGGCCTGACCGCGCTCATCGATGACGGTCAGGGAAATGCGCACCTGCGTGGGCAGGTATTGCAGGCCATCTGCGCCCATGGTGTTCCATTCCTCTTTCCACTCCTTCTTCTTGTAGTCGTAGTAGCTGAACTTCACACTGGCCACCGCCGGACACAGCACGTAGGTTTCACCGGGAATTTTTGCGGGATCTTTGCTTTCCAGGCGGCGGGTTTCCCGGCGCATCAGGTTGGTGATCATGCGATCGTCGGGATCGGGCTCGGAAAAGTAGCTGACCACCGCGGTATCGGCCTCGGGCCGATCCGCACGCATACGCTGGTGGCCGAACCAGGAGAAGCGCAGCTCGTCGAAGTCGGCGTGGGTCGTGCCCACGAACATGGTGCGCTTTTCTTCCACGCCCATCTTCTCGGAAGTCGAGAGGAAGGCCATCTCCACTTCCCGGGTCATGCGCATGAGCGCCACACGGATGGTGTGCGTTCTCTCCTGCGCGTCCTCCACGCGCTTCTTGACCCGCGCCGTCTGGCTGAATGAGCCCCACAGCAGCGCGGTCACGAAGGTCATGAGAGCCAGCGCCAGCATGACCTCGATCAGGGTGAAGCCGCTGGGAGCTGTCCGCGACGCACGTGCGTGTGCGCGCCATCTCATCGGATAATTCCTCCCGGAAATCCCGATGCCGGCGTGCTTCCGCCCAGTGTTCCCGTCGAGCCAGGCGTCGAGGGCAGTGTTTTTGTGCCGGTCGTCGTCCCCGTCGTGTTGGTGGCCGAACCTCCCTGCAACGCCATGTCGAGCTTCGACGGGTCAGTGAGGAAGTTCACCACCTCGAAAACCTGCTCAGGCCGTCCGGGCTCTTGCCATTTGACCTTGACCGTCACACGACGAACCGACTCCTCCAGGGCGACGCGGATCGGTTCCATCAACGTGGTCATGAAGCTGCCCATGAAACCCGAGAGAACTTCCATGGGATTGGTGGACTGGGTCTTCTTTTGCGCGGCCTGTTCCACCTGCTGGGTCGCACCGGTGGGCAGCTTCATGCGCTCGACCGCGGCGTACCATTTGAAGCGAGAGAAACCCTCCTCGGTGAAGTCGCCCTCGTCTTCGCCCTCCATCTCGCTGAACCCAATCTCCAGGATGTTCTGCTCCAAAGACGAGATCTTGGTCCGTGCCAGGAAGGTGGCGGCGGTGACCATGCGAGAGTGGTAGGTGGCGCGCACGTCGCCGGTCACCGTGCGCGTAAGCACGACCAGGGCAATGGCCATGATGGCAACGGAAATCATCACCTCGAGAAGCGAAAAACCACTTTCACTGGTGGATGGTTTGCTATCGCCATCCCGGCTCATGGGACGATCTCCTTGCCCTCGTCGTCGAATTGCTTCTGCAGGGGCGGCTCGACATAGAAGTTCTTGATCTGCACCCGGCCAGTCAAAGGATGCACCACCAGGGAGTAGACCGAGTCGCGCTTCTTGTCGGTGAGGTGCACGATGGCGGCCTCGGTCATCCCGAGGGGAAAGAAGTAGATGAAGCCCCGCCCGGCATCCAGCGGTTCGGCCAGCCGCGGGGTGTAGACGTCGGCGATCAGCGCGCCTTTGAGGTCAACCGGCTTGACCACGGTTTCCTTGAACGCGCCAAACTGCGCGCGCTTGGGGCGGAACGGCTCCGGCCTGTAGCGCGCCTGCATGGCGTCCAGGCCCGCCTTCTCCTCCGCGCGTTTCTGAGCTTCCTCGGCCTCTTTGGCGAGCTTTTCGGCTTCCTTTTGCCGCGACTCCTCGGTTTCGCGGCCGCCTGCCATGATGAAACGGTCGTCGGACACCTCGGCCCAGTAGCGGCCGTTGTCCATGTCCAACACCAAGCGATGAACCTTCCCCGTGGTCGAGGCGCGGTCGAAGAGATAGCGGACGGCGCCCGCCATCTTGCTGGCCGAGGAGCGGAGATCGCTCTTGGCGAGAGAGCGAAAGCCCGCCACAGCCGAGCCGACCACCAAGGAGATGAGGACCATGACCACCATCACCTCGATCAAGGTTACCCCGGCGTCGGCAGGACCAGCCGGCGCTCGGGCTGCATATGTTCGTCGTCCCGTCACTACTCCGTGGCCTTGATGTCGTCGGCCGTGCCCTCGGTGCCATCAGGCCCCAGCGAGATCACGTCGATGCCGTCGGTGTTGATCTGCCCCGGACAGCGGATGATGAAGTCCTTGTTCCAGGGATCCTTCTGACGTCGGGGCATGTACTTCTGGGCCACCAGGTCGTCCATGCTCTTGGGACACTCGTTGTTGTTGTCCATCATGTACTGCTGGGCCTTCTGCATGATCTCGTTGACCTGAATGCGGGCGGTCTTGACCTGGCCCTTCTTGAAGTAGTTGAACGCGCCCACACCCACGGCCCCCATGATGAGGGCGATGAGCGCGAACACGATCATGATCTCCATGAGGGTCATGCCCAAATCGCGGGACCGTTTGCGCGCCGGGGATACCTCACCGGCAACTGCTGCCTCTGTCTGATGTTCCTGTGCGTCTGTCATGGCTCTCTCCTTGTTGGTAGCAATCGTCGTCACTGAACCATCTGCCCCATGTCCATGATGGGGACCAAGATCGAGAAGATGATGAACCCGATGCCCACGGCCATGATGAGGATCATGATGGGGGCCAGCAGCGAGGTCAGCCGACCCACCTCCATCTCTACGTCGCGCTCGTAGGCTCCAGCCACGTTCTCCAGCATCGCCTCCAGTTGCCCAGAGCGTTCGCCCACCGCCACCATGTGGCACATCATGGAGGGGAACTGGCCCGACTTCTTCAGCGTGGCGGCGATGGACTCACCCTCCCGAATGGCCACCCGCGCGTCTTCGATGACCTTCTCCAGCACCCGGTTGTTGAGCACGCGCTTGACGATGTCCAGCGCGGTCAGCACCGGCACGCCGGAGGACAGCATGGTGGCCAGGGTGCGCGCGAAGCGGGCCACGGCCAGCAATCGGATGAGGCGTCCGACGATGAGGATGCGCAACTTCATCCGGTCCATCAGCGCGCGGCCCTTGGGCTTGCGGGCCCAACGCCGAAGCAAGAAGAAAATTCCGATCAACAAAGGCAGCACGATCCACCAATAGCCTCCGGCGATGGACGCCACGCCGATGAGAATCTGCGTGTTCCAGGGCAGGGCTTTGCCCGAATCGGCGAAGATGCCGGCGATGGGTGGCACCACCACCACCATGAGCACGGTCATGACGGCCGTGCCGACGATGGCCATCAGAATGGGATAGGCCATGGCGCCCGTCACTTTGGAGCGCAGCTCGTTCTGCGAGTCGAGAAAGCTGGCCATGCGGGCCAGCACGGCGTCCAGGTTGCCGGCGCTCTCACCCGAGCGGACCATGTTGACGTACAGTTCAGTGAACACGGCGCCGTACTCGGCCATGGCATCGGCCAGCGAGCTGCCCTCGTTCACCTTCTGCCGGATGCCGGCCAGGATCATCTGCAGCTTGCGGTGATCCGACTGCTCGGCCAGCGCCCCCAACGCCTCGGCCAAGGGAATCCCCGCGTGCAACAAGGTCGCGAGCTGGCGGGTGAAGATGGCCACATCCTGCGCGCGCACGCGTTCGAACCAGCGCTTGATGTCGACCTCGCGCCGCAAGCCCTTGCCTCCGCTGGCGGAGGCGGCCACCGCCTGCTTGCTCTGCTGGCCCGCCACCACCTCGTGCAACTCGGTGATGAAGACGCTCTCCTTGCGCAGGGTCTGGCGCAGCCCCTTGGGGCCGTCCGCCTCGCGGTTGCCGGCCACCGGCTTGCCCGAGGCGTTGAGGCCTTTCCATGCGTAAAGCGCCACGTCTGCGTCCCCTAGTTCGCGTCTCCGGTCGTGATCATGAGCACCTCGGCGGGGCTGGTCATGCCGGCCAGCACTTTCTGCGCGCCGTCCTCGCGCAGGGTGCGCATGCCGCCGCTCGCGATGGCGGCGCGCTTGATGGCGCCGGCGTCGGCGTTCTTGATGGCGAGCTGGCGAGTCTGTTCGTCCACCATGAGAAGCTCGTAGATGGCGGTCCGGCCCTTGTAGCCGGCGTTCAGGCAACTCGTGCAGCCTCCCTCGCGCGCCCGATACAGCATGCCGGGCGGCGGCGGCACACCCTCGCCCTTGAAGCGCACGCGGCGCGCGCGGCCAACAAAGAAATTAGCCGGGTCGATACCCAGGCTGAGCAGATCCTCCTCGCTGGGCCGGTAGGCTTCGCAGCAGTCGTGGCACAGGCGACGCACCAGGCGCTGGGCCAGCAGGGCCATCAGCGACGATGCCACCAGGAACGGCTGCACACCCAGATCCACCAGGCGGGTGATCCCACCGGCCGCGTCGTTGGTGTGGATGGTGGACAGAACCAGGTGGCCGGTCAGCGAGGCCTGGATGGCGATTTCGGCGGTCTCCAGATCGCGGATCTCTCCCACCATGATCACGTCGGGGTCGTGGCGCAAAAATGAACGCAGGCCGTTGGCGAAGGTGAGTTCGATCTTTTCGTTCACCGCCACCTGCGAGATGCCGTCGAGCTGGTACTCGACCGGATCCTCGATGGTCAGGATGTTGAGATCGGGCGAGTTGATCTTGGCCAGGCAGGCGTACAGCGTGGTGGTTTTGCCCGAGCCGGTGGGCCCCGTCACCAGCATGATGCCGTGCGGGCGGTGGATGAGGTCGTCCATCTGGCGCAGGTGATCATCGCCGAACCCGATGTCGGCCAGGTCGTGCAGGACGTTCTCGCGGTCGAGCAGACGAATGGTGATGCGTTCACCGCCCTTGACCGTGGGCGCGGTGGCCACGCGCATGTCGATGTCCTTGCCCGCGATCTTGCGCCGGATGCGACCGTCTTGCGGCAAGCGCTTTTCCGCGATGTTGAGCCCGGCCATGATCTTTACACGCGAGATGATCGAGGGAATGAACTGGCGGGCCGCCCGTCGCGTCTCGTACAGCACACCGTCGATGCGATAGCGGACAATGATGTCCTTCTCGCCCGGCTCGATGTGGATGTCGCTGGCCCGCTCTTTGACGGCATTGAACATCAGAGAGTTGACCCAGCGGATGATGGGAGCCTCGTCGTTGACGTCGAGGATGTCCACCAGCTCCTCGGCCGCGCCCATCTCGTCATCGCCCTCGCCCTCGCCCAGGGTGCCCGCGTCCTGCTTGCGACCGTACACTTGGTTGACGGCGTCCACGATCTTGTTGCTGGGGACGAGCACAGGGGCAATGTCGCCGCCCACCACGCCACGCAGATCGTCCAGCCCGCCCACGTCGAGCGGGTCGGCGGTGGCCACCGTGACGGTGGTCCCCTCCTTCTTGATGGGCAGCAGCCGGTGCTGCTTGGCAAACGCGATGGGGACCAGGCTGGCCAGGTCGGCGTCGATCTGTTTGACGTCCAGGTCGGCCGAGAATGGGATGCCAAGCTGGGTGCCGAGCGCGCGCAGCACGTCTTCCTCGCTCACGGCGCGCGCCTTCTGCAAGATTTCGCCGATACGGCCGCCCTCGCTGACCTGCTGGACAAGGGCCTGATCCACCGCCTCGCTGGTGACCGCCCCCGCCTCGAGCAGGATCTCGCCGAGTCGCTTGCCGGCCATGCCTATTCCTTGGCCGGCGGCGGAGCCGGCTTGACGGGTGCGGCCCCGGGCGGGGCGGGAGCGACAGCCGGGGGCACCGGCGCGGTCTTGCTCTCCGGCGCAGCGGGCGGGGCCGTCGGCTGCGCCTTGTTCGTGACCGTGGCCGTCGTCTTGCGCCGCGTTCTGCCCTTTCCCGTCGCCTTGTGTGGCGCCGGAGCCGGGGGCGAGGCGGGTGTCAGTCTCTCCTCCGCGGGCGGTTCCTGAGTTATGTCGTCGGCCGGTGCGGCCGGGCCGGGCTCTTCCGCCTCAGGCACCGGTGCGGGCGCATCCTTGACCGAAACCGGCTCAATGGGCGTCGAGTCTTCGCCTTCATCGCGGTCTCGGATACCGCGCAGCTCCGCTTCCTCCTCCTCCATGTCCCGCACGGTCTTGTTGATCTCCTCGAGCATTCCGCGCTTGCGCCGGAAATCCAAGTCCTTGTCCAGCGACACGCGGTCTTGCAACGAGCTGTAGCGCTCGATGAACTCGCGTCGCTCGCGCATCTTCTTCTCGGCCACCCGGCGCAGATCCGATAGATCGGAGATCACATAGGGCGTGATCGCTATCAGGATGTTGGTCTTCTTCAAGTCCTTTTGGGTGTTGCGGAAGAAGAAGCCAATGACCGGGATGTCGCCCAGGATGGGAACCTTGGTCACGGTTTCGCTGGCCCGGTCGCTCATCAGGCCGCCGATCACCACGGTCTGCTGGTCGCGCGCCACCACCGTGGTCTTGGTCGACCGCTTGGATGTGGCGGGCCCGAGGTTGTTGTAGTTCGGCGCCTCGACGTCGGAAACCTCCTGTTCCACGTCCAGCCGGATCACGTTGTGTTCGTTCACGCTGGGCAAGAGCTTGAGCTTGAGCGCCACGTCCTGGCGGTTGACCGACAGGTACGGCGTGTAACCAGTCGCACCGCCGGTCAGAGCGGTGCCCATCATGGCGCCTGGGAAGGGCAGGTTCTCGCCCACGGTGATCTCGCCCTCTTGATTGTTCATGATGAGGATGTGCGGGTTGGACAGGACGTTGACGTCGTTGTTGGTCTGCAGAATCTGCAGGAACACGCCGAACGAGGGGATGTTCACATTGACGACGCCGAACAGGCTGGTCTGCGCACTGGAGATGGCAGGCCCGAACAGCGCCGCGCTCAGGCCCCCCATGCTGTTGAGAAAGGTCGCGGGATTGGTGGCGGCGCCCAGAGTCTGGCTGGCGTTGAATCCACCCAGCAGCAGGCCCTGCTGGCCCGCGATGTCCTGCCCCTTGCCCGCGTGGTATGAGATGCCCGTCTGATTGGATTTGTCGGTGGTGACCTCGAGGATCAGGGCCTCGATGAACACCTGCTTGCGGGGGGCATCCAACTTTTCGATCACGCGGCGCAGCGCCTGGAAATCCTTGAACGACGACATGACCAGCAGCGAGTTGGTGGGCGCATCGAAGGTGACGCGCACATCGCCCTCGAACATGAGCGCGCTCTGATTCCCTTGTTGGTTCTGAGCCGGGGGGGCGGCAGTCGGCGCTGTGGTGCTGCCCCGGCGTCGAACGCCGGTGCTCAGCGAGCCCACCACCTGCACGCCGGTGATGGCACTGAGCGTGGCGGCCAGCTCATCGCAGTTGGCGTTGGCGCAATTGTAGATGTGGAAACGGTCCTGGGCCGCGCCGCGCACCGATTCCTCGGGTGAGACGTCCAGCTTGTGGACCAGGCTCACCAGCCAGTCATAGGCCCGCTGGTTGGCCACGACGATCAGACTGTTGGACCTCTCGTCAGGGACGATCTTGGTTATGGTCATCTCCGTCGACAGGTCGCCGGGTGGGCCGGGCTGCGGTTTGGGCGGGGTCGGGGGCGGCGATCCGGGCGGGCGCTTCTGGCCGGTGCCCAATTGCTGAACCGGCATGATTTCTGCGATCCGGCCGGCCATGTCGATGGCTGAGGTATTCTTGATGCGGATCATCCAGATCTTGTCGCGGTTGGCCGACGGGGTATCGAACTGTTTGATAATGGACACCAGGCGGTCGATGTTCTCCGCCTGGTCGCTGATGATGAGCGACGATCGATATGAGATGATGTCGCCGGTCTCGCTCTTCAGGCGGTTGAGCACCGCGTTCGTGAGATCATTGGTGTCCAGGTACGCCACGCGCACCAGCTTGGTGACGTAGCGCTTGTCGTGGGGGACGCGCTCGTTGGCGCCCACGAAGGGCAGTGACGTGAAGCGGGCCCGGGAGGACTCGACGATGCGCAGGAACTTGCCCGAGGGCTCGACCGTCAAGCCGACGGATTCCAGCGCGGCAAAGAACAGCCGATACGCCTCCTCGGGTGTGATGAGCTGGGGCGCGATGACCGTGACCTTCTTGCCCTGCAGCGGGATGGACACCAGGAATTGCGAACAGGTGATGCTTGATATCCAACCGATGAGATCGATGACGTCGGTTTCCGGCTTGAGGTTCAGCTTCACGATGCGCTTGCCGGGCGGGAGCTTCTTGCACGAGTTGAATTCCTTCTCGCCTGGCAGCTCGACCACGCCGGAGGCGCCGGGTTTTGCCGCGCCTGCCGCCGGGGCCGCGGGCGGCGCAGGCGGAGGCGGCGCAGGGGCCGCAGCCGGCGTACCCGGACGAGCCGGAGCGCGCGGCACGAGCCGGGATGGCCGCTGCGGAGGTGCGGGCGGCGTGGCTGCGGCCGGCGCCTGTGCGTACGCCCACGGTGTCGCCGCGAGGGATGCCACCAGGTAGGCGACAAGAGCGACGACTCCGGTACGGGCCAGCGCGCTGCGAAGGCGTCCAACCACGGTGTCGGCGAGCGTCGCGCGCCCGCCGGCGTCTGTGTTCTTGCTGTTTGGTTTCATCGGATGTTGTAGTCCTGTGTGACTTTCTTGCCGTTGCTCTCCATGCCCAGGGACAGGTGGCTGGCCGACTTGAGCTTGGAGTAGACTTCGAGCGCCTTCTCGGGACTGGTGATCTCGAGGCCGTTGATGGACGAGATCACATCTCCGTTCTGCATCCCGATCTTGGCGAACGGCCCGTCGGGCTTCACCGCGTAGAGCCGGAAGCCGGCCGCCTTGCCGTCGCGCATTTCAGGCACGATGCGCGCCGAGCGCGAGAGCAGTGACATGTTGCCCAGCACCGATTCCAGCGTGCCGCGCTGGATCTCAAAGGAGTGCTCGCCGGTCTTCTTGATGCCTTTGTCCATCTCGATCGAGAGAGGATCGGTTCCCCCAGCAGCCGAGGCCACCGGCGGCACGGGCGGCGCGGGCTTTTCAAACAGATCCAGAAACTCGGTCTTGCCAGCGTTGTCGAGGTAAATGCGGGTTTCTTGGATCTCGATGACCGTGGCGCCGTGGATCTTGCCGCCCACCGGAAATGCCCCCATGGACTTGATCTCGGTGTCGCGGATGACGGCTATCGACCACTTGATGCCGTTGGGCGGCGGCGCATACATGATGGCCAGCAGCGCGAGGGGAAGCGTGGTCTTGACGGGTTCCGTGCTGGGGTCAATGGCCCCGCCATCGGGATGCGGCTCATCGATGATGGGAGGGCAGGTCGAACAGAAGATGTTCCGTTTGAGTATTCCGTCCGGCTGCTTGCTGCTGCTGGCGGTCGTGGGCTCGGGCCGGCGTGGCTTGCTGGCGACAGGTGCCGGGGCGGGTATCGCCGCAACCACCTTCGACTCGACTGCACTCGAGGCTGCGTTGCCGAGAAAGGTTGCACACAGGGCGACGACGGCCAGGTCGAGAGCCCAAAGATATTTTCTCAGCAGAGTTTCCACGGCTTGCTTGCACGCAAGAGCAACACCGGGGCCAGCCGGGCCATGAAAAAACCTTAATGGATCAAATTAGTTACGGTTGAGGCCCGTTCACTTGGCCTGCCAATTTGGCAAGGCAGTTCAAGAGAGAGGGCAGACTGGGCACGCGTCAGCCTGGACAGCCTCCAGCGGTTGAGGACAGGGACGGAAGCGGGGCGACGACGGTTGGGGTACGGTCAGCCGACTTCTTGACGTGCCATCGTTCCGAGGGAATCGTCCGGCTTGTGAGTCGATCCAGGCCAGTCCTTACGTGGCCTCCGGCTCTGTGATTTCTCCTCTCATCTCCGTGTTCTCGGCTGCCGTCGCTGCTTTGTCCTGTCCAGCGCCTTCAGTTGGTGTCCCTTCCTTCTCCTCCTCCAGGCGCCGGTAGATGGTCCGGGTCGCGATCCCCAGCAACTGCGCGCACAGGCGCTTGTCGCCTCCCACGTGGCCCAAGGTCGCGTGAATCACGCGTCGCTCGATCTCGCCGAGCGGCGTCCCGATGGCGAACGTGATGCTCTTTCCGTCGCTGGCGTTGCTCTGGCCCATGCGTACCTCGACGGGCAGGTCATCCAACTCCACAGCGGTCCCGCGGGAAAGAACCACCGCGCGCTCGATCGTGTTTTCCAACTCCCGCACGTTGCCCGGCCAGTCGTAGCGCACCAGAGCCTCGGCTGCCGGCCGGGCGAAGCCTGCCAGATGACGGCCGTTCCGCTCGCCGAAGAAACGCAGGAAGTGCTCGGCCAGAAGCGGGATGTCGTCGCGCCGTTCGCGCAAGGGAGGCACGCGCAGGGCAATCACATTGAGTCGGTAGTAAAGATCCTCCCGGAAACGGCCCTCCCTGACTGCGCTGCGCAGATCCTGGTTGGTGGCCGCCACCAGGCGCAAGTCCACCTTGGTCGTTCGCCCGCCCAGCCGTTCGACCTCGCCCTCTTGCAGAACGCGCAGCAACTTGACCTGAACATGGGTGGGGATTTCGCCGATCTCGTCGAGGAAGAGGGTGCCGCCGTCGGCCTGCAGGAATCGCCCGTCGTGACGCTGTATGGCTCCGGTGAACGCCCCGCGCTCGTAACCGAAGAGTTCGGCTTCGAGAATCGTCTCAGGCAGCGCCGCGCAGTTGACGGGAACAAAGGGACCCGATGCACGCGGCGAAGCGGCGTGGATAGCCCGCGCCAGCAATTCCTTACCGGTTCCCGATTCGCCCAACAGCAACACGGTTGCCATGGACGGCGCGGCCTGCATCACCGTCTCCATGGTGCGGCGCCAGGCGAGCGACTGGCCGATCAGCGTCTTCTGCCGTTCGGCAGCCAGTTGCGCGCGTAGCGAGCGGTTTTCCTGCAGGAGGTTGTGTTTTTCCAATGCCTTGCTGACCGCACGAACGACGTGCGCGCGCTTGAGCGGCTTGGTGACAAAGTCGTAGGCACCCTGCCTCATGGCATCTACGGCGTTCTCTACCGAACCGTAGGCGGTCATGAGAATAGTCTCGGTCTCTGGTGAGACGCTGCGGCTGGCCTTGAGCAGATCCAGTCCAGATAGACCCGGCATGATCAGATCGGTGAGGACAACTGACACGGGCTCGCGGCGCAGAATATCGAGCGCTTCTCCACCGCTGCGCGCCGTGAGCACGCGCAACGACTCTCGCTCGAATATCTTGCTCAACGAGTCGACGATGCCCGGCTCATCGTCCACGACCAAGATGGTCGGGGCGGCGGAATCTCGGGCCGGGCTGGTTTCGGCTTCATTGGTCACGTCTGCAGTTCCCCGTCCTGATCCTTCAAAGCGGATGCCAGGCGTATCAACTCCGCCGACATCACCCAACCGGCCGGAAACACAACATTATCAAAGTGCAGCATTTTGACACGGTCGACTTGGTGCCATCTTGACACAACTTCCGCCAACCCGCCCGTCTTGCTGTCACTTTGGCAGAGGGTTTCAGTCCTGACTGCGACAGGGGTACTGGTCCATCTGGCCACCCGCCCAATGCTGAGGACACAGAGGGGAGAAGGGATGGCACAGAGCTGGGTTGCGAACAGTCCGGGCCAGCCGGCTACGGCGTGACTGGGCCGACAAAAGTGGTGACGCTGGACGCGGTGAGGGTGACGTTCACCGTCGCGCCGGCCGTCACCGCGCCGACGTTGGCGAGGTTCTCACTTGCCGAAGTTCGGTAGCTGGTCAACGCGCCAAAGCTCCCCGCGTCGATGGTCAGAGCGAGGGGAACCTCGGACGTTCCTGCATTGATCGCCACCATCGCGATTTGGTTCCCGGCGGGGTTCTTGAAGGCGGACAGGTACACGTTGCTGGCTGGAGTCGCCACGGCATCGACCCGGCTCCAGCCAGGACGAATGAAGCGGCTATACTGGCCAAGGGTGTAGAGTCGCTTGGGCTGGGTTCCACTTGTCTGCGCGAGACAGCCGTTGCCAGTGCCCCACGCCCACCAGTAGTTGAACGCGCTCCACTGGGCGACCACCAGATCCATGTGAACCAGGCGCGCGACAAGCAACCCATCGGTGATGCTGGCGTCCTGGGCCCACGCTGCTGTACTGAACTCAGTCATCCAGATCCGTTTGCCCGCGGCCAGTGAATTGGTAAGGGTTGGCGGCGCATAGGAACTGGCGTTGCTCTTCCCGAAATCGTACTGGTGAACCCCCACCACGCCCAACAGAGCTGAAGTGGCTGCATCGCTCAGGATGGGGACAATGAGAGCCTCTGTCGCGGTTTGGGATTCGGGCGCCATGATCTGCAGGGTGGGCAACTGAGTGAATACACCCTTCTTGGTGAACTCCGTATTCAGCGTTGCCAAGAAGTCGTGCAACTGAGCGGCGGTCCAGTCACAGGATTCGTACGTGCATTGAAAGCTCGGTTCGTTTTGCAGCGAAAGGACCGACAAGTCGACGCCCATCTTTGCCTTGTACCCCAACAGATAGTCCGCCAGAACGTCGGCGTAGTCCGCGTAGTGAGTGGGATCGAGACTGCCGCCTACTTCGGGTGCATTGATGTAGTCAATGGTCTTGTAACTGTCGCTGATCTTCCATTTACTGACGCTGTTGTTGGGAGGCGTCCAGGGCGTGCTCATAAACTTCGTCACCTGATAGTCTGCGCCCGCGGCCTTGATGTCGCTGATCAGAGAACTGGTGTTGCTCAGATCCCAGTTGGACCAATTGAGCGAGAAGGTCTTGCTGCCGTCACTATTGGTCGTGTACTGGTAGGTGCCGTCAGCGTTCTTGTTGATGAACTTGTCGTCATTGCTTGGGTTTTCTCGAAAGGGGATCCGATTGCGCACCAGGGACAGCCCGGCCCCGTTGCTGACGCTGAAGAGCGCGTCGTAGACCGCGGTCTTGACCGCGGCTTGGGGAGGGTACAACCAAGCGGTGCTGACACCGAATCCATCGATCACCTGCTTCGCCTGCGAGAACCTCACGTTCGCGCCGGGATTGGTCGCGAGCGCTCCGCCCGCGCTGGCTCCGCCCGAGTTCGCTGTCCCACCTGACGTCGTCGTGCCTCCCGTTGCGGTTCCACCGGTGCCCACGGCCCCGCCGGTTGCAGTCGTTCCCGCGGTTCCCCCGGTCACAGATATGCCCGCGGCCCCGCCGGTCTTCGCCGCGCTCGCCATTCCGCCGGTTCCCGCTGTGGCGGGAATGCCTCCCGCGGCCGCAGCGGTCTGGCCTCCTGCTATTGTTGACCCGCCGCCGGCACCTGAGACGCCACCCGTTGCGCCGGCTGCGGGCGCGTCAAGGGCTGGTCCACGGCCGCCCGTATCGCGGGGCACCGTGGCCGCGTCCGGCACGGGCGCGGCGGATCCGTCAACGGGGGCGGATGCTCGGTGGCAGCCACTTCCGGCCGCCGCGAAAGCAAGAAAAGACAGCGCCGTTGTAATAATCGTACTTCTGGACATATTGCTTTGATTCCGGACCTTGCAATGATTTATCAGTTTCTCGACAATTCAATACTTCTTTGCACGCCCGGCCTATGATCGACTCCGGTGAGCGATAAATTCTGACCACAGGCTGCCGGCAGCGACAGGCAGGAGTCAAGCACTACCCATCCAGGGCATCCGCCGACGGTCAGTCGAAACCCTCATGGTAGATCAGGAACCTGCCAACTACTTGCAAACGCCGTTTTGGCAGGTGGCTGGCGCGGTGCACGCGACGCCACACGCACCGCAGTTGGCAACATCGCTGCCTAGGTTGGCGCAAGTCCCATTGCAATCGGCCAGTCCGGGCGCGCACGATGAGCAGCAGCGGAACCCGGTATCGGGATACGAGAAGTCCTGCGCGAGCGTGGCGGCCATGAAGGTGCAATCCAGGCCGACGGAAAAACTGTCAAAGGCGCCTCCTCGGACGGTGTACACTTGGCGTCCATCTGCCAGTGCGCCGCGCAGGTCGTCGGTCCATTCGGCCAAATTGCCGCTCATGTCGAAGACCGTCGCGGCGACGTTGTTCGGGTCGAGAGTGCCAGAGGTGGTGCACTCGCTGAAGGTGCCCACGCTCACAACTGCGTTAAGGTTTGCTTCGGCGCCGTTGCACAGGGTTGCATTGTAGTTTGAACCATAGGGATAGCAGCCATCGACACAGGTCTTCCCCAGCTCACAAGCGAAGCCCCATTCATCGGCGGTCACGACGTCGTTGTTGCGCAGAACTTCGCACAGGCGCATGCCGGCGGCGCGGCAGGCGGCATCAGCCGCCGTCCATGTCACCGAACTCCAGGGCAAAACCCCGGTGCCGGTCGCACTGGTTTGGCGTGAGCAGGCACGGGCCGAGGAAGAACCCGCCGACGTCGCGTTTGCATCGACGCGGCTGGCCTCGTAGCTGTAGATGTAGTAGCCGGTGCCTGGCGCGCCTGTCGCCGCGACGTGGACCACGGAATCGCGCACACCCTTGCACTCCTGCCCCGCGCACTGTGGCAGCCCGAGTCCCGACGGGTTGTCCCAGCTCTCGTCGATGAGGCCGTCGCAGTCGTTGTCCTTGCCGTCGCAGATCTCGTCGGTCGGTGTGGCGGCAACCGAGCCGGTCAGATCGCAGGCCGGGGGCAAAGTCTTGTCGGCCTGGCACTTCATGGTGCCGACGCGCTGGCATTCACCCAGGCCAGCGTTGTCACTGCATGATGTGCCCAGGACGGCGGACGCGAACTCATCCACCTCGCCGTTGCAGTTGTTGTCGAGCCCGTCGCACCATGATTCCTGCGCCGCCACTTGGTTGGGGCCGGTAACCTGTACAGTGGCCGGGTAGTTGCAGACCCAGCTCGGCATGCTGGCGCCGGACGGGGTGGTGCACACCGGGAAAGTGGCGTCGCCCGGGTAGTGCGTCGAGTCCCCTGGACCCTTGCCACATTCACCTATCTGCAGGCAGAAGTTGACCGTCGGGTAGATCAGTCCAGGGTCGTTCGTGTCGGTGAGCCCATTGCAATCGTTGTCGACGCCATCGCAGACTTCCGGTCCGTTGGGGGTGCAGGCGTATTCGCAGCCATTACTCGGGTTGTGGTCGGCATCTGTCCAACCGGCCTGGCAAGAGCCCATTTGACACTGACCGTTGATGCATAGCCCGGTCGCGTGGGCGTAGGTGCAGGCGACCCCGCAACTGCCGCAGTTTCGCGGATCATTCTGCAAGTTGAAGTCCTCGTCGACCAAGCCATCGCAGTCGTTGTCGAGTCCGTCACAGATTTCCAGTTGCGGCGTCACTACACCGTTGCAAACCAGGGTTCCAGCCGTGCATACCCAGGCGCCCAGTCGACACTGACCGATGCAGATCCCAGTCTGCAGATTGCAGCCGTCAGCCCCAGCCGGATAACAGGGCTTGCCCAGGTTGGGATCGCTCTCGTCGATGAGGCCGTTGCAGTTGTTGTCGATTCCGTCGCAGACTTCCTCGCTGGGTTGTTGTGCACCTACGCAGAGGCGCGCACCGGCGATGCAGGTCAGAACCCCCGGCTGGCATCCACCACCTCCACCGCAAGGCTGGCCCACGTCCGTGGGATTATCGTCAATGAGGCCGTCGCAGTCGTTGTCGATTCCGTCGCAGATCTCGATGCCATTGTTGCTTGGCGTGCAGGCGTACTCGCACCCGTTGTCAGGATTGCCGTCGATGTCGAAGTAGCCAGGCAGGCACGTGTGAGTGCATTGCCCCTTTTGGCAGACACCGGTGGCGTGGGCGAAGCTGCACACGTTGCCGCACTGGCCGCAATTGGTCGCGTCGTTCTGCAGGTCGAAACCCTCGTCGATCTGGCCGTTGCAGTTGTTGTCCGCGCCGTCGCAGATCTCGACGCCGCCATTGCTCTCCAGACATTCGCAGCCGTTCACCGGATTGCCGTCGAGATCAACGTAGCCGGGATTGCAGGTGCCCACCCCGCACACGCCCGCGACGCAGGCCGCTTGGGCGTGGGGAATCTCGCAGATGGTCCCGCATAGGCCGCAGTTCTGCGGGTCAGTTTGAAGATTGGCTTCTTGGCAGGAGCCCCCGCCCGTTTCCGCATGGGAGCCCGACCCGCCATCGCTCGCGCCGCCCGCACCCCCGGACGGCATCAGCGAGAAGCCATCTCTTCCCCCGCCGTCCACGCCGGCGGGGCCAATCAGGCGAGCCACATCGGCGCTGCGTTGCTGGCAGGCGCCCAACACCAGCGCCAACGCCGCGGCGTAGCCAAGATCCCTGTGGTGCGCACGATAGACCGCTGCTACCAGCCCATGGCTTCGCCCCTGCCCAGCCACTTCAGCAGCCGAAACAGTGGCGCTGCTCTGACTGATTGCAGGTGTCGCAGTCGGTCCCATGAACAGCCATAGTGTACAGTGTCTCGACGGGAACGGTAAGTCTGGAGGCGTTCGGCCGGCGCCCGAACGTCATGTGTGTACAGCCGCGCGCAGCGGGGGAGTGAGGCTGGGGCTCGGCAAGCCGCCCTTCTGACGGCGCTTGTCCAGGTACATCTCGTGGTCGGCCACGCGCATGATCTCGTCGCAGGTCGTGCCATCCTTGGGATAGCCAGCGAATCCGAAGCTGAGTTCGATGGAGAAAGGGGCGCCGGTGCGGGCTTCGGCCAGCGCGGCACGCAGACGCGCAAGCAGCGGCGCGGTTCCACCCACCCCGATCTCGGGCAAGAGCACCGCGAACTCATCACCCCCGATGCGGCAGAGCACGTCGTGGGTGCGCAGCGAGCGTTCGAGGAACTCGGCCACCCAGCGCAGAACCAGATCCCCTTCCGGGTGGCCGTGAACGTCGTTGATGGCCTTGAGATCGTTCACGTCGGCCATCATGATGCTGAAGTGGCGCTGGGGCTGGCGACGTGCGCGGCTCAACTCCTCGGTGAGACGCTCGGTGAAGTAGCGGCGGTTCCACAGTCCGGTGAGATCGTCGCGATAAGCGAGAGTGCGATAGGTTTCCATCCTGGCGAGTTCCTGGCGAAGTTCGGCATTCTCGCGCAGCAAGTCCTTGATGCTGGGTGGTGCGGCTCGCATTGAATCCTTGCGTCCCACGAGAGAAGTTGTAGCAAAAAGGTCGGTGGCGCGCCAACCCAGCCCAGTATAATCGAGCACAGAATCATGTCCTTTCGCGCCGCAATCCTCTTCGATCTCGACGGAACCTTGGTCGACACCGAGCGCGACAACGTGGAGTCGGTGGTGCTGGCCCTGCGGCACTGGCGCATCGATCTTGACGGTGCCGAGCGGCACTTCGTAGTGGGCCATTCCTGGAACGAGATATACGCCATGCTGGTTCGCGACCATGGGCTGCAGGTTGGCATGGCCGAGGTCATCACGCGGGCGGTGGCGGAGAAACGGCAGCTCCTGGCGCACAAGGGATACCAGCCCTTGCCGGGGGTGCGCGACGCCGTCAAGCGGCTCGGCCGTCGAGCGGAGTTGGCCGTGGTCTCGGGTGCCAGCCGGGTCGAAGTGCACGAGGCCGTCGCCGGGCTGGGGATGTTGGGAGATTTTCGCGTCTTGCTCGGGGCCGAGGACTATGGCAAGGGCAAACCCGATCCCGAGCCGTATCTGACCGCGATGCGCTTGCTCGGCGTGCCCGCGGCCGCCTGCATCGTGGTGGAGGACGCCGAGCCGGGCATTCTCGCGGGACGGGCTGCAGGCGCTCACGTAGTCGCCGTGCGGGCCGCCAACTACCTAGGATATGACCAGTCGGCAGCGGACGTTGTCCTCGACACGCTCGATGGAATGACCGACGACCTGTGCGATCGGTTGCTGGCGCAGACGGAATCGATCGCAGTCGGCTAGCAGGCGTCGCCGTGTTCGATCATTTGCCTGCCGACGTCTTGCTCTTTGAAGTGGGGCCGCGCGACGGCCTGCAGAACGAGACCCGCCTGGTGGCGACCACCGACAAGGTCGCGCTCATTGACGCGCTCACGGACTGTGGTCTGCGCGCCATCGAGATCGCGAGCTTCGTCAACCCGCAATGGGTCCCGCAACTGTCCGATGCCGGCGAGGTGGCGCGGCAGGTTGTGCGCCGCTCAGGCATCATCTACTCGGCACTGGTGCCGAACCCGCAGGGCCTGGCTGCGGCCCAGGCGGCAGCCATGCCGGAGATCGCCGTGTTCATTTCCGCTTCCGAAAGCCACAACCGCAAGAACGTGAACAAGAGCATCGCGGACACCTTGCGGGTTCTTGAGGAAATCGTGCCCAACGCGCGTCGAGCCGGCATGCGCGTTCGCGGTTACGTCTCGACGGTGTACGGCTGCCCCTACGAGGGTGCGGTGAACCCAGCCAGGGCGGTGGCGTTGGTGGCCGCCCTGCGCACAGCCGGTTGCTACCAGGTTTCCCTGGGCGACACCATTGGCGTGGCCAACCCGCGCCAGGTGCGTGACGTCCTCGCGCTGGTCTTGGCGGAAATCCCGAGTGAGGCCGTGGCGGTGCACTTTCACGACACGCGCGGCACTGCGCTGGCCAACATCCTGGTGGCGCTGGAAATGGGCATCACCACCATGGACACGGCGCTGGGCGGGCTGGGCGGCTGCCCGTTCGCGCCCGGCGCCTCAGGCAACGTGGCCACCGAGGACGCGGTGAACATGCTGGAGGGAATGGGAGTGAAGACCGGAATCCAACTCGACAAGCTGATCGATTGTTCTCGTCTGGCGGCCAGCCTGGTGGGGCACGAGATGCCGTCCCGCTACTATCGCGCGGCGATAGGCTCGCGTTTGCACGCGGGCGGGGGAAGCAGAGCGTAGGCGGCAGCCAATTCAACCTGGCTTGGAAAGTACCTTCGAGGCCCACTCTTCGTTGAGATGGTTGGCTTCCTCGATCGAGCGGTGCCTGTCCATCCCGGGCGGAAAACGCACGGGGCAGAGGCGGGCAGAGAGATCCCATACGGACGCGATGGTTGGCCAGGGCTGAGGGTCGTCTCGGTCGAGCCAAACGGTGCCCTCCATCTCTGCGGCTGATCGGAATCGGCGGATCGGCATTCTATCCCACCAAAGCCCGCTGGCGCAGCAAGTGATCGGCCAGCACCAGGGCCATCATGGCTTCGACGATGGGCACTGCGCGCGGGAGCACGCACGGGTCGTGACGACCGCGGGGCTGCAGCAGCGTGGGATTGCCGTCGACGTCCACGGTTTCCTGTTCGCGCAGGATGGTGGCCACGGGCTTGAAGGCAGCTCGCACGATGATGTCCTCGCCGTTGGAGATGCCGCCCTGGATGCCGCCGGAGCGGTTGCTGCGGGTGCGGACGCGGCCGTTCTCCGAATAGAAGATGTCATTGTGCTCGGAACCATGCAGGCGCGTGCCGGCGAAGCCGCTGCCCACCTCGAAGCCTTTGCATGCCGGGATCGACAGCAGCGCCTTGCCCATGTCCGCGTGTAACTTGTCGAACACCGGCTCGCCCAGCCCTGCGGGCACGTGGCGCGCCACCGCTTCGATCACGCCGCCCAGAGAATCGCCGTCGGCGCGGGCCTGATCGATGAGCGCGATCATCTGGTTGGCGACGGCCCCATCCGGGCAGCGCACGATGTTCGCATCCACATCTTTGCGCGTGACCTTGCTGGCATCCACCGCGGCGCTCAGGTCGTTCACCTGGGTCACATAGGCCACGATTTCGATCTGGGATTGCTCAACCAGCAGCTTGCGCGCGATGGCGCCGCTGGCGACGCGACCGATGGTCTCGCGCGCGCTGGCCCGGCCGCCGCCCGCGGAGGCGCGAACCCCGTACTTGGCCTGGTAGGTGTAGTCAGCGTGGGACGGGCGAAAGGCACGCTGGATCTCCTGGTAGTCGCCGGATCGCGCGTCGGCGTTGCGCACCAGCAAGGCGATGGGCGAGCCCAGGGTCACGCCGTCGTGCACGCCCGAGAGAATCGCGACCGCATCCGCTTCATCGCGGCGGGTGGTGATGCGGCTTTGGCCGGGACGGCGCCGGTCCAGCTCGACCTGGATTTCTTCCGCGGTGATGGGCACACGCGGCGGGCAGCCGTCCACCACGACTCCGATTGCCGGGCCGTGCGACTCACCCCAGGTTGCGATTCGAAAGAGTTCTCCGAATGTGCTCGCCACAGTGATCGACAGGCTAGCACGACTCGCCCGCGAAGCCGTCGACGACGCGAAACCTTGCCGCGCCTCGCATCAGCGGAAAGTGCCTTTCGCATGCCGGTTGAGTTTTCTTGTGGAATTTCGCGCCAGTTTTATTCAACGTAGCGGCCATGAGCACCAATGGAATCCCGCGAAAATGGACCATCGCGGACTCCTCAGAAACCTACGGCATCCCGTACTGGAGCCAGGGCTACTTTTCCATCAACGATGTGGGCCACGTGGTGTGCCATCCTCAGGGACCCGATGCGGGCTCCATCGACCTGAAAGAGCTGGTCGACGAGGTGGTGCGCCGGGGCATCGGACTTCCTTTGCTGGTTCGCTTCTCGGACATCTTGCGCAGCCGCGTGGTGGAACTGCACGAGGCCTTCAAGCGCGCCATCACCGAGTACGGCTACAAGGCCGAGTATCGCGGCGTGTATCCCATCAAGGTCAACCAGCACCGCTACGTGGTCGAGGAGATCACGCAGTTCGGCCGGCCCTACCACTACGGCCTGGAGGCCGGCTCCAAGCCCGAGTTGCTGGCGGTGATGGGCATTCTCGACGACGAGGAAGCGCTCATCGTGTGCAACGGATACAAGGACGAGGAGTACATCGAGACTGCGCTCATGTGCTCCAAGCTGGGGCGCAAGGTGCTCATCGTCGTCGAGAAGTTTTCCGAGCTGGACCTCATCGCGTCCACCGCAAAGAGAATCGGGGTCAAGCCGCGCATCGGCATCCGGGTCAAGCTGGCATCCAGGGGCTCGGGCCGCTGGGAAGCCTCGGGCGGCGATCGATCCAAGTTCGGTTTGTCTACCCGCGAGGTGGTCGAGGCGGTTCGCTTCTTGCGCGACGCCGACATGCTCAACTGCTTCGAGCTGCTGCACTTCCACCTGGGCAGCCAGATCTCGGCCATCCGTGCCATCAAGAACGCCATGCGCGAGGCGAGCCGTTTCTTCGTCGAGATCGTCGGTCTGGGCGCGCCGCTCAAGTACTTCGACGCTGGCGGCGGCATGGGCGTGGACTACGACGGGTCGCAGACCAACTTCGCCTCGTCGATGAACTACACCTTGCAAGAGTACGCCAACGATCTGGTGTTCGGCCTGCAGGAGGTGTGCGACGCCGCCGGGGTCGCGCATCCCACCATCGTCACCGAATCGGGGCGCGCCGTGGTCGCCCATCATTCCGTGCTGGCCATCGACGTGCTGGGCGTGGGCGAGTTCGACGTGGGCAAGGCGCCCGACAAGCTGCCCGACAATGTTTCGCGCCTGGTGCGCAACATGTTCGACACGGCCCGCGACATCTCCAGCAAGAATCTGCGCGAGGCGTACCACGACGCCCTGGAATATCGCGAAGAGGCGCTGTCATTGTTTTCCCTGGGCAGCCTGTCGCTCACCGAACGGGTGATCGCCGAGGACATCTTCTGGTCCATCTGCCAGCGCGTCCTGAAAGTCGTGCGCGAGATGCGCGAGGCGCCCGAGGAGTTCGAGGGTCTGGAGCGCGCGCTGTCGGACACCTATTTCTGTAACTTCTCCATGTTCCAGTCGCTGCCCGACATCTGGGCCATCGACCAGCTTTTTCCCATCATGCCCATTCACCGACTGGGTGAGGAGCCCACCCGGCGGGCCGTGCTGGCCGACATCACCTGCGACTCAGACGGCAAGATCGATCACTTCATCGACCGGCGCGACGTGAAGAACGTGTTGGAGCTGCACCCCTACAACCACGGGGAAGCGTACTTTCTGGGCGTCTTTCTCGCCGGGGCCTATCAGGAGATCCTGGGCGATCTGCACAACCTGTTTGGCAACACCAACACCGTGCACGTGTCGCTGGTGCCGGGCGGCGGATATCAGATCGAGCACGTGGTGACCGGCGATACGGTGACCGACGTGCTCAAGTACGTCAGCTACGCGCGCGAGGACTTGATGGCGCGCGTGCGTCGCTTCGCCGAGCAGGCCGTGCGCACCAACGGCATGAGCCTGGAGGAAACGCGCTCACTGCTGCGCATGTATGAGGAAGGGCTGGCCGGGTACACGTACTTGGAACGGGGATAACTCTACTTCGGCATCAGTTCCGCGATGGTGATCGCGCCGATGCGGGCCCGGCGGGCTTCTTCCAGATCCTTGGTGAGTGCGACCAGCGCGGGCGAGGTGGTGCCGGGCGCGGCTTCCAGATCGGTCGAGCGGAACGCGGCCAGCACGTCCTGCAGGCTGATGGTGTCGGCGGCGCGGCCCGGGATGAAGCCTTCCTTGTCGCCTTGCACTTCCGCGAGCAGCCCCTGACCCTTGAGCCGAACTGCAACGCGATCGATGACCTCCACCGAAAGGCCGAATTCGCGGCTGAGAAATGCGCGGTCCACGCCCTTGCCGCCGCGCTGGTAGTCCGCCGCGACGAAAGCCAGGACCTGCGCGGCGACCAGCCCGTTGATGGGCTCGTCGTCGCGATGGCGTCGTTCCTCGGCCTCCAGCAGGCGCAGGTTCTGGATGGCGTTGGCGATCTCGGCGCCGCCCAGTACCACCCACCAGGAAACGTAGATCCACAAGAGGATGAGAGGCACCAGCGCCAGCGGGCCGTACACTCCGCTGTAGCTGGACAGCAGCATACCCTTGGCGAAATGCACGAATCCCCACTTCAACCCTTCCAGCGCGAAGCCCGTGACCAGGGTTCCCGCCAGGGCGGCGTACCAGCGCACGCGGATATTGGGCAGCATCCAGTTGACCAGAAAGAGCGCGCCGAACTGGATGGAGAGCGGCCCAAAGAAGCGCGCCAGCGGACCTGATCCGATGAGGCGTCCCGACCAGTAGAGGTACGCGCCCGCCAGCACCGGCAGCAGCGTGACCACCGGGTAGAAGATCAGGAACTTGCGGAACCACGACCGCCGCGTGGTCACATGCCAGATGTCGTTGAAGGTATTCTCGACGGTGTCGTAGAGGAAGTAGCAGGTGGCCAGGGTGAAACCCAGACCCAGCCCGCCCGCTGCGCCGGTGGCGACCTTCTCCGAGAACGACGCGAGTTCGCTGACCACGTCGCCCATGTCAGGCAGAACCTGGGTCGAGATGAATTCCACCAGACGGGACCGCGCCTCGAGGTTGTGAGTCTGGCGCAGGGCCGCGAACACCAGCGCCAGCAGCGGGACCAAACCGAGGGTGGTTTGATAGGTGAGCGCCGCCGCCTGCTGCGGGCAGCGATCGCGCACCCATTGCTTGATGATGCGCAGGCCGAGGCGGGCCAGGTACAGGCCGGCGCGCGCCCGCCGCGACAGCATGGCCGCCACTTCGTGGGAGGGCGCGGTCATCGCGGTCCTGATGTGGCTAAGCGTCCGACGCATGCCCAGAGATAGTCCATCACGTCGCGGCCAGACACAACCCACCCCTTTGTTCTACGTTTCCATCGCCCGCTTCCAGGCGGCGAATCCGCCGCCGGCGCGGGCGGCCTGGGCCGCGGCCAGACCTTCGGCGAAACCTCCCTGCGCAAGTCGGTGCTCGACCCATGCCCACTTGGGAGCGTCGCCGCTCAGGCGGGCGTGGCCGCGAAGCTTGCGCCGGAGAAAGGCCAGCTTTTCTTCGAGACTGGCGATGTCCTCCAAGGGCTGATGGTCGAGCGGCGTGTTGCGCTTCGAAACGAAGGGTGAGACGGTGAGCGACAGCTTGGGCGCGAGAGCCGCCAGGTCCAGCGCCAGGCGTGCCAGCTCGTCGATGTCGGCCGCGGTTTCCCCGGGCAGGCCGATCAGCACGTACAGCTTGAGCAGCGCCATGCCGTGGTCGCGGCACAGGCGGGCCGCGCGTAACAGATCCTCGACCCGGGTGTGGCGGTCGACCTGGTCGCGCAGGCGTTGCGACGCCCCGTCGGCCGCGGTGGTCATGGTCCGGTAGCCTCCGCGGGCCAGCAGTCCGACCAACTCGTCGTCGAGTCGATCGGCGCGCAAGCTGGATACGCCCACCTCGCGGTCCGCGTCGACCAGGGCGCGCAAGATTTCTGGCAGGGCAGGGTGGTCCGTCACCGCGGCACCCACCAGCCCCACCCGCCGCGCGTCGGCTGGAACGAGCGACAGCAAGCGTGCGGGCGCGACCGGACGCATGCCCCGGCCGGCCGACCGGCGCAGCACGCAGTAGGAACAGCCTCGGCTGCACCCGCGCTCGGCCTCGATGAGAAACATGCCTGCGAGCTCGGTGTGTGGCGTGACGATCTGCGAGTAGGCTGGAAGGCAATCGTCGCTGGCGATCGCGACCTGCGGCGGCGCCTCTCCGTGCCGTGAGGGAACGTAGAGGCCCGGCTTTTGCGCCAGAACCTTGAGCAGGCTTTCGCGGTCGGATTGGTCGCGCAGGCTGTTCACCAAGATTGGCAGAAGTTCCTCGGCCTCGCCCGTCACGATGACGTCGGCGAATGGGCCGACCGGCACTGGGTTGGAGAATGTCAGCGGGCCGCCGACTACCACCAAAGGGAAAGTCCGCGCGTGCGCGGCGCGCTCGGCGTGCAGCGCGGGAATTCCGGCAAGATCCAGGCAGGTCACTACGCTGGCCAGTTCAAGCTCGGAAGCGAGCGAGAAGGCGACCACAGGAAAGTCGCCGACGGGCCGGCCCGATTCGTAGGCGCAAAGCTCCTCGGAAAGTCGGTGCATCTCAGCGACGTCGTCGGGAAGGAAGGCGCGCTCTGCGGTGCAGCCAGGCAGAGCGTGCAAAGCACGGTAGATGCTCTGGAACCCCAGCGACGACATGCCCACGTGGTACGGGCTCGGATAGCACAGGGCGAAGGCCAGGTCGGCCTGCTTGTGCAAAGTTCCGGTCTCGTCGGCCAGTCGGCTGGCGCGAATCTCGCGAAACGGTGTCACCGGGACACGCGCGCGCGGCTACTTGATGGGCGCGCCATCGAGATCTCGCAACTCCATCTCGCCGAGTCGTCGCAGCGAAGGTTCGATGCTGGTGCGGTCGCCCACCACCACGATGACCAGGTTGTCGGGGCGCAGGTACTTTTGCGCCGCCTTGCGTACATCCGCGGCGGTGACGGCTGCGATGCGGGCGGAGAAAGTCTGCAGCTCTTTGTCCGGCAAGTCGTAGACAGCCAGCGCGGCCATTTGCGCGGCCACCTGGTTGGCCGTAGCGAAGCGCGCGGGGAAGGCGCGAATGATCTCGTCCTTGGTATCCTTCAGTTCCCTGCCGCCGACCTCGTCGCCGCGCAGGGCGGAGATCTCCTTCAGGATCTCGGTCACGGACTCGGCGGTGTGGCTGGTCACGAACTCGCCGCCCGTGGTCCAGGGTCCGGGTGCGCGCCGCGCCTCGAACATGGATGCGACCCCATAGGTCCAGCCCTTGGTCTCGCGCAAATTGAGCGTCAGTCGCTTGAAAGTCCCTCCCAGGATCTGGTTCATGACCAGGGCCCGGTAGTAGTCGGGGTTCTTGCGTTCGATGCCGACCAAGCCCAGTCGAATCGACGACTGGGGAGCGCCGGCCTTGTCCACCAGGAAGATCCGCGTCTTCTCGACCGGTGGCGCCTTGGGGATCTTGACCGCCGGTATCGGCTTGGGTTTCCAGCCGGCGAGCCGTTTTTCCATCTTGGCGCGCAGTTCGGCTTCCTGGATGTCGCCCGCCACCACCAGCACGGCGTTGTTGGGTCGATAGTACTTCTGGAAGAAGGCTTGAACGTCGCTGCGGGTGATCCGGCGCACTGATTCTTCAGTGCCACCGGTGGGCCAGCCGTAGGGATGACCCTCGCCGTACAGGGCGCGAGCGAAGACCACGCCGGCAACCAGGGGCGGCGAGTCCTTGCGCCGGGCCAGGGTGGAGAGCAAATTCTCGCGCACCCGCGCCAGATCGTCCTCGGAGAAAGCGGGCTGCAAGAGAACGTCCGCCCACACGTCGAGCGCGCGGTCGATGTTTTCGGTGAGCGCTGAAACCGACAGCGAGGACGCATCCCAGGTCGCGTTGGTCGAAAGCGTGGCCCCCAGTTGCGCGATCTCCTCGGCGATAGCCGTGGCGCTGCGGGTGGCGGTTCCCTCGTCGAGCATGTCCGCCACCAGATCGGCCAGGCCGGCCCGGTCCGGCGGATTCGCGCCGTTTCCGGTGCGTACCACCATCTCCACCCCGACCAGAGGCAGCTTGTGCGACTCGGCCAGGATCACGCGCAGGCCGTTCTTCAGGCGGAAATGCTTGACCTCCGGCACCTTGAACGGGGGCCTCTCGCCGGGGGCAGGAAGCTTTTGGCGAAATTCGGCGTCCGGGGTCTGGCGCGCCGTCGGTCCTTCCACGACGGGAGCAGCAGTGACTGGCCGGTCATTGCCGCTCGCAGGCTTCACCAGGCGGCCCATGATGGGTGCGCTGCCGTTGGGCTCGACGTCGACGGTCACGCGCGCCTGGTTGTGCAAGATCTGGGCGGCCCATTTCTGCAAGACCTCCGGCGTGGCTGCCTCGTATCGGCCAAGGTCGCGGCCCAGGTAATCCGGATCGCCGGCGAACACGTCGTAGGCGAGGAGGCGGCCGGCGAGTCCTTGCAGCGTGTCCAGGCCGCGCACCAGATCGGTCTTGATCTCGTTGCGTGCGCGCTCCAGTTCGGCGGCTTCGACCGGCTTGCTGCGAAGATCTTCCAACTCTTGGTTGATGACGGTTTCCAGCTCAGCCAGCGTGTGTCCCTGCAGGGGAACATAGGTGATCTCAAAGGTTCCGCCCAGCATCCGGCTGATGTGCGCAGCGTTCACGGATTGCGCAATCTTCAGTTCGAGAACCAGACGGCGATAGAGGCGCGAGCTCTTGCCGCCGCCCAGCACGTTGGCGAGCAGATCCAATTCGGCGTCGCCTGGCGCAAAGTAGGACACCGTGTTCCATGCCTGCAGGCCGCGCGCCAGGTTGACCTTGGCCTCCATGGCGATGCGGCGCTCGGCCGTGGGCGCAGAAATGGGAGGCACCACTTGTCGCCGCACCGGCGGTCCCGCCGGGATGGGACCGAAGTATTTTTCCACCAGGCCCTTGACTTGTGCGACGTCGATATCGCCGGCGATGAGCAGCACGGCGTTGTTGGGCGCGTAGTAGCGGTCGAAGAACGCGCGGATGTCAGTCTCGCCGGCCGCGTCCAGATCCTTCATGGATCCCATCACTTCGTGGTGGTAGGGGTGGCCAGGCGGAAACAAGGCTTCCAACTCCACACGAGCCACGCCCCCGAGCGGCGCGTTCTCGATGCGCTGCCGGCGCTCGTTCTTCACGACGTCGCGCTGGTTTTCGAAGGCCGCGCGAAAAGAAGGCCGATCGAGGAGAAACCCCATGCGCGAACTCTCCAGCCACAGCCCCAATTCCAGCTCGCTTGCCGGCAATGTCTCGAAGTAGTTGGTGCGATCGGTGCTGGTCGAGCCGTTGCGCGCCGATGCCCCGGCCTGGCCCAGGTACTTGAAGTAGGCATCCTCGGGGATATGCTTGGTCCCCTGGAACATCATGTGCTCGAAGAGATGGGCGAACCCCGTCTTGCCCGGAGCCTCGTCCTTTGACCCGACCTTGTACCAGACCTCGACGTGCACGATGGGC
>Ga0181530_10000435_pt1 | contig 53205 bp, 35 predicted proteins | sample PEATcosm2014_Bin_42_FD_119769 | JGI IMG/M metagenome (GOLD analysis project Ga0181530, IMG submission 119769) | Peatland microbial communities from MTU Mesocosm Facility, Houghton, MI, USA - PEATcosm2014_Bin10_60_metaG | ecosystem: Environmental > Terrestrial > Soil > Wetlands > Peat | place...
GGGACGCAAGAATGTTCGCACCGATGACCCGACCGAGCGCATCGACACCAAGATTCTCGAGACGGTGATCCAGCTCGACGATCCCAATGGGCTTGTCCCCGGACTACGGGTGACCGGCTACATCCAAGGGAGCAAGTAGCGACATGGAAACGCCTAACCTAAAATACGGAATCAAGGAGCACACCATGAGCAATCTGAGAATCGCCATCGTCACCGGTAGCACCCGTCCCGGCCGCAACAATGAAGCAGTTGCACGCTGGGTCTATCAGCTCGCACAGCAGCGCACCGATGCGCAGTTCGAGCTTGTCGACATCGCAGACTACAATCTTCCGCTGCTCGACGAGCCCATGCCGCCGAGTTTCGGAAAGTACACGAAGCCGCACACCAAGGCGTGGTCGGACAAGATCGGGTCGTTCGACGGGTTCGTGTTCGTGACGCCGGAATACAACCACGGGATTTCGGGTGCGCTGAAGAACGCCCTCGATTTCCTCTACCGCGAGTGGAACAACAAGGCCGCCGGGTTCGTGAGCTACGGTGGCGGTGCCGGCGGTGCGCGCGCCGTTGAGCAGCTACGGCTGGTGATGGCGGAGCTGATGGTCGCCACGGTGCGAGCGCAGGTGATGCTCTCGCTGATGACCGACTTCGAAAACTTCACGACGTTCAAGCCCCTCCCGCAGCGCGAAGCCGAGCTTACCAAGGTGCTCGACCAAGTCGTCGCTTGGGCCGCAGCGATGAAGACTGTGTGCTAGGGCAGGCGGTGGCCCCATCAGTAGCCACGATCTCGACTGGATAGGACCACCCTGGTCGCTCGTGTTCGAACCACCACTTGCGGCTATCTTTCTTCTCGACCCCAAGGCCAGCGCCATGGTGGGGACCTGGGGCAGCGACGCCGAGAAGCGCACGTCCGACGAGCACGACGCCATGTACGACTATGGTGATCTGGATCGCGAGATCTTCGCGCGCGCCCGGGCGAGATTCGCCTGGAGCATGTACGAAGACAAGCACGAGGCAAGGTTATCGATCGTCGTCTACCGCAGCGAGCTGCGCTTGGCTCGATTCCTCGGCACGGTCGACACCGGGGCGCGCAACCTGCTGCAAGCTGCGCTGGACGGGGGGTTGGCAGCTACGCCCAATTCCACCGGGTATTTCGCGCGTGCTTCGGAAGATCCCCACGCGAGATGCTGCAAGCGCGGGGAGCAGAATGCTCTAGTGGGACATCGCCAACAACGCCACCGAGTTGCTCGGGAGGGAGAAACCGGAGATGCTGCCGTTGGTAATGGTCGCTGCCGTGTCCGCCGCAGGAGCTGCGGCATTGGCCATTCGGTACACTTGGGCGGAGCCCGTGGGCGTGAAGTTGTTGATTGTGATCGTCAGACCTGTCTGTGTCGCGCCGCTCACGTTGACGAGCATGACCCAAACTTTGGTTGGGCTCGTGGCGGAGTCCGAGGACGCGTAGACGTTGACCCCGCTGTTGGGGCTTGCGGCGCCGATGGAATACGCTCCGAACTTGCCGCCCTGGCCGTCGTAGTTTCGGTACATGGCCATGGCGTTGTAGATAGGCAGGTGAGTCTTGCCACTGACAAGCGTTGTCCAGTACGCGGCAAGGCGATAGCCGAGCCGCCCGAACATACCCAGGTTATCAGCCTCCTGCGTCCCTGAGGTTGGATCGGGCGTGCTGCCATTCGTTCCGTCCGAGGGTACGTTGTACTCGCTGACACAGATCCCCGTGCCAGGGTACGCGGCGCTGATCCATCCCTGAATATGGGGAGGCACCGTGTTTCCAGTGGTATCCCAGAGGGCCTTAGTGTCGCCGAGTCCCTTGCCAGGGAAAGGATAGTGCATATCCACGCAGTCGAGTGTTCGCTGCGTTGAGGTTGCGTCAGCAGTGGCGGCCTGGGTCAGGATGGCCTTGGTCAGCGAATTGTCGACGGTGTACGGCCCGGTCGGGTTGCCGCACTCGACATTGGGAATGGCTACCAGATCCTGCGCATTTTCCGTAGACATGAAGAGCACGCTTGCCGTCGAGTCCGCGGCCTTGATGGCTTTCGCATAAGCCATCGTGCGATTGATGAAGTCCTGGTTGAGGCTCACTCCGATGCTCGAATTGGTCGTGTAGAATGGCTCGCACACTGTCCCGGGCGGGTAGAACGTCGAATAGATGTCAGTCCGAAGGTTCTGCCAGTTGTCGGGTTCGTTATCGAGCTGATAGTACCTGACCCCGCCGTTTGCCGCGTTCCCGAATGTCGACACCAGGTGCTGCACCCACGACTGCATGAAGGAGGTGTCGAGCACGCTCGAGCCCTTGTCCACGAGCTTCTCTTCGGAGGTTCCGAGGGTGGTACAGCAAGTCGAGATAGCCGAAGATCCGGCGCAGTTCGGCGTACCGGGATTCGGAGTCGCCATGCTCGCCACCCACCCAGTGATGGGAATCGTCATCAGCGTGTCGACCTTCTGCTGGATGTTGTAATGAACGAACTGGTCCGAACTGTTCGTGTAGCTCGCATCCGTCGTCGGCGGCGTGAACCGACCCTTGTAGTTCGCACAGTTCCAATCGCTGCCCGCGTTGGAAACGTCAATCTGCCAGTTGTACGAGCTGGTTGCATCGCCGCCCCAGCGATTGACCCCAGCGAGTTGCATGGAGTCATCATTGTTGAACGCGACGCCATAGATCCCCGATGAGATGGGCGTCCCCTGGGACTTTGCGTCGACCACGATGCTGGTCGTGCTCGTCGACGCCACGCAGGTTTGCGACGCGCTACAGAGCTGGCTAGGCGGGCAGCCGCCACATGTGCCGTTGCAACCATCGGGGCCGCAGGTTTTCCCGGTGCAATTTGCCTGACAGGTCGGCGCAACAGTCGAGGAGTTTGCGGAAGTGCCTCCGGTAGCTGGAACGCCACCTGTAGCTTCAACTCCGCCCGAGCTTTGTGTGCCGCCGACACTGAAAGTCCCGCCAGTGTTCAGGCTACCGGCTGTACTCGTGGTCCCCGATGTCGCAGAAGCGCCGCCGACGTTGCTTGTGCTTGAACTCGACTTACCGCCCGTGGCCATGGCTCCGCCCGTTGCGCTGCGACCGCCGGTAGTGGCGGTTCCGCCTGATGCATTGCCGCCACTCGACAGGCCACCAATCGAAACGGCACTGGTCGCACCACCGACCCCACCCATGCCGGACGAGACACCACCCGTAGAGCTGTTGCCTCCATTTAAGCTCGCCCCGCCCGTGCTCGTTGGGCTAATGCTATTATTGGTGCCGCTACAGCCTAACAGGATGCCCACCGCCAGATAACTTGCCAGCACGACTCTGCGATACTTGTGCAGTTTGGAAGGCGTCGTTCGGAATTTTGCCATATTAGCGATGTTCGACATCATAATACCTCGTCGATATTCTCGTGTGCGCCGAAGCACGGATGACTTTGACAGTGGGAATCGAATTTAGCAAACGCAAAAGTGGGTGCACCTGCGAGTTGATGCGATTTCACATTTCCACGTGACGAAAATGAGAAGTCGAGCGCAGAAAACGACGACTCTTGCTCGACGTAGTTATGCATTCGGTGAGCGCCATGCTGCCGTCGGACCGCTCGATCGTCTTCCAGCCGCCGATGGTGGTCGGTCAGCGGCCCAGTGCCACCTCGCCGTTGCCCACGCGCGCGTACAGCGTGAGGGTCGGGCGGTCGCTGACCGGGGGCTTCCACATCTTGTGTCCGTCCTTGTCGAATTTCGGCCGCGCCAGGATGGCGGCGCGGCGCCACAGGCCAGCGGTGCCGTTGAAGTTGAAGAAGCGGCCTGACCGGTTGCGGGCGGGGTGCTCCATGATGAAGTGCCCGTTGAGCATGAGCGCCTGCGCCTCGGTCAGCGCCGAGAAATCGCGGTTGATATGCTCCCAGCGAACAGCCTCCCTGCGGTGCAGGTCTCCAGGTCGTCTTCCGGAGATCAACCCGGGCGGGGATTCGACGGAACTCATTCTGGTGCGGAACCACCACTTCTGCTAGGGTACTGGACATCTGTTCATGGCGCGCCGATGACGAAGACCAAGCTTACCGAAGAGCTGCTACGCAAGGAGGCTAGCGGCTTTTCCTCTCGCGAGGGCAGCCACGCTGAACCCAGCCTCTTCGGCGTGACCGACGGCAAGGCCGTTGGCACATATCTCGAACAGAAGTTTCGTGCCTATGTTGCCGGTCGCTACAAGATCGAGGAGGGAAATTCGGCAAGGGGAATCGACTTTCCGGACATCAACGTCGATATGAAGGTGACCAGTGAGAAGCAGCCGCAGTCTTCGTGCCCCTTCAAGTCAGCTCGCGAGAAAATCTTTGGGCTCGGCTACTCTCTCCTCGTATTCGTCTACGACAAGAAGGACGACGAGAAGCGCCGCGCTGCGACGCTCAAGATTCTGCATACCATCTTCATTCAAGCCCACGCCACGGGCGATTTCACGACGACTAAGCGGCTTCGCGAGATGGTCATGGATGGCGGCAACGAAGACGACATCGTCGCCTACTTGACTGACAGACACCTCCCGGTCGACGAGATCGAGGTACAGAAGATTGCGCGGGAGATCCTCAAGAGGCCCCCGTCGCAGGGATACCTCACAATCTCCAACGCCCTCCAGTGGCGGCTTCAATACGGCCGCGCCATTCGCGAAGCCGGAACTGCTCACGGGGTTGTGCGGCTGTGACGAGTACGGCAGCGAAGAAGAGAGCCAACGCCCGGGTCGAGTTCGGCGACTGGCAAACTCCGTTGGATCTGGCGCGGGAAGTGGTTGAGATCGTTCGGCGCAGAACCCCGAATCTGGCCTCCGTGCTGGAGCCTACTTGCGGTCAAGGCGCATTCCTAAGCGCCGCAGAGGCCGCCTTTCCGACGGCAACTCTTGTGGGATTCGATGTCTCCGAATCGTATGTGCGGGAGGCGCGAGAGCGCGTCCCACACGGCAGGGCGACCGTTGAGGTCGCAGATTTCTTCAAGGTTCGATGGGAACGAATCCTTGAAAGCTTGCCTGAACCAATCTTGATCATCGGCAATCCTCCTTGGGTGACCAACTCCGCCCTCGGTGTACTCGATGGCGCGAACCTCCCCAGGAAGAGCAACTTCAAGCGACACTCTGGCCTCGACGCTATGACGGGGAAGAGCAATTTCGATATCTCCGAATGGATGCTGATTCGGATGATCGAGGCTGTTCACGCTCGTAGGTTCACGTTGGCGATGCTTTGCAAGGCATCGGTGGCCCGGCGGGTGATGGAACGCGTGGCTTCTCAGGGCTGGAAACTGGAGGGCGATATTCGGGCTATCGATGCTCGCTTGCACTTCGCGGCTGCTGTGGACGCTGTGTTGCTCACTGTTCGGGGTGATGGTCGAAGCGACTGCGGGCGGCACGAGTTGCGTTGGTCCGCCTATCCTTCGCTCGGCGCGCAAAGCGCCGCTCGCATCATGGGTGTTGTGGAGGGCAAGACCTACAGCGACGTCGAAGCGTACCTCAAGACGCGACAGCTTGAGGGAGATTCGGAGATTGAATGGCGTTCGGGCGTCAAACACGATTGCTCGAAGGTCATGGAACTCCAGGTGAGCGAAGACGGGCTCATCAATGGTCTGGGGGAGTCTGTTCACCTCGAACGCGATTACGTTTTTCCATTGCTCAAAGGATCTGACCTGGCAAATGGCCGCGTGGTTGCGAGGCGGCGCGTGATCGTCACGCAGAGAAAGCTGGGTGAGGACACGCACGCGATCCACACACATGCACCTGCTCTTTGGCAGTACTTGCAGAAGCATCGTGCGAATTTCGAGGCCCGCAAGAGCAGCATCTATCGCGAGCAACCGCAATTCGCGATTTTCGGCGTGGGCGATTACTCATTCGCGCCATACAAGGTGGCTATTTGCGGCCTTTACAAGAGGCTGGTATTCACTGTTGTTCGTCCGCTGGACGGCCAACCAGTGATGGTAGACGACACAGCGTATTTCCTTCCGTGCTCCTCCGAGGAGGACGCCAAAGTTCTCTCTCTGGCACTCAACGGCACGCGGGCAAGCGAGTTCTTTCGCGCTCGTGTTTTCTGGGATGCGAAGCGTCCGATCAGCAAAGCATTGCTCCAGGCTCTCTCCCTCGAAGCCCTACTTCGCGCCGAGGGGCTCGTCCCTCCTTTCAGGCTGGTGCGGTCCCAACAGCAAGTGCTGGCATTCTAGCCCTTGCGTCGCGGTGTGCCCTCTATTGCCCGGTGCAAATCGATCTGGCGAGCGGTTGGACTCCTACGGAGCCACGTTCAGCGGCACCACGCTCTTGGTAGCCCTGGCGTTGCCACGGACGTCGCCGTGAAGGACGGTCACTGGCACGGGCGGCGTCAGCTTGAATCGGTAACCCTTGCTCTCGCTCGCCAGGGCTACTTCCTGGCCCTTGTATTCGAGGTGCCGCACATAATCCTCGGGCACCAGGCCGTCGCGCACGTTCTCCCGGTGTTTCACCAGGAAGCTTGCCAGGCGCAGGACCACGTAGTTGTGCATCCGGTGGCAGCCGTTGCTCTCGCCGCGCTTGACCGATCGGTAGGCGGCGGTGCCGTGGGTTCGGATACGGTGGTCCATGAGCTGCAATTCACCGTGCTCGTCAACACCCTCGATCTGATGGTGCACCAGCGCCACCAGCCCGTAGGCCGCGCGGTAGCCCGGGCCGATGATCTCGGTCTTCGGCTCCCAGGTGTCCCCCCGCTTGATGAGCAGCTTGCGCGTGGGTATGCCCGTCGCCGGGTGCCAGGTCGGCGTGGCCAGAATCTCGGGCCAGATGGCGTCGCCGGTAACCGACTCTTTGTATTTGAGCGCCATGCTGCCGTCGGATTTCTCGATCGTCTTCCAGCCGCCGATGGTGGTCGGCCAGCGGCCCAGGGCCACCTCGCCCTTGCCCACGCGCGCGTACAGCGTGAGGGTCGGGCGGTCGCTGACCGGGGGCTTCCACATCTTGTGTCCATCCTTGTCGAATTTCGGCCGCGCCAGGACCACCTCGCCGCGATCGATCTCCGCGCGAAGATCCATCTTGGCACTGTGGTAGGCCGGCAGCGGCGGCAGGCGGATTGCGACGGCCGTGGGCAAAGGGGCAGGCGCCTTGCTCGCCGGTGCTTTGCGCGCGGGCCGGCGCGAGGAAGGCGGCGGCGCAGGGGCGACCACCAGCGTGCTCGCGAGCACGGCCTCCGGTGATGTCCAGCCCAGAGCCTGGCTGGCGACCTGGGTGGCCGCAGCGATCAGATCCGGCGCCGGGGTGACATTGCCCGGTGCGGATGGTGTTGATGGGGCCTGGGCCGGGGCTTGCGTGGTGGCCGCTTCCACGGGCAGCGGCCGGAACTCGGCGTTGTCCAGCACGCGCCCCTGCACCTGGCCCAGGACACCCAGGGCCGAGCCGTCCTCGATCAGCCCGGTCGCATCGACGACCCGCTCGCGCAGCGCACGCAACAGTGCGCGGAAGTCATACTCGCGGCTGTCGCCCAGAAGCACGGTCCGGGTCTCGAGATCGATGCTCCCGTTGTCCGCGAGCATGTGCAGGCGCTGGTAAATCTGCAGGCCCGCGACCGTCCGCCGATCCATCCGGGCGCCGTTCGCTTTGCCGGCCAGCAGATCCTCGCAGCGCAGGTGGGCCTGCATCGCGACCACGGCCCGCTTTTCTAGCGCGGTCAAGGGTCGCGGCGAGATGGTCCGCCCGGTCAGAATCATGGGCGTTTCACGGACCGTCGCGGGGTCGGGGTTCGGGACTTTCTCCGGCTGTTCCGGCGGGATCACGTTCTTGGCTGACAATTCCTCAAGTACCGCGTCCTTCACTTTCTCGTGGCAAGCGTGGCGCTTGCTGTCCGCCAGCCGTCGCCGCAACAGGTTCAGGCTGGGGGATATCCCGAACGCCTCGAAGAAACGGTCCTCGCGGGGGCGCGCGTAGGCGCTGCCCGCGCGCATCCGCCCGTTGGCCAGATCGATCAAATAGGGCCGCAGCGGCTGCGGCTTGTCGGGCACCTCCGAGAAGATGTACGGCAGCCAGTCGTCCGAGAGATCGACCACGGTCAGTCCGTCCCGGCGCGCGTTCTCGGGCGTCGTCGGGCCCACAAAGCGCCCAGCATCGACGACCATGAGCCCGCCGCTGGCCGACGCCGCCTGGGCCATCGGAGCTGCTTGGGTTACCGGCGCCGGCTGCTTCGCCTGCGTCGTTTGTCCACTGCCGGCCAAAAGCCCGGCGAGCGCCACGGCGGTCGCGCCGGCCCCGGGCGCGCGGCCGGCGCGCGAACGTCTTTTGGGGCTCAGTGGGTACCTCTCGAGCACTAGGGAAGAGCGTAGAGCCTTCACCTTCGCGATTCAAGCGGGAGTTTGCTGCAACCCTCCTGGGAGACGAGCAGGTAGATACTCTCATTCCATGGCTGCAAGGGCGGCCCTGATGTCGCCAACGCGGCTCATGCCCAGAACATCTCGCGCGTGCGCCTCGGCGTCTGCGATGCGGAGCGTATTTAAACGCTGCTGGATCCTGGGGATATACCTGGCATCCAGGCTGAACGTGCGGATGCCAACCCCAGCCAAGAATGGCACATATCGCGGATCATGGGCCATGTCTCCGCACACAGAAACCTCGCGGCCGCAGCGCAAAACCACCTCGGCTACGCGCTTGATGGCCCGCAATACCGCCGGATGGTGGGGCAAGTAGAGATCCGCCACATCTTCATTGGTGCGGTCAATGGCCAGTGTGTATTGGATCAAATCGTTCGTGCCGATGGAGAAGAAAGCCGCCTCGCGCGCCAAGTCCTCGATGACCTCCACTGCCGAAGGAATCTCGACCATCATGCCGACGGCCGGCTCGGGTACATGACGGACGCCTGCCGTGGCCACCTCCTTGAGGCAATCCGTCACCACGCCCTTGGCCGCAATGAACTCGTCCACCGAGGAAATCATTGGGAACATAATACGAACTCGCTCGCCCGCACTCGTGCCGGCGGCTCGCAAAATGGCGCGGATTTGTTGCGAGAAGATTTCCTTGTGGCGAAGGGAAAAGCGAATCGAGCGCAGTCCCAGAAATGGATTGGCCTCCTTGCTGTGGTCATAGTACGAGAGCACCTTGTCGCCACCGATATCCAGTGTGCGAAACGTCACCTCCCGCCCTTGCATCATCTCGATGAGCCGGCGGTAAATGAGGAATTGCTCTTCCTCCGTGGGAAAATCGCTGCGCACGATAAACGGGAACTCAGTGCGATACAGGCCGACGCCCTCGGCATGATAGTCGAGGGCCACGGCGGCGTCGCTTAGTAGATTGATATTCGCCATCAGATGAAGGCGTGTGCCGTCGGATGTCACCGTCTCGGCCCGCACCAGTGCAGCCGCCTTCACCGCGGCACGGCGAACCTCCTCTCTCTCGCGAAAACGGGAAACCACTTCCTGCTCCGGATTCACGAACAGGTTGCCTGTGCTTCCATCAATGAGAAGACGCGTCCCTTCCGGCAAATCCAGTAGTCCCGCCTCTCCCGCAATCACCAGCACGATGTTCAGAGAACGGGCCAGCACCGCTACGTGTGAGGTCACGCCCCCCGACAGCATTACCAGACCCGCGACCTTCTGTGAGCCCAGCTTCAGCGCTTCGGAGGGGAGAAGCTCGCGAGCAATCACGATCTTCCCAGCCAGGTGCGATGTTCCGTCGCTGCGGCCCGACAGGTTTTCCAAGAGACGGAACCCGACGTCCATCACATCGTACTGTTTCTCCCGAATGTAATCGTTGGACATGCGGGCGAAGCGTCCGGCATACTCCCGCACCACGCTGCGCACCGCATACACGGGATGGGTGCCTTGTTTGACCTTCTCTTCCATCGCACCGAGGAATGACCGATCCTTCAGCATGAGTGTCTGGGCAGTGAAGATCAGCGCGGCCACATCGAACAACTTCTCCTCGACTTGCCCCTGCAACTCCTGCAACTCCGCTTCGGTAGCATTGACCGCCCTCTGAAGATCCTGCAACGTCATGGGCGGAAGATCTTGCGGTTCGGGCGAATCATCCCAGGAGGGCCGCGCGGTCACTGACGCCTCTCCGTAGGCGAACCCTTCCGCGCCGACCCGCCCTTTGACCAACTTGAGCTCGCCCGCCTTCACGCGGGCCGGAGGCACGTTGGCGCGCTCGATGGAAAAGAGGAGCTTGGCCATTTCGATGGTGGTCGCCAGCTGCGAAGTGATGGCGCGAAAGATGTTCACATCCTCGGCAGTAAAGTAGTTCTTCTTCTCGCTCTGCAATGTCATGGCACCCACGCGGGTTTGCCCCCGCAGGATGGGAATGGCCACGAACGAGGCGAAAGGCTCCTCGCCGATACCCGCGAAGTATCGGAATTTGGGGTTGCGCGCAGCATCCCCTTCCACGACAGGCCGCAATTCCTGAAATGCGTACCCGGTCAAGCCCTCCCCGGATTTGAGTCGGACGTTGCCGATCGACGAAGCCGCCAGACCCACGGTCGCCCGCAACACCAGTTCTTGCGACTCCTCGTAATACAGGTAGATGGAGCAAACGTCGGCGTCCATGTGCAGGGCGATCATCTCAACGATGTTCTGCAGGAGCCCATCGAGACTCGCTGTGCCCGTGAACAGTGCGGTCAGCTCGCCAATGTCACAAATCAGTTTGGAATGATCGCGTGTCATCCGGGTTCAGTTGAACCTTTTATCATCGAACCGCGAACTCGAACAAATAGACGTGGGTGACCGCGAAGAGTGCGAATAGAAGAACAAGTGCCACGTCGGCCAGGAAGGTGCGGCAGGAACGAAGAACCTTGAGCCCGAGCAGCACGTAGCAAACGTAGGCCGGCAGGAGGAATAGGATGTATTTGGTCTTGATACTCCACGTCATCTGTGCCACGAACCACCACGTGTAGGAGGCTATGCCGATGAGGGTGTAGATCCCGAGCGGCCAGAAGAAACGGCGTCGCAACGTCGCGGCAAAGCCGATCAGCGCAAGCGCCGATGGCACCACGCCGAGGATCAAGACCGAGGCGATGAGCCACAGTGGAACTTCCTTGAGCGGATAGGGTTGCGCCCTGGGTAATCCGTGACGGCCAGGAACCGAAAAGAAACTCATGTCCGTCCACGCCTGCGCGTGCAGACATGTGGGAACGCTGTAGTAGACATCCTGGTGGGTGAGTATTCCGGGCGGTGCATTCGGCGGCCACAGGTCAAGGGCATCGCCCAGGCGAAATGTCGCGAAGTCGTAGATGTTCCAATAGCGGTGTGTCTTGCTGCCGATCGAGTAGCTGTTGGTGGCCGGCCAGTTGGCCACGAAAGGCGTCCCGTGTTCCTCAATGTTGGTGACGAATTTCCAGCCGCACACCGCCAGACATGCGCCAACCAGGAGCGCTCCGTCTCGCAGGACCCGCCGCACCCGGCACCGGGTCACGCGAATGGCCACTACCGCCAACGCGGTGAGGAGGGTGACGAAGCCGCTGTATTTGGTCAACATGGCCACGCCTGCCAAGGAACCCACCACGAGTATGGTCATGGGGGGTGGGTCCCGGGAAATATGGTAGCGAACCAGGTAGTAGAGGAATACCGTCATCCAGGCGGTAACGACGATGTCCGCCTCGAGGCCATAGCTGCTGATGAAGAGACAGGGAAAAGTCAGGATCAGCGCAGCCCCAACCACGCGATGTGCCCGATCGAAGCGAAAGGCGCCGAGCAGGCGGTACGCGTAGATGCTGATGACGCCTCCGCAGCCAAGCGGCAATAGCCCCGCCATCCGCAGGGCGAAGGCCTCGTCGCCTGGCCGGATCTTCATGCCGAGTGCGTAGAAGGGCCAGCCCATCAGAAAGAAAACTGGCGGGTTCGTGCATTCCCAGCAGTCTTTCGGACCGGGAATTTGTCCCGTCTTGAACAAATGGGTGATGCCCCGGTAGTAGAGGTCGAACACGTATCCAAAAGGCACCGGGCAATAGGCGGCCAGAAGCACACGCAGCGCAACCGCAAGCGCGACCAGAACCCCAAGAATCACCCACGCCCGCCTAGCCAGCATAGTCAGCAACGGCGACGGCAGAGAGCTCTTCATTCGGGGCAAGAAGGTCGAGCCCATGGTGCGTGGTCTCTTCCAGCGGGACGCGCAAAAGACCGCTCACGCACCTGCGAGTTGATGTCCCACCCAACTGCGGTCAGAGCAAGGGTGATGAACTTGGTGCAGATGTCGCTTTCCGAGAGGTCCTTCTTGTTCACGGTGTGCCCGCCAGCCATGGTACCTCAGATCGAGGCGCTTGGTGCAGGATCGCACAGACGCAGGGCCGGCGTCCGTCTTCAACGCGCAAGCGGAACTGAGATCACGTCTGCTGTCCGTCGGGAAACGCACGGGCGGACATGATGAGTGGCCTGCCACCGGGCAGATTCGGGTCAGTCACCAGCGCCGCGCTATCGAGGTCAACATCGGTACGATGCTATCCTATATTACACGCATGCGTCCCGAAACGATTCGCGGAAGAATGGCAAGGATGAATCGGCTAGCTTTGCTAATCCTGTTGGTCCGGGTGCCACCGCTGTGTGTGGGGTGGAAGCCGACGGCACCGTTGCCTGCTGGGGCGACTCAGGTGGGGGATATGCACAGAGTGATGCACCGCCTACGGGCACTTTCCTCTCCGTCAGCGTGGGATGTCCCGTGGCGTGCGCGGTGAATAGCGCAGACCTCAGCATCGCCTGCTGGCATTACCCTATGGAGTCCCTGGGCGGTCCCTAACGCCGTCACCCGCGGCCACGCCCGCACGGGCCGCCTTCCTGGACCTGACCTACCAGGGGCAATCGGTTCGCTTGCGCAGGCCAAGGGGAATGCGGCCCTTCTGCGCCTCGCGGATCTCAAAGGGATCACTACAGCAGTGTGTCGCGTCCGCAGGCCGTGTCGCCTCTATCCGTGCCCGGCGCGGCGGCGCAGCATCCACTCGGTGGCCAGCAAAGCCACCGCCAGAAACAGCAGCAACGGGTGCGACCAGATGGCGACTGTGCGCAGGCTGCCCACGCGCACCTGGCGCGCGGGCCGTATGCTCGGCGTGCCCAGCGTGTCGGCGCGAAATTCCCCGCCCGTGGCTGCGGCGATCTGGCGCAGCACCTCGTCGCGGCTCACCACATCGTCCAGCTCGCGCCCCTCGGGCCGCAACACGAAGGTCGCCTGCTCTTCCACCGCGCGGCCATCGAGGGTCGAGCGACCGAGCAGACGATAGGCGCCCGCGGCCAGACCGGCCAGTTCCGCGTGGGCCTCGCCGTCCTCCCCGGTGGTCACAGTCAGCGCGCGCAAGGGCTTGGCTTCAGTCCCGGCGCCGCTCGTGTCTTCTGCCGGGTGCAGCTCCAACGTGACTGCGGTGCGGCCCGCGGGACTGTAATCGGCGTGCAAGGTGCGCACGCGCGCCGCCACGGTCTGCCCGCGCCGATATTCGCTGCGGTCCAGATCGATGTGCAGCAAGGTCAGCGCGGGGTCACGCACCAGCCAGCGAATCGCGCCTTCCCAGAAGCGCTGCAGGGCGCGCCCATCGTCTCCCACCGGCTTCGCGCCGGAAGTCTCCTCATTGCGTGCGCCCCGGGTGCGCCCGTCGTCGGCTGCCGCAAAGCCCCAGTTCCAGGCACTGTCAGTCAGCAAGGCCAGGGTGCGGCCCTTGCCCGCGTCGTTCACCGCCAGCACGGGCGCCGGCTTGCCGTCGCTGGCACTCTGGCTGGGATGCACCAGCAGCGCACTGGCACCGGGCATCAGCCGCGCCACTCGATTGATCCCCTGCAACGGCGGCAGCGCGGCCCAGCGCGCTTCATTGGCCTTGACATCCAGGCTGAGCGAGGTCACCGGGTGGCTGCGCCCGGCAGCGGTCAGTCGCGGCTTGAAACTGTCGGTGGAAAACGCGCGCGGCCCGTCGGCGGGAATGCCGGTCAGGTCCACCGGCAGTACGTCGCGCAGGGCACTCTCGCCGTACTGGCCGCTGGCAAACGACAGATCGCCGCCAATCATGGCCAGGGCGCCACCTGACTGGATGTAGTCGCGCACGCCCGGCAGATAGGGCTCGACCCAGTACGGTTTGTAATTGAAATTGTGGAAGATCAGCAGGTCGAACGAGCGCAGTTGCTCGTCGAAGATCTCCTTGTAGGGGAACGGAATCAGCGACATCTCGTTGGCGCCCAAGGGCAGCTCGTCAGTGTCGGTGCGCAGAATGAAGAACGACACCAGGTCCACATTGGGATTGAGGCGCAAGATGGAGCGCAGGAAACGCTCGTCCCACGACGGCCGGCCACACACGTGCAGGACGCGCACGCGGTCGCGAATCACCTTCATGGTGAACACCTGGCTGTTGTTGCTGTCCAGCGCCTCGCCCGCCAGCACCGGCGTCTTGACTTCAAAGACGAAGTTGCCCGGTTCCATCGGGGTGTAGTCGAAGCTGACCTTCTCCTGGCCCGATTCGCCGTGCAGAACCACGGCCTTGGCGTCGAGCAGGCGTCCCTCGCGCGCCAGGCTGACCTCGACCTGGCGATCGCTATAGCCGGTGTGGCGCAGCACCGCTTCCAGTTTGATGGGCGTGCGCACGAAGGCGAAGTCGTCGGTCAGCACGGCGGCGACCGACAGATCGCGCAGCTCGTGCTCTCCCACGGACACGGTGTGGACCGGGGCGTCCAGCGCTTGCAGGGCCAGGCGCGTCTCGCCGTCGAGCGGCCCGCGTGCGATGCGCCCGGTGTCGATGCCGTCGGAGATCAGGATGACGCCGCCCACATCGCGGCCGGCCAAACGCCCGCGCAGCTCGGACAGGGCTTCGCCCATGCGGGTGGCTTCGCCCTGCGGGGACGCGCGCAAGGACTCGGGCGTGGCGGTGGCCAGGGTTTCGCCAAAGGAATAGATCTCGACCCGATGGCCGGCTTGTTCCCATTGTGAGAACAGAGGCGCGGCCTCCGCCACGATCTGGGCGGCCCGCTGGGCGCGCGAAGGTCCATGGTCAGGCGGTGCCACGCTCATCGAGCGCGAAGCGTCCACCAGCACGGCGACGTGGTTGGGCAGTAGGCTGACCTGGCCCAGCTCCACGCTGGGCTGCAGGGCGACCAACAGGCAAGCTCCCACGGCCAGCAAGCGCAGTACGAAGAGCGCGACGGCACGGCGACGGCGCGACTCCCGCCAGAGCGAAAGCCCCGAGACAGCCACGGCCAGGCCAGCCGCCAGGCAAACCAGCACCAGCGTCGGCCGGCCAAGCTGCGCGCCCACGGTCACCCGCCAGTCAGTCAGGACAGAATGGGGCGTCACGGATCCGCTTTCCACCAACCGAGTGTGATCCAGCGCACAGCGGGATGTCGGCCGGTGTTGGCATGCGCGTCGGAACGAAGACAAGAACCCATGAGGAGCTGCGGCGCCATTCTGCCACCTTGCGAGACACGTGCAGGTTTTGTCTCGCCCCCGAAAGCGCTAGACTCATCCGTCATGCCCCGCCTCGCCCGTCTCCTAGCGCTGCTCTTGGTCTTCTCCACCCTTGCCCAGGCCCGGGCGCAGGAAAACGCCTCGCCCTTGCCGGCCTGTCCCGCGGGCAATCTGCTGGCCGGCAAGGCGCCCGTGGCCTGGCAGGAGATCGAGCGCAATCTCAGTCTGCTCACCGACGAGACCGTGGCGCCCGAGGGCGCCGTGTGGGATGCATCCCTGGCCGCGATTCTTCAAACCGGCGCCTCCACCATCACCTGGGATCTGGGCCAGGTGGTGAGCGTGCGACACCTGGCCATCCAGGCCGATGCCAACGACACCTACAACGTCTGGGGCTCGCTGGACGGCAAGGAATACAAGGTGATGGGGCAGATCGATCCCGTCACCGGACACGGGCTGCGCATGCGCACCCTCGACGTGGGCGGCATGGCCGCGCGTTTCTTGCGGGTCGGTGAGGGCAAGGGCGACGGTTTCTATTCGATCTCCGAGGTCGCCGCCTATTGCCAGACGCCCACTCCCTTTCCCCCGCAGATGAAGGTCGTGGATGCGCCCGCAGCCACGGCGCCCAAGACCTACCTCGACTACTGGAACAACGACGCCAGTGCCCGCTGGGAGATGATCCTCGCCATGCTGGGCGCGATCCTGCTGTGGTGGGAGCGCCGCCTCGTCGGTCTGGGCATGGCCGCCTTCAAGCTGCGCCTGCGCAAGATTCTCCTCGGGACGATGGGGGTGCTGGCCTTCCTCACCTTCTTCAATTTCGGTTTCTGGCACTTTCCCAACTTCGTGCACGGTTGGGACACCTTCCACTACTACATAGGCTCGAAGTACTTCAAGGAACTGCACTACGAACGCCTGTACGAGTGCGTGGCGACGGCCGATTCCGAGGAGCCGGGCCTGCGCCGCCGGGTCGAACTGCGCAAGATGACCAACCTGCGCACCAACATCGTCGAAACCACGGCCGATATTCTCGCCCATCCCGAGCGCTGCAAGCAGCACTTCACCGACGCGCGCTGGGAATCGTTCAAGCACGATCTGGCCTACTTCCGCACGCTGGAGAACCCGCGCCGCTGGGACGATGCCCAGACCGATCACGGGTTCAACGGCACGCCGGTGTGGGCCATCCTGGGCACCGCCCTGTCCAACCTGGCGCCGGCCAGCCGGCTGGACATACTCATGCTCGACGCCATCGACCCGGTCTTGATCTTGATCATGGCGCTGCTCATGTGGTGGGCGTTCGGCTGGCGCACGGTTTCGGTGGCTCTCATCGTGTTTGCCACCAACTTCCCGTCGCGCTGGTACTGGATAGGCGGCTCGTTCCTGCGCTGGGACTGGCTGTTCTGGATGGGCGTGGGCGTGTGCCTGGTGAAGAAGGAGCGGCCATTCTGGGCGGGTGCCGCGATTTCCTACGCCGCGCTCCTGCGCATCTTCCCCGGTTTCCTTTTCGCAGGGCCGCTGATTGCGCTGGGCTATCACTACGTGAAAACCCGCGAGTGGGATCGCCGCTACCTGCACCTCATCCTCGGCGGCGCCGTGGCCGTGGCGGTGCTGGTGCCCGCCAGTTTCGCGGTAACCGGCAGCCCGAGCATTTACCCGGAGTTCCTGCGCAACACGGCCAAGCACTCGGAGACGCCGCTGACCAACCACATGGGCTTGCGCACGGTGATCGACTTCCGCCCGGCCGAGGCGGCCAATCGCATGAACACGCCCGCCATGGTGGATCCGTGGCTGCGCTGGAAAGAGGCGCGCCTCAAGGCTTTCCACGAAGGCCTGCCGCTGTACCTGTCGCTGGTGGCTTGCTTCTTGGTGCTGGTGGGCCTGGCCATCCGCAAGGTCGATCCCTGGGTGACAGTGGCGTTGTCGGCAACCGTGATCTCGTTTGGCTCCGAACTGACCTGCTACTACTACGCCTTTCTCATAATTCCCGCCTTGCTGTATGCGGTGGTTCCGCGTGCCGGCGAGTGGCTGCTGTGGCTGACGGCACTTACCGAATTTCTGGGCTGGGCGCCCATCAACCACATGCCGCATTGGCTGCAAGCCCTCATGCCCGCCTCGCTCAGGCAGAGTTCGTTCGTCACCAACTTCAGCATGCCCAACGGGCTCGACGAGCAGTACACCTGGATGTCAGTCGCCACCCTCATCGTCTTCGTGCTCATCGCGCGAGAGTTGATGCTGGCGCGCCAGCCGGCCCTGGCCTCTGCGGCGGAAGGCCCCGGCGGCCAACCCGGCGAGGAAGCAACCGGCGCCCTGGCGGCCCGCGCCCTCGCGCCCGTCGTGGCGCGATCGTCCCGTCAGCAGCGGGTGGATTCACGGCCGCGAAAGCGCAAGCGGCGATAGCGCAAGAACTCCGTCGCGGCCCTCCCGGGCTGGCAGCCGAGATCGACGATCCGGGGACTGACCTCGGCCCGCGCGACCACCGCATCCGGCACACACACCGGCATGGCAAGCGGCTCAGTTTATGCCCGGGCATCGACGCATGTCTGCAACTCGCCATCGATCTGCGCCTCGCCCCACTTGTGGCGCTTGACCTTGGGACGACCGGCCAACGGCAACATCATGCGAGCTTACTTCAAGCTACAGCCCCATAGCAGGTGCCGGGCGTGGAATAACACGACCCGTTCACGCAGTAGCCATTGCAACTGGCATCCGTCACACATGTCTTGCGGCCACAGCTTCCACCCGCCTCCGATTTCTGTCAGCAACTACCATGCCACCCTGTTTTGGCCCTTGAAGGCTCGCCAAGTGCTCCTGATGTCAAGCGTGCGGAAGCGCTGCCTGGTGTTATCCACGAACCAAACGACAGCCAGATCTCAGATTTCTGAGGTAGTGCTCAAGGGCAAACAGGCCACCACTTGGCCCGAGCGCGCCAGGAAGAGACGAAGTTTCCGCGTCACCGTGAGTGCCATCACCTTGGTCATTGCAGCCTCCGCACAATTGCAGTCCCGGCATGGTTTGCGCAACCACGCGTGTGATCACGGATAACAACTGGCAGCACTGAACGTCAGCACTCCGCCACTGCCGTCGGTCGGCCCGCCCATCATGGCGAAGCAGTCCTTGGCGGGATTGGTGTAGGCGTGCCCGGCAAGGCCCGCCAGGTTGCCACCCGTGACATCGGGCCCAATCGGTGGCCAGGGCTTGGATGCCGGCCAGAAGCCGGGTTTGCTCGCAAGATAGAACGAGGGCGGCAAGGTCTGATTCGCGGGAACCGCATTGCCATAGGGCGTGATGCCGCTCGGGACTTCAGAGGCGGTGAAATGAACCGCATTGGTCGCGACATCGAAGTTGCCCCACCGAAGAAGCGTGGTTGCGACCATCGGATCGTCGGGGATGGTCACCGTGCCCTCGCTGTCCCCGCCGCCAAGATTGAACACCGTCGCCGATTGTCCGGGGCCGCTGTGCGCCTCATAGGTCGTCGTGTAGCCAGGCGTGCCGAGCACGTTGCCCACGATATTGTGATATCGATTGTAGGACGCCAGGTTGATGGCGTCCGTCGAATCGATGCGGCCTGGGTCGGAGCCAAGCAAGTAATTGCGGAACAGCGTGTTCGCGAGCTGGTTGCCGTGGATCACGTCGCAGCCAATACCAGGGCCGATGTTTCCCTCGTACAGATTGTATTCCACGCCGGCATTGTGCTGGTCGGCCATGCCTATCATCCAGTGCAGGGGGTTCGTGGTATAGCTGGCGTCGTAATAGGTGTCGTTGATAGCGAAGTTGTAGGCGTAGACCGAGCCGAGCGCGGGTTGCACCATCATCGGCGCGACGACGTGCTGGAGGATGTTGTTGTCAATCAGGTTGTCGGACGCCACATAGGACTCGATGCCGTAATTCACCGATTCCCCCTGCGTGCCATAGAGATAGTTGCTCTCGATGGTGCAGTGAGACGAGTCCATCAACTGCACCAAGTCGCGCTGACACTGGCAGGTTCGAACCAGACGCACGCCCTTGACCCAATCGTTGGCCGCGTTGACCATCGAGACGTTGGTCATGCCGTTGGAGTTGGTCGCGTCGACCGAAAGATCTTCGACGCCAGCGTTTTGCAGCGGCGTCGACGCCCACCACACGGCAGGCGACTGGCTTGCGCGCCAGTTGGGCGAATAGAGCGGAGGGTCGATGGCGTACGTGCTGCCGTCGACCGCAGTGACCTTGACGATCTGCACTTGGCTGCGCAGAATGTTGTTGATGGTGCGGCCGCCGTTGCCGCCTTCGAGCGAGCAAGGCGCGGTGGTGTTGTCGCAGACGAAAAAGTTCGGGCCGACGGTGGTGTCGTTGGCTTGATCGAGATGGATATACTGGCCGACGGCGATCCCCGCGCTGCCCACGTTCGCGAGCGTGATCTGGTTGGACCATTGCGCGTAGCCGCCGGTCCAATCGGCGTAGTTCGAGCCGCCGGCGAGTGCGCGCGCGTCGCCGCCCCACTCGTTGGACCCGGCAAAGCAGATGCAGGCGTTTTGGTTGTTGCAGTAGGTGGTGGCTGTGAAAACCAGCAGGGTCTGGTCGGCGCCCGCGCCTCGCAACGTGATACCGGTCTTCATCACGATGCCGCTGTCTGAAATGTTGTACGTGCCCGCATTGAGCGTGACAACCTGGCCGGTGGGGCAGGCTTGGATGGCGGAGTTGATTTGGGCCGCCGTTGCCCCTGGATTGAGCGTCGCGCAGACCGTGGTGCGGGTCGGGATGCCGCCGACCACGCCGGCGTGTGTCCAGTCGATCGCGCGGCTTGGGTCAAGGATGCCGGCCCAAAGTTCGCCGGCCGGCGCGGTGACGTCGGTCGTGGAGTTTGTATCCGTGGCGGCGGTCGCGCTGTCGGAAGGACTGTTGGAATTCGCATCGGGGGTCGAGAACCCCGTGTCGGCGTCCCGCGAATTGCTGGAGCCTTTTGAACCGCAAGAAGGGATGCAGAGTGCAAGCACAGGCAATATCCAGCGCATGGTGAGCTCCTACTGTGTCTCAGGAGAGTGAACCAATAAGTCGGGTGATCGTCTCCACCCTATACCCCGCCGAGCTGGTAGATGTGCACGGCGTAGCCCGCGAAGGAGTCGCTGAAGCTTCCCCCGGAGATGGGAATGGTCCGATTCTCGCCGAGGACCGTGGCGGTGCCGGCCGTGACGCCGCGGGGAGTGAACGTCCCTGTCGCTGCGACGGGACGCATGGCCACGGCGAAGATGTAGAGCGCCCCCTGGTACCGCTTCACCATCATGTCGATGGGAGCGGCGGCCGGATTTGAACTCGTGACCGTCGCCCCGTTGGCGAGCGACTGGGTGTTGAGCACCGGCGCGAGCGCAGTGATCTGGGCGTTGACCGTAGCGACGGCAGCCTTGGCCGTGGGGGTGTCAAGCAGCCCCTGATCATCCTCGGCAGGGGTGAAGATATGGCAGAAATACATGATCCCCATCGAGCCGTGGACGATCGACATCCAGACTTCGGTCGTGATGTCCTGTGCAGTCGGCGTGCCATTCCCGGCGTCAATGGTTGTCGTCTCGATGTCGTTCCAGATCGGTTTCTCGTCGTTGACCCAGCCGCGCAGGTTGTCGACCCCTTGTGCGACGTACCAGAGGTTCCCGGCCGCGGCGGGATCGTCGCTGTTCGCTCCCTCTTCGTTCACTGGGTAGATGTCGAAGCAGAGGATATCGGCCGCTTGCGCATACTCGGGGTACATCGAGGTGTCGCCGCTGCAGCTCCCCCGGCCCACGTAGTCGGTCGAGGCTACCCCCTGGCCCAATCCCAGGTAAACAGGCCGCGTCGGATCGGCGGTGGTCCACTGCCGATAGTTGGCCTGCAGGACCGACGGATCGATGCAGGGACCATAGCCACCACCGGCCGCCGGCTGGGCGTTGTCGGGCTCATCCGGCTGTGCCCACGCGACGAAGGAGGGAGGATTGTCGGCAACCGCCAGGCTGTTCTGACTTGAGACGACCCACACATCGGCGTTGGCGAATTGATCGATCTGGGCCTGCGTTGGTCCGTCCCAAATCCCGACGAACGTGTTGATGCCAATGGCTTTGTATTCGCTCGTGAGCGATGGATCCTGGAGCCACACCATGAGCGGGAAGAAACTCGGGTCGCTCGGCGGACCGTGGGTCCACTTCGCGTAATACGCGGCGCCGCCGGCCCAGGGGAGGTAGGTGTCGCCGGTCCCTGATGTGCCGCTGTTACCCGAGCCCGTGCCGCCAGCGCCCGTGCTTCCGCCGCCCGAGCCTCCAGTGCGCCTGGAACCCCCTGAGCTTGTGGTACCAGCCGTGCTGGTCGTGCCTCGCTCGCCGCCTGTGCGAATAGAGCCACCCGTGCTGGTCGTGCCCCCGCTGCTCCCTGTGCTGCTCCCTCCGCTGCTGCACCCAGATCCAGCCGCGGTCATCACCAACATGAACACCAGGGTCAGCTTCACCAAGACAAAACACACACGATTCGACATTGTGTCTCCGGTTGCAGGTGACACAGGAGCCATCGACGCTCTGGCACCCACCCGGGGTATTGTAACTGGGAACGACCGCCAGGAAAACACCGCCGTCGGTTGCGGATGGGTAGCATAAGCGCCGACATCCCGCCCAGCGCCGCACCGGCTGCCCGTTTTCCCCCTATCCCGTGTATAATTGCCAGGCCGGCGTTGTGCCATACGCGGCAGCGTCGGCGCAAATGTTCTCCAAAGAAACCCTGGAAGCGCAGCGAGAGGAACCCATGACCATCAGTATTCTTCGAATGCACGGGCGTCGGGCGTGCGTTTTTTTCGCCGCGGTCGTGCTCGCGGCATGTTCAAGCTCGTCGCCCAAGAATGATGGTGCGCTGACCGGGGGCGCGGCTTCGACCAACTCGGGCGGAAGCAACGGTGGGATCAGCGCCAGCGACGGGAGCGCCGGAGGCACGAGAACTGGCGGCGCAGTGACCGGAGGGACGAGCGCCAGTGCAGGACTTACCTTTTCCATTGATATCAGCAAGGGACCGGCCCGCCAGTACCAGCCGTCCGCGCAGCCGGTGGCGATTTCTCCGTATGTATATGGAATCAACGGCTTCGGAACGTTCATCGCCGCGAAGACGAAGTGGGGTCTCATCCGCCAGGGCGGCGACGCCTGCACGGCCTATAACTGGACCAACGACTACACCAACAATGGCGACGATTATTGCTTCTGGGAGGGAGTTGCAGGCAACGGCAACCTCGCCGGCAAATACACCGAGACGACCGGGGACACAATCCCGGCCGCGCAGGCAAAGAGCGAGGCGTTCTTGGCAACCATCCCGATCCTGGACTTCGTGTCTGCCACCTACGACCGCAATACCGGATGGAGTCCGTCCGGTCAGTCGCCGTGCCCGGGGATGGACAGCGGGTGTCCAAAGCGCAGCGGCACGGTTGGGGCCAACGTCATCGACCCCAATCCGGGCGATCCTGGCTACAACCAGGCGCTCGACTTCGCATCAAGCGACCCAAACAGTCCCGCATTCGTGAAGAACGTGATGGTGAAGGGTTCGGCTTTTTGTAGCTGCGCCCCAGGAACCGCGACCTGCGCGGGATGCACGGTCGGCACCAATCCGGTTGCCGAGGACGAATTCGTGAATTTCCTCAAGGTCAACTACGGATCTGGGGCGCCGGTTTTCTTCGACCTCGACAACGAGCCGAATTATTGGGAGGGAACACACCCCGAGCTGTGGGCGAACACCTGCGGCACAGGCACGGTTACCTACGACGACATCCTGACCCGCAACAAGGCAGCGGCCCTTGCCGTCAAGAATGCTTGGCCTACCGCAAAGGTCTTTGGCCCGGTGGTCGCGCAAGACGGCATCGTCTACGCGCACTCGTACGCCGCCGATCCGCACTGGCCAGCCGAATTTACCGACTACTACTTGCAGCAAATGCAAGCCGCCTCGACCACTGCGGGCGTGTCCCTGCTCGACGCCTACGACGTCCACTACTACACAGACGGTGGCACCAGCGATGCCCAGTGCGTTCAAGCGCCGCGTCTATTCTGGGATCCCAATTTCACCGATGTCACAGCGGCGGCAACCGATGCTCTCGATTTTGGATGGAACGGCGATGTGGGTAGCGGCGCTTACTTCGACACCAACTGGTATCCACGCCAGATGATTCCCCGCCTGCAAAAGAAGATTGCCAGTGCGTACCCGGCAGGGGGAACCGCGGCGCCAGGGCTTTCCTTCAGCGAATACAACCCAGGGTGCGAAACCTCGATTGGCGGTGGCGTGGCCCAGGCGGATCTGCTCGGCGTCTTCGGCCGTGAGGGCGTCTTCGCCGCCACCGCGTGGCCGATGCATTCCACAACTGGCAATTTTCTAGTTGCGGCCTTCGATCTGTTTCGCAACTACGACGGCAACGGTGCCGTGGTGGGCGATCTGGCGGTGCTGGCCAACAGTAGCGAATACAAGGACACATCGGTGTACGCTTTTGCCCATTCGGATGCTACGGCTGGCATCGAGGTGGTAGCCATCAACAAGAACGCCAGCGCGCAGTCGGTCACGATCCAACTTGCCAACGCCCCGGCTTTGACCACCGCGACCTTCTACCAATTGGCTGGCAAGAGCGCCGCAGTCGCACCGGTGGGCGGCACGGCACCGGCGATAGCCTGCTCAGGCGGCTCCTGCACGCTCGCCTATTCAATGCCCGCGATGAGCGCGACGACCATCGTCTTGCGCTGATTGCGAAGTATGCAGGCAAGAGCCGCGTAATCGAGTAAGCTCGCGACGGACGGCCATGCTGCCAGGACGGGCCCTGTCAGGCAAAGCGCAAACCGCCGCCGCCGCGACAGATGCGTCTCAGTGTTCCAAGGGCGCTTTGTGGGGTATAGGCCCCCGTGACTTTGCCGCCTGCCTCGCTGCTGACTTCAATTCGGAATCGGTAGCCAGTTCCCTCGATTTCAACCAAATGGCTATTGGTCGACACCGCTGGATCGGCGACGATACGCGAAACCGTGCGATCAAAACCCAAACCTGCCAGGGCGATGGCGGCGTGTACATTTACATTCCGGGGAAATTTTGCGCAGGCTTGGCGGACAGGACCTTCATAGACCACCGTGTGTTTGTCCGGCGGCAATCCCAGGCTGGCGGGACTCTTGGTCGTGGTCACGGTAACCGATTTGAGAGTCGCCCCGGCGTCCGCCAAACCATCGAGGCCGATCATGGCTCCATGCGGGAGGAAGACTTTCCGCCCATACTTGACTGCGGTTGTTTCCAGCGCGGTTCGAAAGGCTTCGTCGGCCAGTGCGGTGATCGAGAACAGCAGCAGGTCGGAGCGCTCAACAATGTGCAGAGCCACCTGCTTGAGAAGATCGGCGTGGGCAGCCTCGACCACCAGGTCGGCTGGTCGGGCAAAGAGGTCGGACTGTTTGGTAATTCGGCAGGCAGCCGGAATTTCCTGCAAATGTTTCTCATCCACATCAAACCCATAGCCCAGCTCGATAGAGTCGGCCGCGCCCTCAGTGAGGATATGCCGTGCCAGGAAACCGCCAATCGATCCGCAACCCAACAAACCGATACGCACTTTGCTCATTTCTGTTCCCTTCATTAAATCCAATCGGTCCCACGAACATGCTTTGCAGTCTGCGGGCGGTCACCCTATTTGTAACCTGCGCCATGACTAGTTCAATGTCGTCCAGACTTGTCCGAGAACGCCCAATCTGTCAACTACGTCCCCATGCGAGGATAGGCTAGCCATCCACGCCTCGGTCGTGCAACAATCGCGTCCCCTCAAGGAGGTGTCATGCGTCGAATCGCAAAGTTCCTCGTGCTGCTGGTTGCTGGTGGCGGATGCGCCGCCCCGCGCTGTCCGAGCCGGCCGGCTTCGGTTGCGGCTCCAGTGAGCGTTGCGCGCATACCGGAAGGCATTCTCGCCCGCGTGGGCGACGGCTTCCTCAAAGTTGAGGTGTGCACAGACGACGTCGTCCGGGTTGCGTACGCCAAGGACCAGTCCTTCTTTGCCCGCAAGAGTCTGGCGTCGCAGCCGAAACGCTGCGAGGGCACGCAGTTCCAAGTGACCGAGGGTGCAGGCACGGCAACCCTTGCCACGGCGAGGCTCCGTGCCCGCATCAACCTGGCAACGGGCGGGGTGGCATTCTTCGACCCCGCCGGCGCTCCGGTTCTCGAAGAGAAGGATGGCGGCCGGACGATGATGGCCGCGACCGTCCAGGGCGAGGACACGCAGCACGTGCGGCAGGAGTGGCTGCCCCAGGCCGACGAGGCGCTCTACGGTCTCGGTGAGAACCACCTCGGCCTGCTCAACCTGAAGGGATATGACCTGGATCTCTGGCAGCACAACGGCACCATCGTGGTTCCCTTCCTGGTTTCGAGCCGCGGCTGGGGCATCCTCTGGGACAACACTTCCTTCACGCGATTCGGAGATCTGCGCGAGTTCGCAGCGATTCCGCCCGAGCGCCTCTTCGACGCCAGCGGCAAGCGCGGCGGCCTGACCGGATCCTACTATCGCGGCGCAGATTTCAAGCACCTGGTTGGCGAGCGCGTGGACCGCAGCATCGACATCGCGCTGTCGAGCAAAGAGAAGAAGCCCAATCAGCTGATCTACGCCGGCTTGCCCGAAGGCCCGGCCAGCGTGCGCTGGGTGGGCGAGGTCGAGCCGGAGGTGACCGGCGATTACACCTTCCAGACCTTCTCGAACAACGGCATCAAGCTGTGGATTGACGATCGACTCGTCATCAACCATTGGCGGCAAGGCTGGCTGCCCTGGAAGGACGTGGCCAAGGTGCGGCTTGAGGCCAAGCGCCGCCACAAGATCCGGCTCGAGTGGAGTAAGGATCAAGGGATGGAGACGGTACAGTTGCTTTGGAAAACTCCGCTTGACATGGGATCCTCAGAGGGTCCCATCACCCCCCGCGATGGTACGCGGCCAGCAAAGCTGGCTGCTCCCCACGCGACTAGCCCCCAGACGACCTCGCTCTGGTCGGAGGTCGGCGACGGCATCGACTACTATTTCGTCTATGGTCCCGAGCTGGACAAGGTCGTCGCGGGCTACCGGCGCATCACCGGGCCGGCGCCGATGATCCCGCGCTGGGCATTGGGGCTCTGGCAAAGCCGGCAGCGCTACGAGACGGCGAAGGCGAGCCTCGACGTCGTAGACGGTTTCCGCTTGCGCGGGATCCCCTTCGACAACATCGTGCAGGACTGGTTCTACTGGAAAGAAGACAGCTGGGGCTCGCACGAATTCGACAAGACCCGTTTCCCCGATCCGGATGCGTGGGTCCGTGCCATCCACGAAAAGCACGTCCGTCTCATGATCTCGGTCTGGGGCAAGTTCTATCCGGGCACGAAGAACTTCGAGGCCATGCGCTCCCAGGGATTTCTGTACGGACTCAACCTGACCGAGGGGCTGCGCGATTGGGTCGGCGACGGAGGATATCCATACACGTTCTACGACGCGTTCAATCCCGAGGCGGGCAAGCTCTTCTGGTCTCAGATGGAACAGTCCCTGTTTCGCAAGAAGGTGGACGCCTGGTGGCTGGATGCGCCCGAGCCGGATCTTCTGCCGACACCCACGCTCGACGGGCAGCGCACCCACATGCACCCGACGGCGCTCGGCTCCGGTTCGCGCATGCTCAATGCGTACTCGCTCGCCAACAGCAAGACCGTCTACGAAGGTCAGCGATCCGTGGCGCCGGACCAGCGCGTCTTCATCTTGACCCGCTCGGCGTTTGCGGGAAACCAGCACTATGGCGCGGCCGTCTGGTCGGGCGATATCAGCTCGACCTGGACGGCGCTGCGGATGCAGATTCCCGCCGGACTCGGGCTGTCGGTCTCGGGAATCCCGTACTGGACCATGGACATCGGAGGATTCTCGGTTCCGGCGCGCTTCGCGGCCGAGCACCCCACCGCCGAGGACACGGAAGAATGGCGTGAGCTGAACGTCCGCTGGTTCCAGTTCGGCGCGTTCGTCCCGTTGCTGCGCGTCCACGGCGAGGCGCCGAAGCGAGAAATGTGGGAGCTGGGCGGCGAATCCCACCCTGCCTACCAGGCCGAGCTGAAGTTCGACAGAATACGCTATCGCCTGCTTCCTTATATGTACTCGCTCGCAGGAGCCGTCACCCACGAGGGCGGAACCATCATGCGGCCGCTGGTCATGGACTTTCGCGCAGACGGAAAGGCGCTGAACGTGACCGATCAGTACCTCTTCGGGCCCGCGTTCCTCGTCAGCCCGGTGACCACGTACAAGGCTCGTAGTCGCGCCGTCTATTTGCCGAGCGCAGCCAGTTGGTACGACTTCTGGACGGGCACGAATCTCACGGGCGGACAGACCATCGAGGCGTCCGCACCGTACGATTCCATGCCCATTCACGTGAAGGCCGGCTCCATCGTTCCGACCGGTCCCGAGATCGCGTACACGGACGAAAAGCCCGCCGACCCGATCGTGCTCTGGGTCTACGCGGGAGCGGATGGTGAGTTCACGCTGTACGAAGACGACGGTGTCACCTACGGCTACGAGAAAGGAGCCTGCACGCGCATCCTCATCCGCTGGAATGACGCCGCTCGCACGCTCACCATTGCCAAGCGAGAGGGCTCGTTCGCGGGGATGCAGAAAGAGCGGACGTTCGACGTGGTGCCGGTATCGAAAGCGAAACCGGTCGGCTTTTCGTTTGCCCCCAAAGCGGACAAGAGCGTTCGCTACGATGGCACCCCGGTTGAGTTGAAGCTGTAGTCGCGCGGGGAGCCGGATCGCACCGAATTTACTACAACAAGCGGTGCGGAGCGGGTAGGATCTCGTCTCAGAATAAGGAAAGAGAGCCCGATGTCATTTCATATTGTTCATCCACGAACGTCGGTGGTCGGCGGGGCGTTCGCGTTCTGCGGGTTGGTCTTGCTCGGGTGTGCGGTCACCCAACTGGGTGCAACCCCTGCGGACCTTGCGCGAGCCAACGATCAGGCCGCATCGGGCGCGAAGACATTCGCGAGCGAGTGCGCCAAGTGCCACGGCCAGCGTGGCGAAGGACTCGCAAATGCTCCGGCGCTCCTGGGGCACGGCGCCTTGCCCGAATACCCGCGCGACACCGGAGGCTCGGGCGACCCGAACCTCATCGACCCCGTGCAGCTACAGATCGAGATGCAGTCTCGACCGGCGGGCGCGGCGTGGCGCGACCCCTTCCGGAACGCCCAGGATCTGTACAGTTTCGTGAGCACGCACATGCCCAAGGAACATGCGGGTGAGCTCAGGCTGGACGACTACTGGGCCGTGGTGAACTTCCTACTCGCGGCACAGGGGGCGAGCCTGCCAGCGGGCGGCATCGGCCCTGGGAATGCCAGCTCGACACCGATTCCCAGGCGTTGATGGCGACCTGGCAGCGCAGGTCGGCACGCGCCCTCGCGTTCACGCGAGGATGTTGATGGCGAGAGCCTGAGCCGAGATCGGCGCGCAAGATCGGCGGTGGCTCTTCCTAGACATTTCTGCGGATCGGATCGCTAGCCAATAGTTAACCGGTTTGCCGAAATCATGATCCGGCGGCGAAGTCTTGTGCTACTGTCGCCGATGTTCGGCTATGACGCAGAGCGCACAAGCATTGCTGTTGTTGAGCCACGATCTCCTCTCTGGCCGGAGAAGGCCTTTTTCTGGCCGAGGCTTGATGGTCCATCGGCAATACCGTTACGCGTGCCTGGTGCCAATCGCGCTGCTTCTCGCGGCTGGTGCGGCGCGAGCCGACGAAGCCGGTACGGTGCCAGCCGACGAAGCTGTGCCCGCCGCGCCGACTGATTCCTTGCCGGGATCCTCGGGCCCGCCCGGGCTGGGATTGGCGCCGGAGGCGCCGCCCGCGCCGCCCGCGCCAGGCGGGAGGGCTCCTTCGTTCGGCGCGCCCGCCCCGGCGAGCTCCTCGTCGTTTCGTTTCGGGGGCCGATTGTTCGGGTGGGAGGCCGTCGGCATTGGAAGAAGACCAGGCACTGCCCCGGAGGACTATTCGGGAACGGCGCTGCACGTGCCCGCGCTTTCGGCGGGCAAGAACCCATTCTGGCCTGGCGCAGGCGCCACCCTGAATTTGCAGTACGGCAGCGCCATCGTGACCGCCTTCGCAAGCTACTACATAAACGTCAAGAACCAGGAGTACCAGGGCTACGACAACGCGTTCAAAGGGCCGGGCTTCGGCGTGGCCTATCTGCTGGTGACTCCCCAGCCCATCGGAAATTTGCGTCTGCAGTTCCGCGTGGGCGGGTTCACCGAGAACTCCGCTGGGCCTGGCCAGTGGGGGTGGGGCATCTTCGGGCCCCTGCTCGCGCTACGCGGCTTCGGCGAGTCGACCTACGTGGATTGGGACATGACGCCCGATCTGCACCTTTCCTTGACGCACGGGCTGCTGGTTGTTCCCGGCGTGCCAGAGAGCTTCCCCCGTGGCGACTACTTCGCCTGGATCGAGACCGGCGTATCGAGCTTCGTGAACCATGCTCACGTCGGACTTACTTACAAGAATCAGTACGTCTTCAAGTTGCACTACGCCTCCGACTACGGGACGGACGACCGCCAGTACCTCCTGACGTTCCTGAACGAGCCCCCGAGGGACGGCCGGATGGACATCTATCTCGCCGAGGCGCGCTTGATAAGCAACCCCTGGGGACAGCTCGGGGTGAGTGGCGGACTCTACAATTTCCTGCACGCCGCCTCGGTCGGCGATGGCGTGTGGTGGGGCATCGACTGGACGCAAGGCGCCCGGGAAATGATCAACAAGTTCGTCGGGAGCGGCAGCCACGGAAACGGAAAAGTCGCCGTGCTCAGCGCGGAGTACGATTTCAGCGTAGCGCCCATCCTCTGGGCCCCGCGCAGCTTCACCGGTCAGGCCCCGGACCTGCGCGTCGCCCTTGCAGCCCTGCTCGAATGGACGATCGCGACGGACGACCCCTACTACAAGAACGCGAGCGGGTTCTACTTAGGGCTGGAAACCGAATACCGGATGACGTCGTTGTTCAGCCTGGTCTTCAAGAGCTACGGCGAAAGCCGCGACAGCAACGTGGGACGCTACAGCGTCTACAGCCTTAACCCCGGCATCGCGTTCCACTCCGACTGGTGGAGCATGGACCGCATAGAACTCTACTACAGCCGGCGCTTCTACAGCACCGCCGCGGACCCCAACTCAGCCCAGCCGCTCGACCATCACATGGTTGCGCTCGGGGGCTACGTCACCTTTTGAATCGAAAGCGCTCGACGATGCATACCTTTCTCTCTGCACCTCGACACGGCTGGAACCTTTCAGGAATCATCCTGGCTTCGATCGCCATGCCCTCGCTGGCGATGGCCGCGGATGACGGGCTTCCGAAACTTGGGCTCTCGCCGGGCGAGCCACAAGTACGTAGTGCGACCCCTTCGATCCCGTTCGGCGTCAGTCCAGCCGAGTCGAAGGAATTCGTGCTCGATTTCCACGGCTACCTGCTCTTGCCCGCCACCGTCGGCGTGCACGAACGCCCCGCCGAAGTGTTGCAAGCCGCCAGTGATGTGCAGTCCCAGGTGGCGGGTTCCCCGCAACCCCAGGCGAGCGGCACGGTACTCCATTCGCCACCGCTTTTGGCCCAGGACCTCCGCAGCTTCGAGTACACGGCCGCCGTGCCGACCCCCTGGGTGCAGCTCAACTTCGTCTACGGCAACTCGACCGTGTCAGGCACGGTGATCATGGCGGCCACGACCCTCACCGATGCGGCGGGCTACTACGACATGGTCGACCAGTTGGGCGTGAACGATGCGTTCATCACGGCGAACCTGACCAAGTACTTCCACTTCCCCTTCCAACTGCACGTCGGCGCCTATACCGGCCGATACGGTGCGATGGGGACGTACGATGCTGGGCGCTACGCCACGCCGCTCATCGCGCGCACCAACACCATCGGGGAGAACATCACGACGGGCTACAAGCTCGGCGACTTCTTTCTCGTCCTGGAGCAGGGGCTTGGTGGCCAACTCGGGAGGCCGCCCGTCGGCCTGGTTCCGGCCGCCTGGAACGACTTCGTGGATGCCAACGTGGGCGCGACCTTCGTCAACCAGGCCCATCTCGGCATCGACTATCGTCGATTCGCCCGCCTCGGTTTTCACTACCTGATGGCCTGGACGCAGGACGACCAAGTCAAGGGAGGGCAAGTCCCGAATGGACGGATCACAGTGCTGGGCGGTGATCTCAGCCTTACCGCAGGACGCTTCGGTCACCTCTACCTCGGCACGGTTTACACCAAGGCCACAAACGCGGCGACGGTTTCCGGCGCAATCGAAATCCTGAACGCGCGCGGAGGCCCCGAGCTCATGGCGCAGTACCTTGGCCCGAATAGCAACGGCTACGGCTCGCTGACCACCTTCGGTGCTCAGTACGATCTCAGCATATCGAGGCTGGTTTTCGATAAGCTGTACACGGGCATGAGTCCGGATGTCCTGATCAGCCTGTTCACCATCGGGACGTCCGTGAGCAGCCAGGATCCAAACTACGACGGCGTGTTCAAGGTGAAGGCGGGCGGCGAGGTCACATATCTGATGATTTCCTGGCTGGGCGTTTCCGAGCGGTTTGATCACGTTCGCCTGCATGGCAGCGACTCGAAGCAAGCCTTCTCGATTTTTTCGTCACGACTCCTGTTCCACACGGGCTGGAGGAGCCGTGACGAAATCGCACTCCAGTATTCCTATTTTGAGAACGGCAGCGACATTGTAGCTCTGACGGGGGAGCCTCCTGGATCCGGTCCTAATGCAAACCCGGACCGTCACGTCTTCACCTTGTCCGGCACCTTCTGGTGGTAGCCTCAGTGTCGTCATGAGCCTCAAGCGTACCTCGAGAGCCCAGTTGCTGCTGCTCCTCGGTCTTGGCGGAGCGGTCGGGTGCAGCGCATACCCGACGTTCCCGGACGCATCCAGCAACTGCTCGGTCGATGACCAGTATGACTTCGATCCCAATCCGCCGACGATCACCTTCGCGTGCTATTTTGACAGCACCCCCGACGCCAGTGCGGGCGCAACCGTGGTGACGCTCGATGGTAATGGTCTGTGCGGAAACCAGTCGGCCCAGGTGCTCACTTCATCACACTGCAACGACTGGGGGTCCACGTGCAATGGAAGCACCTTCGGCCCGCGTGACGAATCGGCCTACCAGGGGCTGTCGTTCTGGGCGCGCGCTCCCGGCAACGGGAGCAAGGGCTTCACCATCTCACTGTACGATGCGAACAACACGCCGACTACCGAGGGTGGCAACTGCACGGTCTACGCCATCCCCGACGGAGGAGTCCAGGGTTCGACGATCACGGTCTATCAGGATCCGAACAACCCGGGTGCGACCATCTCGGGCGCTGCCATCGCCACACGGCTGCCTAACGAGTGTGGAAACAACAAGACCAACAGCTACGACTATGTGATGTCCGTGACGAGCGATTGGGTCCTGTACACCATCCCGTGGCCCGATTTCACGCAGTCCGCATACCCGAATCGGGTTCCCAATGTAGATCTAACCCAGACCGGGAACGTGCCCGGAACCGGGCTCCTCACCACCGAACTCTTCAGTCTCGGCATCCGGCCCCCGAAGGAGGCGCCGTTCGAGCTCTGGATTGCCGACATGGGTTTCTACCGCAAGAAGGTACAGCCCGATGCCGGGCAGATGTGAACGGGGGCGAGATTGACCGTCGGGCCGAACTGACAGCAAAAGGGAGCCGTACCAATGAACAGGAGTCTCCGATTCGCACACGCATGGCTCGCCGTCCTCGCTTCGGTGAGCACGGCCGGTTGTCTTTGCCCACCCTGCCCTGGGGCCGGTGTAGGCCCGCCGCCCGCGGTAGCCCCGTCGGCGGCGGCAGGCGCAACCAGTGCCGCCCCAGTCGCGTCCGCCCCGGCCGCGGCAGCAGGCAGCCGGCTTGTCATCTGGGACGGCGACGGCGCGGGAGGCGGTGCACAGGGGTGGGATTCTTGCGACAAGAAGCCCGAGTGCGCGACCAAGCTTGGGCCGGATTCGGGCAGCGGCACGAATGGCAGCACGGCTCTCAAGTTTCACGCTGAGGGGCCGGGGTGGCTCGGGATGGGCTGGAACCTGTTCGGGTGGTACCCGGAAACCGCGGGGATAGACCTCAGTCCGTACAGCCATCTGACCTTCCAGATCCGCGTGGAGGCGAAGTCCGCCGAGGCCGCGCCCGAGTACCTCGGTTTATCACTGGGAACCAGCAACAAGAACAAGAAGGACAGCGCCGACCTGGCAATCGAGAAGTTTGCGAAGGCGTTCGCCGACGGGAAATGGCACAAGATCGAAATCCCCATCTCCGCGTTGACCAAGGGGGCCGGCGCCCAGTTCGACCTGACGTCGTTCTGGGAGTTCCGGCTGCACACTTGGACCGGGACGCCGAAGAATTTCAATATCTACATCGACGATATCGCCGCCGAAAAGCAGTAGCGGCGGCTCCTTCACTACAGCCACGTGAGTTCACCTTGCTCGCCTATGTTCGCCATCAACCTCTCGGATAGGACCGGCACAGCGGCCGGGGCTCGTAGGGGGAGCTGGACGATTGCGGCGGCTGTTGCCGCGTGGCTCGGCAGTTCTGTGGCATGCGTCGATGCCACAAACGCCACCGATGCAGCTCGGCCATCCAGCGCGTCGGACGGACCGGTGGCCACGACGGCGGCAACCTGCGAATTGGCGCCGCCCGTGCCGTATTCGGGCGATGCGGGCATCCCGGTCGAAGACACGACCACTCCTGGGCCGTACGCTTGGAAGAACGTCGTCATCGAGGGTGGGGGCTTCGTCAGCGGCATCATCATGAGCCCCGTGCTTCCGGGGCTGGCGTTCGCACGCACTGATGTCGGAGGTGCCTACCGCTACGACCCGACCGGGAAGCGCTGGATGGCCATCACGGATTGGGTCGGGCACAACAATTCGAACCTCACCGGGATCGAGAGCATCGCTGCGGATCCGGTTGATCCCAACCGGGTCTACATGGCCGCCGGGCAGTACCTCACGGCCGGCAACGGCTCGATTCTCAGCTCGACCGACATGGGGCAGACCTGGGCTCTCAACAGCATCTCCGCGCCCATGGGTGGAAACGCGGACGGCCGCTCGATGGGCGAGCGGCTGGCCGTCGATCCCAACTTGACCAGCACCTTGTACTTTGGCTCGCGCAGCACCGGCCTTTGGAGAAGCACGGATTTTGCGCAGACCTGGACGCAAGTCAGTAGTTTCCCGACCACTGGCGTGGCCAACGGCGACGCGGGCACGGGCGGCTACGGTTTGACCTTCGTGGTCTTCGATCCGCGCAGCGGCACGCCGGGGGGTGTTTCGGCCGATGGCGGGTCTTCCCCCACACCGGCGATCTACGTCGGGGTCGGCGTGACCCAGGGGACCGCGCTCTATCGCACGACTGACGCGGGCGCGACCTGGGAAGCGGTTGCCGGGCAGCCCACCGGGATGATGCCTCATCATGCCGTGCTGGATGGATGCGGCAACCTCTACCTTGCGTACAACAACGGGCCAGGCCCGAACAACATCACCAGTGGCGCTGTTTGGCGATACAACATGGCCAGCGGCGACTGGACCGATGTGAGTCCCCCGCGCGGTGCCGGCGGCTTCGGCGGAATTGCAGCCGATGCTGCCCATCCGGGAACGCTCATGGTTACGACTATCGATCGCTGGGGGGCCGACGAGATCTACCGCACCACGAACGGCGGGGATGACGTTGTACGCTGGGTGGCGCTCGAGTCAGAGGCGAAGACCGATGTGGCGGGGGCGCTGTGGGTCTTGTGGCACAAAGCCAGCGTGGGGACGCCGGGATGGATGGGTGATGTCGAGATCGATCCCTTCAATCCAGCGCGCGCTCTCTACATCACGGGGGGAGGCATCTGGTCGAGCGACGACGTCACGGATGCCGACGAGGGATCTCCGACTCTTTGGTCCTTCGAGGACAGTGGTCTTGAGGAAACCGTGGTGCAGGATCTCATCAGCCCTCCGTCGGGCGCACCCCTGCTGAGTGCCCTGGGTGACATCGGCGGGTTCCGCCACGACGACCTCGACGTCTCTCCTCCAGGCGGCTTTTTCGACAACCCTATTTTTACCACCACGTCGAGCCTCGATTTCGCCCAAAGCGCTCCGAACATCGTCGCGCGGGTGGGCTCCGGCGGGCTAGGTGGCGCCTACGCCACGGACGGGGGAACGACGTGGACCCCATTTGCCACCGCCCCAACGGGCAGCAAGGGCTCGGGATCGATCGCGGTCTCGGCCGACGGCACGACGTTCCTGTGGGCTGCGCAGGGGGCCACGCCTTCCTTCTCGCAAGACAACGGTACCACGTGGACCCCATGCGCGGGGCTTGCCGCCGGCGTGCGGGTGGCCGCCGACCGTGTCAATCCCTCCAAGTTCTACGCAAGCGGAAGAAGTGGCATGTCCGTGAGCACCGACGGCGGCGCGACGTTCGTGCAGGCCGCTGCGTCCCCGTCCGGACGACCGCGCCCCGTGTTCGGAATCGAAGGAGATGTTTGGGTTCCCGCGGGCTCCGGCCTCTTTCATTCGCAGGACTCGGCAGCGACGTTCACGCAAGTGCCGCAGGTGACCGCCACAACCGCAGTCGGCTTCGGGATGCCGGCGCCGGGGCAGAGCTATCCGGCCGTGTACCTCGCCGGATCCGTGGCTGGTGTCTGGGGTACGTACCGCTCCGACGACGCCGGGGCTACCTGGCAGCGCATCGATGATCCACAGCATCAGTTCGGGTGGATAAACTGCTTGACCGGCGACCCGCGCATTTACGGCCGTGTCTATCTTGGCACGGGCGGGAGGGGCATCCTCTACGGTGACCAGCGATAGGAACACTGACACAATAGAAGGAGCAAGGAGAATGGCCAAAAGAACTTCGTTGGCGATGTCGTTGGCAGTGATCTTGTTGGCTTTGGCGCAACACGGCTGCAAGATATGTTCCTGCCTTGAGAGACCGGGCGCGCAGGTGCCAGGCGCGGCCCTGGCGGCGACTGCGCCGGCCCAAGTGGCACAAAGCGGCGGGAACGTGGCGTACAACTGGAAGAACGTCGTCATTCTCGGCGGGGGATTCGTCAGCGGCATCATCTTCAGTCCCGTCGAGAAGGATCTCGTGTATGCCCGCACCGACGTGGGCGGCGCGTACCGCTGGAACCAGGCGGACAAGAGCTGGACTCCCATCACCGACGAATTCGGGCGCGATTCGAACTCCGGCATCGAAAGCCTCGCGGCCGATCCGGTCGACGCCAACAAGGTGTACTTGGCCGCGGGAACCTACACTGGATCGTGGGCGGGCAACGGCGCCATCCTGCGTTCGAACGATCGCGGTAACGCCTGGCAGAAGACCGACATGCCCTTCAAGATGGGCGGCAACGAGGATGGCCGGTCAAACGGCGAACGGCTCGCCATCGACCCCAATCTCACCAGCATCCTCTACTTCGGATCCCGCAAGAACGGACTGTGGAAGAGCACGGACTCGGGCGCAAGCTGGGACAAAGTTGGCGGGTTCTCGGCCTCTGACAGTGGCAACGGGGTCGGTATCCCCATCGTCGTCTTCGACAAGGCGAGCGGAGCCAAGGGCAAGCCCACGCCCACCATCTATGCCGGCGTCGCCAACAAGGACGGCAGCCTGTACCGCAGCACCGACGCCGGCGCGACTTGGAAGCTGGTGCCCAAGCAGCCCATGGGCGTGATGGCCAGTCACGCCGAGTTCGACTCGACCGGCGTCCTGTACATCAGCTACGGAGATGGCCCGGGTCCGAACAACGTGATGGACGGCGCGGTCTGGAAATACGAGCCCAAGCTGGAGAAGTTCACCAACATCACGCCCGCCGCCCCGAAGAAGGGCGACACCTTCGGGTACGGTGGACTGTCGGTGGACGCCGCGTACCCCGGGACCGTCATGGTCAGCACCATCGACCGGTGGACCCAGGGCGACGAGGTCTACCGGACCACCGACGGTGGCAAGACCTGGAAGCCCCTGTTTACCAAGGTCGTGCGCGACGACGCCGGTGCGAAGTACCTCTATTGGCACAAGCCCAATGACCCGATTGGCAGGGGCTGGATGGGTGACATCGATATCGACCCCTTCAACCCAGGACGGGTCATGTACGTGACGGGACAAGGGATCTGGGGCACCGAGGATGCGACCGCAGCGGATTCGGACCAGCCCACCCACTGGACGTTCCTCGACCGCGGGCTCGAGGAAACCGTCGTCTCCGGCCTGGTCAGCCCGCCTTCCGGACCGCCCCTACTCAGCGCCGTGGGCGATCTGTGCGGATTCCGGCACGACGACCTGAACGCGCCCACTGCCGACGGGATGTTCGACAATCCGTTGTGCGGCTCGGCCACCGGAATCGACGTCGCATGGGGCAAGCCCGATGTGGTCGTGCGGACTGGGTGGCACGACAAGGGGCAATGGGGAGCCTACTCGCTGGACGGCGGCAAGAGCTGGACGCCATTCCCATCCATGCCCAAGGGCAAGGGCGCGGGTTCGATCGTCGTCTCCGCGGATGGCTCGGCTTTGCTGTGGGCGCCCAAGGACGGGCCCGTCTCCTATTCAAAGGACCGGGGCGCGACCTGGGCCCGCGCCGAGGGGATTCCCGACTCGGCAGAGCCGGATCCTGATTGGGCCCCGGTCCATTTGCGGCCGGCCGCGGACCGTGTGAATCCCAACAAGTTCTACGTGCTCGACGCCAAGGGCGGGCAGGCGTACACCAGCACGGACGGCGGAGCCAACTTCACCCCGTCGCCGGGCGGGCTACCAAGTCTCCCCGACTACCAGCTTCATTCGGCTTCGGCGCAGGCCGTGCCCGGTATTGAGGGCGACGTGTGGCTCACCAACTTCAAGGAACTCAATCACTCGACCGATTCGGGAAAGACTTACGTGGCCATCGACGGCGTGACCGAGGCGAATCAGATCGGCTTTGGCAAGCCGGCCGAGGGCAAGAAGTATCCCGCCCTCTATCTCATGGGCAAGGTCAACGACAAGCCGGGCTTCTTCCGCTCCGACGACGCCGGCGTCAACTGGGTGAGGATCAACGACGATAAGCACCAGTTCGGCTTCTGCGGTGTCATCATTGGCGACCCGCGTGTGTACGGCCGGGTCTACGTGGGCACCGGCGGCCGGGGGATCCTGGTCGGCGAGCCAAAGTAGCGCGCGCCGCGCACCGCTGGTGAAGCGTTGCTTCAACCCACCGAGGCGACTACAGCCGACGACATTCTGCAGAACCCTGGAAGGGTTCCGCACCTCCTGCGGCGGGCTTCGGCGAGCAAAGCTCGCCTGTCAGCCTGCAATCCCGAGCGGTGAGAAGTAGGCGAAAATCACCACGATGACGATGATGATCGCCAGCGAGAGCACGAGGTCGCGTTTGTTCCAGCTGGCGCGAGACTGCGCCTTGTCCGCTGCCACGGTTGTCCCATAGGTCAAACCGTTTAGCTGCGACTGGGACGGCTTCTCGGTCAGAAGGCTTACGGCGACCATAACCACAATGGAGAAGATGAACAGCAGGATGCAGAAATAGAGGAAGTTGATCGTGGCAAAGGCATACAGAAATCCGCTCAACGAGTGCCGGCAAAGCTCGAGAACGATGCGCAGGATGCCGACGACGAAGCCCGATACCATCGCAGCCAGCGCGCCCTTGCCATTGATGCGCGAGACGAAGACACCCAGCAGGAAGACGGCGGCGATGGGCGGGGCCAGATAGGACTGGACGCTCTGCAGATACTGGTAAAGCGTGTCGGAGATCCCCTTCATCACGGGAATCCACAGTGTTCCGAGAAGAACCACCGACGCTGTGGCAATGCGCCCGACCTTGACCAGTTCCTTCTCGGTCGTGTTCGGCTTGATCTTCTGATAGATGTCCAGGGTGAAGAGGGTCGAGCAAGCATTGTAGACGGAAGCCAGCGAGCTCATGAGGGCGGCCAGGATGCCGCCCGCGAGCAGGCCGCGCAGGCCGACTGGCAGCAGAGTCTTGACCAAGGTTGGGAATGCCTGATCGGATTGGGCGAGTTGGATCTTGCCCGAACGGGACAGCGCATACGCCATCAATCCGGGAATCAGGAAGACGAAGAAGGGCAGCATTTTGAGGTAGGCAGCGAAGATGGTTCCCCGCCTGGCTTGCTGTTCGTTGCGGGCCGCGAGGCAGCGCTGCACGATGTGCTGATCGGTGCACCAATACCAGATGCCGACGATGGGAGAAGCAAACAAGATCCCCAGCCACGGGAAGTCGGGATGCGAGAGCGGCAGGAACATGTTCAGGTGATCCTTGGGCACGGAATGGACAAGGTTGTTCCAGCCGCCGATTTCAATGAAACCGGATATGGTCAGGATGATCGAGCCGCCCAACAGAACGATGGCTTGCAGTGCCTCGGTGTACATGACCGCATGAAGCCCACCGAAGACCGTATAGGCCCCGGTGATGGCGATCAGCACAATCGCCCCGGTCCAGAAGTCGACACCCAGGAAGGAGTTGAACACGACCGCACCCGCATAGATGGTCACCGATGCCTTGGCGATGACGTAGCTGAGCAGTTGCACGATGGAGAGCAGCCAACGTGTCTTGTCGTTGTATCTGCGCTCCAGGAATTCCGGCATCGTGAAGACCTTGCTGCGCATATAGAAGGGGACGAATACCCATCCCAGCGTGAGCACGATCCAGGAATGGAGCTCGTAGTGCCCCATGGCCAGGCCGGATTTCGCGCCGGTGCCGGCCAGCCCAACGATGTGTTCGGAACCGACGTTCGATGCGAGGATGGAAGCCCCGATGACGAACCAGCCCAGATTTCTGTTGGCGAGGAAGTAGTCGGAGGGTGAGTCCTTCTTTCTCCTGATCGACCAGACAGAAATGCCTCCGATGAGAAGGAAGTAGATGCCGACCGTAATCCAGTCAACCAGGCCAAGGATTGCCATTCGATTTCCTTTCTTCTTCGACCGGCACGGTACCAGTCCTTCGCCAGGTTGTCACGGTGTCCTGGGCTGCTCGTCCAGCCCAGAATGCGCAGTGGCTCTCACCGCGGACGCCGACCATACTTCTCCCAAAAGGATCAGAGCCATGAAACCATTGGATAGCGGTATCCGGATCGCGTCGTTTGCTGTCTGGACGTCGCTCGCCCTGGCCGGATGTCTCCGCCCAAACCTGAACAGGTCGGTTGAGACGACTCCCTCCGCGCAGCCGGCTGCCGACGAGCAACGCCTCGTCATCTGGGACGGCGCCCACATTCGCCCCCGCAATGTCGGTAGTGGCCGCACTGGGCACCTTGATTTTTGGGACGGCGGCAAGAGCTGGGCCAGTTGTGACTCGAAGCCGGACTGCCAGGCGACTCTCGTCGCCAAATCGGGCGTGGGGGTCGACGGAATCAACGTCGACGCAGCCAAGGGCCTCGAGTTCCATGCGGCAGGGTCTGGCTGGGCCGCGGCGAGCTGGAACTGGTTCGGCTGGTGGCCTCCGACGGCCGGGACGGACCTAACCCCGTACAGGAACCTGACCTTCCAGATTCGCGTCGAACCGAGGTCACGGGACGCCGCCCCTGACCCACGCAGCTTCGCGGTTCTTTTGGCATGCAGCAACGGGAGAAAGACCACTGCCCGTGCGATGGTTCAGAAGTACGACGGGAAGTTCGACGACGGCAAGTGGCACAAGATAGCAATCCCCTTCGCTGACCTCAGCCGCAGTGAAGGCGCGCAGTTCGACTGGGAGAAAGCTTGGGAGTTCCAGATGTCCACCTGGAGCGCCACGCCGCGGGATTTCAACATCTACGTCGACAAGATCGCGGCGGAGAAATAGAGCCCCATCGACAATCTCATCCAGGACTGGAACTACTGGGGCACCATGCGGAACTGGAGCGGCATGATCTGACGCGGCGTGGAAATGGACCTCACGCCAAAGCCCGACCAGGTAGTTTCCTAGGATGGCAGTCAGAAGGTCGTGAAATTCTGGGCAACGCCTACTCGCGGCGAAACCAGATCAGGGCAAGCATGACCATCGCCGCCGCGAACCCGAGGAGCACGAACAGATCCAGACCCACGCCAAAGACACTGGGCTGGGCGAGCGCGTGGCGCATGAGATCGACGCCATAGGTGACGGGGTTCACGCGCACCAGAACAGCCATCCACCTGGGGAGGTGTTCGACAGGGAAAACCCCGCCGGACAGGAAGTAGAGCGGCATGATGACGAAGTTGGAGATGATGCCGAATCCCTCGAAGGTCTGCATACGCGTCGCGAGCACGACGCCCATGGCCGACATGCCGAGCGACAGGATGGCGATGACGCCGACAAGAGCAAAGCCGGCACCCAAGGTGAGGTGCAATCCGACGAGAGGCGCAAAGACAAGCGTCAGGCAGCCTTGCACAATGGTGACCGCGGTCCCGGAAAGCGTCTTTCCGAGAACGATGGTGATGCGCGAAATGGGCGCGACCAAGACCTCCTTGAGAAAGCCGAATTCGCGATCCCAGATAATGGTCACGCCTTGAAACATGCCGCCGAAAAGCACGGCCATGGCGATGGCTCCGGCGAAAACGAAGTGTTGATAGCCAACGCCACCGCTGAGGTGAACCGAAGCACTCAGCCCCTTGCCCATGAAGACCAGCCAGAGGAGCGGGCGAGCGAGCGCTCCCATGACCTGGCTGCGATCGCGAAGAAATCGCACGAGATCGCGCCAAGTGAGCGCCCACATGGCCTCGAGTTCGTTCATGATCGCCTCCGCATGCGCACCATTCGGCGGAGCACGTCGCGACTCGACGCCTCGTCGGGACGAATCGAGTGGCCCGTGAGCGCGATGAATGCGTCTTCCAGCGTGGGCTTTTGCAAACTCAGACGGCGCAGCTCGATGGGGAAGTGGCCGAGCCGCGCCAGGAACTCTTCGCCATTCGATACCGCAAATTCGAGACCGCGCTCGGTGGGCTGCGGCTCGACGCCAAAGCGGGTGCGCAGTTCCTGTGTTGCCCTGGCGTCGTCAGCGGTGGTGAGCGTCACCCGTTCTTCGCCGGCTCGGCGCTTGAGTTCCCCGGGCGATCCCTCGGCAACCAGCTTTCCGTGGTCGATGATGGCCAGGCGGTCGCAGTTCTCCGCCTCTTCCATGTAGTGCGTGGTCAGAAAGATGGTCAAGCTTTCGCGCTCCCGCAGTTCGTGCAGGCGGTCCCACATCGCGCGCCGGGTTTGCGGATCGAGCCCGGATGTCGGCTCGTCGAGAAAGAGCACGCGTGGCCGGTGCAGGAGCGCCCGCGCGACTTCCAGTCGACGGCGCATGCCGCCCGAGAAGGTTCGCACGCGTTGGTCGGCCTCGCCGGTCAGGCCGATCCACGACAGCGCATCATCCATGCGCGCGCGGCGCTCACTGCGTGGCACTCCATAAATCATGCAATGGATCTTCAAATTCTCGCGCGCGGTGAGCCGGTCATCCACGGAGGGATCCTGAAAGATGAGACCGAGGGAACGGCGAACCGCCGCCGGCGCCGCGACTACGTCGTGCCCGGCGACCTGCGCCGTGCCTTGGGACGGACGCAGCAGGGTGCACAGGATCTTGATGGTTGTCGATTTGCCAGCGCCGTTGGGTCCCAGAAGTCCAAAGATCTGGCCCGAGGGAACCCTGAATGAAACGTCATCGACCGCGGTCAGCTCGCCAAAACGGCGAACCAGCCGCTGGACTTCGATGGCGGTTGTTGTGGCAGGACTGGACACGGTTCTGGGCCCCTATTGTAGGCGAGAAATCCCCAACGACGAAACGGCACCGGAACACAGCCGAAGACCTGCTGGTAGAACGACGAAAGGGCATGCCAGTCTCCCGCGATGAGATTGGTGTGGCTGTATCTGGCGTTGCGGATCATGGCTGGAGGATAGGACAAAGGGTGCGCATTGCAGCGACGTTGACGATCGCCCATAATAGAGGACGGTGAAGCTCATGCTCGATCAATTTCTAGTCAGGAACACGACAAGAGAAGAGCGAGAGAAGATAATCAGGGATTCGCTTGGATGCGGCGGGGGCGGCTGTGAGAATTGCTCCGCGTGTGGAGTGTACGGCGCGGGAGACCCCTTGGATATGTATCAGCTGTACATAGAAGGTCTGAAGGAAATTGAGGATATCAACAGGGAGTTCAAGACGAGGTATTTCCGGTAGCGGTCGCCGAACCCAGCGGGTGAGCTACCCCACGGTGGAAAACGTCAGTACAACCGCACCCTTGCAGCCTCCCACGACCTGCTCCCGGCGACACTATCGATCTCTGCCGTCGGTGTAAGATAAAGCATCAGCAGCGACGTCCTGGCGTCGAGAGGCATGGCGACGACAGTCTCGATGCTGTCAGGAGGCTGGTCACGATGTGCCGCGTGAAGAATCCATCGGGCAAGGGCGCCTGCAAACTCCGGCCTGTTGAGCGCGCCACGGACCACAGCTGTCGGCTGGTCCAACACAAAATTGACACCCTGTCGCTTGAGGTAGCTCATGTTCACGCGATAGAGGTGTCCCGGACGGTAACCCGGGGATTGCCAGAATGATCCGCGATCGTTCACGTTCTCATCGCAGAGTCCAATGCCGTCAACCGTCATCAGCCCGCTGTAGAAGGGAATGGAACCGACCGCTGACGTGGAAATTGTCGCACCTGTTCCTCCCAGTTCCTCCCTCATCCGCCGCCCGATTCTCCGAAAATCATGATCGGGATAGACGCCATAGAATGTGGACAACATCTCGATGCTGTCGAGAGTCTTGTCCTCCGTCAGACTATTGAATGAACGGCCGTGGTGAATGGAGGCGGTCGTAAGAATAACAGCGGCAATCGTCGCAACAACGATTTCATCCTCGACCAAGGCGCCAGCGATGTGATGGTGAACGAGGTAGGCCAGCCAGAGGAAGAGAAAGGGAGCGACAGGAATGATGAACCTGAATTCCATGAAGTCCCCCCCGACAGCCACAATGTAGACAAACCATGCTGCGATGATGAAAAGGGAGAGTCTCATAGGACGATCGAGTTTCCGTCGGCGGCGCACCACGCCCACGAGACCAAGCAGGATGATGGGCCAGAGCAGATACCAGTGCAGAAACCGTCCCAGGTAGAGAATTCCGTTGCTGAAGCTCCTCTCGTCCCAACCCACCTTCGCATAGTACGTATTGGGGAGGAGTCTTCCGTAGAACGACCAGCGCCACGCAAACCACCCCAGCAGGATGCCGGCCGCCGGCAGGAGCAGGGCAAGGGAGTTCTTGAAGGGTGCTTTCCTCGACACGATGGAGATGAGGACACTGAGAACGATAAGAAAGACGATCACCGCACTGTCAAGTCGTGCCAGAACGGCCGCAGCCACCACGAGTGAGAGCAGAATGCACGAGGAGCCCTTGATTTCTTCATCGGCTGTGATGAGGCACGCCAGGAGGAAGGAAAGCGAGAGGAGGAAAGTCTGGAGCATGGTCTCCAGTCCCCCGGTCGCATACGAGAGCACCGAGAAGTTGCCGATGAAAAGGAGAACGGTGAGAAGCATCGGAAGGTGTTCATTGAACACCCGTCTGGAAATCTCCCAGAGGCACCAGACGCAACCCACGAGAGAAGCAAGGCCGCCGGCATACGACCATGCAATAGGCTCGATGCCCAGCTTCATCCCAAGGGCAATCCACATGACCCACAGGAAATTGGTGTAGCCCTCGACGTGGTTTCCGAACCACGTCAGGCCATTCCCTTCGACGAAGCTCTTCGCAAAGGTGAATGAAATAAAGGCGTCGTCCTGAACGAAACGAAGCTGCCATGCAACAACGAGAGCGACGACGAGAGACGAGACGAGCAGGAGTCGGTAATGTCCGGCTAATGCCTTTTCAATAGCCTCACCTTTCCAGCTGTGTTGCATTGTGCGTAGCCCATTCGATGGGGTATTTGTTGGTCGAGAAGCCCGACCGCTCCGCGCCGCGACACCCGCGCGCGCGTCGGGGTGGTCCCTCAGGGCGGCCTGGACCGCTGAATCTGCGCGCTGAAAGGCTTGTCTCAGGCACCAGGCGCAGTCTACCCCATCGCGTCCCCGCTGAGGTCGCCTTGATCAGTTCACGGCGTCATCGCAAGCGGGCGCCTCCCGGGGCGGCGAAGGCAAGCGTTGGCGTCGTTGCCGGTGTTACTTCTTCGCCACTTCCAGTGTCGCGCGCTGGCGGATGTCGGCGGAGCTGGCGCCGACCATGATGTCGAACTTGCCGGGCTCGACCACGCGTTTCATGTCGCGGTCGTAGAGCCCGAGATCAGCGGGGCCGAGCTTGAACTCGACTCGCTTCGACTCGCCGGGCTTGAGGTGGATACGCGAGAAGCCGCGCAGCTCCTTCACGGGTCGGGTCACGGACGCGACCTGATCGTGCAGGTAGAGCTGCACGACCTCGTCGCCCGCGCGTCTACCCATGTTGGTCACGTTGACGGTGACAGTGGCGTTGCCGTCGGGCGCGATGCGGGCCGGGCTCACCTTGATCCGATCGTAGCGGAAGCTGGTGTAGGATAGTCCGTGGCCGAACACCCACAGCGGGCCGGGCACTTCGAACAGATAGGCGCGCGTGGCGGAAGGCTTGTGATTGTAGTAGGCGGGCACGGCGCCGCTCGAACGCGGCACGGTCCAGGGCAAACGGCCTGCGGGATTCGCGTCGCCGAACAGCACGTTGGCGACCGCGGTGCCGGTTTCCTCTCCTAGGTAGAAACCGTCGAGGATGGCCGGCGCCTTCTGCGCCAGTTCGGGGATGGCCAGCGGGCTGCCATGGATCAGAACCACCACCGTGGGCCGGCCGCTGGCCAGCACTGCGCGGGCCAGCTCCATCTGTGCGCCCACCAGTTCGAGGCTCATGCGATCGCCGAGATGGTTGGCCTCCCATGCCTCGCGCGAGAGCTGCTCATTCTGGCCGAGCACGAGCAGGTTGACGTCCACGGTCCGGGCCAGCTTGCCGGCCTCGGCGACCAGACGGGCGTCGTCGGCCGGATCGGAGAGCGTGACCTGGTCGTCGTTCCAGCCACGGTTGCCGGTGGTCAGGCCGCAGCCCTCTACGAAGCTGACCTTGACCTTGTCGCCGAGCTTGGCGCGCACTCCGTCGAGGATGCTCACCGTCTTGTCGGGCTTGCCGGAGTAGCCGCCCAGGTGGCAAGCGTCGCCGGTAGGACCGATGACCGCAGCAGACTTGACCTTGGCCTTGTCGAGCGGCAGCAGCCCGCCGTCGTTCTTGAGCAGAACGATGGCTTCCTCGGCAGCGCGCAGGGCGAGCGCGCGATCCGCGGGCTGCTCGGGCTCGGGTGTGGTGTTCTGCACGTACGGTTGCTCGAAGAGGCCGAGCAAAAACTTGCCGCGAAGGACGCGCGCAACAGCCTGGTCCACCACGGTCTGCTTGATGCGGCCAGCGGCCAGGTCGGCGCCGAGCGAGCCGTAGCCACCGGGCTCGGGCAGCTCGATGTCCACGCCCGCCTCGAGTGCGACCCGGCCCGCGCTCGGCAGATCCGCGACCACGTGGTGCGTGTCCTTGAGCAAAGCGACGCCGAAATAGTCGGAGACGACCACGCCGGTGAAGCCCCACTCGCCGCGCAAAACGTCGGTGATGAGCCAGCGGTTCTCGTGCGACGGCACGCCATCGATCTCGTTGTAGGACGCCATGACCGAAAGCGCGTGCGCCTCGCGAATTGCGGCCTCGAAGGGTGGCAGGAACACCTCGCGCAGGACGCGCGGCGAGGCGATGGCGGGCGCGGTATTGCGGCCGCCTTCGGGGAAGCCGTGCCCGGTCATGTGCTTGAGCGTGGCCATGACGTGCGCGCCGTCGACGGGTGCATCGGCCGATTGGCGCCGGCCCTGCAAGCCGTTGACCGCGGCCACGCCCATGCGCGCGATCAGGTACGGATCCTCGCCGTAGGTTTCCTCGATGCGGCCCCAACGCGGGTCGCGTGCCACATCGACCACCGGGGCCAGCACCTGTGAGACGCCACGCGCGCGCACCTGGCGCGCGGTCACGGTGAAAATCTCCTCGGCCAAACCGGGGTCGAAGCTGGCGGCCAGGGCGATGGCCTGGGGGAAGCTGGTGGCGCCGGGACCGACCAAGCCGTGCAGAGCTTCCTCGTGCAGGATGGCCGGGATTCCGAGGCGGGTTTCTTCAACCAGGAATTTCTGGATGGCGTTGGCCAGTTCCGTCGCCTCGCGCGCGTCGTGCTTGTCGCCCGGGCGCGTGACTTCGCCGATCCCGTGCGGCATCAGCTTGCGCGCCTGCGCGGGCGAGAACAGTCGGGTCTTGCTGTCGTAAACGTAGGTGTTCTCCCAGTTCACCGCCTGAAGCTGTGCGACCTTCTCGGCGGGCGTCATGCGCCCGAGCAAGTCGGCCACGCGCGTGTCGACGGCGAGCTTCGCATCACGGTAGGGCGGCGGAGCCGCGGGCGCTTTCTCCGCGAGCACGGCGGCGCTGGACAGAGCGGAGAGCACAACCAGGAGGGCGGTGTATCGCAGTCTCATGGCCATGCACGATACACCGACACCGGCCAGTTGAGTCTTTGTCTACTTGAGATTGGGCACCTTGTCGCGCGTGATGGCGTAGGTGCGGGAATAGGCAGTCTGCGAGGAGCGCTCCGGTTGGGGTAACGGTGCTACTGCCCGTAGCCTGCGGCGACGATGTTGGCCTGGACGGCGTCATCGGATGCACTCGCCGACGCGCCGGAAGTCATGCACCCTTCGAAGAAGTTCCCCTGAGCACCGTCGGTGTTGTCGCCGCCCATGCCCAGGATGATAGCCCCCTGTTTCTTCATAGTCGCGTAGCCATTGGGCCGCGCACCGTCGTACATGGTTGTCAGAGTACCCGACTGCGCATTGCCGCCCTTGAGCGCAAAGGTCCCGGATCTGCCTATCACGATGGCCGTGACGTAGGCAGAAGTCAGGGGCGTGTTGGTGGTGGTGGGTCCCTTGTCACCTCCAGCAAAGAGACCGTTCTCGAGGTCCGCCATCACCCAGGGGCCGGCGCCAGTACCCTTGCCCCAACTGGTGGAGTTGCCGAAATAGACGGCTTCCATGGTAGCGGCGCCGTCGTCCGTGTTGTTCGTCTCCGCGTTGCCGTAATCGTAGCAGCACCCACTGTTGTAGAAGGTGCCGCTGGTCACCATGTACTCGGTCTCCGGCTGGTCGCCGGTCGCGATCCCCGAGGTACTGTCGTTGCGATAACCGTCGCCAGCCACAATGTGGACGCCGTAGACCGCATGGCCACTGATGGTCAACTTGAGAGCGGTCGCGTCTGCTTCGTTATCTGGTGTGTTCTTTCTCTGGCCCGCCGGGGCTTTGCTGAGGTGGTTGCCCTTGCCGGACTGGTCATAGATGATAGAGATGGTGCATGTCGTGCCGGTGCAGAACGAGTCTTGCGTGGCTGAGTCGGCAAAGCCTCCAGGGGCCAGGACTGCGATGTCCTTGGTTGTGTTGTCCGAGGCGCGCCTGACCTGGTAGAGGTTGCCGCTGTACGCGCCCAAGAGAGCGCGCACCGTGCTGTGGGCTGCAACACACGGGGTATTTCCGGCGGCATAGATGTCGCAAGGCCCAGTGCCGGACGTTGTCGTGCCGCCCGTGCCGCTCGTGCCGCCCGTGCCGGTGGTGCCGCCCGTACCGCTCGTGCCGCCCGTACCAACCTGACCGCCACGAGCACTTGTGCCTCCAGTGGGCTGTGCCCCCCCGGTTGACACTGTTCCACCCGTGGCCCTTGTGCCTCCGGCGCTCGTGCTTCCCCCGGCGATGCTGCCACCGGTCGCCGTCGTGCCTCCAGCGCTGGTGCTTCCCCCGGCAATCGTGCCACTCGTGGCCGTCGTGCCTCCAGTGCTTGGGCTTCCCCCAGCGATGCTGCCACCGGTCGCCGTTGTGCCTCCAGCGCTTGTGCTTCCCCCGCCTGCAGTGGCGCTACCGATCACTGTCGTGCCTCCAGTACTTGCGATTCCCCCAGTTGCAATGGCGCCACCGATCGCGATGCCTCCGCTTGCGGGAGTGCCACCCGTGCCCGTGGCCATGCTCCCTCCGCCGGCAAGCGAGCCACCTGTTGCGACCGATCCGCCAGTCCCCGCAGAACCTCCTGTGTTCGTGCTTCCCCCGGCGGCACTGCTTCCTCCCGTGCTCGTCGCCCCTCCAGTCGCGGTCGAGCCACCGACGTTGCTCTTGCCGCCTGTCCCTTGCCCTGCGGTCCCGCCAGATCCGGAACATCCCACTAGGGAAACTCCGACCATCCCGGAGAGCAGCAGAGTTCCTGCAAACTGAAACGCTCGTGTGGCGCCTGGCGCTGTGAACATCATCTCAAGACTCCTCGCGCAGAAGTGGCGGCGATCATGGCCGCTGGGTACCATTGAACGTCCATCCCGAGGGCGTGTCCATGTTCGATCCCATGGGTGTCGACGCGCCCCAATACACCGGCAAAAGCATCATCAACCCGCTGGCTACCAGCACGGCTGGATAGGTTCGCTGGATACGAGCCAGGCACGTCTTCAGATATAGGTGCGACTGGAACACAGCGGACACGTCTAGCAAGTGCCGTCCGCCCCGCCTTACGGCTCACCGGTCTGCGGACCAGCGGAGGTCAGGTGACGTCGGAGTTGTCGGCAGCCGCCGTTCCTCGTAGCTTGTCGAGCAGACGCGGCAGCTTGAGGTAGGGCACGAACTCGACCTCGATCTCGCCGAAAGATCGCTTGTACTCGTCGGTATCCCGTGGCGTGACGACGAGGTTCCGTCCCCCGGGGTGTCTTCTGCGAAACGCCATCAGGCTGGCCGGGTCGAGCTTGCGGGCGGCGCTCTTGCACTCGATCGCCACCACATCACGACGCCGAGCAACCTCGAGGACGAAGTCGACCTCGTGCTGCTGCTTGTCGCGCCAGTAGTGCAGACGCGAGACGCCGAAACGCGCCGCTATCTCGCCGAGCACAAGGTGATCGAGGAGCTGACCACGGTCCTCGTCGCGCAAAGAGTCCCAGCCGCGGTGATAGGTGACGAAGCCGGTGTCGAAGCCGTAGACCTTGGGCTGGGTCCGGATCTCGGCCCCGCCGCCACCGTGGTAGGGCCTGAGCACCGTGGCCAGCAGTGTCGTTTCGAGGATCGAGAGATAGTTCTGCACCGTCGTTCGCGACACCTCGCACGGAGCTGTGAAGGCCTGAGCCTCGAATAGGCCTCCACTTTGCGCGAAGATTAACTCGGCGAACTTCATGAAAGCCGCGCGCTTGTCGACGACGAAAAGATCCGAAAGATCTTTCGCCCAGTAGGAGCTCATCCACTCCTCGTAGTCCTTGTCGTCGACGCGCGGGGCGAGAAAGAACGGCGGCAGCCCGCCATGCAGCATGCGCCGGTCGAGGTCAGTGCTGCCGAATGCTTCGAAATCGGCTGCAATCATCGGAGTCAGCCACACCTCACGCTTGCGCCCGGCAAGGCTGTCCTTGAACTTTCGTCTTGCCGCCAAGGTCGATGACCCAGTGGCGAGAACGCGCAGCTTGGGGAAGTGGTCGGCGGCGACCTTCAGGACCTCGGACGGATTCGTCAGTCGATGGATTTCGTCGAGAACGACAGTTGATCCGGCCGGCTGGTCGCGCCAGAAGAGCTCGGCATCATCGAGTGCACGCCTTATCCGGACGAGTTCGCAGTCGAAGTAGCGAACCCCGGGCAGTGAGCGCGCAAGTGTCGTCTTGCCAACCCGGCGGACGCCACCAAGCCAGACCACCGACCTCGACGCGAAGGCGGTTTCCAACTCGTTCAACCAGAAGGCTCGATTATTCACGTCGCTATCTTTGCATTTAGTCCGACCAAACGCAAGCCGGCTTGCCAAAGTCAGGTGCCGGGGTCTTGCTGCCTTCTGCGCCATCTCGTCCCGGCAGGCCGTCGTGCCAGCCGATATATTGATTGAAACTCACCAGATCGGTGAACTCGCCCAAGGGCGTTCAGCCTGCCGCGGCCTGGCGGATGCGCGTACGGAGACTGGTCGCGCGCGGCCAACTCGGTAGTGGCGATTTTGCCGGGGAGCCACCGGGCTACGTGCCGGGTTCGTCCTCGACCTCAGCCAGACAGCGAACGACGTAGCCGCAAAACGCATCCAGATCACTCTTCACCCGCCGGTGTGTGTTTCCCAGTGCCGCGGCCACATCACACATCCGCTTCCACTCCAGATCCGCGGCGTATGCGTGGCGCAGGAAATGGCGGAAGGCGAGCAGGTCCTTGAGGTCGCTCGCTGTCTTGGGAGAAAGCACGGCGGGACGAGTGGTCGTGCCCGTGCTTACCGAAAGCAACAGCGCCCGGTGCCAGTCGGCCCCTGTCGGCGTCATCGAATCGAAGACGTGTCCGATCATCTCGAGGGAAGATTCGATGGACGTGTAGTAGTGGTCGAGCGCGACCGCCGCGATGGCGACGCCGCCGCGGTCCGGGTCAGAACATGTCGCTGTGCCGAGGACGCTGGCTACCTCGGCGGCCCGCCTTTCTGCTGCCGCCAGATCCAGCGTCAGCTTTTCCAGCAGCGCCCGCAATTTCAGGGAAACCGGGTTAGCCGTTGTCACGGATTACTTCGCCTTCGCGATCGATAATCGCCAGCACCTCGGGCCGGGCTCCCTCCATCGGCACCAGGTCGACATTGCGGCCTGCCACCTCGGCGGCCCGAGCCATGGCGTGGAACGTCTGACCGGGCGGCAGCCCTTCCAGCGCGATGTCGATGTCCGAATCAGGGCGGGCAGCCCCGCGCGCTACTGAGCCAAACAGCACCACCCGACGCACGCCGAACTCCCGCACGAGCACATCGGCGACCAGCGGGACCGTGGCCCTGATATCGCGCGCGCACCTCGCCTCCTCGGACGCCTGCTCGGCGAACCGACGGCCTAGAATCGCAACGGCCTCGCGCGGGCTCATGCACGACATGCTACCACGACAGCGGGCCAGAGACCCAAGACCCACTGGATGGTCGAGTAGACCGGGAGCTCCTGCCGGACCATCAGGCCCAGCTCATCGGCCACGCGAATCATGTGCTCGTTGTGCGGGCAGGGTGCCAGAGACCTACTTCGCCGGCGGAATGCTGCGAAACTCTGGTGCCGCCATCGCGCCATTTTCGACATGTTCTGAACCCTGCTGGACCTCGCTGCGCCCCCGCGTTACGATGTGACCGCTCCGATGCGCCTTCGTGAACAACAAGGAGATTCATGGCCACCAAGAAGTTGCTGACCCAGAACCAGGGGTCCCTCGCAGACACACTGTTCCCAGCCGAGGAGGAGTTTGAGGATGCGATTCTCTCAATCCCCCCCGAGAAGCGGATCCTTCGGACGGAGCAGTACGACTTCTCAGTAGCCACCCTCGTCGAAATGATGAAGAAGGGCGACGTGTCGATACCGGAGTTTCAACGCCGCTACGTTTGGAGCGACAGGCAGGCCGCCAGGCTGGTCGAGTCCCTCATCATTCAATGTCCAATCCCGGTCATCTATCTGAACCAAGAGAGGGACGAGACGTTCTCGGTGATTGACGGCAACCAACGGCTCAACAGCCTTAAGAGATTCGTAGAAGACGCTTTCGCCCTTGTCGGACTCACAAGCTACCCTGAACTAGTGGGCCTGCGATATTCTCAACTCGACAAGCGGTTCCAGCGGCACATAACCAATAGAGTCCTGCGATGTACAGTCATCCTTAAAGAGACCCATCCACAGGTGAAGTTCGACGTGTTCGAGCGCCTAAATTCGGGAGCGGTCGCACTGACGAGACAGGAGCTTCGCCACGGCCTCTACTATGGCAAGCTGCTGAAGGCCGCTGCGTCCGTCGCGAAGGAACTGAAGCTCGACAAGCACTTCGGTGGTCGCAAAGACAAACGGATGAAGGCGGAGGAGCTGGTGATCAGGTACTGGGCTCTCAGCAGGGGCCTCAGCGCATACGAGAAGCCGCTAGTGCCGCCGGCCAGAAATTTGCGTAGGGATGCAGATTGAGGCTTGATGTGAGGCATGAAAGACATGGCGACCAGGTCGGCTTGGCCCGGCCCAGCGTCGCCGCGAGTGATTCACCTCAA
>Ga0181530_10000436_pt1 | contig 53121 bp, 41 predicted proteins | sample PEATcosm2014_Bin_42_FD_119769 | JGI IMG/M metagenome (GOLD analysis project Ga0181530, IMG submission 119769) | Peatland microbial communities from MTU Mesocosm Facility, Houghton, MI, USA - PEATcosm2014_Bin10_60_metaG | ecosystem: Environmental > Terrestrial > Soil > Wetlands > Peat | place...
CTCCCATTTTTATGCCGCACCCAAACGCTCAAACGGAATGTCTCAAAGGCAGATCCCACTGACATGCGGCATAAAACGGGATGCGGAATAACTTCCATTATGCCGAATCCGGCATAACGGAAGGCCGCCGCTGATGCGGCCATTTGAATTGCCGCTCGCGACGAACGTGCCTTTTGAGAAGCGGAACGGGCACGGCTGTTGGGTAACAGGGCAACTGATGTCTCCTCTAAACGAGCTTGTTGGCCAAGCTGAAAATTTGGCACGGAATTTTCATAGATGGTATGGCGATAAGAAGGATAAAATAGATAATTCCTTGCAGACTATGATGGAACTCGTTCAATGGTCCGCGAGAATGGCGCGCAATTTTGCGTGGCTTGCGAAGCCGGATGAAAGCGACGTCGCCCCAACACTTGAGGTGTATGATAACTTTGTAAATCTCTTGATCGAATGTGCTCGAAATGTTCAGGGGATTGCTAAAGCCATGGGATTAAATCGTGTTCATGTGGTTGGTGGCCCTTTGGCGGTGCTCAATAATTCCATAGCAATTGACTCGTCACTTTTCAAACAAGCGATTTTAAACGTTCTCGATAACGCTGTAAAATATTCTGACGCTGGGTCTGAGATTCAAATAACAGGTGGCAAAGAAAACGGATTCGGTATTATAGTGATCACAAATTGGGGTATTCAGCTTCATGAGAACGATATTGAACAGATTTTCGGGCATGGATATCGCACTGTCGAAGCCAAAGAAAAAGACGGCACGGGCACCGGCATTGGACTGGGAATAGCGCGTTCCATAGCACAATTACATCGCGGAACCCTTACCGCGTCTCCTTCGGAAAAAACAGACCGTGGATGGAAAACAAGTTTTGTTTTTAAGCTACCAGTTTCTGAAACTTAACACTAATCAACCAATGAACAAACGCATTTTGTACATAGACGACGAACTCCTATTTGTGCGCTCACTAGCTGAAGCCCTTGAAGAAGCCGGATATGAAGTCAAGAAATCGAACTGTCACGCTACTGTTTTTCAAGTGATTGAAAAGGAAAAACCAGACTTGATAGTGTTGGACTTGTTAATGCCGACAAAGACTCAGACTGACCTTAAAACAAATATCCGTGCTGGACTATCAACTCTCAAGGATCTTCGCCTTCAGAAACATGTTCGCCTCCCGATTATATTTGTAACCGTTGTGGATGATATCGCCGCGCATAAGGAAATAAGGCGCATCGAAAAAGACTCTGGTTTTAATCATGTTGTAATTCTAGTAAAACCGGTTTTGCCTTCAACACTACTTGAGAATGTAAGGGGTCTAATCGGAAATGCGGATGTTGCCAAGTGAATATCTGGCCTAAAATGAATACTTTCATTTATATCTTTTTAATCATTTGCCATTTTGAATGGTTTGTATTAGCTGACGTCGTCACACGCACACACACAATGCAAACGACGGGAGATGGTGTTTCTACAATCAAAATATCGGCCGCCGCACAGACAGTTAAAGCCAATCCTGCTCACAATGTTTTGAATACATTAATTGTAAGCAACTCAGAAAATGCTCAAAGCGCCGTCACGCTAACAGGCGATATGGCTGCAACGAACTTTCCGATAAGCAACATTGCGTCAGAGCTATCTGCCAAAATGAATGAAGAGATGGTTGACAACTTTTACAAGACCACACACATTGTTTTGATTCTAGTTGGTTGCGTATTCACGTTCTTGGGGTTCGCTGGGATAGGAGGGTTATGGATGATGATTAGAGCTTGGAGAAAAGCCTCCGGTGTGCTTGGAACGGTTGAGACATTGCAGGGAAAAATCAATATTTTGCATGGGAGACTTCAGGAAGCCTTTGAGATACACAAGAAAGCCGTCTTGGTAGCACAAGATTTGGAGACTAGATTAGCTCGCATTCAGAAAGATGGTGAGACTTTTAAACAGGAACTGCAATTGGACAAATCGGAACTTGTTAAGGCGCTTGAATTGTTGCAGGTCGAACGATATGGGATTAACCTCCATGACGGTGATCTTGACTGCAAAGCCAAGGCGTCAGTTGCCCTATTGCATTTATCTGCACGAGAAGACGAGCTGATCAGGAGACGAGTGATTCGCGAGTTTCGTTGTGCGCTTGAAGTCAGTTCTTCAGTTTTTGAACGTCTGAAGGATTTAGCTGATAACGACCCTTGTTTATGTGTTAGACACGAGGCGCAAGCCGCAATGCAGATTCTTAAAAAAGATCAAAATGCTCGTTCGGATGATGGATTATAGTTGCTTGGCCATTTGCCTTGTTAAGATGTTGGTTAAGTTTATGATCAAGCAATAATTCTGGGTATGAACTCCGAAACTCCTGCACACTTCTATTAAAGTCGTCGAATGCCCTGGCTTCTAATTGAGCCAATTCATCAATTGTCATGCACTCTGATTTTCCAAGAAATCGCTCAATAAGGTATTTTAAACCCATCGCCCAGCCTCCTTCATCTAAATTATCATCACAGTAGAGACCTAAAAATGTCAAGCCTGCACCCCGCGATCAAAATACTTTAACTAGACATAACGGGGATTGTTCAAAGCTGCGGATTTTTTGGATTCCAGCCCAATGCCGCGTCGCGGCCAAAGACTAGAAGCCGGGCAACGAAACCGGGCTGGCTGTGAGATTTAGCAGAGCGTGGGAAACGCGACGGAATGCCGTCCGCCAAAAACCATGACACCACCCTAAAAGCGCTTGGTTTTCCGTGAATTTTCCCGCAGATATTCCGCGAACTTCCGCTGCGTAATAGAAGAATCTGTCAGCTTCAAAACCATGAGGGTCGCGTCCTGTTCGCTCATCGTGATTTCCAGACCATTCAGGTCAAGGAACACGGCGGCCACCGCAAACGCGGTGCGTTTGTTTCCGTCGTTGAACGGATGATTTTTGACGATGCCGTGAGCGTAAGCAGCCGCAAGGTCGGCCAGATCGCACTTTTCGTGCAGAAAGATGTTTATGGGCCTGGCCAGCGCCGACTCCAAACCTTCGGGTGCCCGCAAACCCGCCAGCCCGCCATGCTCGTGCAAAAGGTCTTCGTGGATGGCTTCAACCTGGGTACGGGACAACCAAAGCGGCTCGGTCATTTCGCAAGCTCCCGAAAGGTGTTGCGATAACGACGGCCGATTTTGCGGTAGGATTGCATGACGGTGGCGAAATCAGGGTCATGGGCGACAACGCGGAAGCCCTCCTGCCCTCGCGTGAGGTAGATCGTGTCGCCCTCCTTGACGTTGAGGTCACTGGCGACTTCCTTCGGCAGGATCACCCCAAGAGATGAACCAACATGCCTGATTTTGAGCGGATGAGTCATATTATAACCCCCATTATAATCAGAAATGCCAAGAAGTCAAATTCACAACGGGGACGGACTACTGGACCTAATCTTTCTTGTGCGGGGTGTGGAAACTTCCGAAAAAACCTATAGTTTGATGGAAATTGCCCTTGGATGATAATAGTTCTTCACATCTGGGACACGAAACTGTAGCGTGATAACTCCCTCGGTTTTTAGCTTTTTGAGAACTGGCTCGCTTTTTTTAGCTGTCATCCCAGCCTCAATGCAATACCGCAGGATGTCGGATTCACTATGCAATTTTCCTGCGCGTAGGGCCTTTTCAAGGTCAGTCTCAAATTCCTTGATCTTGTTTGGGCGCATTTCCTCAAAGCCCAGAACCATTTCTCCGGGGGCAATATTCTCTCGCTCAATGTCAAAGTTCGCTTCCCCGGCGATTTCATCGTTGGCCCAAGCAACTTGTAGGAATTTATGAATACCGAGGGGATGGCGACTGCCAAAGATAAGCCCATAAATGTTGCCGTGGGGCTTCTTGATTGAAAACCGTCCAAGAAATACGGTTCCATCGGATGGTATTTGTTGTCGGTAGTAGTCAAACGCGGCACGGTGGACATCATACGAATCCTCCGGCATACCAATTTTTTGTTTGATTGCAGGATGATCCCGGAAGCGGTGGAGCGTGGATGAGGACAGAAAGAAGATGAAATCTGTGGTCGGCAAGGAAATCAGTTTTTTGAAAACGGAGTCTGACACCTCATCTACCCCGCACTGATCAATAATCAACAATTTTGCAATGCGCGGGTTTTCCAGCAACTTTGAATGCTCCGCGAGTGCGTCCTTGAAAACAAGCGGGCGGCAGTCAATCTGAACACCTGGTATCTGCCATTCCGCCGATGCAATAATTTTAGCCAGTTGGCTGGATTTCTTTTTTAATTCGTCAAACAGGTGAACAACGATTTTTGATTTACCCCACCCTGCTAGGCCCTTCTTGTGGTAGTTCCGAAGCTGGTCAAGAATTCTAAGTGGCGAGCCGTAAGCCCCAACGGAATCGCAGCCCGGACCGGAAAAAAAGTCAAAAATGTGAACTTCATTGAAGTTTGGATTCGGTCTGGACAGAAAGACAGGAATCCATTCTTGGGTGTAGAGCTCAAAAATACGCAGTTTGGCAATGGTCCCATCATCATAGGGCTTTTCATGGAAATCGCTTGTACCCATTGCATTATTATGCGCCTATTGATGCGAGTAATTCAGTTCGTTCGTTTAGGCTGGCAACAGCGAATTGAGGCGTGGCGGGAAACTCGTCATAGGTTTTTCCATCCAACGTTCGTCCAGTCTCGGCCTTGCGCACGCCGCCCCATTGTTTGAAGAAGAAGGGAACGCCATGCTGCCGGCATTGCGCATGGATTCCACGCACCCAGGAAGGCAGAATTGGTCTAGCGCCGGGACCGCTCTCGCCGCCGACAATGACCCAATGGATACCCTGTAAATCCATTCTGCCGAGGTCTTCGATCAATGGTTCAATGGAAAGAAAAGCCACACGAGGATTTGCGGCACGCAATTTTGCGATTCTCGGCAACCCGTGCTTTTGGTCCTCCACACTGACGCCCCACCAAATATGCGAAGCCTCCGCCGCCTTTCGCAGTTTCCCCTTCAACAATGAGGCCATACGGTCGGCGCGCTTGGTTAAAATTTGATAATTGTGCCATTTTGCCACGAGCATCACACGAGCAACCTTTTCAATATAATCGTCGGGAACGCCCTCGTGAAAAAGGTCACTCATGGAATTCACAAAAATCTTTTTTGGTTTTGACCAACGAATTGGATCGCCAAGTTTTTCGGGAACCAGTCGTAAATCAAAACCAAATTCAAATGGATGTCCAGGTACGCCGCGAAAACGCTCGGCAAATGTTTCTGCGTAGCAATGCAGGCATCCGGGGCTGATCTTTGTGCAACCCCGGACGGGGTTCCATGTCGCGTCTGTCCATTCAATTTTGGAATTGTCGCTCATGCTTATAAGTGTTTTATGCTTTAACCGATGCGGCCGCAAACTAAAAAAAGTTTCGCGCTATTGGCAATCCCGATCAGATATAATCTGAATTGTGCGCCGCGGCCAGAGGAGGCCACAACTGAGAAACAGTTTCATGTTTTATGGATTAGCTTTCGGGGTGTTTGGCCATTTCTGTCCACATGGGGCCAACTTTTTTCAACATCTTTAGAAATTGTTATTGCGGGAAATCTGGACGTGAACAATAACAGGAATATGAAACATCATCGTGAGGATGAAAATATTCAGAAAGAAATGATGAAGAGCGCAGAGGAAGCGGCACATCATCAGATGAGAAGCGTGGGCCGAATCATTGACCCAATTAACGAGCATGAGTGGAGCCTTTTAGACGGATTGTATCGGAAAGCTGAACAATTGGCCTGTGGCAAAGTTTATGAGCCGGGGCAGGTTCCAATGACCTTGTTGATGCACGTGCCAGACTGTTACTTGATTCAGTTGAACATGGACACAGTTAAGGGAATGTGTGATCAAGACATAAACAAGGCCCGCGAGATTGGCAGGTTGGCATGTGTGGCCTGTAATGCTGATGCTCAGGTTTTGGTCTTTGAAGGCGAGTTGACGGGGAAAATGGCACCAGAACCAGGAAGCGGGTTGCGCCCTGGGGCATTATTTGCGGTCGGTCGGACTTGGAATTCTCCCAGGGAACGTGCGCTTGTAATGGTCCGGGGGTCGGATGGGTTGCGTGTTGCCTTTGCTCCAGACTGGGAGAACTACGATGAATGTGAGGCTAACCACTTTTCTTATTTGCTTCCCGACAACCGGCCCACTTCGTTGGAACAGAACGCTGCGATTGATTCTCTGAGGCAGCTTGGAATTGAAGTCCAAACACCGTGCGACAAAAAGCGCGAGCTGGACGAGAAGAAAAAGCGTGAACAAGGACGGGGATTTCAACTGGGGTAACCACATGCTTGTCCACCACAGTCTTCCTGGGCTGTCCTCAATCCATTTTGTGCGGATTTAGGGTTGTGGGAATTTCCGGGCACGGTAAAAAGGCTTTTTGATGAAGATCGAACATGATGCCGACAAGATTTTGCGCGATCTGATTTCCTGCGCGGAAGTCGCCGCAAAACATTCAATGGAAAATACCGGCAGCTTTCCGCCGACGATTTTCATTGATGGTATTGAAGGCAGGGTGACGTATTCACCCCCGGTCAAGTTTCTAAAAGTGTGCTATGATGACCTCGCTGAAATAGCCCGCGAGTGCGGTGCGGCTTATGGAGCGGTTGCGATTGTGGTTGCGGGCGAAGGCTGGAAGGTGAAGACCCCGCATCAGAGGGATAATCGCGTTCCTGACTATAACCATTCGAGTCCCGCCGACTGTGAAGAGGTGGTGGCATTCATTGGGGAAACGCGTTATGAAAAAATAAAGATGGCTCGCCCCATAATTCGTTCCGAAGACGGCAAACTTTTGGGGATGGGCGCCGACATCAATATCCTACAAGATGGTGGCGCTTACAGACATTATGCCGATATGCTTTCAAAGGATTTCCCCGACGAAAAATGGCGCGAAGAAACCAAGGCGGAACTCCGCAAGGAGGGGCATCACATAAAAAAAGGTCGCGAAAGACGAGTGGCGCTTTTTAGGTGATGAACGCCTTCTTACCTGATCAAGCCCGGGAAGCTGGCAGAAATTAACCTTAGCCGAACGCCCGTCACGGCATCCTGGATTTCCGCGCCAGCGGTTCAATGGAAGCGGAGCACATAATTCAGCATCAGCGCGGCGAAGCCACCCTAAAAGCAAGTTTGGATTTGGCTGATTATCCGTGAGTCCACTTGTGGTCACAAAAGTCCACGATACCCGCATAAATACAGGGTAAAAGTCATTTTTATTGTTGAAGGTTTTTATTCCTGGGCGAGTATCGAAGCACTATGGTAATGCTCAAAGACAAAGGCAGTGAAGCTCTTGAAGAGCTGATGAACGAAGCTCAACTGATCGCCACCACCCTGATGCGAAAAATTGGCGAGATGTCCGCCACCCTGTTCATTCATGGCAGTGAGGGCAAAACGATATTCAGGCCCAAAAGCATGAACAGCGAGGCGGCTAAAGATCAGTTCGTCGAGGAATCCCGCATCATGTGCATTGCGCACGGGGCGGATGCGGTGGTCTATTGTTCGGAGGCATGGATGCTGACGCCCAAAACAGACAAGCCGCTGGATTTATCTGTAGCGCCATCAAAATCCCCCGACCGTCAGGAGGTGCTCATATTCATAGGGGAGTCACGGGAGGGACATATCCATAAATCGCTGCCGATTGTGCGGGCAGAGGGCGGGAAATTCGCCGGGTTCGGCGAGGCGACGGAAATTCGGCCTGACAGCGTCAGGGGGCGGTTCGCCCAATTCCTTCCCGAAATGATGCCAACCGAGGAGGATCGCAAAATTGCGATGCTGTACCTGGCTGCAAAAGGGATTGTCCCGGCGGAGAAAAGGGACAAATATCGCGAGCAAGGACGGGCAATGTTTTGATCTGGCACGCCGACCACGCTGGTCATGGCCTTTCTTGTCCGTAAGGGGCGCTAAAACCCCACAGAATATGGGTTTTGGGTGCGCGGTGCGGTCAGAAATATCCGCGTTTTAACTGGCATATAACTGACATCATGTTATACTGACTACCATGTTTTCTCCGGTTTATAGGATCACGCCTGCTATCACCAAGGCGCTCATGTCCATTGAAGCGGATCGCCAGGCGGTGTCAGACTTGCCAATTGATGTCACGGTGCTGGCAAGCCTGCGCGAAACAGCGCGACTGGTCTCAACCCATTATTCAACACGGATCGAAGGCAACCGGCTCACACAGGCGCAGGTGAAAGAGGCCATTGCGGGGGCGCGCTTTCCGGGCAAGGAACGCGACGAACTGGAAGTGCGCCACCATTACCGCGCCCTGGAAGAGATGGAGCGGCTTGCCGGCGCCGGAGAACCCCTGACGGAAGGGCAACTGCGCCGGCTTCATGGTCTGGTGATGACGGGGCAATCCAAGCCGACCCCGTATCGCGATGGACAGAACGTCATTCGCAACAGCCGCACCCAGGAAATCGTTTATATGCCGCCGGAAGCCAAAGCGGTTCCGGGTCTGATGTCGGAGTTGGTGAAGTGGATCAACCAACAGCTTTATGAAGGAGATTTGCCCGTGCCGTTGATTGCGGCCCTGGCGCACTATCAATTCGCCACCATTCACCCCTACTATGACGGAAACGGCCGGACCGCAAGACTGCTGGCCAACCTGATATTGCACAAGGCAGGTTACGGGTTAAAGGGCATCTATTCGCTTGATGAATATTATGCCCGCAATCTGGCGGGGTATTATGCCGGGCTGACGGTTGGACCTTCACACAATTATCACCTTGGGCGCGCGGAAGCTGACATGACAGGGTTTCTGGATTTCTTCTGCGTGGGAATGGCGGACGCGTTCAGTGCCGTGCGTGCTCAGGCGGCAAAGGCGGCGAAGCGTGGCGCCCAGGACCAAAGCGTTCTTCTGCGCAACCTTGACCCCCGCGAAAGACGGCTGCTGGAGCTTTTCCGTCGGAATGGAACAGCCACCGCTGCGGAAATTGCGACGCATCTCAAGCTCAGTCACCGCACCGTTGTTGGCCTGTGCCGGTCCTGGTTGAAGGCGGGTTTTTTAGAACTGCAGAATCGTTCGCGCAAGAACCGCGCCTATCGCCTGGGGCAGGCTTACTTGACCTTGATTGGATAACGAAGCGCCACGAAGCTACTAGACATAAGCAGTATTGTGCGAGGTGATGGGAAGGGGCCGGAAATGCACAAATTAACAGCGGCGATGCATGCAAATTGCTTTGCATTAAGACAACACGATCATAACATTGAGACGCACGGTGAATAGAAATATATGAGCCTATGCCACCGGGAACAATCCTCTCGCGTTGGTCGAGGAGGATGCCAAAAACTCAATAGACGCTTTGTTTGCTATCATTCAGCATTCCAAGTTAAGGAATTAAAATTCATTCAACAAATATCTTTTCTGGAAATTCGTTCTGCCCAATTTTAAACCCCAACTCTCCATTTGATCCTTTCACGGCGTACATTTCTCTTTTATGTCTGGTTGCACTAATCCATTCGATCGGGTCATGTTGATTGTCGAACAATTGTTTCAACTCTGAATAATTTAAGCAAACAACACCATCATCGTTACAGACTAAAACAAGGAACACGTTCTTAAACTTAGACTTCATTAAGTCAATTTCTTCCTGATGCTCTTTTTGAAATGTAAATCGCCAGGGTGTCATTCTCTTTGTTGAATATTTAATATAGATACCGATGTTATCGTTCACGACGTATGAAGCATTGGATATAGATTGGAATGGCTTGACAGAAAGAGGGCGTTGCGTGCCGTGAATAATTCGCGCAAAAACAAGGCCGTGGAAAAATTCAAATTTATCAATCATGTTTTCTTGGCTGTTTTTAAGAATCGGATACTCCCGTTATACTTGTAGAAAACGCGGGCTTTACCCGAGTCATTAAAAAATACATTGATGTGGTGTATCGCGTCAGGATATTTCGTAATTTCCATCTGATTTTTTCCAATAAAACCCTTTGAGCGCGTAATTGTTGCTTTGTCCACCTCTCCCTCTTTGTCAGTATAGCCCGCAATTGATATTGGTGGATGGACTGCCACCGATTTGTCACCGAGCGGACAAAAGGTTTCAATATAATTTATAAGGTAGTCCGGCAGACAATCCTTCCCTAAAACTTTCGCAAGTTCCTTTATCTTTAAAACCGGCTCTATTTTTTGGCTTACAATTGGTTCTATACTATTTTTATCATAGTTGAATAAGTCAAAGCTCATTTCGCCCTTATCAACCAAGACGTTTGCTTTATCAATACTTGCACTGGAAACCGCTGTAATGCGTTCACCATCCAACCAGACAGGTGATGTCTTGTTCTGCTTTCTTGATTCAAGCGAGAGACGGTGAAAAATAAAGCACGTTTGCCAATCAAGATAAAGGGGTTTGGGTATTGTCAGTTCAAAATATTTCAAATAGCTGCCTCTCGATCCAAACATGCGCGCGCGCTGGATATATGTGTCTTGTTGAAGCTTGTGTTTTACATCCCTGGTAAAGAACATCGAGAGTAAATTGTCAAAAGTGACACCACGGGACACGATATTGCCCCCTATCACCACTGTAAATGGAGTGGTCGGATTTGTCGCCGTCTGGTTTTCTGCGGCATTTTTTTCCTTATCGCTGTTCATCACGACAACATTATTCCTGTCGCGATTGGCGAGCACATATTTGGTGATGTCAGCGGCATGTCCTGGGTAACGTGTGTTGGCGATTTCCCATATACGTTTAAAATAATTAGAATGGTTTGGATTATTGTCGTCTTTTAGAGACTCAAAGATTTTGACGGTCTGTGTGTAGTCAATCGAGTGATCTGCCTTTTTGCCACTAGTGTGAATTAAAATTGAATAATTCTGCTCTTTGACGTTAACAATTCTATTCAGGTATGCTACGTTCACCATGAAGCTGAAGAGCGCTTCTCGAAGGTATTTCGGATCATCGCCGGCATCTGGCAGGAATGTCAACTGGTATGGAATATCCACAACGGATACTGGAAAAAACTTTTCCTGGCCGGTGTAGTTCGAATGAGGGGGGAAATCTATCCAGTGTTCATTTTGATTTTGATGCGTCTTATTTAAGTCAAGACGCGCAGGCGTGGCGGTTACGCCAATATATGTACCCTTCGTGCCGATCAACTCTCCTGTTAACGCATTAATTTTGCTTTTTTCCTGACGGTTGACCTTCGAATTGGGGGTGGCGTAGTCTGCCTCATCATCAATGATGACACGGTTTGGATGGCCTTCGATTTTCTCCAACAGTTTCTGCAAATCCTTCGAATTCTTTTTGCAAAAAATCACCCATGTGTGATCACCGATTGTCACTTCAGGAGGTAGCACTTCGCTGAACTTTTTAGGCGTCGGAGACAAGCCTGACCGCTGGAAACGGTCCAGGTTTTGGCTAAGTAATTGAACGCTATCGTTGAGAAGGATAATCACTAATTTGGAACCTCCATCAAGTAGCTTAGCTGTCAAGGCTATCATCATCTCTGTCTTCCCGCTTTGCGGCTCGCCGTAGATAACGAAAGACTTCTGGCCACTTTTTATGTTTGCAGAAGCGTTTTCAACAACGCTTTTGATGCGTTCAACCTCTTTACCCTGAGCAACCAGTTCGGATAGCCTGCGTTCATATCGGTTATTATTCGTCGCTTCTTTTTTTAACTCACTTAAATTAAACATGGCATCGACATTTTATTGGTTATTACTTCTTTTTAAGTGTAAGAATAACTTCCTCCCGCATTCGTTTATTTAGTGCCTTGCCGGCGCCTGAGGCTTCGGGGGGTGGTAAATAGCGGCGGTTTTCAGGAAGAGGACGGCTTCGGATTTTACTAACAACCATTCCAAGCTCATCGGCGAGACCTTCAATACATTTGGAATTTTGGACAAAGGTTTCGCGAAGATTACAATTCCCGACCACAAAGACTGCCTTTCCATCTGGACGCAACACGCGCCGTGTCTCCGAAAGGACTGAACGCATATCATGAACATACCCTCGCAACATGCCGGCATTACGATTGGATAGTTCATTCACAGAACACATCATTTGCATAATGTTGTCCGTGGCAACTTCTCCTGCATTTACTTTAGCAATCGTTTCCCGCCCAACATTTGTTGAACGAACATTACGAAGCTCCTCAAGGCTGTGCCCCATCCAGATAAGTGAAAACTTATGACCTCGTATGTAATCAATAGCATTTAGATAGGGTGGTGACGTAATTACAATGTCAACACTGCTGTCGCCAATAGGTAACTTACGAGCATCAGCAAAAGTTACGGATGCTTTATATTGCTTTGCATTTTCTTTTGTGAAAGGAGAATGTTCGACAACATGATTTACGGCACGCTCAAAGAAGTCAAAGGCCATTATAGGAGCCTTTTCATAGCATCGGTGTGGTCGGCTGTGAGAAACGTCCATTGCAAGAGACACTCCTATTTGCTTTGTTATTATGAGGCGCGAAAAAGCGCACCACATTAAATCACGCAAAGAAGGATTGTGTAATCTGGAAATTGTTTCTGAAAGCGCCGCTAAATGAATCCGATTTGTGGTATCAAACCAGTATCTTACAAAGGCCCTCGTTTCATCATCCGCAGCGCGTGGATAAGCATCAGCGATTGCCATTTCTTTTGCCCTTGAACGGGCTCTAATTAAAACTTCAGATGCCTTTGATATAACTTCAAGTGGCTCAATATTTGTGAGCCAAGCACGAGCAATGAGGACGGCGAGTGGATCGCGATCAAACCCAATCGCTCTATGTCCACGTAGTTTTGCCGTTACCAAAGTTGTGCCAGAGCCGCTCATTGGATCGAGAACTCGAAGGCTTGGGTGACTGTCAGACAATTCCTCCCAAACAATGTCGGGCGACATCCTTGCCGGAAATGGGTGAATGGGTTTAATGGCCTTGTTCATCTGTTTGGTTAGAGGGTAGGTCTCCCCGCACAGTGCTAATTCGTCTCGGTTGAGGAGCTTCCCCGATATGCGACAAAGTGCGGCGTCTTAACTCATTAACGGAGACAAAAAGGATGACTGTCTCTCCTTCGATAAGCAGCCCACCTTGACTGACTGAAGCCAAAGACGTTAAGGCTTTCCTTACATCATCTACCTTAATGCCAGAGAAATCAGCGTTGTCGCTGAGTTTGGTGGCAACCATATCGACAGAACGGGCACGATCTGGCATACGAGGCTCAAGAACGGATAGCGCGTCCAAAAGCGCCGAATTGAGTTTATGTTGATCCCACGAAGGCTCAGAAAGGAGTTTGTCCACGGCTACAGAAACAGCTTGAGGATCAAACGTAAACAATACGATGTCAAGCACCTGCCTAGCAGTGATGTGCCGCTTTTCGATGTTTTCGACTACCCTCGCCATTTGCTCTATTGTCCAGCAGGAAATTCTTTCTAATCTGCTGCGTTTGAAAATTTCACTTTCTTCTCCTTTAGCCAAGCCGGGGAACTCGGGTGCGACCAGTAGGCAACCATCTCCGCTATTTGCGACCATATGTGAACGAAGACCAGCGAAGTCTAGCTGCTGAAGTGTTGGGACATCCTTCGAAGACTTTGCTTCAATTGTCAACACGATGTCTTTACGAGGATATTCAACATACCGCGCTATTGCGTCTGGTTCTTGAGCACCTGATACGTGCTTCGCAACAAATCCAAAAGCTCTTGCAGCCGCCACAAGAGCGATTTCGAGATCATATTCGTTGTTCACTGAATCTCGCAAATGTTGTGCTATTGACGTGGACGCAAGGGGGTGGTCCTTGGCGAGTGATCGTAGCAGATTATCCCTTTCTTGAAGGACCTCACCGATCACCGCCGGAGATATAGAAGCAAGTCGCAACTGCGTCTCCAAGAGCACTTCCGCAATTACAAAATCGTGCAGAAGATACTTGCTCAATTCATCGCCAGAGTATGAAGCGATAAATTCGTGATCTAAATTGAGAGTAAACTTTGCGCCGTCGGGATGAAATTTGATGATACGCTCTGTTTTGCCAAGGTGGCTGTACTCGTAAGTAAATTTTTTCCGTTTAGCCGAATACAACTCTTCGGCAAGCGTGCGCCAGTCTTTGCCGCTGGGAGACAAATAAAACCAACTCTTATCGGCATCTCCGCCCTCAGTTCCTCCCGAACGGATGATAGCACCAGCAATTGGCCTTTCGATAATCTCACTGCTTACAAACGAACGCTCACTTTCTTTCTTGCGTTCCTCTTCGGACTCCTTCTCCTTTAGGTAATCATCCCAGCGAGAGCGTGCTTCTTGAAATACTTCTTTAAGAAAGGCTTCGAATTTTTCTTTTGTTTCTGACACTTCAACTTCTTCTCGCGGCGCTTTGATGATCGCGTCCAGGTCATCAGCATCAATATCAGCACGCAATCTGTTCAACACACCGTGATAAAGGGGATTTATCCCAAAAAACGGCTCTTCCTGAGCAATAAGCCGGCCGAGTACCCGAATGAAAAATCCGTTGCTCCGTAAAATGTCATCACTTTTCCCAGGGAGGGTTTTCTCAGTAACCTGGACCTCACCACTTATTCCGCTTTTAAAAGTTTTGGAGACAATTTTTACTCCTTCTACTCGCCATTCATCATTCGTCGTTGCGTTGAGCGCATCAATCCGGCCTTTGGGTAACTCGCTAATTTTGAATGCCGCTACAACCGGAATATCCTCTTTGCTACTCTTTATCTCCTCACAATTCAAAAACAAGTTAAAGCCTGCTTTCAGCGGCATTGCAGTACGCAACACCCACTTAAGCCGGCCCTGTCTTATGTCCCAAGCTTTTTCCTTGAAGTCCTCTAAAATAGCGAGCGTCCATGTTTTGTCCTTTAGGTCCTTATCCGTGATGGCGGCCTTCGCCATCACTTCGGGCATCCATTTTAATTTCTTTAAATCGTCCAGCGACTCGATGACGCGCAAATCAATTTCAACGGGAACTGTTTGACCATTCGAATCGCTATGGAACGTATTGAAATCCAAAGACGAGAACCAGATTTTGTCGTCAGATTTTGAAATATAACTCAATTGGTTGCTAATCACAAATACAGCAAGCTTACCGATGCCAAATTTGCCGATCTGTTTTCTGCGAGCTCGCCGTTCAATCTCTGCGGTTCGTTTGTCACTTCTACCGACATGCCACAAATTCACCATTCCCTCATCACTCAGGCCCAAACCATCATCAAAGACGGCAATAACGCTATTCGGGTCATTTTTAAGCGCTGTCGCACTTGGGATAAAGAGCCGGCAATTTTTGGCCTCGGCGTCATAAGAATTTACCACTAACTCTTCAATTGCTTTTAGGGGTGATTGATACAGCTGTTGTGAAAGCAAGGTGACGACTTCGTTTGAAATTCCAACGCGAATCGTCTTTGCCGGTTTGCTGATCGAAACGAGCTCGTTGTGAGCGGTTTTCATCTTAATTAATTATGGATTACAGACATGCCGCACTCCGCGTGGTTTAAAAGAACGGATAATTGAACTCTAAAGAGAAAAGCCCAGAATTAGCAAGTTTTTAATCCTATGCCGCAAGGAATCATTCAACGTTATTTCTCCTGTGTTTAAGCGCCTCGGCGAAGCAATTCCGTCTTCTTGTCGAGCTTCAAAATTTCAAAATCTGCAACCCAGCGAATTTGCAATTAAATTCTCCCCTTCCCTTTCCCCTGTTTCAGATTGCCCGCTGCATTTCCAACGCACTGCTTTTTGAGAACCGTCTTGCCGGCACCGGTGATCATTTCCCCGATGTCCACCTGCAGCACCTCGCCGATGCGAAGCAGCGTGTCGAGCGTCGGATTCCAGGGGTTCGTTTCCAATGTGCTTATGAGCGATTGGCTCAATCCCGCCCGTGCCGCAAGCACATTTCCCGAAATCCGCTGTCGTTTCCGCTCCGCAATGAGGAGCCTTACCACCTCAGCGCAAACCTCATCCCTGATGTTTTCTTTGGCCACCCGTAAATTTTAGGCAAAAAATGACTTGACAATGCATATCATTATAATGATAACATCCGACCATGTTTTTACGACGACTTGGCCAATACGATGTGAATCTGTGTCCGGGGGGCCATTCCTGTCCGCAGATTCTTGAAACCAAAAATCGCAATTTTGCCGCCGTTGGCACCGTGATTACCGGGCAGGCAAAAAAGGCAATCAAGGCTTTACCGCCGGGGCCGGGGATTGGCCCGACAGAGGGCGTTGTTGAAGTGCCTCGTGCCGTAATGATCGCGGCGATGATCGACATCCTGAAAGCGGCTTAAAGCCTCGGGCAAAGCTTGCCACGGATTCGCCGCCCGTTATAGAAACGGGCATGGGCGGATTTCCTTCTTGGGTTGGGGGCAACTGGTTTAATCTCATTCAAACGGTCGGCATCATGGCGAGCCTCTGGCTAACTGCGGCGGCAGCAGACCGAGAGGCTAAAGCGAGAAATGAGGAGGCTGTAGCCAGACATCGGGAAGCCAGGGCAAAGGAGATCGACAACCTTTTGACCAACGCTGACCACCAGCGCGAATTGTGGACTGACGCGTACAAACGGCCAGAATTGGAGAGAGTCTTTCGGTCAAATGTGGATTTAGCGAAGGAACCAGTAACGGTGGCCGAGAGGGAGTTTCTGAATTTGGTTCTGGTGCAATACCAGATTACCTGGTGTATCGCCGAAGCCGGCGGCATCGTCACAGTGGAGGAGTTGGCATCGGATGTCCACGATTTCTTTTCACTTCCCCTCCCTCACGCCGTTTGGGAAAACGTTAAAGGGGTCCGTAACCCGCGCTTCGCGCAGTTTGTGGATCGGGCGCTGGGCAAGTAATGCGCGTATATTTCACACAGCGCACACCTTGAGCACTTCGTCGCCGTAATGATTGATCACCTTGACGGCGATCTTCTTATTCTTCGGTGATGGAAACGGGCGGCTCGTGGTGCTGTAAAGCGTCTGCCATGCCGCTTCGTCAATCTCCGCCCGCAACGCGCGTTTCAGTTTTTCGTATGGTTCATCCGCACCAGTGAAATAAGCCTGTCGCACAAAAAAACTCTCGCCGTTGTAATCCGTGTCAATAAACCAGCAGGCGATGTCGTCGGTGCTGCTGTTGCGAATCTGGCCAGTCGTCGGGTCATACACGTCCACCCCTTTGATAGTCACAACGAGATTGCCGTCCTTCTGTTTCTTCACGTCCATATCCAGTTCGCCGAAAACCATGAACAGATTCCCCGCGCCGGTCTTTTTCAACAACTCGTCGCCCATTGCCAAATCGGGGTTCATCCGGGCGATGACCACCTGCAATTTGCCGTAACGTTTTGCCTCCTCTGTTACATGCGGGTCGAAGGCGAAGCCGCATACAATCAGCAAATCAAAGCCTACGCCCTGCACGGCTTCCTTGGCAGCTTCGTTCACCTGTTCCGGGCCGACAGTGCCGTGCTCCGGGCCGATGGAAATGGCGACGCGCCGGCTCTTTCCGCTCTCTGTGTAAGTTCCCGTCGCGTGCAACCAAGTACCTGCAAAGGATTCCAACGTATCGAATTTCAGCCGTTCGCCCTTGCGCGTGTTCTGGACACCGGCGGTTTTTAGATTCTCGACGATCAATGTCGTGAACTGGCCGGTGGCGGATTGTTCCTTGCCTTCAGTTTCAGTGGCAGGACGATCTTCATCGGTAGCGAGGACGCGGTGCGGCGAGAGACTTTCAACAGTGAACGGGCCGGTCACGCGAATGCGTTTATTGTCTTGGTAAGGGTTGTCGTAAAGAAATTCTGTGTTCGCGTGCCTGCGAATGGCGGCGTCAATTTCCGCGCGGCTCATGCCGGGCTTGATGTCAGGATTGTTGGCGATGGATTTGAGCGTGACGTGCGGGATGCGCTCATAAACAAAGCCCTTCTTGATGTCGTTTTCCGTTTTGTAGTCGGGCGGTGTTTTGCCCGTCAATTCAGCTTCTTTGCGGACGCCTTCCAGCGAATCGGCGAGGAGGTAGTAGGGAAATTTGGCGGCCATCAGGCGCGTGCGCGCGAGCGCAATTGCAACACGGCTGGTGTCAATCGTGATCCAGCGCCGTCCCCATTGCTCTGCCACAAATGCCGTCGTGCCGCTGCCGCACGTCGGGTCGAGCACCAAGTCGCCGGGGTCGGTCGTCATCAACATACAGCGCTCGATAACTTTGGAATCTGTCTGAACAACATAAACCTTTGGGTCTGTTGCCGAATAACCTGCGCTTCCAGTATCCGACCAAACATTAGTTAGTGGAGTTGCGGGAAAGTCGTCCAAATATCGCTTGAAGTTAAGTTGGCTTGCGAGACCTAACAGACGACGAGCATCCCTCAAACGGTTGAGACCTTCGGGATTAGTGGTTTTCCAATGCTTACTCGCTCCACAGTCATAAGATATTTCGTCGAGTTGGTATTTTCGCTCCTCTGGTTTGCCTGGGTCTTGCGAAGCCAAGTTACTTACTTGGAGAACTCGCCATTGGGGTGGTATAAGTTTTGGGTCTGCGAGTTCATCATTGGTCAGAGGACGAATTTCAGTTCCATCGGGTGATTCAGCGTATTTGTAACTTTTGAATGTGCCGACAATTTTTTCCAAATGTAGTTGACGATATTTAACGGTTTCAATTCGCTTGGCATACCAAATCAAATAATCGAATTCTTCGCTTAATAAATTGGTTGCCGTGCTCGCTGTCTTGGCAAATGGAATGATGCGGCAGAAATTTTCACTTCCAAAAACTTCATCCATCACGCTGCGCACGAGGTGGACATTTACATCGCTGATCTGGACGAAGACGCTGCCGGATTCGGTGAGGAGTTCGCGGGCGGCGGTGAGGCGGTCGCGCAGGTAGGCGAGATAGGAATGGATGCCGAGTTTCCAGGTGTCGCGGAAGGCGCGGATTTGTTCGGGCTGGCGGGTGGCGTCCTCGGCCTTGCCGTCCTTGACATCGCGTTTGCGGGTGGAGACTTGCCAATTTGAGCCAAAATTGATGCCGTAGGGCGGGTCAAAGTAGAGGCACTGCACCTTGCCCTTCAGACCTTCCTTTTCAGCAAGGGAAGTCATCACCAGCAGCGAGTCACCGAGAATGAAACGGTTGCTCCAGTTCTGTTCGTGGTGGTAAAAATCAATGAGTTCTTCAAACTTGATGCCGTTGAAGTCGCTGAATATCTCCACCTGCTGCGGTTGGCCTTTTTTGGCTTCGGCGCGGACATTTTCGATGATGGCCTGCGGATGAATCTTTTCTTGAATGTAAATTGGCACGGCAGGGACTTCGAGTGGCTTTCGGTCCTGCTCGTCCTTGCCCTTCCAGACGAGTTGCGGGTCGAGCGATGTATCGCGGGGATAGAGGACAGTCTTCGGTTGCTTTTCATCTTCCTCGACGAAGCCACGCAATTCTTTCGTGGGAATGTTCGTCCGCTTGTCTTTGTGTTTGACGGCGGTGACGGGGATGGGGGATTTGGATTTGGGTGGCATGGTTAATTTTTGTTTTTACCAGTCGCAAGAAAAGCACAAATGGTGTTTTTTGCATCCCACGGATCAGTGATTTCGAGAAACGCCCAGCGGCCATAAGCGGCGTGGTTGTTGACAGCGGGAATCCAAAGTGTGCGAGCCGTGGCGGCTTTGGCGGCTTTGTCTTTCTTGCGTTCACCAGTAACTTCGACAATCAAATTGAGCAGGTCGTCTTTGTCGTGTCCGTCGTTCAGGCGCACGATGTAATCGGGCAGATAATTTCGCTCCTCGCCGTCGAGTGTGTAAGGAATATTGAAACCAAGCTGAAAGTTTTTGACGTAGGAAATCACCTCGGGGATTTCGTCTTCAAGCACCTGCGCCATTTTCGCCTCCCAGTTGCTGTCGAGGACAACGTGCGAGACCTGGCATTTGTCGGCGCGCGTAGCGTAAACGTCGCGCGTCGTATCGAAGTCCACATAGTTAGTAGAGCCAACGGTGTCGTAAGGCCGAAGAATAGGTTTTAAGGTTTTCTTGCCGTTGGCGGAAGTGACGATGGCGCGGTAGATACGGTCGGCAGCGTCATTGGCGTTTTGGACGAAGAGCAACAATTGCGGGAAAGTGTTGTCTTTGCAAACAAGGCATTCCTCGCGCCAGCGGCGGGCGATTTGCAGCAAGCCAGGAAAGAGCCATTGTTTAACATTACCGTCCTTGTCGCGAAAATTCTTTTCAAGCGTGAGCTTTGCGAGTTGAAAATCAATTTCCTGCACCCGGCGCTGTTTCAAACTGGAAAGATCGTGAAAGCTGTGCTCGCCGATGATGGGCGCGTTCTCGGTTTTGGTGGGAACATCCTGCGTGGAAAGCGCCTTGCGGGAATCTTCGGTGAACGTGGCGTTCAATTTTTCTTCCGGTAGTTCAAAACGGTAGCCAAGCAAACGGGGAAATGTGATTTCGCAGGCAACACGTTCGGCCAGCGCGCGGACACGGGTGGGTTGCGGACCGGGTTTTGGATCGGATGTTGAACCGGAGCAAGGAATAAAAGAGAACGGCACGCCATAAACCTCTGCGTATTCGGGATTGAACATCCCGTCGGCGTTAGGCGCGTAACTCATCCGGCGCAACGCGCGGCCAACGACTTGTTCGCAGAGCAATTGCGTTCCGAATGCGCGCACGCCAAGAACGTGCGTGACGGTGTTTGCGTCCCAGCCTTCCGTGAGCATGGAGACGGAGACAACGCATTTGATCTGCTCGCCGAGTTTGCCAGCTTTGCCAACGGTGTTCATCACTTCACGCAGCAAATCTTCGTCCGTGAGCGAGTCCACATCGCGTCCTGGGAAACGCTCGCGGTATTCGGCTTTGAATTCATCAATTTCTAGCGCGGCGATTTTCTTGAAATCGGCGCTCATGGCTTCGCCGGATTCAAGCTGCTCGCTGTCCACAAGAATCGTATTTGGTCGTGCGCTCCACGCACCGCCGGATTCGTTGCTGAACAAAGCAAGTTTTCCTGGTACGACCACCGATTTGTCGCCAGACAGTTTCTTTTCCCAGCCTGCGATGTAATCGAAGACAAGTTTCGAGACATTGGTGTTGTTGCAAACAACGATGAACACCGGCGGCGTGAGTCCTTTGGCTTGAGCATCGGTGTTTTGCTGCCAGCGTTGAAAGTATTTTTCGTAATTGGTGTAAAGACTTTGCAGGGCGCCTTCCAATTCAACGGGCAGCTTCGGCTCGCCACTGATCGCATCGGTGCCGCGTCCTTTCTTCGGCAAGTGATCGCGGATGAGCGGCCAGATTTCCCGATAGACAGGCGCGTCGTGCATCATGTTGTCGTCGGCGACCGGCACGCGCGGGACTTTCACGATGCCCGATTCAATCGCGTCAATGAGCGAGAAATCGGAAACAACCCAAGGGAAAAGTGTTCCCTCGGCGTAGCCCGATCCGCGCAGAAAAAACGGCGTGGCGGAAAGATCGTAACAGGCTTTGATGCCAATTTTGGCCTTCACCGCTTCCAAACCGGAGATCCAAACGCGCGCTTCTTCTTCGCGCTTTTCGGCCTCCTTGCGGTCGTCGCCAACCAGTTTTTCTTCTTCCTCGCCAACGCGACGGCGGTAACAGTGATGTGCCTCGTCGCTGATGACGACGATATTCTTTTTGTTGCCCAATTCACGGCAGACGCGGCGGACCATCTGGTCGGGTGTTTCCGTGAACGGGCTGACTTCGCCTTGTTTCAGAATGTTCTTGGTCAGTTTGCCGGCGGCAATCGTCTCGCGCAGTTTGAAAGCATGAAAATTGGTGATGAGGATTTTGACGCTGTTCAACTCACAATCGGGCGGAAGAATGTCGAGTTTGCGATAGTAATTTTCCGGGTCATTGGGCAGCAATACGCGGAGGCGGTCACGAATGGTGATGCCCGGCGTGACGATCAAAAACGTGTCTGAAAAGCGTGCGTCCTGCGAATTGGCAAATTTGTTAAGAGCTTGCCACGCGATAAGCATTGCCATGACAACGGTTTTGCCGCTGCCAGTCGCCATCTTGAAAGCGATGCGGAACAAAAGTGGATTGGCGTCTTCATTTACGCGGCGCAACTCGTTTTCAATCCAGGCATCGCCGTATTTGGAAGCAACTTCGGCAAGATAAATCGCCGTTTCCAGGGCTTCAATCTGGCAAAAGAAAAGCCGCCGGTCGCGGTCGGCGCGTTTCCAGTATTCAAGGAGAAGCGCGGTGGTTTTGGTCACGCCAACATATCCGCCTGCACGCCAACGCGAAACCCGTTCGCGGATTTGGTTGATGAATTTGTTCTCCTCAATCCGATCCTGCGTCCATTCGGTGTCGAAATAAAGCTGCTTCTTCCCTTTTTTCTTAGGGGCAGCAATGGGAATGAAATAGGAACTGACGCGACGGTCATCGACAATTTCATTCGTAATCCCCTCGTCAGAGAACCGAAAATGGCGTTTCGGTTCGTCAAACGGCGAGTTGATAACTGGATTTTCGATTACTACCTGATTTGTCCCCATGAATTTATTAATTGTGAGCTGAAAAATAGTCAGCGTCAATTTCCACTTTTGTAAGATCGGCAAAGCCGGCGACAACCGAATTCAACCGATCGTCTTTATTCTCAGCCATTCAAAAACCGCCCAAGTGGCCGCGAGGTCTTCACGGTTGTATGTCAGGATGTCGTTAATCAGTTTGTTACGCTGTGCCTCGTCGTTGGTTTCAGTCGCTTCGATGAATTTCGCCATTGACCATGAACCGCCGAATTCCGTCTGGCTTCGCTTGAAATTGACGTATTTTTCTACCTCTTTCAGGCTGTAGCTGGATAATGGTAGGAGCACGCTTTCCCGTGCGATAGGGAGCAAATCCAGGAGGTTGGCGTGAACACGCGCGGCAATTCCCGCTGGATCGCCGTAACGCTGGACATAAGCGTCAATGTGAGTTCTTTCGTAGTGATGCCAGTGAACGAACGGAATATCGCCATACTGGCGGAGTATGGTTTCAGCCTTTGCGAGGAAATCAAACCACCCTTCCCTGTCTCCATTGTCGCCAAATCCCGCCACTGCCGGCATGAATTCCCCCTGCGTTTTCCCAAACACCTGCATTCCCCAAAGGTAAATTTTGTCAATTTCGTCCAGGTGCGGCGGCATTCCCTCCAGATCGAACATGACGTAATGATCAAATTTGGGGATGTCGGGTTCCGCGATGACAACTTCTTTCTTCCGCGTCATTACCTTTGCCCGCGCCAAAATCATGCCGGCCTTCTTCCCGACTTTTTGGAGCCGGGTTCCCCAGGGGCGCTTGAATTCACTTAATTTGGCTGCATCAAAACGCTCAAGCAAACCGCGTATGCTCGACACGCCTTGGCCGTGTAATTCGCGGGCAAGGCCCTGGTCAATGTCGTACACGAGCGAGACATCCTGTTCTGATTCTGCCTTCGGCCAGCAATGGCCGCGAAAGCCACAGGACCCGCATTTTGTCCATCCGACAGGCTCATACGGCTCCTCGGCCAATTGTTTCAAGCCGATCAATTTTCGGAACTCGTCGAGAACGGCCTGATTTGCTGCCGGCACGGGAACCAACTCACCTTTTCCGTTGAGCACTTCAAGTCTTGCGGGAGGGGATCCAAACACCCGTTCGTAAAGCCATCCGTAAAATTGCAATTGGAGCAAAATTTCAGGATGACTTTCCTCCTCAACGCGCCTGGCCATTTTCACATCGCGAATTATGTAGCTGCCGTCTTCTCGGATTAAAAAATCCGGTTCGCCAACGATTTCGCAATCTTGGCCTTCGATGGGAATTTGAGTTTTGAGAAGGGGCTGATAAATGGCATCGCTGTCAGCTTTCACAAGCGCCTGTGTTTGTTCAAACCGTTTGTCCCGGTCAAGCGAGCGCAAGTTAATGACCTTCGGAACCGTGGCGAGATATTGCGCTTCATAGCGCTGGCCCAGGCGCATTATCACCTGATCAAACTCCGATGGCGGGGCTTCATCAATACCGCGATTTTGTAAAAAAACGCGGCGGTCACACTTCGAGGGGGCGTAACGGCGATGAAAATCCTGTGCTGTTAGTCTCATCTGCCTATTCCCCCTCTGGGTTTGGCAATGCCTTTTTCAACTCGGCTCTCAGCCGTTTTTTCTCACGGCTTTCCACTTTTTTGATGCTCTCGGCAACGGGCAAATTTTCCGGCATGGTCCCGCCCAACTCGCGGATCGTCTGGCGCACCTTGCGGCCAACTTGGTGGTGAATCTGGTTGGCTTGGTTTTTGGAACGAACTTTTTCCCGGCGTAGTTTTTCCTCTGTTTGCGTAGCTCGAAACAGGTTTGCGGCCAATTCAGTGCTCCCCATGTGGTCGAGGATGTTCTGTTTTGGCGTCAGCTTCTTGCGCCGGTGGATGTCGCGTCTGGTGAGTTCGCCGTAAAGTCCTCGGTAGCCATGATCCATGAAAATGGCGTAGTCCAACGGTTGAATCACACCGGCTTCCTTGGCCACGCCCGCAAGATATTTGTTGTGCTTTTTTATCTCCGCCCGCAGCAGGAGGCGTGTTTTGTCCTCTTTGAGGGCCACATCATCCGCCAGTTCCTGGCGTCGCGTTTGCACAGCAAAATAAGTCTGCCCCAATGCGACAAGGGGTTTGCTTGGGTCGGCGTTTTGTATGACGAGATAGCAGGCGTAACGGGAGAGTGCCCAGTCTTCGAGTTCGCGTTGCGCGCCCGAACCGATGTCGACCATAGTGCGCGTTTCCGCAAAATGGTCGGCAACCGAATGACCGCTTTTAACGCACGCCTCTTTCGCCTTTTCGATGACCGGTTGAAAGTTTCGGAAAATGGAATATTCCAAGACTCGCGCAAGGTCACGGGCTGACCATGATTCGTTGCCCTCCGGGCTGACACGTTTGATGCGCTCGAAGGTATTGTCGGCAGCGGGAACTGGTGTTTGATCGCTCATGTAATTTCCTGCTCGGTGCCGGATTGTGTTGTCAATTCAAAGACAAACCGTTCTATGCGGATGCGTGAGTTTGGGCAATGTAAATCGTTCATGCTTGCACCATGAGTTGCTTTCCCCTGTCCTCGCCAAGCCGCTTTTGCCGGCGTTCGTATTCACCCAAAGAGGGCAATTCGACCTTTGCCTTGCGGGCATAGGCGCGATGCACGGCCTTGCTGTTGTGCCCCAAAGCCTCTTGGGCGAACCGTTCGGGGTATCCGGCGGTCTTGGCACGTTCCGCCCAAGCGTAGCGGTAGCTGTGCAACGTGACGCCTTTGATGCCCAAACCATCGCAGCGCTGCTTGAACTCCGTCGCCCGGTCGGCGGCGCGGACACGCCGCAGATATGGGAACAGGGGGCCGGTCCCCGGCAAATCCCGCAGAATCTCCGCCACGTCCTTGTCAAAGCGCATGATGGCAATCGAGCGGGTTTTCTTCCGCGCAAAGCTGATCACGTTGGTTTCCCAATCAACGTTTTCCGCCTCCAAAAACGCGATGTCGGATTGGGATGCGCCCAAATGCCAGGCCAGTTGGAAAAACGCCTTGCGCTCGGGATTCAATTCGCGGGCGACAATGGCCTGATGCTCTTTCCAGGTGATGGAGCGCTTCTCCTTGAACCTGACGGCCGGCCAGCGCTTCTTGGGGAGCACCGGCCACGGGAGCCAGCTCATGTCGAGGGCGAAATTGTGAATGCGGCGCAAATAAACGTTGGTCGAGACCGAGCCGTTTTCCAGCACCTTCAGGAAATGCTCGGCCTGGGTTTCCAAAATCACCCGGTTGCGGATGGAATCAAACGCCTTGTCCTTGATGGCGGTGAACCAGCGGGCCTGCGTGTCGCCGGTCCTGAGCTTGGGGATTTCGTCCATGACGTTCTGCCATGTCCGTTTGGCGGCGGCGGGATCGCCGGCTTTCCAATACACGCGGGCCAGGTGCAGGCTGAATGCCGGCGCGTCCTCGGTTTCGTTCTTGGCGGCAACGAGGCGGTAGGCCTCGTCCTTGTCGCGGGTCTTGAGGGTGGTTTGCTTTTTGGTGACGAGGTCTTCGCAATAGAAGGTGCCCCAGTCACGGCGGAATACCCGGTAACGGCTTTTCATGTTTCGGTTCATGTTGTGAGCATGAACCGCCTTCATCCGCCCGCGTTAGCGAGTAGTGGCAGAGTTAAAGTGAGTTATCCCGAATAGTGCCGGAGTACGCCCGGCACTGAAGATTTCACTGAAACTCGACGCTTTTTCCTCCAAAAACCCAGCAAAAGGGCTGGAGGCGAGGGTCGGAATCGGACGCGTCTCGCCTTCCACAAGCCACTCGAAATCAACTGTCTAAACCATCACCGTTCCCTTGATACTAAAGGCTTTCCTGCATTATGTCAAGGATAACTCCAGCCGACTTTTTTTAACCCCATTTTACTCCCCACCGATGAGGTTTGCTGGCATTCCTGCTGGCACTTTTTTATTTGCCGTTTCGCTCATAAGTTGCTTCGAGTATTTCAGGGATTGGACAGACGGAAAAATAAATTTTCGGTCGGCGGCGTGATGGTGATGCTGTTCGTGCCATTGGCGGTGGTGATGGAATAACCACTGGTCGTCCAATTTGTCGTCGCTAGATTTGAATTCTGCTGCAACGTGTAACTGCCCGTGTTCGGCCAGGAGATACTGACGCTGTCCGGCCCGACAAAGGTGATGGCTAGATTGGGTAATCCCGGCGTCTGCAACACGGTTAACTGAAAGCTGGAAGTTGCTCCCCAGACCCCATTGCTGCCCTTGGCCATGACTTGAAAGATGTTCGTGCCGGTCGCAACGCTGGCATAGCTGGCCGTGGTGACAACCGTGTTAATCGTGTTGGCGGGCGTTGCATTCAAAGCATAGCTGTAACCGGCCACGCCGTTCTCGCTGGGCGGCACCTGCCAGGTAAAGATGATGTTCGTGGCCGTGTAGGTCGGCACGCCGTTCGCCGTCGCGTTGCAAACCAAGCCCGATGGCGCGCCGGGTGGTTCGGTGCCCGCAGCCCAAACGGTAAATTGGAAATCAGCCGTCGGACCCCACATGCCGTTCGTGTCCTGGGCCTTCACTTGGAACAGGTGAGCGCCGAGGGTTACGTTGTTGATGGCGGCATTGGTGCCGACGGTGTTGGTGACGTTGCCGGGCATCTGGTCAAAGCCATAGCTGTAACCGTTCAGCCCGGCACTGCTGACGGGGGGTTGCCATGAAAATATCAAGTTTGTAATCGTTGTGGGCAAGCCGTTGGTGGCGTGATCGCATACCAGCCCGATGGGTGCGCCGGGGATGTTGGCCCCGGAATAAACGCCGCCGATTTGGCGACCGATGCCGTCGTAATTGTAGGTGATGGTGGCCGATTGCGGGGGAGTAACGCTGGCCAGATTGCCGAATCGGTTGTAGCTCATCACCGTGGTCAGGTTGGAGCCGCCCGGAACCAATTGAACAATCTGCAAAATATCCCCGGTGTTGGGATCATGGTCGTAGCGGGTAACGCGACCAAGCATATCCGTTTGGCTGATGAGCCAGCCTTTGACGGGATCGTAGGCAAAATAATTCGTGCCGCCGGGATAATCCACTTCCGTCACCCGGTCGAAATTATCGTAGTGATACACCACCGGCGAAGCCAGGCGCGGGTCGTTCAATTTCCACAATCGGCCCAAGCTGTCATACTGGCAGCCAGCAGCAACGCCGGTGGCATCCACGACATTGGTGGCGCGATCCAGCGCGTCCCGATTGATGGTCACTGCCAGATGATTTAGCGGGTTGGTGATTTGGCACAAGGCACCGGAACCGGTGTAATTGAATCCGACATTTACCGTCTGCGATCCGTTATGGGTTCGCTGGATATGGTGGATTTTGTGATTGCCGTTGTAATACAAACTGGTCGGACGCCCGGCTTCATCGGTGACTTGGTTGAGTTGAGTCGTGTTCGTATCGTAAGTTGCGGTAACATCGTAAGCGCCGGTGTTGCCTGGATCGGAGATGCGGGTGGGGCGGCCATAAGTGTCACGCTGGATGCCTATGGGCGGGCGACCCGCGATGGGCAGCGCCACGGTGTTCGGCAGCAAGGAACCGGCATTGTAGCCATAACTGGTTTCCGCCCCGGTGACATTACGCGAGGCCAGCAACCGCCCGGAGCGGTCATGCTGGCGGCGTTTGGTCACGAATTGCGGGCCAGTGACCAGCGGATCGTGGGTTTCATTCGTTCGCACCTGGCCGGCGCGATCCTGGGTAAAGGCCCGGACCAGCGAGTTCCCGCGCACATCGTGATTGGTGCTGGCGCGGCCTTTCAAGTCCGGCTGGGTTTGGAGCGCGTTCAAACCATTGAACAGCGTCTTGGCCGTCAACTGCCGGTTGGTGTTGTAAGTATAGCTGACATACGCGCCACTGCGCATGTGGGTGGCCGTCGCCAGACAACCGTTGGTGGTGTAGCCATAAACCACCTGCTCATTCGCCGGCCCGGTGACGCTCATTATATAGTTGGTGGTGGGATCGTAACCGAACGTCAGGCTTTGCCCGGCATCATCGGCGATGAACAGCAAATGCGCCGCGCCATCGTAATTGTAGCTCTTGACCCGGCTATAACGGTCGGTGGCTGTGAGCAAATGGCCGTTTGAATCAAAGGTCAGACTCTGGCCGTCCGGGGTGGTGCATTGATAATTCAAACTGCCCGGCAGTTGCGTCAGTGTGGCACCGCTTTGCCGCAATCCAAGTGTGAAGACAGGCAAGTCGTTCGTGGTCAGCCCGGCAACGGTGATGACCGGATTGCCGAGGTTGTTGACGCTGTAACCCAGCACCAGTGAGGATTCAAAATCCAGCGTGGCCCCGGTGCGCAAATTCACCAGCCGGACAGCGCCCGAACGCAGCCCGGTGTCCCCATTGGCAAACGTCATCAGATTCGTGCCCGTTGCATCCACCATCAAATGGGTCTGGTCAAACCACGAGGGCCGTTCAAATTCCAAGACGAACGGCGTGTAACGCCAGCCGGGGCCAAAGGCATCGTTGCCCAGCCACGAACTTTGATAATAGCGGGCAAACGACAGCTTCATGGCTCCCGGCGAAGCGAAGCTCAAATCCCGTTCCACCAGATGGATGTTGCCATCCTGCGGCTCGGCGTTGGCATTGACCGCCACCGCCCGCAGACTGCCCACTACGGTGCTGTTCGTCCAGATTTGTTGTTGGATGTCGCCGTTGGCATTGCCCGCCATGTCCGGCCGGGTGGATTGCACCACCGCCGCCACGTTGCTGGCGGTGACTGAAGGAATGTAGGTGTTGGGCAGGTAGTCTTGCACGCCGCCATAGCACACCGCGCCGCCGGTGCCGGTGAGGTTGGCCGCCGTGGGCACACTCTTGGAGATGAAGGCCGTCGGGCATTGCCACGAGTTGAGCCACCACATGTCCACGGGAATATTGTTATCCCGGAAGAACCGCGCCAGTGACACGGCTTTCATCACGTCCCGCAGCATCCCAAAAATGTTCGTCTGGATGATATTGTGCCCGGTGGGGTCATTGGGATCGTAGCAGGGGAATTTCAGGGCGGCAAACTGGTCATAGTTGGTGGTGAGGTTGTCGGCAAAGGCTTTCGCCTGCGGGCTTTGGGGCAGGCCCTCCATGAAAGCCTCGGTGTTGCACGAGACGGTGGAATTGGTGAACACGATGCTCGCCAGTCCCGTGTTCGGGTCAATGTATTGTTGCAGCGTCATTTGATTCGGCGTGAACCAGAAACGCATATTGACCGGGGTGCCGTTGCCGGTGCCAGTCAGCCGCTCCACCATGTTCGAGTAGCCGGGGATGGCGTGGAGATTCGGGCTGGTAGTGGTGCTGCTGTAGGTGGCGTTGGTGATGTCGTCCGTGCCGACGGTGAGGCATTTCAACACCCGGTCGGCTTCTCCCATCACCCAGCCAACCTTTGAATTATCCACCCGCCCGCCAAACAGCCTTTGCTGCCGCGCCGGGATGGCATTGGCGCTGTTTATTAAAATATAGTCGGGACCGTTTGCCAGTTCGAGGTTGCCATAAATTCCCCCCGGCTGATAAGACATGGTGACGCCGGCGGGCGGCAGGGTGTTATTGGTGTCGGTGATCCACTGACTGAAGACCAGGTTGTTGGAAATGCAATTAAACCGCGCCGTCCATTGGAGGGTTGTCTCCTGATCTGCGTCCGGGCCGAAATCAATGACATTAAGCTCCACATCCACGGTGGTGTCCTCGCCCGGCCAGATGGGATCATAAGAAATCTCGGCAAAGGCATCGTCGTTGGGAAAAATAATCAGGCAACCACCGTCCTCCACCAATTGGTATGGGTCATAGAATGACGATGTGAAGCTGCCAGAGATGGTTGGCAGAGAAAGTGTTTGCGCCCCCTGCGATGTTATTACAACCGACGAGTCCAGGGTGACATAGGGTGGCTGGGCGCTGCCATAGACGGATTGCAGAGCGGTGTAGAGATAATCCAGATTGATGTTCTTGACCGGAGCCACGTTGTTGGTGCCCAGAAATACAAACTGCCCGCTCACCGGGTCATACATCGCACCCGTGATGTCCGATAAGTTTTGGCCAACGAGTGTGGCGGCGGTGTTCAGTAGGACGCCGCCGACGGGTAAGTCGCTAAAAGAATTATCGAACTGAAAAAATGATGGGGAATTTTCGTTTATGATGCCGCTTGATGGGGAAAAATCTGGTGTGCCTGATGATTGTGAGCCGGAAGACCCATCCGCCGATCCATTCCAGCCAAATGCACTAAAAATATTATCACCGGCACCGATACCCGTGGTAGCTGCGCTGATACCATCCCAAGCCCCTCCAAACCCTGCGAGATTATTTACGCCCAAAAGATTCGCAGGGCATATCGCCGTCAGGCCCGTCCCTGCCAGACCTGGCAACTGCGCAGCTTGATTCAGAGCCGGCAAAGCTTGGCCAACACCGAATGTTGAACCGACATCAAATATACTGGCGACACCATTGGCAATTCCCCATCCTGAAATGCTGCCGTCAGGGTTTACGCTTGTAATTTGCGCCGGATTTTGAACACCGCTAAGGTTAGCAGCACCACTAACTATCAGCCCTCCCAAGCCGCTGCTATTTAATTGAACCGCCGTTGCATCTGGGTGAGTTACCATATAATACAGGTTATAAGCGGATGAAGAAAAGGAAGCGCTTCCCTGACCCACGAGATACCATCCGCCAACCGCGACAGCCGCGCCAGCCCCTGTTTCGAATGTCGCCCCGCCACCAAGAAGTGCCGCCCCGCCACCAACTACCGTTACTCCTCCACCAATCAAACTTCCAGATTGAGCCACATAGTCCCACCAGGTAAACAATCCCAACGGGTCTATATTGTTGATAGGGTTGTTGGCGACGTATTGATATGAATTTGGGCCAGCGGCAACACCCATTGGATCTTTGGATAAAAAGGTGCCGGTTTCTGGATCATAATACCTGGCGCGCAAGTAATAGGCTTTAGACGCATCGGATGCCTGACCTGTAAACCCATTATCGGCGAATGTGCTTGCCGCGCCGAACACGAGTAGCATCCCCAATAATAAATACGTTTTCATAAAATGTTAATGGCGGGTCAATAAATGAATAATCAGCGCAATACCCCGAATAATCGCGACTATAACAACAAGCCGCATGAGTATCTTGAAGGTTTTAGGCGACGCGAGTTTCTCTGCCTTCTCTGCATTAAAAAACCAACCACTGTTTACAATTTTCATCATTTTCTCTTTGCCTTCCCAGTTCAACACGTAGTTTCCCCACTCATCCTTAACAATATATTCAGAGAATTCAGAAGACATGCCTTCAGGTTTTTTCTTTCTGTCTTCACAGAGATGACGCAGAATCCGAATGATTTCGGCATATTTGGGGAGGGGAAGGAAAGGGACAAGGAGCCGGTTTGGGGAAGTGAGAAAATTGTAAGCCCGTTTGTAATCGTTAGTAAATGCGCTATTTATCGCCTGCTTTAATCTTAAGCCAGTTGTTAATATCCATACCGGTGTTAAAAAAATAACCAGTATGGCAACAAATATGGCAACGCCCATCAGCATTCCGATCATTAGATGAGCTGTTGTGCCGTGTGGGTTTACCTGCCACCTCCCGGTTGTAAATATCCAAACTGAAATAACTCCTAATACCTCAAAAAGAAATAGGACAATCCAGGTTGGCTTTGTTCTCATGGTGTATCTGTTATTGTATTCAGTGCTTCTTGCCATAAATGTTACCTAGCAGCTTACAGAAAATCCCAAAACATAGGACAGATGTAATAACATTACGCACGAAACGTGGATGCTGACGAATCCATTCTCGCCCCCGGTCTGTGGCAACCCAATTGAGAACAAAGAAAAAACCTCCTAAAATAATCCCGCAAAATAGCGCTGCAAATAAAGCGATGCGCCAAGAATGATCTGAACCAAGCCAATAGACGCCAAACGCGGCAACAAAAATCCAAAAATAAAGCCGCCATTGGGGAATCGGTCCCCGCTTCGCGAATTGGCTAAAATACAACAACGCAAACCAAGCTCCAGCCAAAGCAACAAAGAGCGACACCATTAGAAATCGCTGTAGCAATGTGATCTCTTTAGCCATAAACATCACGCTACTGACTGCCGCGATGCCAAGCCAATACACATACCACCACAGTGGTTTCGATCTAGGTTTTGAAAACTCGTCCATACGTTCAAAAATCGCCTGCAATTTACCGATTTGCCCCAAACGCATCATAGTTATAGCTCTGAATGACATTCCCGCCGGCATCCGTCACCAGTCGCACCGAGCCAAGTTGGTCGGTTAGTTCAAACGTCACAGCGCTGCCATTCCAAGTGGCCAGCCGAGTCGCGCCAAAGGTATAGCTGGCGGTTACCGTGCTGCCATTTCTTTCCTGCACCACTTCAAACGGGCTGCGGCTGGGGTCAATGATGTAGGTGGTCAACGCGCTGCTCAAAGTCTGGCTCACGCGCTGGGCATCGCCATTGCAGGTGTAAGCAATCTGGTTGGTCTTGTCCCCGTAGCTGGTCATCAAGTTGCGCTCGTCATAAGTATAAAACGCCGTGTTGTTCGTGGTGACTTTTTGCAACCGGTTTCCGGCGGGGTCGTAAGCGTAACTGGCAATGAGCGCGCCGCTCTGGTTGGTCACGGCCAGCAGCCGGTTTTCGTTGCCGTAGATGTAAGAACGGATTTCCGTCACGGCATTGTTGGTTTTGGTGGTCATGGTCAGGCGGTTGCCGTTGCCATCGTAGGTGTAGCTCACGCTCAATGAATTGGCGCTGATAACGCCATTATCGGCATAAACCGCGTTGGTTAGCCGGTCAAAGTAGTCGTAGTTGTATTGTTCCAGCCGGGTGCCGCTCGGTAACTTGATGGTCAGCAAGGTGGCCTTGCCAATGGCATCCAGCGTGTAGCCGTATTGCGCCTTCAGCGCGCCGCCACTGGTAGTTTGGTGCAGGATGTTGGTCAACCGGCCCATGCCGTCGTAACTGTAATCGGTCTCAATGCCGTTGGGTCGGGTTAGTTTCGTCAACTGGCCGGTGGCGGGGTTATAGGTGTATTGGAACAACAGGCTACGGGTGACGTTGTTGACGGTGCTGATGCGCCCGGCGTTGTCATAGGTATATTGGATGCGTTCGCCGCCGGGATAAACAATGGCCGTTTTATTTCCCGCCAAGTCGTATTCGTAACTGACAGTCAAATCATCCGCATTCCCCAAAATGTTGTCTTTGGAATAGATGATGGCGGTGAGCCGGTTTAAGTCGTCGTATTGGTAGAACGTGGTGCCGGTGTAATCGGTCATGTTGGTGCGATTGCCGAGGACATCGTAGGCGTAGGTGACGACCGCGCCATTGCTGGATTGCCGGCGCACGACCCGGCCCATCTGGTCGTAAGTCAAGGTGGTGACAATGCCGTTGCCGTTGGTGGTAGTGGATACCTGGTTCAACTGGTTGTATTGCACGGCATCCACCTGCGCGAGCAATGGCACGCGCGTGATGATGATTTGATAGATTGCCGAGCCGTTGGTGACGTAAATCACATTGGCTCCCAAAGCCAGTTGGTTGGTGCCGGTGTAGGTGACGCCGTTGTAGGCGTAATTATAGACGTAACTGGCATTGGTCGCCACGATGCTGGACAAAAACTGGAACGCGCCCACAGGATCAATTTTCAGCCGGCCAGCGGCAAAATTACTGCCGGTGACAGAACCATCCGTCATGGTGGCATAAACATAATAATTGGTGCCGATGAAGGCCGGGCTGGATTGCCAGGTGTAGGAGTTGCCAGCGCCGTTTTGAATGCCGGTGGCAATGGGCATCAAGCCGGCAGGGGGATTATTGTTGGCGTCCAAATAGAGGGTAATCAAGGCATTGGTCAGTGGATATGTCGTCTGCCAGGTAAAAGTGAAAAGCGAGTCAGCGGAGACATTCAACTGGCTGGCCGGGGTGTTGAGGGTGATGTTCGGGGTGGCCCCGGTGCCGGTCAGGGGAATTTGCGTCGTTGGATTCTGCTGGTCATTGGAGGCGATGCTCAAGGTGCTCGAACTTAAACCATTGGCCGCCGGATCAAAGGCCAGCGTCACCGTCCAGAATTCCACCTGAACCGGGGCGATGGTGCGCATGGCAATCGTCGCGCTGGTCAGGTCAACCGTGCCGCGCGTGGAGGAAACGACACTGACCACGCTGTAGCCCGCTCCGCCGGAAAACGTCAAACCATTCTGCCCGATGATGAGATTAGTGGTGCCGCGATTCCAAAGGGTCAGTGTCGCCAGACCTTTGGTGCCGCCAGTGCCATCGTTTAACACGGTGCCGAAGTTGATGGCAAGATTGTTGGTGGGCGAAACCGAATTGCTGACGACCAGCGACGCCCGCGTCAGTCCAGTTCCCTTGACCTGCACGTTGGTAATGACGGCGGTGGTTTGGGTCAGCAAATTGGAGGCGTAAATGGACAGGGTGTTGGTCAAGGTTCCGGCCACCGCCGGGTCAAACACGAGGGTGACGGTCCACGTCTCGTTGGTGTCGGGGGCGAGTTGCGCGCTGTTGGTCAACAGGTTGATGACGCCCGCCGTGCTGCTGACGATGCTGCCCACGAGGAATTGCGTGGTGGAGTTAAAGCGTAAACCGTTCGTGGGAATGATAATCGGCACGTCGCCATAGTTTTGAAGGGTGATATTGGTAGTGGCTTGCTGCAAGCCCGGTCCGTCGGCATCCACGCCGGGAAAAATTTCCGTGCGGTTGCTGATGACACCGGAGGCGTCTGACACCACCAACTTCGCCGGGTTCAATCCCTGGCCTTGCAGGGGAACGATGAAGGTGGGGTTATTGGTGTCGTTGGACAGAATTTTCAGGCTGTCATTAAGCACGCCCACAGTGAGCGGATCAAAGCGCACTTTAATGTCCCAAGTTTCCGAACCAAATGGGGCAATGGTTTTCGATCCGCCGGCCAGACTGATGGTTCCCTGGGTGCTGCTGGTGATGGAGAGAATGCTGAATTGCGTGCCGGTCAGCAGGGAGATGCCGTTTCTACTTACCGTCAGCGGGCCAGAACCGTTGTTTTGGATGAAGATGTCATTGGTGGTTTGAAAGCCGCCAGCCCCGTCATTGACCTGCCCGCCAAAATTAACCAGCGAAGTGGGAGTGGTCAGGGCGATCTGGGGCGTCGGGACGCCGGTGCCGGAAAGGCTGATGTTCAACACGGGCGTGTTGGGATCGTTGTTGGTAATGGTGAGCGTGCCGGTGGCCGGCCCATTGGTGGTGGGATCAAACTGGAGGGTGAACACCCAGGTTTCCTGCCCAAAGGGGTAAATCTGTTGCGGAATTTGAGGCAGACTGGCGGGGATAATAAATCGGGATTGCGCACTGTCGATAATCGAAGTCAGGGTGAAGTTGGTGCTGCCCGTGAGGCTGACCCCGCTGATGGTCAAAAACGCGCTGCCCGAATTGATGACGGTCACGGTTTGCACGCCCATTGCGTTGCCCGGCCCGTCATTGGCCACGTTGGAAAAATTGACCGTCAAATTCGTGTAGGGGGCCGTTGAATTGGTCGCCAGAATGTGCGGCACGGCAACGGTGATGGTAATGGTGGAAGCCGTGCGATCAATTCCAGCGCCTTGATTCTTGTTGTTGTTCTTGTTCGATTCGGCGACCTGGTTGTCACAATCCACCCACATGGCCACATAAAAATTGGTGGGCGCGGGAGTCTCGGTGAAAGGGCTAACTGTCGGCAAGGGAACATTGACAGATCCCGGATAGGCATAGCCGGGCAACATAGATCCCCCAGTTGATGAACACAAAACCGAGGTGTCCCAAGTTGCCTTTCCAAGAAGGCAATCATCGCTGTTGGTTATCGTCGTATCGCGGGACAAATAGAATCCAACGTTGAAGGTCCCGGTATAGGCGGTGCTTCCGTAATTGGCAATCGAGAACTGGACGGGCATGGTGTTGCCCCAGTTGTAAGCGTTTGTGGAAGTCTGAAAAACGTAGGGCGAATTATAGCCGGCCAAATCCACCTGGGCGGTGGCGGGCAAGGTGGCCAGGCCAAACAACAAGGAAAGCGAAAAATAGCGGGTAAGTTTCTTAAACAGTTTCATTGGCCGTGAGGGTTGAATTATTCTTTCTCGTGCAGGCTGGCATGATTGGTTGAATTGGCTTCGGAAATTATTTTAACCGGAGCCATAGTCCCCGGCGTCAGTGTGAGATATTTTGTGATCACGGGCGCTTGATTTTCGAGGGCATATTCCCGCGTGATAACCGCCCCATTTTGAATGGCCAGTTTTACGCGCCACCGCGCGGGTTCCTTTCCACCCATGAGCAGCACATATTTAACCTTTCCAGTTTCGGCCACTTGGATACCAGAGGACGGGTCAAGGTTGTTCAAACCGAAGCATACTTCCGGCGGCACGGCAATCTTCCGCCCGCCCAGGGAAATTTCCAATTTGTCCAGAGCGTCTAGCAGGTTGGTGGTCGCGGCCTGCCCCCGCACCGTGACCCGGCAAAGCGTTTCATCCTGAAGCCGGCGCTCGAACACAAACGAGCGCGGTTGCGACTGGTTGGTTATCGCACTGGAACTGACCGGCAACCGGCCGGATGCTTGGCTGGCGTTATTGCTGACTGGCCCGGCAGAGACAGCCTGCGCGCCCAAAAGTGCCGCCATTGCCAATGGAAACCGCCAACATTTAGGGAGCAGTTCGGATCGAACCCGGTGGTTATGCAATTTGAGTTTCATCGGCTGTCTGGTGTGCAAATGGATTGTTCGATGGTTTCACCCATGCAAGACGGTTCAAGAATAAAGTCAATCAAGTTCAAGATTTACCCTGTTCGTAGCGCGGTTGAAACATTTAAGGTGGCGATGCCGGCTGCGCCGCCGAGGTTGTTGAATGAAACGGGCAGGCAACCCGGCCCGCTCGTCCGGTTGGCATGGTCGCCGAATGCCCGCGAATCCAGCGGCGTGTTGGTAGAGTCGCCATTCCCGCCAGGTGCCAGAAGCCGGGCAGAGGCCGCCCCTGCCAGAGAACCGTGGAGCATTGCAGGAATTATTAGCCAGAATAACTGGTAGTTCAATTTAATGTGATTAAAAGTTTTCATAGATTCCCTTTTGGAAGTTGTCCCTCCTTTCGCACCCGAAGTTGGATTCCCTACGTTCATTTTACCCGAAAATATCCTGCCCCATGTTTCCTCATCCCGTCCAGATTTTTTCTGTGACATTTAGGAAACACCCGAAGCCCACCGTCCGGTCCTGCCTGACAAGCGCCGGGCCGCAACTCCAAGGGTTCCACAGGAATTGGCAGGCCACATTCTACCAAAGTGTGAGGCGGCTGTCTAGTATTAAATACGATAGTGGTAACGTCTATGTTTGACGAAACTTTTTTCTTCCAAACTTGGCGGGCATGGAAAACCAATATCGCAAGCGTGTGGCAAAGAACGTGCGCGCGTATCGGAAAAAAATGGGTTTGTCGCAAGAATCGCTCGCCGAGCGCGCGGACATGCACTGGACATATATCAGCGGCGTTGAACGCGGCAAATACAATCTTTCGCTGTCCAGTCTGGTGCGCATTGCCAAGGGGCTGGGTCGCGAACCTTACGAGCTTTTGAAATAGGCGAGCGAGCGTTTGGCCGCTGCCAGGAAACGTTTGCCCAACAGGGGCGGTTATATCGCAGAAGAGGTTTTCTGCGCGTTTTCTCAAAATGCGCGGCACAAAATCAAGCTGTTGGGATGAAATTGTCATGCCGTTGTAGTTTCTTCGACGAGTGAAAGAATGCGTGAAAGGAAATCCCGCGCTTCAAATGGCTTCTCAATGAAATCTGCCGCGCCGAGGTCGAAAGCTCGTTGAATATTTTCCATGGTGGGACGGTCAGACACGAAAAAAATCGGCGTCCCTTTCAACTGCGGAATTTCTCTCAGTCTTTGGTAAATTATGAAGCCGTTGGTTCCGGGCAATTCAATGTCGAGTGTAATCAGGTCGAAGTCCCGCGTCTGCGCCAGTCGCAAGGCCTGTTCGACATTGCGCGCCGCTTCCGCTTCGCAACCGCCGCGTGTGAGGAGGGACACTATCATTGCGCCCACGGCAATTTCATCATCCACCACCAGAATTCTTCCCTTCGTTGTCATAACACTGAAAAATTTCCCATTGTGCGTTGCAAGCGGGGCGGCAAATGGCCGGTGCGGGCTTGTTGACGAATTATTCCTTCCGAAATCGGAAGAAATACTAACCCGCGTTCGCATACCGTCAATGCAAAATCGTGGGCAAATCTGTTCCTCAAAACATTGTCGGTCCCGTCGTGCGCAAAATCCGTTACGGCAAGGGCTGGACGCAGGCCATGTTGTCGGCGCGTTGTGCGCGCGCCGGTTGGGACATTGGCGAAAACACCATTTCCAAAATCGAGGCGCAGGTTCGTTGCGTGACTGACTCCGAGATCGTCTTTTTGGCGCAGGCGTTGAAAGTCAAGGAGCAGGAATTGTTTCCCTCGCGTTCCTGAATCCGTCCTGGGACGCGCTGCGGGCTGCCGCCCGCTGTTGCGGCAGTTCTGTGGTGTGGCTGGCACCGCTGTTGAAAGAACATCTGGTTTCACGCTTCAACGCTTTCCGTCACTCTGGCTTCATTCAGTCCCTCGCCAATCTTCCGCCGGGAAATAAGGCATTCTGGTTATATGCTACAAGTGTAGCATCCTCCGTCAAGCATATTTTTTGTATTGGGTTCAGTGTGCCAGTCAATCGAATGCCAGAAGCCATCAGTTTACAAGTCATCCGTTTGTTGAAAGCAGAACGGGAGAAACGTGGTATTTCCATGAATTTGCTGGCTCAAAAGGCGGGTATTAACCGGCAAACTGTGGCTTTTATCGAGCAGGGCTTGCGAAATCCCACCATGAACACTCTGTTTCGACTGACTACCGCATTGAAAGTTGAGCCGGAAAAAATTATCGCTCGTGCCCGGAAACTGGCCGGGGGTTAAGCGACATTGAATAACCTTTAGCTGCACGTCACATTCCCCGCGCGAAATCCTAAACGCAAAAGCCCCGGAGCCGGGCGACGGGTCAAGGTGGAGGCCGAGGGCATACCGAGGCACAACCTTGACGCGACGACCGGCGACATACAATGGAAACCGGATTCGCGCGCACATGATGATTCCCCGGCATTCAATAGCAGATTTCAGCGATGCCAAACATAGTGGCCAATGAGCAGGGCGGCGACACAGGCTGCCAGCGTGCCAACGATATACCAATGGACGCCGCGAAGATTGATGGCATCGTCCAATTTTTGGCAGACTTTTTCAAACCGGTGCCGTTCGCGTGCCAAAGCATCTTGGGATTGGTTCCATTCAGCCACGGCACATTGCAGATTCTTCTGAATGCTTTTGGCAACGTCATTGGCATCCACCAGCCGATTGCTAACAAACAACGCATCGCGTTTCACGGTTTCCGCATGTTGGAGAACGATGGCTTTCAATTCGCCGTGCTTGATGTCCACCATGCCCGCGAAATCGTTGGTGAGCGCGGCGGTTTGTTGCCGGTATTCGGCCAGATGTTGTTCCAGCCATTTCTTACTGTCAGCGATGGAGCGCGGGATACTGGCTGCCGCCTTGAATTGTGCGCGGGTCAGCAATGACAGTTGCGCCGGAAAACTGTTTTCCGGCCCGATGCCCCATTCATGTATCAATCGGTGAACCCGATCCACTTCCTCTTTCGTCAGGTCGCGGCAAAGTATCGCCAAATCATCTTTATCCAAATCCATAACGTCATTCGCCCAAATTGAGCATGGGCTGTTTGGAGCGAGCCGGTTTCGCCGCCGGTTCGGTCTGCGGTTGAACCTCCGGCATCTGTTCCGATGGCACCAGCAAATCGGCAACCGTGTCGTATTGCCGGAACATTTGTTGCATCGCCCATTGCATTTCCCCGGCCAGCATCAATTCCAGATGCGGCGTGCCAGGCGTGGCCGCTTCCGCGAAGCTCAATTTGCGTCCGGCCTTGGCTTCGGCGCGTTTGATGGCCAGCAAGGTGATGGAAGTCACCGTCGGTAAAGTGATTTCCCTGGCTCCAAACTTTTTCAATTCCGCTTCGATGTTGGATTTCTTAAAGAGGTTTGTCCGCACCTTGGCCGGATTGTGGACGATGACATAATCTACGCGGTCGCCCGCGAAATAAAACAGTTCGAGCAGATTATTCATGCTCTCGGTGTCTTCACTTGGAAACAGGAAAAATGTGAAGCGAATGCCTTCGGTGGCGAGTGACGAAATGATTTGCAGTGAATCCAACGCCTGCACGATGAGTCCATCGGCCTGCGCCCGGCAATCAATGACATGAACCGGCGCATCATTGCGCGACACATTGCGGAATAATCCGAGCAACGTGGATTTGCTTTCATCGTCACTGCCGAGTTTGTAGGACTGCACTTGGTCGGGATGACGGTCGGCAAAGGAATGGTGCCGGTCATCAAGATCGGAACCATTCCACTGGATGCCGTGATAATCGAGCCATGCGGTTCTAAATTCAGCCTCGAAACTTTTGCCGAGGCTGCCTTTGGATTGGGGATTGATGTGGATGCGTTTGATGATGTTGGTATTCATGTGAACTGGTCTTTTTTGATGGTTGAAATGTCTGGCTGCTTAAAAGGGACTGGCTGCGGCAAGGGCGCTGGACGTGATTGCGGCCGGCTGGCCGCTGCGATGGGGCGGGCGGGCTGGGCTTCGGAATTATTTTCCACGTTTTCCCAATTCGGTTTTACGGCGCGTTTCAATTTGCGCCGGTAAAAGCGATACGGCGCATAAAGCGTGACGGTGATGCCTTTTTCGATGAGCAACGACTTTGCAATTTCTTTCCATGTCTTGCGCCGCTGGCGCTGCTGGTGGATGAAATCAAAGTGCGGTTCCAGGATGCTGTGGAACGCCTTGCCGCCGCGTTTTGGTTGTGCCGTTTCGCTCATCACCGGATAGTATAGCCCGGTGGCGGAAAATCGTGCAGGGAGTAGATGAAAGTTAAACTAAGATGAAATCAGGCCGCGAATGCGGCAAATGGCGGCAACTGCCGGTGTCATAAGGCGGCAAAGAGCGGCAAATTTCCACACGCCATTGCAGCAAATTGCGGCAAATTCATTGCCGCCCTTTGCCGCTTTTTGCCGCCACGTTTCGCACCACTTTTTTCCAAACGATTTCGTTGGGAGATGGTGTCTCGAAAAAATCAAGGCTTTCAAGTTTCAGAAAGCCGTCAGAATCGCGTTCGACTGAACGTATCAAATCGGATGACGATGGGCGCACTGAACGGGCGTTCTGAAACCGGCAGCGAAACGGAGCAGGTCGGGAGTGGTATGAACGGACGACGGCGGAGTTGAGCGCGGTTTTAGAGCGACCGATGAGTGCGTGACCGTCTAGGTTTCCAATAAGGCGATTTGTCTGGCCGGTTGCTGAATACCTGGAAGCAAGCCGGCCAGTCAAAGCGCCGAATCATTCCAATCGTTATGCAAAGACTGATCGCCTATATTATTTCTGATTACCATCGAATTCCGCTGCACTGAACGGGCGTCTGAAACCGGCAGCGAAACGGAGCAGGTCAGGCGTGGCACCCCCGCGTATCACCGGAGAGGAAAAGCCCGACCGAAAAAATCAGTCAAATGCCGTCGTATTTTGAAACAAAATTGGCTCTAAAAATTAAGCCGCATTTGATACACTGCCACCATGAGCAAGAGAAATTCATCTGCTTCATTTACGGGAATCCTCTTTTTTGCCGGCCTGCTGATTTTCCCTGCAATCGGGAAACCCTACAATTTAACCGCTGTCAATGGGATGCAGGCGTTTCAAGGGTCGGCGGCAGCAAGAGAATTGCTCGGCAAGAATGGTTTTGTGGTGGCCGATCCGGCATTCAAGCAGATGTTCGAGCCTTACATCAAGAGTCCGCAGACGGAAGAACCATCCGACAAAAAACCGATGGGTGATTTCTTGCCCTCCTTCATCACCACCGATTCAGCCTGGCACACCTACCACGTCCTGCTGGAAGAAGGGGTGAAAAACATGGAGGAAATTCAGAGCCAAAGGCTCCTCAATTTCTCACGCCGGCTGGTGGCGGTCATCAGCGATTCAAAAACTGGAAACAATGACTTGATGACGTTTGCTGCGGTGGGCCTTGGTTTACAAGACGAGCGTTATCGGCAAACGCTCGGACCGGAAGCGAAACATGCCGTGGACGGATTACGGACCGGTTCATTACCGGTAGCTGTGCCCATTGGATTTGAATTATCCCCACTTCAATTTCGTGCGCAGAGTTTTTATACCCAGTCGCCCACGTTGAGCGATTATTTTGCCGCCCGGCAATGGTATGCAAGCGTCGTGTTCCGGCTGGTGAACCCAAAAGAAACCCAATCCGCGATCACCCTAGCGGCACTCGTGAAAGGTGATGCTGAATTATTCGCCTTGTGGCAGCAGTTGTCAGAGCCATTCGATGCGTTTCTGGCACCCGCCGAAGATGGCACCATTCTGGAATACACTGTTGCTGCAACATCGGTTCTCGGCACCAATTTACAAACCACTCTCATTTCCGGGGCGCAGCTTGCTGAAATCCAAAAGAAACTCGACGGGCAATTGCCACTGCCACAAGTGAGCGATCAATTGCTGTCGCCGTCGCAATACGCAGAATTTGCGAAACAAACCCGTGGATTCCGACTGCTCCCACCCCGACGCCTGCCGGATGCGGTTTGTTTTCAAAACACGGTGGACCCGAAAATTCCCGGTCGTATGTATCCGTCCGGCCTGGATTTTATGGCCGCGTCACCGGTGCTGCGCTCGCCAGCTGCTGTGCGTGCGGTTCAGAGCCAGTTCGGTAAAAGTGTCAGCGACCTGCTGCTCAAAGCGGATTGTGGACCGATGCCGGATTCGCTCCACGGTGAAGCGATGCAATTATTGGCGACGCTGCAAAAGCCATTGCCTGCATCTGCCTCGGCACCGCTACGAACCGAAGCGTGGTCAGACTTGCAGCTCTGGACACAACTCGGAGCCTGGGCCGAGCAGCGACACACTTGGGCGCTGCACACAAAACTCAGCGTGGAATACATGGGTATGATTTCTCCACCGGCCGGCATGGTGGCACCCTATCCGGAATTCTTCGCCGGGCTGGCAAAATTGACCCGCCGGACAGCAGCGGCGTTTGACAAGGCCGGTCTCGAACAGCGGTTTGATGCGAAGATTGTCGCCAATGACTTGCTGGATGCGTTCAACCTCTCCAAGGAATTATCACGCCAGTGGGACGATAAAGTTTTGGAAAAGAATTCAGACAAGTTGGAACAGTTTTCCGCATTTCAGCAATGGTATTATGAGAAACACCGCAATGAACTGGAAAAAACTGGGTCGCGCGCCGCCATGCAGAAGTTGGAAAATGATTTGGAAGAAATGGTCCGGCGTCTAGCCGCCAGCGGGCCAACCAATGCTGAAGATACGGAAACGCTGCAAATGTTTTTTGGAGGGAGGCAAAATATAGCCCGACTCATCAATGATTACGCCCCAGTCTGTGACCGGCTGGCTGACTTAGCTAATAAATCACTCACCGGCCAGGCGCTCACCGAAGACGACGCCAAGTGGATCGAAAATTACGGCGTCACCCTCGCCGGCTTCCATTTTTACCACGGGAATTCGTATGAAGTGCCACGCGATGATTTTCCGATGGTGACGCGGGTTTTCTCCAGTCCGCTGACCAGTTCCATGCTGTATGCCGGACTGGCTCGACCACAGGCGCTGTATGTGATCGTTCAGAACGGAAAAACTCTTCAGCTTTATCGCGGCGCGGTGATGACGTATCGAGAATTTGTCCGGCCCGATGAAGCATTACTCGATGACGATTCCTGGCGCGAATTGATAGCCAAAGGCCAAACTCCTCCCGCCCCGGCATTCACTCGTAGTTTCTACGCGGAAATTAGTGTCAGCGAACTCCTGAAAAGGCTCGCGGCCCAAGGTGGAGATGAAGGCGTCAATTTGGCAGACATCGAGGATGTGCTCTGGCAAATCGGTTCGCGGGCGTCGGAAAAGGATTTTCCTGAATTATTTGAAATGTTCGCCCACACGAGCAGCGAAAGGTGGAATGTCATTGATGGCCTTGCTGAAGTCATCGGGCGGCTCTCGTGGGACAAGCATCAAAAACAACTTGTGCCATTGCTGGCATCGCCGAACAACATGCTGGCAAAAGCCGTAGCACGTATTCTGCTCGACCAACCGGCGCGACTGGATGTGACAAATCTTACAGCCAATTTTGATCGTCAATCCCCCACAACCCGTCGCTATTACTGTGCGATTTTGAGTTGCCTCCCGCAACAGACAGAAGCGACCCACCAGACCTATTTGAAGGGATTGCGTGACGCGACCGCTGGGGTGCGGTGGCAGGCGGTCATGGCCATCGGCAAAAGCGGTTGGAATGATGCACAGAGCCAGTCAGCTTTGCAGAAAATGCTGAATGACCCCAATCAGTTTGTGGCGGCGGCGGCGGCGAATTCACTTGCCCGCATTGGCGCGACGAATTCTGCGCCCGTATTGCTGGCAAAATTAAAGGCTGTGCTGGCGACCACCAACATCCCGCTTGAAATGTTGAATGCACAATCTCGGGATATAACGCAAGATTTCCGTGGTGAAGAAAATCATGCTGTCCGTGTTCTTGACCCGGATTGGCTCGAAACCCGGATGTATATCCGAACCGACGCGGCTGACTCTGATAATCGGCGAGCGCCATTGCGCCTGCCGCCACGGCCAGTAAATATTCCGGGGCACAATTATGATCTCACCAGAGCTTTAATCGAATCCTTGGGCAATTTGAAATATACCGGGGCGGTGGATGCGCTTATGGAACTTCGGGAGACTGAATACGAGACGGATGCGACTCAGGCTTTGAGCAAGCTTTCGCCCGACCGTTTGTCGGTGATTCTGCTGGCGCAGGCAAAAGATAATCAGATTGACAGCTATTTTCGAGAACAGGCGCTGGTCGGATTGGGCAATCTGGGTGGCACGAATGCTGTGTCGCAATTGATTCCGCTTTTGGATGATACGACGCCAATTGTTTATTCCCGGCAAATACCTGGACGTGAATGGAGAATTTGCGACCGGGCGGCGCTGACCATTGCCATCATGCTTGGTTGGGAGGAAAAAAGGGCACCTTTGTTCAACCTCTATATGATTAGTCCCCAACGCCGTGAAGAAATGATAAACCGCGTGCGGGATTGGGCAAAGCAACAAACCAGATGAAACCTCGTCGGGCATGGTTGTTTGTCGTGCTGCTTGCGGCATTGGCAATCGTCATCTTGCTGGGGCGTGAACCTCATTATCAGGGCCGTTCGTTGACGAGTTGGCTGCAACAATCCTGGGACACGCCGCTGATGGAAACGCAGCGGCTGGCCGAAGCCCAGAACGCCATACGCGGCATAGGCCCAAAGAAGTCTCTGCCGAAATTATTGAAGCTGGTTCAGTCCGAAGATGACCCGATTAGCATGACAATCATGCATATTGGGGACGAATTCAGAATCAGCGATGACATCGGCGACCGCTTTATCCGCTGGCATTCAGCCGAAGATTTATGGTGGCTCGGTGAAAGAGGATTTGAAGTTTTTGGAACGAATGGCGCTCCCGCAGCTGAAGCGTTGGGAAAACTCCTGGATAAACCAAGACGGCTTTTGGTCATTGGGAGATGTCTCGAATCCATCGGCAAACCGGCTGAACCCGTCATTTGTCAGGCATTGACCAATCAGGACGTGGCCGTCAGACAATGGGCAGTTGAACAACTGGCATCAGTAACAGATGATGTCGAAGTCTATATCATCAGGATTAAACCCCGCCTCCTTGACTCATCTGATGCCGTGCGCGTCACGACCGTGGACGCCATCGGCGTTCAAACCAGCGCGCCGGAACTGGCGGTTCCGCTGCTGATTGAAGCTTTGAAAGATTCTGCGGTTAGCGCAAACGCAGCCGGAGCGCTCGCGAATTTTGGAACAAATGCGTTGGTCGCTTTTCCGATTCTGACGAATCTCGTCGAGCATGGTGGCCCAAATGTGGCGGGTGCGGCGTTGAAAACAATCATCATCATTGATTCAGACCAAGCACTGCCTATTTTGACCAATTGCCTAGCTCGTGGAAAACCCGGAACTGCTTTGGCGCTCAGAGCGCTTGTGGATGTTGCCCCTGAGCGGGCCTTGCCAATCATCCTCAGTCGCTTTCAATCGCCCGACACCGAAACACGGCGTGTTGCATTCCGGCTCCTATGCCGTTATCCGCTGACTCCACCCGTTGAATCAGCCCTGCAAGCTGCTGCCGCCGATTCGGATCTCAACATGGCTAACCGGGCCAAAAAAATTCTCACGGAAAACCGTCAAAAGGAGCATCCGCTTGAATCTCAATTTCTCGATGATCCCAGTTACAAAGGCAAACGGCTTGGCGAGTGGCTGAAAATGCATGAGCGTCAGGGCGATTACGCCTTTTCCCCAGAGGCAACGAATGCAATCCACCATATTGGAAGCAATGCCATTCCCGCGCTGCTGCGCCGACTGGTTTACGTGGAACCGCCGTTTGGCCTGCCCGCCTACGAAGTCAATATGGATGCGATGCAGGGATTTTTGATGATCGGCGACCAAGCAACCCCAGCATTGCCTCAATTGCGGGCATTGCTGGATGGCACGAACCAAAGCCTGGTTCTTTACGCCATGGTCTCCTCGCTCGGGACCGGCACGAATGCGATTCCAGTTTTGACCAAGGGATTGACCAATCAATTCGCAGAGGTTCGTGGCCAGGCGGTTTCCAGTCTTGCTGAAGTCATCGCCAACCGATTTCCAGAGCATCGCGAAGAAATCATTTCCTTGCTCACAAATCTGGTGAACGATCCCGACTCCGATGTTCGGCTCACCGTGAAGGGCGCCCTGCAAGAGATTAATTTGCCTTCGTCGCCAACCCTTAAATAAATGAAAACAAAATGCGACCTCGCCGGTTATTTGCGCCCGCTTGGAATTTTGGCGGCGGTAATCTTTTCGGGCGTAACCGCACAGGCCAACCCTATCGAGCTTCCGGAAAAATCAATAACACCTGAAATTTCCTTGGTCATTGGCGTCGCGATTCTGCTGGAGGTGATTTGCATCTGGCTGGGGCTGCGGCGCGCGCGCCGGCCACGGTTCTTTGTGCTCTGGCTGGCGGGTATGCACCTGATCACTTACCCGGCGTTTCTGGGCGTGCTGTGGATGCTGCAAGATATACGTCCGGCTTTGGCTGTGGCCGTCGGCGAAGGATTGGTGGTGGTCGTGGAAGGGATTATCATTTATTTGATTTGCCGCTATGTGGTTCCGGCCAAACCTGAAATCGCAGCACCGTCCATGGCTAAATGCTGGCTGGCTTCCTTGATTGGGAACGTCTGTTCGGCTGGCGCGTTTCCAATTTTGGTGGCGCTCTACGAACATTTTAATAAGGTCTAGGACGATGAATGTATTCACTACAGATCATCCGATTACAGCGGGGTCGTTTCGCGTCAGCCGGAGGGTTCGCCGCTGGCTGGTGGTCGTGTTGTTAGCTTATTCGGCTTATTTACTTTTGGTCGGCCCATTTTGGGCTTTAGATGGCCGTGGTCTTTTGAATTTTATACCGGAGCCTGTCCGTCAGGTTTGCTACACCCCCACCTGTCCAATCTGGTTGGTTCCACATGTGCGTGGACGATACGCTGATTATATTGACTGGTGGTATCTTGATCCCAATGCTGCCGACAGAGAAACTGGATGGGACTAGGTTCTGCGCTGGTGTGAGGCACATAATTTTAAGCGTTGAAATTCTCAGTCCAAATTGGGTCGCAACCTAAAACTTGATGGCAAACATTTTTTGTTGCACCAAATTCGCTCTCGAATTCATCATCAAACGCCACTGCAAAGCAGTCGGTCTAAACTTCGCTCGCCGATGACACCCAATCATAGCCGCCATCTTTGAGGCCAACCGCTTTGAAGTGCGCTTTGCCACACTGGATTTTCTTGCGCTGGATTTCTGGAATTTTCAGCCAGCCGGTGGTGCCTTTGGTTTCACGGACCAGATACACCTTGTTCTGGCCGTCCGGTTCCTCCCGCACAATGGCCCAATCGGGATTATAGGTGCCCAACGGCGTCTCGACTTTGAACCAGTCCGGCAGTTTGAAAAATAATTTTATGTCCTTGCGAGCGTCCAGCGCCTTCGCAAAATCATATTCCACCTTGGATTCAAATTCGACGACATCGTAAATACTGTGCTCCACTTCGAGCAGGCGTGAGACGTAGCTTTCCAGTTCCTCGATCTCCAGCCGGTGCATTTCCCACTCGGCATCGGCAATCCGCTCGTATTCGATGCCTTGCACCATCAGGTCGTGGAGTGATTTTTGAATGGCAGCGACGGCGTGTTCCAAAAATTGCTGCGGGTTGTGTGTCACCTCACCGAGCCGGTCGGATTGATGCAGGATTTCCGCCAGTGTCGGGCGCGTCAATTCCGTCTCGCGTTGCAGGTATCCAAGCAAATCCGGTATGGGCGCGCGATATTCGGGCGCGCGGATGGTCTGCGCGGCTCGCTCCTGGCCGAACACACCCTCCTTCAAAGTCATGAACAACTCGTGTTTCTCCCGCCGGATGAACGGCGATTTGATTTCCGGCATTTCCCGCAGCTCACCGGCACAGCGGGAAACCAAATCAGCGGTGGAAAATTTCACCGCGTAGCGCGTCTTGCGTTTGATCTTGTCCCAAAGATTCTGAAAGTCCGGGTCGAGGAGGCGTTGTTTTTTCAAGATGCCCTTTCGCCGCTCGCGCTTGTTCAAAATGCGGTTCTCAAAATTCACACCGCATTCCTTTTGCATCTCGTCCTGCAACTTCTTGGCAAATTCCTTGAAGCTCTCGCTGGCGATCACGGTGAGCCGGTTGATCAATGGATCAAAGCACCGCTCGCCGTTCTCGCGCACGGGCAGACGCAGGCCGCGTCCGATGGTCTGTCGCCGCTCGCGTTCCGTGCTGATTTCGCGCAGGGTGCAAATCTGAAACACATTCGGATTATCCCAGCCTTCGCGCAGCGCCGAATGGCTGAAGATGAATCGCAGCGGCTCGGTCATGGACAACAGCCGCTCCTTGTCGCGCATGATGAGATTATAGGCTTCATCGTCGGCCTTGGTGGCGCGTCCTTCGCTGCTGTCTTTGGGTTTGCCCTTGTCCACAGCGAAATATCCATTGTGAACCGTCTCGACTGCCAGCGGATTCAAGGGCGCATAACGCGGCTGCCGGGCGAATTCCTGATACTCCGCCGTGAACCACTGCCGGAATTTTCCATCCGCTTCGGCGTAGTGCGCCACGCGGTCCACAAAGAACAGCGACAACACTTTCATCCGCTGATCCGGCGGCAACTGCGCGATGCGAAGTTCCTTTTCAAAATGTTCGCGGATGGTTTCCCGCACCTGGATGCGCAACACGTCATCCGTCCGCCCGCCGTGCGTGATGCCGGTCGCCAGACTCACGCCGTTCTTGAACTGGAGGTATTGGTTGCCGGCATCAATCAAATCCACCTCGTAGCCGCGATAATTTTCGCGTTCGCCGGACAACGCGAACAAATCGCTTTCCTGCGTCGTCGTCACGGTCTTGCGTTTGCAGCCGCTCGCGCTTTCGACATCAATTTCCAGCTTGGCCGAAATCCGCGTCTTGGTGGCGTTGATGGATTTGACCGCGATATAGGGCCGGTTGAAATCGCCGCCGTCCACGACCGAATCCACCTCGATGCGCTTGACCAACCGCAAATCGTAGGCTTTCACCGGATCGAGCCGGTAAACAAGATTGAAATAATCCTTGTGCGTGGCCGAATATCGCAGCGTGCAGAGCGGATTCAGGCTTTCGATGGCTTTCGTCCGCAGTTCGGTGGCCAGATTTTGCGGCTCGTCCACGACCACCACGGGACGCGCGTGCTGGATGAATTCGATGGGCCGCCGCCCGTTCATCTGGTCTTTGGTGTTCTGGATGACGGTGCTGCTTTTGTCAAATGCCTGAATGTTCATCACCATCAACTGCATCTGGTTGCTGGCGGAAAACTGCCGCAGCTTGGAAACCTGCGCCGAATCATACACCCACGAATCCAGCGGCGCGTTGCCGTAGAGCGATTGAAAATGCTCTTTCGTCAGCGCAATCGTGTTCAACACACCCTCACGAATCGCCACGCTGGGCACCACGATGATGAATTTCTTCCAGCCATAGCGCGCATTTAATTCAAACAGCGTGCGCAAATAAACATAGGTCTTGCCGGTGCCGGTCTCCATCTCGACGGAGAAATTCAGACCGGACAATTCCGTCGCCGGTTCCAGCCCGTTTTCCGTCTGGATTTTTTGGACATTGTTCAGGATGGCGTCGTCGCTCAAGACCAACGAATTTCCGACGCCCATTTCGGTGAGCAGTTCGCCGGCGAACACGTCGCTCTGCCATTGCAACGATGCTCGCATGGGCGGCTGGCCGGCAAAAACGTCCACCACCGACCGGATGGCGTCCAACTGGAAATCCTGGTTGCTGTCGAATTTGATTTTCACGCCGTGTGAAATTCAATGCCGTGGGATTTCATCTCCAGAACGATGTTGGCTTTTAGCTGGTCGTTGCCCGCGAAAGCGATGTCCAGACAGATGATGCTTTTGGGTTTGCGCGCCATGAGGCCGCGCAAGGTTGCCTGGGTGAGCTTGCGTGCCAGACAAATCACCAGCGCACCGTCGGCCACGTCGTAAAACGGCTGCTCCCCGATTTTGCCGGCGGTAATTTTGCTGGTGAGCGGCAGATTGCTTTTGAGCACCAATTCGTAAAGCAAGGCGTCGTCGGGACGGCCATCCTCGACGTTGTGGGCCATGAGCTTTAATTGTTCGGCCAGCGCCGCGCCGTCCTTGGGCGCGGCGGCGGCATCCCAAACCTTGAAATTGCTGCTGCCCAATTTGAACACCTTGAAACCCAAATCCAATTCACGCACCGGCGCAGCACCGCCCAGTTTTAATTGCGATGCGGCGGCATCCTGTTTTTTCACCTCGGCGGCGGATAATTTTTTGATGACACGGCGGACACGCTCCTTGGTGATGTCTGCAATGGTGGGAAAATCTTTGCGCCCGGTCGGTTCAGGCAACTGGACAAGGATGAATTTACGGTTGCCGCCGTCCTGCGCGTTCAATTCCAAAACTGCCTGCGCCGTAGTGCCGCTGCCGGCGAAAAAATCGAGGATGATTTCATCCTCTTTGGCATAAGTGCTGATTTCCAATATCCTGCGAACATACGAAGATGGCTTGGGATAATCGAATGGCGGGTCTTCAAATATATCTCTGATTTCGTTTTTAGCATTACGCATGGAGCCTGCGAACTTGTAATCCCACCAAGTTGTTGGAACGACGCCCTTTTTCACTTCTGTCAAAAAGCGTTTTTGAAATGGCATATCGCCATCACCGGTTGCGCCCCACCAAAGACGATTCTCGTCAACCAACCTTTTGAGGGTTTCTTTTGAGACGCGCCAGCTTGTGCCTTTCGGAGGATAAACTTCCCTGCCGGTTGGATTCTTGATGGCGTAAGAATCTTTTTCCGATGAACCGGGACGAGTTAGTGCATTGCGTGTCCACACGCCGCGCGGATCATTATCCGGGTTTTTGTAAATATCTATTTGCTCCTGCGTTCGAGCGACAAGCCCAACTGTGGCCGCATCCATTTGCTTGGCGTAACACATCGCGTATTCATGGTATGTTGAGAAACCTTGAACATCATTCGCGGGAGTATCCCGTCGTTGCCAGACGACGGTCGTTAAATAATTCTCCTCGCCGAAAATCTCATTCATCACGGCGCGCAGGTTGTGGGCTTCGTGGTCATCAATGCTCACGAAAATCACGCCGTCCTCGCGCAGAAGATTCCGCGCCAGAAACAGGCGGGGATACATCATCGTCAGCCATTTGCTGTGGTAGCGACCGTCTGTCTCGGCATTGGTGGTGAGTCGGATGCCCTCGCCGCTGACCTGGCCGGAAAATTTCAGGTAATCGGCCAGCCCTTCCTTGTAGTTGTCCGGGTAGATAAATTCGCCGCCGGTGTTGTAGGGCGGATCAATGTAAATCATCTTCACGCGCCCGTGGTAGCCGCCTTGCAGAAGCTTGAGGGTTTCCAGATTGTCGCCCTCGATGATGAGATTTTCCGCGGTGTCAAAATTCACGGACTCGGCGTGCGCGGGCAGTAGCGTGCCGGGGCTGGTGGTCTGAATGGCGCGGATGGCCTCGGACTTGCCGGACCACGATAGCCCGTAGCGTTCCGGCGCATCGGTGGCGACTTCGCCAAGCAGTTGGGCGAGTTTTTGGAGATCAAATTTCCCCTCAGTGGACGCTTCGGGAAACAATTCGCGGAATTGCGCCAGCCGATCCGCGTTCACATCGCGCGAAGTCAGCGGCAGTTTTATGTCGTCACCCGTGGCCATCGTCATTCCAGTCGTTGCTCGCGCAATCATGACGACGGGAAACTTCTAAAATCGGAAAAAGAAGAGGCGCGGACTCAACGCACCCTGCCTCAAGGCACTGCGAAGCGCCTACACAGAAGAGATACGCCAAGCCGCGCCCATTTGGGCGCGCTCGGTCGGTCTTCTGTGTGGGCTTGCAAAAATTCGCAGTTTTTGAGGCAGCCCGTAGCCGTAGCTACGCAAAATTGTTTTGGTTAAATAATAATCGTCGTTTTAGTTCGATGAACGTGGCGAGGTTACGCCGAACGCGGGCGCACGACAAGCATAGGAAATTCTGGACATGACACCGTTCCCATCCGGTCCGGTGGCTGATGCCAGACAATCGGACGATTTAACTACGGGTCTGCTTCAGTCGGTGATGAGGAGGTAAAATAATTTTGTGCAATGATTGCACAATTTTCGCCC
>Ga0181530_10000437_pt1 | contig 53099 bp, 34 predicted proteins | sample PEATcosm2014_Bin_42_FD_119769 | JGI IMG/M metagenome (GOLD analysis project Ga0181530, IMG submission 119769) | Peatland microbial communities from MTU Mesocosm Facility, Houghton, MI, USA - PEATcosm2014_Bin10_60_metaG | ecosystem: Environmental > Terrestrial > Soil > Wetlands > Peat | place...
GAGGGGAGGGAGTCGTCTTCTGCCATCTTGCGCACAAGAGCGCCAACGTCTGTCGAATCGTGAGTTTCTTCTCCCTCCCCTCCACACACTTGTGGAGGGGAGGGCGGGGGAGAGGAGGCTCCCACACGGCCCACTGAACCGGCTTGGCAACGAGAGAAAAGCTCCTCCTCTCCCCGGCCCTCCCCTCCACTTCGTGGAGGGGAGGGAGTCGTCTTCTGCCATCTTGCGCACAAGAGCGCCAACGTCTGTCGAATCGTGAGTTTCTTCTCCCTCCCCTCCACACACTTGTGGAGGGGAGGGCCGGGGAGGGGAGGCTCCCACACGGCCCATTGAACCGGCTTGGCAACGAGAGAAAAGCTCCTCCTCTCCCCAACCCTCCCCTCCACTTCGTGGAGGGGAGGGAGCCGTCTTCTGCCATCTTGCGCACAAGAGCGCCAACGTCTGTCGAATCGTGAGTTTCTTCTCCCTCCCCTCCACTTCGCGGAGGGGAGGGAGCCATCTTCTGCCAACTTGCGGACTCCGTTCCCCGCCCGCAAACTTAGACCTTTAACCCCGCCCCATTCGTGCTAGACTTTCCACGTTATGCTGAACAACACGCAAAATGGGAATGGGAATGGACGCGGGAACGGAGATTCCAGCGCGGCCCCCCAGAAAATCAACCTTCGCCGCCCGGATGTCATGGCCGCGGTCCAGGCCCAGGTGCTGTCCCATTACCGCAGCGAACTGGTGGAACGCATCCGCGACAAGGGCCATGTCCTGAGCGCCGACGGCCTTCTGACCGTCAAGCTGGCCAAGAAATACGGCTTTTGCTACGGGGTGGAACGCGCCATTGACCTGGCTTACGCGGCCCGCAACGTGTTTCCGCTGCCCCAGCCCATTTACCTCCTGGGCGAGATCATCCACAACCCGGAAGTCAATGACCAGATTCACAACATGGGCATCCAGATCATTTCCCCAAAGCCGACCGAGCAGGAACTGGAACGGCTCCAGGCCGATGATGTCGTCATCATCCCCGCCTTTGGCTGCGAAGTGGGCACGCGCACCAAATTGGTCGCCAAAGGCTGCCGGTTGGTGGACACCACTTGCGGCGACGTGATGAGCGTCTGGAAACGGGTCCGCCAATACTCCAAGGAACGGGTCACCAGCATCATCCACGGCAAGGCCAAACACGAGGAAACCATGGCCACCACCTCCCAGGCCGGCGCGGACGGCCCGGGCCATTACCTGGTCGTTTATACGCTGGCCGAGACGGATTACGTCTGCAACTACATCCTGCACGGCGGCAACAAACAGGAATTCCTCGACACCTTCAAAGGCGCTTATTCCGCCGGCTTTGATCCCGACATCCACCTCCAGGCCGTCGGCGTCGCCAACCAAACCACCATGCTCCGCGGCGAAACCGAGGAGGTCCAGCGCCGCATCAAGAACGCCATGATCGAGCGCTTCGGCGCCGGCCAGTTGGACCGCCATTTCCGTTTCTTTGACACCATTTGCGGCGCCACCCAGGAGCGCCAGGACGCCCTGGAAAAACTGCTCCGCGAGCCGATGCACCTCCTCCTGGTCATCGGCGGCTACAATTCCTCCAACACGTCGCATCTGGCCGAAATGGGCGAAGCCAAGCTCCCCACTTACTTTGTCAAGAATGCCGCCATGATGGTCTCCGACTCCCTGATCCGCCATTTCGATCTCCACCTCCAGCAGGAAGTCGAGACCCGCAACTGGCTGCCCCAGGGCAAAATCACCGTCGGCATCACCGCCGGCGCTTCCTGCCCGAACAACCTCATCGAAGACGCCATCCGCCGCCTCTTCGAAATCCGCGGCTTTTCCGTCCAGGAACTGCTGGCGAACTGACAAACAAAAATTGAAAGGAAAATTATGACTGATGAAGTGATACGCCAAATGTTTGAAATGACGAGCAATATCTTAACGGCTAGGACGCCTCGGACTCGCAAAACGCGATTGTAAGGAACGCGGGGTTTGCTAATTAACTTGCGCACCCAAAGCGATTGGAAGTTGAACACATTTTGAGGATGTCAAATCACCGGCGTCGGCTTGGGCGAAATCTCCAAATGATCGCCATAGTGCTGATAAGAATGATTAAAAATGGCAAGCAAAACAAAACTGAATAAATGAACTTGATCGTAAAACTCATTTCGTCACCGTGGTTCCTGTTGGAGTTGATATTGGCTTCTATAGGCGGCCTTGTCGTTTTTTGGGGACTTTGGATTGAAAAAAGAGCAGAGGCACTTCTCCCCCCGGAGACATTCAAAAAGGACATTTTCGGGGATATTGTGGCCAAATATAAAGCGGAAATGGAACGAGGCTGGAGATGGTTAATGGTTGGGATTGCCATAGAGGTCTTATGCGCACTGGCAATGACTATGCTTTCAGGTTTAGAGGTGGCAAATTCAAACGAACGGGCAGCGAATGCGATATCGCTGGCTGGAGAAGCCACTAATAGTGCAGCGAAAGTTGCATTGGCTAATGCACAACTTGTGGCTTCAAACATCGTGTCCGAATCCAATATCCTAGTGCTCCGATCAACTGTCGCGGCGATGGAATTACAAATGCAACCGAGAAACATAAATCCGACGCAAAAAGAGAAGTTTACAAAAGCCTTCCAAGTTTCCCAGAAAAAGCCAGTGTGGGTTGCATGTTCAAATCCGAGCCAAGAAACATCGCACTTCGCACACCAGGTTCGCGGAATGCTTGATGATGCAGGGCTTGGGGTGGGTGAAGTGCCGTGTCCTTTGGGGGGAGCTAACGTGGCTTCCGGCGGCATTTGCAACTTGTTATCGGCGCAAATTGAGGATAATTCTGAATCCACGATACTCATTCTAGTCAAGCGTTCAGCCATTGATCCGTTTCCAGAGATCGCACGGAGCTTGTTTGCCGCATTTAAAGCCGCTGAAATCAAGGTAGCGTTCATCAGTGCCGACCTCCAGCCTGGTGAAACAGTCGTCCTCGTCGCTGGCAAGAGTGGATTTTGATTCATAATCTGACAATACTCCATAAACTAGGCAAAATCTACCGGATTTGCAAATTAAGAGACTGCCAAAGAAGTAGCAAAAATTCCGGCAGTTTGCGTATGATACCCGCCTAAGATGCCCTGTTCCAGAGAACAACTCGAACAGCGCGAGCGCCAAACCCTGGCCTCCTACGCCCAGTTCAGCGCCGATTCGCGCGGCCGGGTTCATCCCGAACCGCCGCCCTTGTGGCGCACGGAATACCAGAGCGACGGACCGCCGCCTCATCCACTCAAGGGCGAGAAAAACTTGACGCTGCTACGCGGTTCGAGTATGCTGCCAAAAGGAAAGAATGAAAAATGAGAAAAGAAAGCATGAAATTACGAACAAGAAGGGGTGGGAAAGAGCCTAAAACTAAATCGGAAGGCACCTTAATAGCTGAAAAAGCTAGAGTGCGGGGCAATCAGCTTTCCGATGCCGCCCGTTCAGCATATCTGAAAGACGGATTAGCCATGATCTATGGCGGAGGACTGAATGCAAAAACCACTGTCAATTGCCGTTGACACAAATTTTCTTTTAGATTTAGAACGGAGGCGTGACATTGTTCTTGACTGCCTTGACACCGTAAAAAAACGGCTTCCCAATTGCAGCATAATCGTCCTTCCAACGGTCATTATTGAACTGAGGGAAATATGCCAATTTGGTGAAGAGGATGAAAAACATAGTGCGCAGAACGCACTTCAAAACATCCTGGCTCCTTGGGGTTTTCATCCTGTGAACTGTGTGCCGGTTGGGCATGGCATTGTGGAGCAAATTGGCAACAAGCTCCGTGGCAAGGGGTTGATCCCTGAAGAAGAAAAACATGATTCGTTTATTATTGCGGAGGCCGCGCTCTATCCCGCGACAATCCTAATTTCCAGCGATACGCATATTAGAGACATTGACCAACACATGCTTAAAATTGAACTTGATTCTAGCGATGTGGGCTGTCCCATTATTGCTTCGCCCTGGCAAATCGTGAACGAATTTTACGGTTAGGAATGGCCGCTGGAGATGCCGTGTTCCCGAGAACAACTTGAACAGCGCGAGCGCCAAACGCTGGCCTCCTACGCCCAGTTCAGCGCCGATTCCCGCGGCCGGGTTCATCCCGAACCGCCGCCCTTGTGGCGCACGGAATACCAGCGCGACCGGGATCGCGTCATCCACTCCCGCGCCTTTCGCCGGCTGGAATACAAGACGCAGGTTTTCCTCAACGGGACCGGCGATCATCTCCGCACGCGCCTCACGCACACCATTGAAGTCGCCGCCATCGCCCGCAGCATTGCCAGCGCCCTCAACCTCAACGACGACCTGGCCGAAACCATCGCCCTGGCCCACGATCTTGGCCATTCCCCATTCGGCCACAAAGGCGAGGAAGTCCTGGACCAATTGATGCGCGGCCACGGCGGCTTCGAGCACAACCGCCAGAGCCTGCGCATCGTCGAGGAACTGGAGGAAAAATACCCCGGCTTCCGCGGCTTGAACCTTTCCTGGGAAACCCGCGAGGGCCTGGCCAAGCACCAAACGCCGTTCGATCAAACGCGGAATGCGGAATGCCTGCCTGCGCAGGCAGGTGGAATGCGGAATGATTCCCCATTCCCCATTCCGCACTCTCCATTTAGCCAGCCCTCCCTCGAAGCCCAGGTCGCCAATCTCGCCGATGAACTGACCTATTGCTCCCACGACCTCGATGACGGCCTGGAAGCCGGCTTGCTCTCCGAGAAAAAACTCGTCCGCGAAGTCAAACTATTTTCCGAATCCGCACGCGCTGCTAAGAAGGAATGGGGACTCCTCTCCCCTGCCCTCCCCTCGTTGAGGGGAGGGGGAAGATGCGCCGCCTGCTTTGGCAGGCAGGCCCTCTCCGACGAAACCCGCCGCCACTTCACCATCCGCTGCCTGATTGACCGCCAGGTCCGCGACGTCGTCCAGACCACCGAAGCCGCCATCCTCGCCTCCGGCGTCCGCACCGCCGACGACGTCCGCCGCCAGCCCCGTCCGCTGGTCGAGCACAGCGCGCGCCGCCGGCAATGGAACCTGGAACTGAGAAAATTCCTCCTTCGCGACCTCTATTCAAACCCCGAAGTTTTTGAGCCGAACAACCGGGCCGGCATCATGCTCGGCGACCTGTTCCACTATTACCTGGAACATCCCCGCGAAATCGGCGCCTCCTCCCAAAAGCGCGCGCGCCGCTCCGGCTGGCTGCGCGCCATCTGCGATTACCTCTCCGGCATGACCGACCGCTACGCCATCCTGGAGCACCAAAGATTGTTTGGAAATTAAGCCGTCCACTCAAAGTCCATAAAGTCCACAAAATCCGCCATCCAGGAGCGCCAAAGATAATTTGGAAATTAAGATTGCATTTTCCGCGCCAAACTGGCACATCAAAGGCATGGCTAAAACATCAAAAGCTACGAAAACACCAAACGCGGCCTTCATGAAGCCGGTCAACCCGGACGACATGCTCGCCAAAATTGTCGGGGACAAACCCCTTCCCCGGACCGAACTGACCAAAAAGTTGTGGGTCTATATCCGCAAAAACGGGTTGCAGGACGAAAAGAAGCGGACCCTCATCAATGCCGACGAGAATCTGAAAGCCGTCTTCAACGGCAAGAAACAAGTCAGCATGTTTGAGATGACCAAGCTGGTCTCCGGCCATCTGAAGAAGTAAGCGCCCGGCCAGCAGGCAAGTTTCAGGGGAGCACACGCGCCCCCGCGTGTATTGCCCGGCGCCCCCGCCGGGCAAGTCTTTGGAGAGCCTTGATCCGGCCTTGACCGGTCGAAGTGGACGTGTTCCAGGAGCGCGGGCGTCCCCTCCGGGCCGTCGGCCCTACAGGGCCAGAGGCCGCCCGCTGCGTTCGGCGTCCCGCCGAACGCATTTCTTGATGCGCGCCCTCGCAACTTTACGCGCGGCTGAGTGTTGTAAATGTGACACCGCCCCGGCGCGGTCCCCGTTTGCCCCGCGCCAGGCCGGCGCGCGCCATGCCATGAAAAACCTGATCCTGTTCCTTTCCGGAGCCGCAGTCGCATTGATTTGCGTCTGGCTCGCATCGAGCGGCCCTGACCGCAAGGCCGGCCCCACGAAAAACACATTCAGCAGCTTCGATCCGCCGCGGGGGGCTGCGGCCGCCGTGCAATTCGACGCGGGGGCGTTGAAGCTGGCCGATGCCGATTTGGAGCAAGTCCTGAATCTCTATCAGGAAGTCTCCGCGCGCACCGTCCTTCGCGCCACCAACCTGCCGCAAGTCAAAATCACGCTGCGCAACCAAACCCCGCTCACGCGCGTCGAGACCCTCCAACTCCTGGACACCACGCTGGAGCAAAACGGCGTCACCATGGTGCTCGTGGGAGATGCCTCGGTAAAAGCGGTTCCCAACCGCGAGGCCCGCTCCGAGAACCCGCCGGTCATTGACCCCAAGGCCGGCGAATTGCCCGATTCCAGTTCCTACATGACTTGCACCATTCGATTGAACAAGGCCGATCCGGACGCAGTCGTCCAGATGGTTGGACTCCTTTCGCGGATGCCCAACAGCGTCGCCTATGTGCCCACCGCCAAGGTCCTGATCCTGCGCGACTATTCATCGAACATCCGCCAAATGCTGCTTCTCATCCAGAAGGCCGAAAACCAACTCCTGCCGTGGGGCGACAGCCTCATCCCGGCCGCCAATCCGCCGGCCAGGCCGGCCAGGAACACCCCCGGAACAGCAACACAAAGCCACTAATGTAGTGTCCCTGAAACGACTAGACATGGCCTTTTATATTGTGGCAGCGGCGTCCCGCCGCTGTGGCTGGCGGGTGAGCAGGCAAACAGCGGCGGGACGCCGCTGCCACTTTTATGTATGGCTATTTCAGGGACACCAGGCTAACGTCGCTGGAGTCCGAGTTCAGGATGTTGTTTATGGTGGCGTATGACCGTGATTCGGATGCCGCCAGGGATTTCCCGAAACAAGAAGTGATATGGGAAGCGCCTCAAGTTGACCCGCCGCCGGTCTCGCGCCTCGAAATGAAAATGTTGTGGGTTGGCAACGGCCCGCTGCACGAAGGCGTTTAATTCCGCCCAAAACTCGTCACCAAGCCGGCCGTTGATGCTGTCATAGTGGCGCAGAATCCTTGAGACATCTGCCTGAACAGCCGGGTGGTAGACCACGCTCATCGGCCTCTTTGCTCTTGGACATGACGGACGAACTCCTGATGGGAAATCGCGGCCACCTGCCCCGATTCCAACTCCCGCTCACGCTGCTCAACCTCCTCATCCGACACGTCCGTTCCCGGCGGCGGCAACGTGTCAAGGAGTCTTGCGACAAGCGAGGCGCGATCCAGATCGGGAAGCGCCAAGGCTTCTTGTTCAATTTCGACAAGTTTCATAATGACACCATACAACCTTCCGTACGCCTCTGCAAGCGGGTCGCGAGTCGCTGGTGAATCCCAGGCTTCAAGGGTAGCGGTACAGCGTGAAATGCTGGATGCCCACGTAGCCGTCCCCCGGGATCCGATCCACCGGATGACTCCGCAGGGACAGATTGTCCCCCTCCCCGGTTTCATCGCCGGCGAGCTGGCGGCTGGGAATCCAACGGCCCTTGACGAACGCGCCTTCTTCCACCGTGCCCAGCCCGGCATGAGCGGGTCCGGGCGTGTTGGGAGAAAAGGTGACGCTCACGTTGTCGCCCACGGCATAGTATTCGTCCGGCCCGACCGCGATGAAAAGCGCCGCCGAATAGCCCGGCCGCTGTGGCGCCGAAGAGCGGGAAGTCATTCGGGCAACCTGCATGGTGTAATTGCCCGCCTGGACCTTTTGCGGCGGGTCGTTGGTGCCCAGCATGACGGCGGACATCGAGCCGTCGCCCTGGTGTTTGGCAATCAAGGGCGCCAATTGCGTGATCATCTCGCAACCGCTGATCAATTGTTCGTCGGGTGTCGTCGCCCTTTCGACCCCCATCAGCGTCAGGCCAATCGCGTCGTGGCGTCCGAAGACGTAGAGCATCTTGGAATCCATGTCAGACCTTGTCTCGGGTATGAACAGCGGGTTGCCGGATTGGGTGAACTTGGCGCAAAACGCCTTGAAGTCGCCGCCGTAAATGTCGGGCGAGAGGATGTCAATTTGCGGCCCCCCGGCTCTCCAGATATCCATCACCAAATCCCACGGGCGGCCGTGGCTGGGTGTAAATTCAGGGACCCTCCCCGGCGAGTACAGCGCCGCGTTGACGTACATCGGAATCGGGTATTCGGCCTTGCCCGCCTCCGCCACCCGGCCGATGTAGCGCGCATAGTTCCAGGCCATGAAGATTCCGTCCTTTCCGTCGCCCTTGCCGAACACCTCTTCCCAGGTACCGGAGGACTTGAATCCATTGGCGGCCCACACTTGGCGGAATTCCGGGATCAGGGTGTCCTTGTGCCGCAGAAGGTAATCCATCAGATCTAAAGGCACCGGGCCGGCAAGAGCCTGATCGGCCGCGGGCGAGTGATCGCGGAAAACGGTGTGCATCCCCACTTCGTTCTCCACCTGGACCATGATGACCGTGTGCTTCTTGCCATCCACTGCCTTGACGTGCCGCATCAGCGCCGCAAATGCCTTGGCGTCGGCCTCCCGGTTCGCCTCGCTCAAAGTGCTGAGTTCTTCGATGCTCACGCCCCCTTCAAACTGGGCGCGCGGGAACCGCGCCGAATCCCGCTTCACCCAGTCGGGCGCGTAGCTGGACAGGCTGTTCTTCCAGCTTCCGAACCAGAGCAGCACCAGGCGCACATTGTGTTTCCGCGCGCCCTGGATCACGCTGTCCAGCACCGTGAAATCGAACTTGCCTTCCTGCGGTTCGATCTGGTTCCAGGAAACGCCGGGCAGCACGGTGTTGAGATTCGACTGGGCAACGATCCTCGGCCATACCCTCTCCATGTAGTCAACACCGGTGGCGGAGCTGTTGCCCAATTCTCCGGCCAGAACCAGGAACGGTTTGCCGTCCACGATCAATTGGGTAGCCGTGCCCTGCTTCCGCAAGTGCGGAATGTCCGAAGCGGAGCCGGTTGAGGCCGGGGCGCTTTGGGCCTGGCTGGCAACGAGAGTGAGATGGCACACCAAAGTGCCGCAAAAGATAGTTCGAAGTTTCATGATTGTCTTCTGTAACAAATCCGAATTGCCATGTCCATTCTTTTGATAGCAGCGGTTTGATTTAGTTGTGGCGGGTTTGGCGGCGGACTGGTAAAAATGCAGCACTCACAGGCAAATCAGAACAACAGAAACCGGAGGCGCACGATGCTTGATTGGTTGAAAAAATTGGGCGCCAGTTCGCCCTATGAAAACAAGGCCGGACTGGACGGCAAATCGCTGAAGCTCCTGGCGGAGGACTTTGCGCCCCTGGACGAATTGGCCCCGGACCTCGGCGCGCGCCTGGCGCGCTTTGTGGTGGATGGAAACGGGGAGGATGTCCTCGCGGAGTTGGCCGCTCACAAGCAGGCGGCCGAAAAGCTGCTTCGCGAGCGCGCAAAGCAGCTTCTCGCGGGTAACCGGACTCCTCCTAGAAACGATTTCTTTCAATCGGCCCGATGCGGTTCCCCGGAATTCTACCGCCGGCTCGGCCTGGCATACGAAGCGGGCACACGCCAATCAAGAATACATTCGCAGGCGTCCGGTGTTTTCGGGGACCCGAAACTTAATTGGCTGGAAACCCTGCTCGTGGAAGGCACACAGCTTGCCTTGAACTGTTGCCGCCCGTCCCCCGTCTTCACCGCTGAGTTACTGGAAGCCTTGATCGAGATGGAGGGCCACCCGCCCGAATTGCTGGTGCGGACAGCATTTCAACCGCAGCCAAAAAGTTATGGCTGTCCGAAACTGGAGCCGATTTTTTTGCGACTCGACGGCCTGGGCCGGAGTGCCGTCCTGCATCGCGACGCTTTGGTTTCCGTGCTGAGTCACGCCGACTTCAACCAGCGCGTTTATGCCTTGTCAATGATGAAAAAATGCCGGGTGCCGCCGGACGAGTTCGCCGAAAAGCTGGTCGAGCTTGCCGTTGGACCCAGCAAACAGGTCCGCGAATTTGCCGAGTCGCTTCTCGACGGGATAAGGCCCGCCGCCAAGGACCTGCTCGTGCATAAAGCCAGCGAGGGCGCGAACGAGGAGCGGTCGGCGGCGGCGCGATTGCTCTGGCGGTGGGCAGGAGAGAATGCCCGCGCGTTTATGGAATATCGGCTGACCCTGGAAAAGAACAACAAGGTGTCGCAGACGATCCGGGACTTGTTAGGGGCGTCCCTTCTAAACGCAGCCATCCCGGCCGAAGACACGGAGCTTCCTCAGCTTCCGCCCCTGGCGCCAATTCCGGCCCGGCTCCCGCTGGGCGCGGAGACGGAGCGCGCATGGCGGGAATGTTTCGACAAGGTCAATGCCGGCATTGCGCAATTGAATGCCGCCAGACCGGCGAAGTACCGCAACTTGGACATTCCGCTGGTTTCCGCGGATGCAATCAGGAAAGCGTTTGCGGATCTGCAAGGAGGCCGCGTCGAGCCTGTCTTGAGTTGCCTGCTGTATGAGGGCTGGCATAAGGAAATAAGTGAACCGCTCAAGCCTTTCTGGCAACGCTCGGAGCTTCATCTGGCCCATCTGGTGCGGTTTTTCATTCAAGTCGGCGCGGTGCCGCTGGAACCCGGACCCAACAGTCGTTTTGTTTCAAACGGTTTTTGGCTTGCGACTTTCATTGGCGCCTTTCACCGGACTCATCCAGAAGCCGGTTTGCGCGAACTCGGCGCAGCCTACACGGCCGCCGGGCTTGATGCCCGCCGGATCGGCAGTCTTCTCCTGGGCAGCTTTGGAAGCGGCGCGGTCTTTGGAATGCCGAGCGGGCAAATCTGGCCTTATTGGGCGGAGCATCTGGATAAGTTGGAGCAGGCGTTCGCGCCCTGCACGGGGGATTACGTGGAGCGCGAGCGCCAAAAACAGCGGCGCGCGAGCGCCTTTGAAACGCTGGCCTGCTTCCCCAAACCGCCCGCGCCATTGCTGCCGATTTTGTGGGACCTTGCGCTGGGTCCCAAGGGCGAACGCCCGCAGGCGCAACGCTGCCTCGAAGGCGCTTCCAACAAATTGCAGCGCCTGACCGTTGCGTTGACAAGCGGCAGCGCGGACGCCCGGCTCGCGGCGGCCGAATGGCTTGGCCGCTTGGGGGAAAAATCGGCCCTGGAAGCTCTGCTCACGGCCTTCCAACGGGAAAAAAACGAGGCGGCCAAAGGCGCGATGATGACCGCGATGGAACAGCTTGGCGCGCCGATGGATCAGTTCCTCGACCGCGACGGGCTTGTCAAGCAGGCGGCGAAGGGCGTCGCGAAAGGCCCGCCGGAAGATTTGAAGTGGTTTCCTTTCGATCAGTTGCCGGCGGTTCATTGGCAGGACACCGAAAAGAGCGTCGAGCCGGTCATCCTTCAGTGGTGGCTGATTCAGGGATTCAAGCTCAAGAATCCGGAGCCGGGCGCGCTGCTGCGCCGCTATTGCGCCAGCATGGCGCCTTCGGAGCGCGAAGCTTTGGGCCAGTTCATCCTCGAAGCTTGGCTCGCCGAGGATGTCGCCCTGATCCCGCGCGCGGAAGCGGAACAGCGCGCGATGAGCGCCGCTCAGAACATGCTGCAATCGGCGCAATACTTGGTTCAAATTGCGCAACAAAATCCACAGAGACAGATCAATGCGCCGCCAGTCCTTACTGTGGAAGAATACTATGCCCAGGTGCTTCCCAATTTCTTGAAGCAAGCCAAAGGTTCGGCCATCGCCTCCAAAGGCATTCTTTCGGTGGCGGGCGCTTGCGCGGGCGCCGCCGCCGCGCCAGCCGTGAACCGCTACCTGAAGGATTGGTTTGGAATGCGCGCCGCCCAATGCCGCGCCCTGCTGCAAATGCTCGCGTGGGTGGAGCACAGAACCGCCACCCAACTCCTGCTCGCGGTCGGCAGCCGGTTCCGCACCAAGGGCATCCAGGAAGAGGCCAATATCCAGGCCCGCGCGCTGGCCGAGCGCAAAGGCTGGTCGGTGGCCGAACTGGCCGACCGCACCATTCCCACCGCCGGCCTGGACGACGACGGCGCGCTTGCGCTTGATTTCGGCCCGCGCCAGTTCACCGCGAAACTGAGCGGGGACCTTGAATTTGTCCTCGTTGACGCCGGCGGAAAAACGCTCAAGTCGCTCCCGGACCCGCGCAAGGACGACGATGAGGCCAAAGCCGCCGAGGCGAAGAAAACTTTCTCCGCCGCGAAAAAGGAATTGAAGTCGGTTGTCACCATGCAGCGCGACCGCCTCTACGAAGCGATGTGCGTCCAGCGGACATGGCCGTTCGAGGATTGGAACCTCTATCTCAACCGCCATCCCATCGCCCGCCATCATTGCCAGCGGCTGGTTTGGGCGGCGGTTCGCGGCGGGAAGGACGCCTTGCTCTTTCGCCCGCTGCCCGACGGCGCCCTGACCGACACGGCGGATGATCCGGTGGCGTTGCAGCCCGGCGACCTGGTCCGCGTGGCCCACGAATGCCAGATCACGCCGGAGCAATCGCTGGCGTGGCGGCAGCATCTCAAGGACTACAACATTGAGCCGCTTTTCGAGCAGTTCGGCCGGGCGGGCTACGGCCTGGCGGAGGAGCGCAAACAGGAGGATGAACTGGCGGATTTCCGCGGCCACATTCTCGAAGCCTTCAAGCTGCGCGGGCGCGCGGCCAAACTGGGCTACACCCGCGGTCAGGCGCAGGACGGCGGCTGGTTTTGCGACTACCGCAAACGATTCCCGACGCTCGGCATGGAGGCGGTCATCGAGTTCACCGGCAACGGCCTGCCGGAGGAAAACCGCACGGTCGCGCTGACCCTGCTTCATTTTGACCGCGTGGCCGGCGAAGGCGAACCGGCCCTGGGCGGGGCGAAGATGGCGCTGGGCGAAGTGCCGCCGGTGCTGCTGGGCGAATGTTGGAACGACATCCGCCAAATCGCCGGCGAAGGCCCCGGCTTCGACGCGGATTGGGAAAAGAAAACACGTATGTAATCCAATTTGACGCGACATGAGCCAACCCGAAACCCCATCCGCTCCGCCCCGCATGGCCCGTCCGCCGGCCGAAGTGGTCTATGCCGAGGAACTCGCCGCGCTGGCGGCCAACGACAGCAACGCCCGGCCGCCCGGCTGGAAACTGTCTCCCCGCGCCGTGCGGCAATTCATCGTCGGCGCCGAATCGCCCCTGACACACACCTGGCAGGACAACAAGAAAAAGACCGCCGTCACGCAGAAATTTTACGGCGACGACGCGTTGGTCGAGCGTTGCATCGTCACGCTGCTGGGCAACCGCGGTTTGCTGCTCGTCGGCGAACCCGGCACGGCCAAGTCCATGCTTTCCGAATTGCTGTCGGCGGCCGTTTCGGGCAGTTCGCTGCTCACCATTCAGGGCACGGCGGGCACGACCGACGATCAGATAAAATACTCCTGGAACTACGCCTTGCTGCTCGCCGAGGGGCCGACGCCGCGCGCGCTTGTGGCCTCGCCGCTCTACAGCGGCATGAAGGCCGGCGCGCTGGTGCGCTTCGAGGAAATCACGCGCTGCCAGCCCGAAATTCAGGACACGCTGGTCAGCCTGCTGTCCGACAAGTGCATCCAGGTGCCCGAACTTCCCGGAGCGGACGCGGTGCGGTTCGCGGAGAAGGGATTCAACATCATCGCCACCGCCAACCTGCGCGACCGGGGCGTGCATGAGATGTCCAGCGCCCTCAAGCGCCGGTTCAATTTTGAAACCGTCGCCCCGCTGGCCGACAAGGCGATGGAATTGCGCCTGGTCAAAGAGCAGACCGAGGCGCTGCTCCGCGAATCCGGCGTGAAGATCGAATGTCCGCCCGATGTGCTCGAACTGCTCGTCACCACCTTCAATGACCTTCGCCAGGGCCGCACGGAAGAAGGAACGGTGGTGGAGAAGCCGTCCACCGTGATGTCCACCGCCGAGGCGGTCGCGGTGAGCCATTCGGCGGCGCTGGACGCGGCCTATTTTGGCAACGGCCGGCTGGAGAGCGGGCATGTTGCCCGGCAAATCCTGGGCACGGTGCTGAAGGACAACCCGGACGATCTGCAGAAACTGCGGCACTACTTCGACGTGGTGGTCAAAGCGCGCGGCAAAGGCAGCAAAACATGGCAGCAGTTCTACGAAGCAAAGAAATGGCTGCGCGGGTGAGCGAACATTCGCTTGACTCTCTCCCGGCGGCCCTGATTACGGACCGGGTCGTTTATTTCCCCATCCGCCACCACAGCCCCGCGTGCGCGCGGCATTTGGAGCGGATCATCCGGGAGCGAAAACCGGAGGCCATCCTCATCGAAGGCCCGGCGGGCTTCACCGCGCTGATTCCGATGATCCTGCATCCCAAGACAAAAGCGCCGTTCGCCATTTACACCAGTTTCACGCGGGAAGAGCCGCAGGCGGAACCGGGCAGCCCCGCCGCAAAAAGAGCCGCCATGTTTGGTCCGCCACGACATGCGGCCTATTATCCGTTTTGCGATTATTCCCCGGAACTCGTTGCGCTGCGAACGGGAGCGAAAATCGGCGCGTCGCTCCGTTTTGTGGACCTCGATTATCCCGATCAAATCCGCGCGGAACGGGAGGCTGCGAGCGAACCCGGCGCTCCGCGAGTCGAGTCACTGCTGGCGGAGCGGCACTTCAAACGCAGCCGCTATCTCCAATCCCTCGCCCGCCGGGCCGGTTGCCGCGACCATAACGACCTCTGGGATCATCTCTTTGAAACCCGCCTGACCGGCCTATCGCGTGGGAGCGAACCCTCCGTTGAACAGTCCGTCCACGATGAGATTCCTGTGGCGGCGGCCTATGACCGCCGCTGTGAACCCTCCGTCGAAAAGTTTATTCACGATGTCGCCGCGTGGTGCCACTTTGCCCGCGCGGACGCCACGGCGGAAGAACTCGAAGCCGACGGCACACTGGCGCGCGAGGCCGCCATGGCGGCGGCCATCAGGGAGGAACTGGCGAAGGGGACAAGAAACATTATTGTTGTCACTGGAGGATTACATACGGTGGTGTTGCCGCAGTTGGTTGCCGCGAACGCGGCACTTTCGCGCGATGAGCCGGGCCGCCGGCTCGACGCTGCAAGGAAGGAGGACACGCTGGATTGCCTCATCCGCTACAGCTTCGAGCAATTGGATGCGCTCAACGGTTACTCCGCGGGCATGCCGTCCCCATACTATTACGACCAGCTCTGGCATGCCACATCCCGGGACGGCAACGCGCCCGAAGCCTTTGCCGGCCTCGCGGCGAAAATACTGGTTGAACTGGGCCGGCTCACCCGCCAAAAGAAACTGGCCGCGGCCTTGTCAGCCGCCGACGAGATCGCGGCCCTGGAGCAATGCCGCCGTCTGGCCGCCATGCGCGGCCATCCCGGTCCGACCCGCGAGGACCTGCTCGATGGCATTCGCAGTTGTTTCGTGAAAGGCTCGATGGACGCCGAAGGCGAAATCGTGCTCGGCCTGGCCCGCCATGCCCTGGGCGGAACGAGCATCGGCGAAGTGCCGCCCGAAGCGGGCGTGCCGCCGCTGGTCGCGGATTTTCGCGTCACCGCCCAAAAGTTGCGCCTCAACATCCAGGACTCGGTTCGGCGCAAGAGTTCGCTGGACCTCTATCGCAAGGCCGCGCATCGCCAGTCCAGCCGGTTCTTCCACAGCCTCTCCTTTCTCGAAGTGCCCTTCGCCATTCTGGCCGCCGGACCCGATTTTGTGAAGGGCGCCGGGCTGGAGCGGTTGTTCGAGCACTGGAATTACCAGTGGACGCCCCAGACGGAAAGCAGGCTGGTTGAGTCAAGCATTTACGGCGCGACCGTCGAAGAAGCCGCCGCCAGCCGCCTCGCCCAGGCGATTGCCGGACTGGAGGACGCGGGCCGCGGGCGCTGCGCGGCGGAAGCCGTGGGGATGCTGGTTCAGGCCTGCCGGATGGGTTTGCACCGGCATACGGGCCGGTTGTTGACGGCGATTGCCGCGCAAGTGAGCGAGGACCCCGCGCTGGAGTCGCTCACCGCCGCCCTTCAACAACTGGTGCTGCTCTGGGAATCGCGCGAGCCGCTGGAAGCCCATCGGCTTGCCGAAATCCCGCTTCTGATCGGCGCGGCTTACGAACGCGCCTGCTATCTCCTGAACAATCTTGCCGGCACTCCGGCCGAAGCCGCCAATGAAACGCTCCAGGCGCTGATCACCTTGCGGGACTTGCTGCGTTCGCCCGCGTTGGGCGGGCGCGCGCTCGACGCCCCGCTCTTTTACGAGCCGCTGGCCAAGCTGCCGTCTCAGGCAAATTGTCCCGCGCTGTTGGCGGGCGGAGCAGCCGGATTGTTATTTGGCGACGGCCGCATTCCTGAATCGGAATTGATCAAACTCCTTGCCGGCTCATTGAACGCCTCCTCCGCGCGGGCCGGGGATCAAACCGCTTTCCTGATCGGTTTATTGCGCGCCTGCCGCGAGCTGGCCTGGCGGCTGCCCGCCCTTGCCGAAGCGGTGGAGAAACTCCTGGAGGCCTGGAGCGAGGAAGAGTTCATCGCAAGAATCCCCCACCTGCGCCTGGCCTTCGCCGATCTGACGCCGCGCGAAGCCGGCCAGGTGGCGGCGGTCGTCGCCCAACTGCACGGCGGCGAACAACCCGGCCCGCTCCACAGCACCGAGATCAGCGAAGCCGAAGCCCTCGCCGCGATCCGCCTCGATGCCGCCGTGAAAAAAGCGCTGCGCGAGGACGGCCTCGGCTCGTGGATTGACCCTTTGACCACAGCACGGACTTGACGCGACGTAAGCGCCGCTTATGCTCTCCTCAACTTAAAGGCGCGCTTATGAACCCTTCCCCGGTCGAACCCTTGCGGACTCCCCGGAAGTCCCACGGACGCCGAAGGCGTCGCGCTTTGGTCTGGTTGGGAACTTTGCTCGCGCTGCTGGCGCTTTTTTATGCCGAAGAGGATTGGCGTGGCGGAAGGAATTGGAACCAGTACCGGCGCGACATGGAAGCGCGCGGCGAGTCTCCGGATTTCCGGGCTTATGTTCCAAGAGCCGTTCCCGATGCGGAGAATTTTGCCGAGGCGCCCATTGTCAAATCCTTGATCGAGAAAGACGGCAGCGCCATTTTTACGAACGACCTCTACAGCCGGGCGCTGCGCTCTGTCTTGCCCACCAACACCCTTAAGGACAACGGCCTCCGTCATTTTGAGGACCTCGTCGCCTGGCAGAAGGCGGCAGCCGCGCTGCAGGCGGGCGACTTGACCAGCGGCCAAAGTTTTGCGTCGGATGCAACGGACCTCGCGACCCGGGCGGCGGCGGCGCCGGCAGTTTTGGAGGCGATGCAGCCCGATGAAGAAGCGTTTGCGGCGCTGCGTCTGGCCAGCGTCCGGCCTTATGCGCGGTTCCCAGTTCAATACGACTTGGAGAATCCGGCGCAAATTCAGCTCACTCATATTGACAGAGTCAAGTTTGTATGCCAGCGATTGAGCCTGCAGGCTTGCGCGGAACTCGCGGAGGGCCAAACGGACAAGGCGCTGGCCGATGTCAAGCTGATGCTTTATCTGGCCGACTCTATCAAGACGGAGCCGTTCTGGGTCTCATGGTCGGTGCGTTTGGCCTGCGTTCAGATTGCGGTCCAGCCGGTTTGGGAGGGGCTGGTTGAGCAGCGTTGGACGGAGGCGCAATTGCAAGAACTGCAGGCGCACTTCGACGGCTTTGACTTTCTGGCCGACATGGAGAAGGCGATCCAGGGAGAGCGAGCAATTGGCATTCAAGAGGTTGGTCTATTCAAGCAGCAGGGACTCGGGATGTTGGATGATTTAATGGATTACGATTTCATTGCGTTGCTCGCCGGCGACAACTGGAAGTGGGACAGGGGCTTTCTTAATTGGGCCGGCCGGGTTATGCCCGCGGGATGGTATGACATGGAGCGGCTGAACTACTGCAAAATCATGGATGCGAGAATGAAGGGCGTCATGGATCTGCCCAACAAAAGGCTCTTCCCAAGCCGGCTCGCCTTCAATGACGATGCCGTGCAACGGCAATTGCCGTGGGGATGGTGGCTGGGGTCTTGGAACTCCATCTTGGAGCATGAATCCATTGCGGTGCAGCTCTCGAACTTCCAGTTGAAGATGCCCCTGAAAACGGCGGCCGCGCAAACGGCCGCAAACCAAGCCGCCATCGCCTGCGCCCTGGAACGATACCGGCTGGCCAACGGACAATTCCCGGACTCACTGGCGGCGCTGGCGCCGCGGTTCTTCTCCCGCATTCCCGACGACATCCTTACCGGCCAGCCCTACACATATCGCCGTACTGGAAACGGCCACTTCGTCCTCTACTCGGTCGGCTGGAACCTGAAAGACGACGGCGGCGCGCCGGGCAAGACCTTGTTCGACGAAAAGGAAGGCGACTGGGTCTGGGATTGCCCTTTGAAGTAAATGCCCAATTTGAGGTTGCGGCGGGTGCATGACAAAATTCTTCGTGTCATCGGTAGGGCGGCGCTGCTGCGCCGCCCAAGAAATCAGGGCAGGGCAGCAGCGCTGCCCGGCCCCGGATATTTCACACTTTCGGGTTCGGGGCGCCGATTTTGAATCGGCTTTCAGCGTCATCGCGCGCCCAAAGCCGACTGCAAGTCGGCGCTCCGGACTGCAGGCATTTCGTGCGGGGCATGAAATATCCGGGTTGGAGATGGGCGGCTGTCTTCCGAAAGCCGCTACGAGGGGGAGAGGGCGCGGAGTTTGGACACGATTTTGGGGAATGTCTCTATCATGTAGTCCACGTCCTCCTCCATGCTTTCCATGCCCAGCGACAGGATGATGTTGCCGCGGGCCAGCGCCGGGTCCAGGCCGATGGCGGCCAGGACATGGGAGATTTGCCGCGAACGGCTCACGCAACTGGAGCCGCTGGCCACCGCAATGCCATTCATGTCGCACAGCAACAGTTGCGCTTCGCCTTCGATGGACTCCGCGGAGATGTTCAATGTGGCCGGATGCCGCCGCGGGCCGGGTTCGGGGCCGTTGAGTTTGAGACGGGGAATCTTGGCGCGCAAGCCGTCCCACAGCCGGCGCTGCAATCGGGCGCAATGGGCGCGGCGCCGCTCCAGGTCGCGGGCGGCGATTTCCGCCGCCACGCCCGCGCCGACTATGGCCGGCACATTCTCCACCCCGGCGCGCCGCCCGTTTTCCTGGTCGCCGCCGTGCAGGATGGGGGCCAGGCGCGCGCGGCGGTTTTGGCAGAGGACACCGACGCCTTTCGGTCCGTAAAAGCGGTGAGGGGAGAAGGAAAGCAGGCCGGCGCCCCAGTCGCGCGCATCCACCGGCAGCCAGCCGGCGCTGGCCTCCGCATCCACGTAAAACGCAATCCCGCGCTCGCGGGCCAGCGCGCCGATTTCGCGGACGGGCTGGATGGCGCCGATCTCGTGGTTGACGTGATGGACGGCGATCAAAATCGTCTTGTCAGTGATGGCGTCCCGGACGCCGGCGGGGTCCACCGCGCCTTCGGCGTCCACGGGCACGCGGGAGCATGTAAAGCCGCGGCCCTCCAGGAATTGGACCGAGGCGATGACGGCCGGGTGTTCGGTGGCGCTGATGACAATATGGTTGCCGTCGCGCTGAGAAGCGGCGGCTGTGCCTTTGACAGCGAGGTTGGCGGATTCCGTGCCGTCGGAAGTAAAGATGATCTCCTCGGGCGATTCGGCGTGGATGAAGGCGGCGATCTGCGAGCGCGCCCGGGCGAGGGCGTCGCGGGCGAGGAGGCCATGACGGTGCAACGAGGACGGGTTGCCGCAAGCCGCCGTGAAGAAGGGCTGCATGGCCTCGAGAACTTCCGGCAGGACGGGGGTGGCGGATTGGTGGTCGAGGTTGACGTGGCGCATGGGGACTAATGGGAAGAATGGGAGGAATGGGAAGAATGGGAGGAATGGGACGGATGCCGCTTTTCGTAATCCTCCAGGGCGGCTTGCAGGGCCTGGGCGGCCAGGACGGAACATTGGATTTTGGCCGGGGGCAGTCCGCCCAGGGCGGCGACGATTTCCTGATTGGAAAAATGGCGCGCCTGGGCAAGGGTTCTTCCTTTGAGCAATTCGGTCGCCATGCTGGAACTGGCAATGGCCGCCGCGCAGCCGAGGGTTCTGAACCGGGCGTCCACGATCTTGCCGTCCTGGATTCTCAGGCTCAACCGCATGGTGTCGCCGCAAGCGGGTTCGCCGGCCTGGCCCAGGGCCTCCGGCTCCGGCACGTCGCCCACGTTGCGCGGGTTCAGGAAATGATCCAGCACGGTGGGATTGTAAAGAGCCGGGGCCGGACTCAGGCTTTGCATGCGGCTGCGGGCTACGACGCCGGGATGGGGATGACGATTTTTTGGCCGATCTTAAGGCGTCTCCAGTCAACACTCGGATTGGCGTCCATGACCTGTTGCAACGTGATGGTCTTCATGCCTTTCTTCTTGAGATCGTTGTTGTAGGCGGTGACAATGTCGCGCGGGCGGTCGCCGTCCTTGATCGTATAAGTGACTCCGTCCGTCGCGGGTGGCGGCGGGGCTGGAACAGGCGGATGGACCGGAGACCTCGGCGGAGGATCCGCGGCGGTCGTGAGCAAGGGCAACAGCCGCGCGGTCGTATTGCTGATCTGCTGTGAAATCGCATCCTTGTCCTCCTGGCGCTTCTTGTCCACCTCCTCTATTTTCAGCGCCAGGGACTTGAGGTCATCGCGGCTGACGGCGCCGGCGGCCAGGCGCGCCTGCTCGGCGCGAACCTGCGCAAGTTCATCCTTGAGGGCGGAGACTTTCTCCAGGAGCAATTGGTTGGCGGCGCGGAGGGTATCCATGTCGGCGGCCAATTGTTTGAATTTTTCGTCCATCCCTTGTTGTTCGGCCACGGCGGCCGCTGTGGCGGCGGGCGTGGCGACGGCGCGGGGAGCGGCGGCGTCCTGCCCCAGAACCGGCAGGCCAAAAAGTGAAAGGCTCAGGAAAAAGCAAGCTGGAATATGCTCATGTTTCATAATGGGCAGTATAGACTTCCAGCGGCGGAATTCAATCAAGATCAGAACAGCCTCAATGACCGATAATTTCCCAAACCGCTTATGCGCGGCTTCAACCCCTGCAACCCTTGAATCCCTTGCGCCCTCTGCTCCCCATGCATCCCTTGCATCCCTTGAAACCCTTGCGTCCCTTGAAACCCTTGCATCCCTTGAAACCCATTATTCCGGTCATTGAGGCCAAACTGTCCTGATAAACGGCGGCGGCGCGCGGGTCCGGCCGTTCCCTTTTTTCGCTGGGACGCCAACTAGCCGGAGGGCTCTTCAGCTCGAAAAGACTTTCTTAATGCGGTTTGCGCCGGTTGGGGCGTGGAGTTGGCATCCGTCTTATCTATAGCATTCGCATAAGTCATGCCATGTCTGCGAGAGCCTGCCGCCACCCGCTTGCCGGGCTGTTCATGGGGCGATCCGCCGGTTTTTTTGTCCGGCAACGGCCCGACGGCGGCTGAATCGGGAATTTTTTCCCTGGCGGTCCTTCCCTGCCGGCGGGGCGGTCTTTCCCCGGTGTGGTGGGCTGTTCTTCCTTTGTGGCAAATAGACCTTTCCTTTCGGCGCGTCTGGTGTATAATAAAGGTGTGAGGAGGAGAAGTAACAATGTCCGTGCCGTCCCTGGCGGGATTATCGCAATTCGCGCTTTCCCAAAACCCTGAGATAATGTAAGGTACAAATATGAGAAACAAATTCCCCGAACCGCGTCGCAGCGCAGGCGCCTTCACCCTGATCGAGATGCTGGTGGTCATCGCCGTCATTGGCATCCTGGCCTCCTTGTTGCTGACCGCCCTTGCCAAAGTCAAACCAGCCGCTATGGAAAAATTGGCGAAAGTGGACATGGTCAATTTGAACGCCGCCATCAGCCAGTATCAACTCGAATACAACAACTTGCCGGCTTCGACCCTCGCGGTGGCCGCGGCAGGGACGAATGATTTTACATTCGGAACTTCAATCGCAGGCACTGGCGCGGGTTCGGGTGTCCAGAATATCGTGCCCCCTAATATTATCCAAGTCCAGACGCCGAATACAACCGGCTATCAAAATGTCAATTCGGAAGTGATCGCGATACTGATTGACGCGGCCTATTATCCTGAGACCAATGTGACCCGGCATACGTATAATTCGCGCTCGATTCCCTTGTTCACCGGCAAGCCCGCGGCGAACACAACTTCGCCCGGCATTGGGCCGGACTGCGTCTTGCGCGACCCGTGGGGAAATCCTTACATGATTACGCTGGATTTGAATTATGACGGGCAATGCCATGATGCCTTTTGGTGGGCAAACTTCGGAGTCAGCGTGTCAGGCTCATCCATGATCTGGTCCTTGGGCCAGGCGGGAGGCGGCCACTGGGGAGCTTTTTCGACCAAGGCCAATTCGCTGAACACTCCTCCCAACAAATACCTGCTCACCAGTTGGAAGTGATGGCGGCGCCTTGCCGCGCCTGGATGAGCGCGCGGAAGCGGTCGCCGAGGTGTTCGGGATGGGTCAGGGTTTGAAATTGCCGGACCCGCGCGGCGGTCCATTCCCCGGAACCCGCCGCGTCCGCCAGGCTGCGCTGGAAAATATCCGTCAACAATTTTGATTGGCGGACCACGCCTTCCGTGCGCAAGCCGGCCTCCTCCCCCGCCTGCCGCAGCATGGAGAAATTGACGTGCGCCGTGATGTCCTGCCCGCCGGGGTTGGCCAGGACATTCCCGGAAACCCGTTGCCCGCTGTAGGCCCGCAGCGTGCCGTCGGCGCGTTCGGGGCGGAGCCACTCCGCGCCGTCCAGGCCGTAGTCCACAGTCAGGAGCCTGCCGCAATCCAGGCTGGCGGCGGCGCGCCTCCACCATAGGAGGGCGGCGGGAGAACGCTCGATGACAAATCCGTCCGGCAACACCGCTTCCACTTCCGCGGGAATGTCCGGCAAACAGGCCGCCGCCTCCGGGGACACCGGCCCCTTTTCCCACACCAAGCCGTTCCCCTCCCAATTCACGCGCCACTCCAGCCACTTCTTCCCGGCGGCGTCCCGGCACAATCGGTGAACCGGCATGGCGTCGAGAAGTTCGTTGGAAAAAATGACGCCCCGCACCCGGCCCAGTTCCTCCCAACTGTCCGCCCATTTCACGTTGGCGAATTCACGCCCCAGCTTTTCCTCCTGCCAGGCGCGGCGGACGGGCGACGGCTCGATCACCCGGTACTCGAGGCCCGCGAAAATATACGGGCGGTGTTGGCGCAGCCAGCGCAAGACATCCAGCGCCAACTGTCCGTCGTGCGCGCCCGCCTCCGCCAATTGCCATCGGGCCGGCGGCGGCGCGATTTCCTCCAGCCATTGCGCGAATTGAAACGCCAGCAACTCGCCAAACACCGGGCCGACGCTCACGCTGGTGAAAAAATCGCCGCGCCGGCCCAAGTCCCGCGGCCGTTCGTAATAGCCGCAACCCGGCGCGTAGAGCGCCAGCTCCATGAAGCGCGCAAACGTGACCGCCCCGCCCCGCGCGATTTCCTCGCGGATGTCAGAAGCGGGCCGTTGCATACGGGTTTTGAGGTCCACTCTTAATCCTAATCTTAATCTTAATCTTAATTTACTCTTAATCTTAATCCCCTCTTTCAAACCAATATGCTTGGTTCCACGGCCAAGCGCCGTAGGCGCGGCATCTTTGTAGAAGCCCCGGAACCAAAACCCCAAAGCCCCGTAGGCGCGACATCTTTGTAGAACGAATGGGCGCTCCTACGGAGCTTGGGATTTTTGTCGGTTTGGTTTTCTACAGAGATGTCGCGCCTACGCCGCTTGGCCGGGGACCACAACAAGTTGGTTTACAATCAGAGATTAAGATTAGGATTAAGAGTAAGAAAAGCTACTTCAACGTCACATCCCAAACCCTTGAGAAACGTGACGTGGCGCCATCCGCCCCGGTCACCGTGAGCACCACGGTGAACGCCCCGGCCTTCGTGTAAGTGTGGATGGGGCTTTGCTCGGCCGAGGTTTCGCCGTCGCCGAACTCCCACTTCCAGGAGGCGATCTTGCCGATGGACTGGTCCTTGAACGCCACCAGCCGCCGGTCCATGTCAACTATTGTGAACGTCCATTTCGCGTCCAGCGCCTTGAGGAACTGCGGTTCCAGCGGCATGAGCCTGAAGGGGCACAAGTAATCCGCGTTGCCAAAAAACCTGTGATGCCGCGAGAGATTCCAAAATCCGTTGTTGCCGCTGGAATTGGGGTCCATGTAATCAATTACCGCCCAGGCAAGTCCGATGATCTTGTTCTCCGTCAGCACCGATTCGACGGCGCGTTTGGGGTCCATCCCGACGTAATCGAAGGGCGTCATCCAGAATTCCAAAACCAGATGGCCCGGCTGTCCGGGCCGGAAGTTGTAATTGCAAGCGTGGTTGGCGTAGGGCAGGTCCTTGGCCCATTGTTGCGGCCCCCAGAACATGCACCAATCCTTGCCCTCCGCCGGGGTGAAGATGTGGTAATTTTGCGCATGGACGTTTTGCAGCGTAAAATAAGTGTTCCATTGCCCGCCGAGGATGTCGCGATTGGTCTCAAACTCCTGCTCGAACGGCCCGCCGGAAAGGTCGCCGTCCACCACGATCTCAAAAATGTCGTTGTGCAAATCCGTCCGCGAAAAATCCCAATAATCCTTGTCCGCCTCGTATAGAAAATAAAGGCGGTTGAGTCCCTTCACCCAGCCGACCCGGACCCGCACATTCAAATGTTTGGGGTCATTGGTGCGGCCGTGCATGTCGTCCACCAACTGGTCCGAGCCGATGACGTAAGATTCCGGCACGATGTCCCAGTCATTGGTTTTGCCGTCAATGGTGGGGATCATATTCGGCGGGAACTGGAAAATTTTGAACGTCTCATTCGTCCGGTCCAGGGCCTGGGCGGAATGCGGGAACAGCAGCAGCGCCGCGAGCAGCGGCAAGTTTCTAAGCGTCTTCATGCAACAGTCGGTTGTCTGGGCGGGTTGCCCGGATTTTCGCGGCGGACTTGTCTTGTCGCAGTGCGTATCCCGGCAGCCATGAACCGATGATAGCCCGCGCGCCTTCCGCAATCAAGCCCGAACAAGGAAAGCGAAACAAAGCCGCCCCACAAAGGCGAGGCGGCGCAAAAATCCGTGCTTGCAAGAAGACCGCCTTCCGTTATGGTCAACCAATGGCAGAGCTTCCGCACCCGCCAGAGCCGCGATCTGGAATTAACCTCAGCCGCCCACGCCTACCCCGGGAGCGGGCGCTACGTCATCGCGGTCAAAGTCATTGACATCTTCGGCAACGACACCATGACCCTCCTGCCGGTGACGATGGGATGAGAAGGCGGTAGGGCGAGACTCCCGTCGAGCCGAAATTCGATTTCCTGGCGGGAAGTCACGGCTCGACGGAGTCTCGCCCTACCAGCTATGGCTCGGCAATGTGCGCAAGTTGTTAATGCTCAATGATTTGCATACATAGTACTTTTTTTCACTTTTTCCGTTGACAATCCACCATTTAGAGTTAATCTTTCAATCCGTATGATATGGCACATAAGGTCCGATTGGGGCGGCGCGAAGACGGGAGGCTCCCGGCAAGTCCGGCTTCTTGGGCCGATGGACATGCGGTTGTTAAACGCAAAGACGCGAAGGCGCAAAGGCGCAGAGAGTTCTTTCCTTCTTTGCGTCTTTGCGGCTTGGCGACTTTGCGTTGAAAAATCTTCTTTATCCGTGAAATCCGTGAAATCCGTGGTTCAATTACTTCGGTTGCGGTTGGCCGCGCGGGGCTTTTTGTGCCGCTTGGCGGCTAAAGTTGGGTTTGCTTTGGCCACCCATCCCTCCATAACTCCGTTCGGTTTGGTGAAGGGCCAATTAAGCCTAATTAAGGTTAATTAAGGTTAATTAAGGTTAATTAAGGCTAATTAAGGTTAAAAGATGGATGTTTTTAGGCATCATGGCAAAAAACAGCCAGTTCGACATTTGATAATGATGAATCGTGAATAGTGAATAGCGACATGAAAACAGCCCGATTGCCCTCAACACACCCAACGGAGTGTTGGAGTGTTGGAGTGCTGGAGAATTGGAATGCCGGGCAACCGGTCAAATTTAGCCACCCTTCACTCCACCACTCCAGCACTCCAGTCATCGCCGCCCCAAACCCAATCAAGGCTAATCAAGCCTAATCGTGTTATTATGGAGGATTTCCAGATTGAACTTTGCGGCGGCGCAAGGCAGATTACTTAAGAAATGCGCAGGATTGGTTTAATCTTGGGGTTGTGGTTGGGCCTGCTCGGACACGGCGCCAACGCCGGCAGCTACGCGCTGACCGACGGCTCCAGCGTGTCGGGCGACCCCATCAATTACGACTTGAACGAAGTGATGCTCAAGACAGGCGCGGATTCCTACGCGCACATCGCCTGGGGAAAATTCACCGACGAGGCGCTGCAACAACTGCGGGACGACACCCGGAATCCCCAATTCAAGGCCATCGTCGCTCCGATGATCTTGAAAGAGATCGCCGCTCCCGTCGAGAAGGCCAGGTTGCCGGACATCACCGTCAAAGCGGTCGAGACGCCGGCCCGGCCTTCGGGGCCGCCGGGCTTGCCGGCCATTTTCGCCAGTCCGCTCGGTTGGGTGATGCTCCTCATTCTCTATGGAACCAATCTTTTCGCGGCTTATGAAGTCGCCCTCTTTCGCAATCAACCCCTGCAAACCGTCTGCGGCTTGGCCGCCATCCCTTTCCTGGGCGTCGCCAGCCCCATCGTGTTCCTCGCCTTGCCGGCACGCCCCGGCGCGGAGGACGAATCCACCGCCGATGGCGGCGAGTCGAATGCGGCGTCGTACAGGCCCCCTTCCCTGGCCTCCGCCGCGGCGCGCAGCCACGCCGCGCCCGCGGCGGCCGGGGACCTGGCCGCGTCCGACGGCGCGCCCCCTGGGGAGGAGTTGCCGGCGCCGGTGGTGTTTCAGCGCGGGGATTATTCGTTCAACCGCCGCTTTTTTGAGACCAAGCTGGCTGGATTCTTCCGGGTGGTGTTGAGCGATGCGGACAAGGACCTGCGCGTCTGCATCCACTCCACCCGCGGCGACTTCGTGGGCAAACGCATTACGCGCGTCACTCCCTCCGAACTCTATCTGCAAGTGTTCAAGGACAGCGCGACGGCGGACGAGATGATCCCCTTTGTGGAAATCCTCGAAGTGCAAATCCGGCACAAAGACCTGAGGTGAGATTCATGAAATACCGCACCATCCTGTTATTCGGCGCGCCGGGCGCGGGCAAGGGGACCCAGGGCAAAATCCTGGGCGCCGTCCCCAATTTCTATCACCTCGCCTGCGGCGACACCTTCCGCCGCCTGACGCCGGAGAGCGAGTTGGGCCGCGTTTTCCTCTCCTACTCCACCCGAGGCGAGCTGGTGCCCGACGAGCCGGTCATCCAATTGTGGCGCCAGAACATCGAAGCCGCCACGCGCGAGGGCCGCTTCGACCCCGCCGCCGACACCCTCGTGCTGGACGGCATTCCGCGCAACCCCAACCAGGCGCGGATGCTCACCGAGAGCCTGGACGTGCGCCTTATTCTTTACTTCAGTTGTTCTGATTTGAACAAAATGGTCCTCCGCCTCCAACGCCGCGCCTTCCGCGAGAACCGCCCCGATGACGCCAACGCCGGCGTCATCCGCAAGCGCCTCGAAGTCTTCGAAGCCGAGAGCAAGCCGTTGCTGGATTTTTACGGGCCGGACCTCCTGCGGACCATTGACGCGGCGCAAACCCCCCTCCAGGTTTTCCGCGATGTGTTGCGGGCCGTGGAAGAGCGGATTGGATGATGGCGGAAAATGCTTAATTCCTTGAAATCGCGCATCGTCTTCATGGGAACCGCGGAACTGGCTTGCGCCAGCCTCGAGGCGCTGGCCGCCGCGCCGGCGTTCCAGATCGTGGCCGTCGTGACGCAACCCGACCGTCCGAAAGGCCGCGCCTTGAAATTGCAGCCATCCCCTGTCAAGCAAGCGGCCCTTCGCGCCGGGCTGCCGGTCCTTCAACCGGAGCGCGCGCGCGACGCCGCTTTCGGGGAGGAACTTCGCCGCCTGGAGCCGGGCCTCATCGTCGTCGCCGCCTACGGACAATTGCTGCCGCCGGCCATCCTGGCCCTTCCCCCGCTGGGCTGCTTCAATTTGCATGCTTCCCTGCTGCCCAAATACCGCGGCGCCGCCCCCATTCAATGGGCCATTTTGGACGGCCAGACTGAAACCGGTGTCACCATCATGAAGATGGCCGAGAAACTCGACACGGGCGGCATTCTGGCCCAGCGCGCCACCGCGATTGCGCCGGAGGACACCGCCGTCACCTTGCACGAGCGCCTGGCGCGGCTCGGCGCGCAATTGCTGGTCGAGACGCTCGCGGACGCGGTCAACAATCAACTCACCGTCCGTCCCCAAGCGGAGGCGCAGGCAACCTACGCGCGCAAAATCACCAAGGAAGACGGCCATCTCGACTGGTCGCAACCCGCCCGTTCCCTGTGGAATCGCGTTCGCGCCTTGATTCCGTGGCCGGGGGCCTTCACAACATTGCCGGGCGGAGCGAAGGCCCGGACCGTCAAAATCTGGCGCGCCTCGGTGGAAGAAGCGCGTGCCGTCGCTCCCGGCGCGCCCGGCGTGGTGCTGCAAGCGGACAAGGCGGGAATCGTAGTGGCGTCCGGCGGCGGCGCATTGCGCATCCACGAACTCCAGCTCGAAGGCGGCCGCCGTCTGTCCGCCGTCGAATTCCTCGCCGGCCATCCCATGCCTCCCGGCATCCGGTTTGGGTATCAGAATAAACCCGGTTGACAACTGCGCGTGGCGGGCGTCCCGGCTCGCGGGCGCAGGACAAAAATCTTCACCGGGGACGCAGGCGGCTGACCATCCGGGCCTCCAACGCTTCAGTGCGCCGGGGGGGAAACCGGCGTCACACCCGCTACACCGCCACATTACCTATGAGAAACGGGGCTTTTCAACCCGCTACACACCCGCTACGTGCCGCTACACGGGTGCGGCCCAGGGCGGTGGCGGCATCGTGCTGGGATTGCTGCAAAGCATGAGACACGGCCTCGTCCGGCCCGATGACAAGGCTCGCAAAACCGTCGCCGCTCGCGCGCGTGGAATTTGAATCGCGCTCATGGGTTCACGTTGTTGGATTGCCCGTTCACTTCTTCAATCCTCCCTAACTCCTGAATGCAAGAGATCAAGTGCTTCATTTGGCTGCCTCTTTCACGATGGCTAACGGAAAAGTCCTGGCCCCTTCTTGCCGTTGGACAGAGTGGATTGCTCCTGATTGATAAACGCGAGGAATTCATGGCCGGTAATGCCCCCCGCGTGCGCGGGCAATATGAATTGAAGCTCCCCATCGGCGGCGTATTTCTCCAAAAGGATATTGAGGATTCCACGGGCTTCCGGGGCGAAACGGGCGAAAAATGGCGCTTTGTCCTTCTTCATGCGGTTGGCGCGCTGGCGGCGGGTGAGAATGGGCGCATTGAACTCCAAATGGCAGAGGAGGTCGAACGGGTCCGCATCGGGTTTGCCGGCCTGCAATGCGACTTGCTGGAAATCAATGCCGCCCTCGGCCAATTGCTGGATGATTTCAGCACGCTCGCAGGCGTCGGCCAAGTGGGCGCGCAATTCCTCCTGACCGGCGAGCATGACTCGCCTGTTCCCGTGCCCGAAGCCTGGGTTGTTTCGCTTTCCCGTCATGGCGGGCCGATTATGGCACATTCAGGTTGGAGGTCAAATGAATTGCGGGGGCTTTGCTGGCCAATTTGTGGCGGATTGTCATAAGGCAGTGTCCGGCTGGCGCGTCAGTTTGAGGCGGGAGACGCGGGTGCGGTCCATTTCTTCAACGCGCAATTCGAACATGCCCAGCGGCAGGGTGTCGCCCGGCTTGGGGAAGCCGCCCAGGCGCTGCGTCACCCAGCCGCTGGTGGTGGCCACGCCTTCGCTTGACAGGTTCTGGCCCACGAGTTCGCCGAGTTGATGCAGCGGCAGCGCGCCGTCAATTTGCCAGGTGTTCACGTTCTGGCGGAGGACGAGCGGTTTCTCCTGGTCGAATTCATCCTGAATTTGGCCGACGAGTTCCTCCAGGATGTTTTCCAGGGTGGCCAGGCCGACGGTGCCGCCCCATTCGTCCACGACGATGGCCAGATGGAGTTTGCGCTCGAGAAAAAGTTGCAGCAGTTTTTCCAGGCGCGTGGTTTCGGGCACGTAAATCAATTTGCGCGCCGCGCCGCTCAAGTCCGCCCCGGTCTTCGCCGCGCCGCGCAAGGCGAACAGGTCCTTGCAATGGACTACGCCCAGAGTCTTGTCCAGATTGCCGCCGACGCAGAGGGGGAAGCGGGAGAAGCGCGATTTTTCGGCCACTTCGAGACATTCGGCCAGGCTGGCCTCGGTGTTCAGGCCCACAATTTCCATGCGCGGGCGCATCACGTCCCGCACGGTGCGCCGGCTCAACTCCAGCGCGTTGAGGATAATGTCGTGGCCGAGCCGGCTGCCGCCGGGACGGCGCTGGGTGAGCATCAGCCGCAATTCGTCCTCGGATTGCGCGACGAAGGGCGCGCCGGGGCCGGATTCGATGCCGGCGCGGCGCAGGAGCCATTGGGCGCAATGATTGAGCAGCCAGTTGGCCGGATAAAAGACGCGATAAAACCAGTGCAGCGGCGTGGCGGTCCACAAGGAAACCGGCAGCGCCCGCTGGATGGCAAACCATTTTGGACCCAGTTCGCCCAGGACGATTTGGAGGAAAGTCACCACGGAAAAACCGACGGCGAAGGCGATGTCGGCCCGCGCGCGCGCCGAATCCACCCGGCCCCAATCCAGCACCGGCCGCAGCAAGGCGGTGAAGACCGGCTGGGAGAGCCAGCCCAGCCCCAGGCTCGCCATCGTGATGCCCAGTTGCGTCGCGCTGAGATATGAGGTCAGGTTTTGCAAAATGTGCCGGGCCAGCCGCGCGCGCCGGTTGTGTTGCACAATCAAGACGTCCAATTGCGTGTCGCGCAATTTGACGAACGCAAATTCCGCCGCCACGAAAAAGCCGTTCACCAGCACGATGGCCAGGATGCCCAAAATCCTCAACCCGTGCGCGATTAGAGCGTGGCTGTCCATTTACAAATTCACCTCCCCAAAGATGACGCGCAGGATGTCCTGCAGGCTGATCAATCCGGTCTCGCCGTGGTCGGCGCTGAAAACGATTCCCAGCCGGCAGCCCGTCGCCTGCATCCGCCGCAGCGCCTCTTCCAGCCGCAGTTCCTCCGGCAGAAAAAACGGCGGCTCCATGTAATCCCGCGCCGGTCTGGCACGGTCCAATTTCCCGGAGTAAAGGACCCATTCGAGATTGATGACGCCGGCGGCCCGGCCGGTTTTTGGGTCCAGCACAGGAATACGGTTGACATCGCGCTCCTGGCACAACGCGAGCACTTGCGACATCGGCGCGGACGCCGGCACGGTGGCGGCGGCGGCCATGGGAATGGCGACATGGCGGACGCGGAGATTGTCCAGGTCAAGCACACGGTTGATCATCGCCTTCTCTTCCGTGGTCAGGTCGGGGGCGGATTCCTGCATGACGAAGCGCAGTTCCTCGCGGCTGCCGAAGAGGCGCCCGGTGAAGGTTTTGCCGCCGGTGCAGTGGAGCAGCCCGCGGGAGAACCACGCCACCAGCGCCACCAGCGGGGCCAGCACGGTATGAATGGCCCGGAACGGCCGGGCCAGCATCAGCGTCAGCCGGTTGGGATACCGCTGGAAGAGCGTCTTTGGGGCCAGCTCGCAAACGATGTAAAAGACAAACACCGCCGCGGCAAACACCATCAGGCCGACGACCGGCCGCCCATGCAGCCAGCCGCGCAACTTGGCCAGGCCGACGGTGAAGATGAGAAAATTGGCGACCGTGTTGCCGACGAGGATGGTCCAGAGAAAATCCTCCGGGTTCTCCAGGAAGCCGTGCAATACCCCGGCCCGGCGGTCGCCCGCCCGCGCCAACTGGCGGATGCGGAAATGGTTCAGCGCCAGCACGCCGGATTCCATCCCGGAAAACAGGAAGGAAAGGGCCGTGCAAAACGCCAGGGCCAGGAGGATCAACACATCGCGTTCTTTCATTTTATTTCGTCTTGACTATATCCTTCTTCCTGACCACTTCCACCAGCAATTCCCGGATGCGCCGCTCGTCCGCCGCCTGCACGGTCAGGCGCAGCCCGCCGGCGACGACCGACTCGCCCGGCAGGGGCACGACCTGGAAATGGTGCAGGGCCAGGCCGGACATGGTTTCCACGCCGGGCGTTTCGCCCAGGGGCGGATACTCGCGGCGGAAATTATCCAGGCGCACCGCGCCGCCCGCGCGCCATCGGCCCGGCCCCAGGTTCTCCAGCACCGCCTGCTCCGGCTCGTGCTCGTGGTGGATTTCGCCCACCACCTCCGCCAGGATGTCCTCTATGGTAACGATGCCCGCCGTGCCGCCGAATTCGTCGCGCACGATGGCCACGCCGCGGCGCTGGCGCTGCAAACTTTTCAGCAATTGCAGCAGGTTCATGCTTTCAGGCACGAAGGACGGAAACTCGAAGACGTTGTCCAAATCCTGGTCCGGCGCGAGCAGGAGCGCGTGAGTGTTGAGCACCCCCACAATGTTGTCGGGCGTTTCATCATAAACGGGCAGCCGCCGGTGCCGGGCGCGCCGCGCCGCGGCGATCATTTCCTCCACCGAAAGATCGTCGGGGATGCACACCATCTGCGTGCGCCCTTTCATCACGTCGCGCGCCTGGCGGCGGTCCAGGCGAATGATCTGGAGGATGATCTCCTTCTCCCCGGCCGCCAGCGCGCCCTGCTGAAACGCGGTTTCCAGCAACTCCTGATACTCCGCGTCGGAAAGGCCCGCGGGAGCGGGCGGCGCGGCGGCGCTGGCGGGTTCGAGGACGGCGTTGGTCAGGGATTGCGCAATGCGGCGGAGCGGGCGGCTGGCGCTTTGCAGATACAACATCGGCCTGGCGACCCGCCGGGACCAAAGTTCCGGCGCGCGCACCGCGAGCGTTTTCGGCGCCGCTTCGCAGACAAACAACACCGCCCAAAGGACGCCAAACATGACCCAGCCCGCCGGCCAATCGCGATGCCAGGAAATCCACCACAGCACGACGGCGACGATGCCGGCGTTGGCGAAGCTGTTGCCCAGCACCAGCGTGGCCAGCAGGTCCTGCGGGGCGGAGAGCAGGCGGCTGATGATCCTGCCTGCGCGCGGCGAGCGTTCCTCCAACTGGCGCGCCTGCCATTTGCCGAGCGAAAAGAGGGACGTTTCCGCCAGCGCAAAGAAGAAACTGGCGCCGGAGAAAACGATCAGCGCCGCGAATGCAAGTATTGGCGTCATTGGCTGCTCAAAGTCAATCGCACGCCCCCCACCGTAGCCATTTCCACACCGGCTGACAAGCGCGAAGGGGGGAAGGGGGAATTGCGGATTGCGGATTGCGGATTGCGGATTTGAACAGTGGGGAGCGCAGTCCTGATCCCGAATCGGGATTCTTCGTTTCCTTTGTTTGCTTCTGTTCATTCCTTTTCATGCGGATTGCGGATTTGGTGTATGAGGCTGGCTGGAGTGATGGGGTGATGGAGTGGTGGGTGGGTAAATCCGGCCATCTTCCCATGACTCCATCACTCCAACACTCCATTGGGTTCGCCGGGCGAATGCAATTCCACCTCATAACAAAACTGTTCTTTTTAACCTTAATTAACCTTAATTAGCCTTAATTAACCTTAATTAGCCTTAATTAACCTTAATTAGCCTTAATTAGCCTTAATTGAGCTTAATCTCTGGCATGTTCTCTGCCAACGGGTCCAGCAGGGTAGGACGGAGCTTCCAAGGAACCCGAAGGGGACAAAAGGGACGCATGGGCCGCATGGCACGAGAACTCTCCTCCAATATATTGAGGGTTCCTTGGCACAATGCACCACCTGTGGTGGTTGGCCTCTCCTGTTGAGCCGCTCCGGCCACGGTAGGGCGAAGCTCCCGCTGAGCCGCTCCGTCCCGAAAGCGGCGCTCTCGCGCCGCGCTCCAAGGCCTGCCGGCATTCCGCCGGGAAGGCGCAAATTAACCGCGCTCATCACTTAGGCAGTATTGTACAATTCCGCAAATAAGTCAACAGAGAATCGAAAATAAAATGCGAATGTTTGCAAAGCATTGATAATTAGGCACTTGCGTATTGTGGCGAGATGGGGCGAGACTGTCGAGGCGTGACTTTCACCCGGCAAGATTGGTTCCACAAAGAGGCCGCGCCGACGGCGCTACCCGGTGATCACGGGAAAACCAGGCGGATGGAGGGGGTGGCGGGGACTTGGCCGGCAGGCCAGTTGTTGGTTCCTTGCGCGTTGGGCATGAACAATTGATTCAAAATAGCGGTGGAGGCTGGTTCTTCACTGCCGTCACCGAGCAAGATGGTGCCTGCGCCCGCAGGGTTTCCAGCGGAATGAACCTTCAAGGACCATGAAACAGGGCTGGATATCGGGACGATCACGTCGTTCCCTTTGCCGCTTTTCGGGGAAAAGCCATAATCGGGGTCCGGTTTTGTTCCGGGGCCTAAATTGCGGTCGCCGCCCATGATGGCCTGAGGAAAGGTGTCGTTGGCACACACACCTATAAAGTAGGAGACATGGGTGTTATCGAAGTGGTTGCTGAAACTGGATGCGGCATGCCGCACATCAACCGGGCAGATGACCACTTTGGGAAATTGCCCCAACTCGTTGGCCATGATCGCGTAGTTTGTGCAACAGAGTGCGCCTTGATTGGCATTGGTGAGAAGATCTGACCATCCGCCTTTCTTCATGGTCTGCTGGGACGGAGGCAAATCACCATTGTCCGCAGACCAAAGGCGATTAGCCGTGCCGATTTCTTTGAGGTTTGAGTCACAAGTCAAATAATTTGATCTTTGCTTGGCAGGCATCATAGCCGGTAATAACATTGCAACCAGCACCGAAATCACGGCAAGGACCACGATCAGTTCAATGAATGTCATTGCCCGCAGTTTGCGCATCGCTTTTTGTTTCATTCACCCTCTAGGAAGAAGTCAACCACATTTCGTGGTGGAAAGCAAGGGGATGATCGCAGCCAGAGTCATTGGTCAACCTCAGACGTCAAAGGTAGGGTGAGACTCGCCCTGGCTTTGCCCATAGTTTCTGAAGCCTTAACAACACCGATCCTCGCCCGGCAGACAATGGCGCGCCGGAAGAGCGTTCGGCGGGACGCCGAACGCGGCGGTCGAGACGACCGCGCTCCCCGGAACCGTTCGCTCGGTCCTGGGGCGGGGATCGTCCGCCCCATCCGTCCCATTCCTCCCATTCGTCCCATTTGTCCCATTCGTCCCATTCTTCCCATCGAATCGTCCGCGCACGCGGAGGTAGGCGATTTACGGCCTTCTGAACCGCTTGCTTTCGGGGCGTCATGGGGGGAAAATGCGGGCGGAAATTGGCCGGCTTTGAATCCGGCCTTATCATGAAATATCGCTGGTCATTGCCCGAAGCGGCACAGCGCGCTCCCGCCGCCGCGCTCGCCGGCGCGCTGGGGGTCTCTCCGCTGCTGGGGCAATGCCTGGTCAACCGCGGCATCTCCGGGCCGGAGCAGGCCGCCCGCTTCTTGCGGCCGCGCCTCAAGGATTTGTCGGACCCGTTGCTGCTGCCGAATATGGCGGCGGCGGTGCAACGTCTCCTGCGCGCCCGCCGGCGCGGCGAACCGATGGTCATCTTCGGCGATTACGACGCCGACGGCGTCACTTCCACGGCGCTGCTCCTGGAAACGCTCCGCGCGCTGGGCTGGACCGTCAATTATTATTTGCCGCATCGCATGGACGAAGGCTACGGGTTGAGCCGGGACGGCGCGGAGCATTGCCTGCAAAAGCATCCCGCCCCGTTGCTGCTGGCGGTGGATTGCGGCTCCACGGCCGCCGACACCATCGCCTGGCTCGGCCAAAAGGGAACGGAGGTCATCGTGCTCGACCACCACCAGGTTTCCACGCCGCCGCCGGCTGCGGTGGCGCTGGTCAATCCGCGCCTGGGCGATCCGCCCGGACCGGAGCTGTGTTCGGCGGGGCTGGCGTTCAAACTGGCCCACGCCATTGTCAAGCAATTGCGCGAAGACGGCGAGGAGGCCGCCATCAAGTATGATTTGCGCCAGCATCTGGATTTGGTGGCGCTGGGCACAATTGCGGACCTGGTTCCGTTGACGGGTGAGAACCGCATTCTGGCCAGCGCGGGACTTGAACGGCTCACCGCGACGCGGCGTCCGGGCCTGATTGCGCTGATAGCGGCGGCGCAATGTCCCACGCCCATCGGCAGCTACGAGGCGGCCTTTCAGCTCGCCCCGCGCCTCAATGCCGCCGGACGGCTCGAAGACGCCGAGGAGGCGCTGCGCCTCCTGCTGGCCGCCGGGGCCGCCGAGGCCGAACCGCTCGCCCGCAGCCTCGATGCGCGCAACCGCCAGCGCCAGCAAATCGAACGCGACATGGCCGGGGAAGTCATCGCCGCCATCCACGCCCGCTTCAACCGGGAAAGGGATTTCGTCATCGTCGAAGGGCGCGACTCCTGGCATATCGGCGTGGTTGGAATTGTGGCCGCGCGGGTTGTCAAGCGGTTTTATCGCCCGGCGATTATTCTGGGGGGCGACGGCGCGGTGTGGCGCGGGTCGGGCCGGAGCATCGAAGGGTTTGACCTTGCGGCGGCGTTGCGCGGTTGCGATGGCCTGCTCGTGCGGCACGGCGGCCACAGCATGGCGGCGGGCGTCACCGCCCAGCCGGACCAAGTGGAGCCGTTCCGGGCGCGCCTGAACGAATTGGCGCGGCTGGCCTTGAGGCCCGAACAACTGGAGCCTTCGATCAGGCTGGACGCGGAAGTGGCGGGCGCGGACTTGACGCTGGACTCGGTGGAGGCGCTGGCCGCGCTGGCCCCGTCCGGCCAGGACAACCCGCCGGTGCAATGGATGCTGCGCGGCGCGACCCTCCGGCAGGCGCCGCAGCGAATGGGCCGGGAAAACCAGCATGTAAAACTTCGTTTGACAGACGGCCAGGCCGGCTTGGAAGCCGTCTGGTGGAACGCCGGCCAGGCCCCCATGCCGGGCGGGCGGTTTGACCTCGCCTTCGTGCCGACTGTGAATGAGTACCAGGGGCGGCGCTCAGTGCAGTTGCGGGTCTTGGACTGGCGGCCGGTTGAAGGCCGGTAGGGCGGCGCTCCCGCGGAGCCGGGAAGGGACAAATGGGACTTATGGGACGAATGGCACAAGCGGTTTGCCCCGCTGTATTGTGGCAGCGGCGTCCCGCCGCTGTGGCTGGCGGTTGAGCAGGCAAACAGCGGCGAGACGCCGCTGCCATTTTTATGTATAGCTATTTCAGGCACACTAAACAAATTAGCACAACTGAATTGTTGCATCATGGAAATTGAAAAGTGAAAAAATTCGCTTTTCGTGGTTGACGGGCGGCGGGCGAAAGGTTAAATTTTTCGCCATGACGATTTTAACTTCCCAGCCCATGAGTGAATTGACCCAGTTGAGCCGGCGGGAACGGCAGATCATGGAGATTGTTTATACGCGGGGCGAAGCCACGGCGACGACCGTGCTGGAAAACCTGGCCGACGCGCCGACGCGGACTTCGGTAAGAACGCTGCTGCGCATTCTGGAGGAAAAAGGGCATCTCCGGCACGGCAAGAAGGGGCGGGAGTTTGTGTATCATCCGACACAACGGCGGGAACAGGCCGGGAAAACGGCGTTTCAGCGGGTGCTGGCCACTTTCTTTGAAGGTTCATTGGAAAGGGCGGTGGCAGCGCACTTGACGGACCCGGACGCGGAAATTTCACCCGGCGAGTTGAAGCGCCTCTCTGCGCTGATCAGCGAAGCCAAACGGAAGGAGTCATGACTATGAATGTGTTGCCCGGGTCAGATCATTGGTCGAACCTCCTCGCGCACGCCGGGCCGGTCGCGCTGGATGCGGCTGTCAAGAGCGTGCTGTTGCTGGCGGCGGCGGCGCTGGTGACGGGCGCCATGCGGCGTGGCTCGGCGGCGGCGCGGCATCTGGTGTGGCTGCTGGCGGTCATGGGGCTTTTCGCGCTGCCGGCGCTTTCGTGGACGTTGCCGGGCTGGAACATCCTGCCGCGCTGGATGAGCGTGAAGCCCAGTGTGGCCGCCGCGCCGGAGAGGCCGGCGGCCGGGGCGCAAAACCACGGGCAGGCTATCGCGCGGGCTGGGGGAAGCGATTGGAGTTATGGGAATAATGGGAATAATGGGACTGATAGGACCGATAGGACCTATCCAACGGATCGGTCTGATCCGGCTGATCCGACGGATCGGCCTGGGCGGCCAGCGCCTTCGGGGGCGCAAACTGTCAACACACTTTCTGCTTCCGTCCCCGGTTCCCAGGCGCGGAGCGCCGGGGGCGGGGCGGGCGGCGCATTGCCGGCGCGCTTCAGCGCGGGCGCGCTATGTATGGCGGCGTGGCTGGCGGGGTTCGCGCTGGTCTTCTTGCGCACCGCGACGGGCGTGGCCGGTTTGTGGCGGCTGGAACGCGGCTCGCGCTTGGAAACGTCGCTGTCGTGGCTGGATTTATTGCGGAGGCTGGCGTCCGGCTTGGGGCTGCGGCGGCGGGTGGCGCTGCTGAAAAGCCATCGGCGGCGGATGCCGATGACCTGGGGCGTGATGCGTCCGAGGCTGTTGCTGCCGGAAGTGTCGGAGGCGTGGCCGGCCGAGCGGCGGCGCGTGGTGCTGCTGCACGAACTGGCACACGCGTGGCGCTGGGATTACGCCACCAACCTCGTCACCCGCCTGGCGTGCGCGGTTTGGTGGTTCAATCCGCTGGTCTGGTTTGCGGCGCGGCAAATGGCGGCCGAACGCGAGCGGGCGTGCGACGACATCGTGCTGAACCACGGCGCAAAGCCGGCCGAATACGCGGAGCAGCTTCTGGAGATCGCCGCCGGATTGCGTCCGGGCGGATGGACGGAATGTGCCGGCATCGCGATGGCGCGCCCCACCAAACTGGAAGGCCGCCTGCGCGCCATTCTGGACGCCAACCGCAACCGCGCCACCCTGACGCGCGCGGCGGTAGTTTCCGCATTGCTCATCTTGACAGCCATCCTCATTCCCGTCGCGATGATGAAAGCCGCCCCCGCCCAGCAACCGGCAAATCCGCCCTCCTTGGCCAAAGCTTCCGCCTTCGCAGGGCCTATGGCGGACAGGACGGCGGGCAGGCAATCCGACTCCTCCGCGATAGCTCCGCCTGCCGGAACAATGGCGGAAATCCACAATCCGCAATCCGACTGGGGCGAGGCGGTGAACGGACTGCGCACACGGATAGCGGCCGACAAGCATGTGTTCCGCGCCGGGGAGCCGATCAACATCCACCTTGAAGTCACAAATACCAGTGATCAAGCCAAGACTATTCTAACGAAGACTGCGCTGGGGTTTGCCGGCCTGAGCGTTCTGGATGCGAATGGCAAGATACCGCCATATTTTGGCCCGGTCGGCTCATTCCCGTACGGTTCGACTAATATCGGACCCCGCCAGACGCTTCAATTGCAGCCGTTTGATTTGACCGTTTGTTGCTACTTGCGCCATCCCGGCTCATACACCGTCCAATTGCCCGCCGAGACACATCCCGTTCAACCCCCCGCCTATCCCATGTTTAGCCTGCCTCCCTCCGGCAAGCTGGCGTTTGAAGTTGTGGCGGATGCCCAGACGGATGCCGACGGCGACCCTGTTGGACGGCTCCTGCCGATTTTGCCGGAGGAGTGGTGGCTGATGAATCTTGGCAGCCAGATCGGCCCGTTGAGACCGGGGAGCAATCGGGTGGAAGCCACCGGTCGCGCGCTCAAGCTCCATGCTCCGTATTGGTTCCACAAGAATTTGGACTCAGGAGTCATTCCTCCGACGGGGTCCGGCACGATGGCAGACCCAGGAATCATCTGGCTGTGGCTGACCGAGAAACCAGCCGCCGAACGCGCGCCGCAGCCGGGCGACAACACTCCGGCGAGCGAATACCTGGGGCAGGCCGGTCGCTTCATTATCTATATCAGCGCCGGCGCCGACGCGCTCGCTGCGTGGCCAACTGCGGAAAATGACATTCTCCTGGCCTTGCAGTCAACCGCGGTTAATTTCGACACGGAGCCGCTTGGGGGCAGGCCGGTCAACGGCTTTCAAGTCCGCTTGCGCCCGACCGCGGCGGCCAACCTCAAGGACGCCTCGCCGCTCTTGCTGGCGGACATCGGCAACCTCGGTCCGATGAAATATCGAAGCATGACGAACGACTACGCCTGGCAGTTGGAAGTGGATGGCCGCTGGTATGTGACTGATGGCAAAGGATTTCCCGTTGACGGTCATGATGGTTATGCGATCTCGCGTGGTGCTTTGTTGGACGTTGTTCCGGGCCAGCCTTGGACAAATTTGCCGCTCGTGCTGGATGCGGGCTGGAGGATCGCTGATCCCGAGGAGCTTCGCACGGAGGTCCTTGCCGATACGAGGGTGATCCATAACGGCAATCCCCCGCTGAAGTTGTCCCCCGGCGGACACACCGTCAGGCTGGCCGTCGTTGCCAGTTCGATATCCGCAAACGGCGGGTCTGTGCGCGCCATCAGCAACCCTGTGGACATAGAAATCCGAAGAACGAATTCGCAATCCCCCAAAACCCCCGAAACCATCCTTGCCGAACTGCGCAACATCCTGCCGGAAGACTGGACCTGCAAGTTGAACCGGAAGCCAGGGAAGTTCGAATGGTCGGAAGGCCAGGTGGAGGAGCCGCTTTTTCGCATTGATTTCACGAACTTGAACATTTCGTTCAATACTAAGCCTGCCCCGCCTCATGGACTGCGTGGCCCGCCTCATCCCGGTCTGCCGCTCTATTTCGTTTCGGCGACAGAAGAGGCCCGGGTTCATTGGGAGAATTATCAAGACGGAATCTTCCCGCGATTTGCCGAAACGCCAGACTATTTTGTGGTGACCTCTGAGCGGGAGATCAATGGCGGCGTGTTCAGTGTAGACCTGCAACGATCCATCGAGCCATTGTTTCGTGCTTTGGAAAAGTACTTTGGGAAATTGGCCTATGAGAGAACCGGAGGCCTTTTGCGAGTGTATGGACAGGCGTCCGACGTTCTGACCAGCGACTGCGGCTTCGCCGGGCAGGTGGTGGACGATCAAACCGGCAAGCCCATCAAGGAATTTACCCTGGAATTCAGCACAAACGATCCAACAATTCCCGGCGGCAGACTGGTCCCTGCGAGGAACGGCGTGCTGCAATCGGCAAGCACGTTCTTTGGCGGGCGGTTCGCGCTTGAAGGCAGAAATTTTTCAATGGGACCTCTCCCAGAAAGAGGACTGACCTTTAACGGAGAGCAGTGGTGGGAAAAAGGGCAAAAAGTCTGGCCGCAAATTCATGCGGACGGTTACTTGACAGAGCCGGTGACGCCCGAGCCGGTAGTGTGGCCGGTGAAGCTCACTAATATAGTGGTGCGCTTGAAGCGCCCCGGCGCATCCCCCAAACCCGCCACCAACAACCCCGCGCTGCCGTCCTCAAATCCGCAATCCGAAATCCGCAATCCGCAATCCGCAATAACCAACGGCATTCAGTACGCCGCTGGATTTGTGCCGGAGAAATCGGAGATTGCGCTGGGCGAGCCGCTATCTGTGGCTTTCAAACTCACCAACACCAGTGACCGGACGATCTACTTGGAAGTCGGGCGGACAGACTTTGGCGATGGCAATCCCTTTCGATTTCGCGCAACGGATGCGCAAGGCGGCAGCGTCCCGGACCCATCCCTGGTTCCGAACCAATCGGGGAAGACTCCGATTGGATTGGGAGGTGATTACCTCAATCCGTTCAGTGCGATTTGGGGACTCAACGCGGCAACCCCCATTGATCCCGGCCGCATTTACAGCGAGAGGGTGGTTCTGTCGGCAGGCGGGATCTTTAAGCAACCCGGCGAATACTCAATCATTGCCAGCCGTGAAATTCATCTCTACAAAGAACGGATTGTCCGCCCAGGCTCGCAAAGAGACTTCAGCGCAACGGGTTATGAGACCTTTCCCCCGGATGTTCTTTCCACCAACGGCGCTGTTTCCCAACGCCTCACCAATGTATTCAAATTGAAGATTCTGCCATCTCCGCGTCTCTCGAACTCGCCTGCATCCGATTGGGGCGAGCCGGTGAATGGCTTTCAAGTCCGCTTGCGCGCGCCGGCTGCCGCCGAACCGGGGGACGCGCCGCCGCGATTGTCGGCGGACATTGCCAACCTCGGTCTGAGGGAATTCCACAGCATGACGAACTACTTCGCCTGGCAGGTGGAAGTGGATGGGCAATGGTACACCAGCGATGCGGATATGGGCGGTACTGAATTGGATGTTGTTCCGGGCCAGCCCTGGACCAATTTACCACTCGTCTTGGACTCCGCCTGGCGCGTCGCAGAGCCTCAAGAAATAGGCATTGACCCGGGCAGATTCGGAAATGGCGGGTGGGGTTATCCTGGCCAGCCCCCTCTGAAGTTGTCGCCCGGCAAACATACCGTCAGGCTGGCTGTTGTTGCCGTTGTTACCGGACCAAGATTCGCGGGAGGCGGCGAGCCGGTGCGCGCCCTCAGCAACCCGGTGGACATCGAAGTTCGAACCAATGTCTCAACCGCCAATCCCGGCACCAATGCCAGCGGCAGCACGTCTGAAAATCCGCAATCCGCAATCCGCAATCCGCAATCGTTAAGCGGCCGGGTGGTGGACGACGTGACGGGCGAACCGATTGGCGATTTCGTGATGCAAATTGACGTGTCCCCTCCGGAACGGGGTGAAGAACCGGAATGGTCTGGATTTGGATTTGGAACACTCATTCAACAAAGACAGGGCGTGTTCACTTGGAGGCTGCCATTGCCAGGCCGCTCAGTTCGCGTTATGGCCCCGGGTTACGTGCCACAAACGGTGACGGTGGAATCGGTGACGAACCAGCCCGTGCCGGACTTGGAGTTTCGTTTGAAGCGCGGCGACGATTTTCATGGCGTGGTGCTGGATGACGCCGGGCGGCCGGTGCCGGGCGCGCAGGTGTTTCTGACAACCTTGCAGAGGCTGTTCCTGAACGACGGAAAACGGATTGGCAATATGTACAATGGCAATTCCACCACCACCGACAGCGAGGGGCGCTTTGTGCTGCGCGGCATGGGCGGGACATTGCAGCGGATCGCGGCTGTTTCGCCCGATGGCCTTTTGGTCTGGCCCGCAGCCCAATCCGCGCCGGGAGAGGAAATAAAAGTGACACTGCCCAAACCGGGAACGGTGATCGTGAGCTACAAGGATCCCGGAGACGAGCCGCAAGCCAAGCTCAGTCTGAGTTTTGACACGCGGGCCGCGGAGAATGGGAAGTTCCCATTTTGGACAAATGCCAGTTTCAGCCGGTCCGTCACAGTCACAAATGGCGGCGAAGCCGTTCTGACGAACATGACTCCCGGCACTTACGTCTTTCTGCGCTCGAAGACCGGCGCGAACGGCGCGTTCGTGACCACCGACCGGCGAACCGTCGTTATTGAAGCAGGCCAGACACAGCGCATTGAGGTCGCGCGAACCGGCGGCCCGCGCATTCGCGGGCAGGTTGTCGGACTCGAACAGGCCAAGGCAGCCGGGGGTACGATTTCGGTGCGTTCCGCCGAGGCCACAGGCCAGCACTGGCCGTTCCGGTCGCAGAACTACGCGAAGGAATTGCAGTATCCCACTTTCGATCTTGTGCAATTCGGCGCGGACGGGAAGTTCGAGACGAAGGTGCTGGATCCCGGCGCTTACACCGTCGTCGCCAATGTGTATCCGCCGCAAGGCAACTCCCCCGGCAGGCCGCCAATGAACAACAATCCCGACTTCATCGGCGTCGCCAAAGTGACCGTCACCGCCGATCCGATGCCGCCGGTGTCCATCAAACTCGCCCCGGCGCTGTATGTGGACATCGCCGGCCAGGTGGTGGACGACGAAACGGGCGCTCCGCTCCATGGCGTTACGATCCAGATCGGCGAAGTCAATACGAATAATCCGGGCGAGATCAGTTGGACTTTAGGCTCGCGCGGGACGATTGAAGGAACGCCGGGCGGCGGCACGGGCCAATTCACGTTGACGGACCAGAAGGAGGGAACCGCGTTCAGCTTCCGGGCCAACGGTTACCTGCCGCAAACGATCCTGCGCGATGATGTCATTGCCTCCAGGCAAACGACCCATCTCCAAGTGCGCATGAAGCGGGGCGGGGAACTTCGCGGCGTGGTGGACGATTACGCCGGCGAGCCGGTGGCGGGGGCGACGGTGTATCTTGCCCCGGTCGAACTCGGTTTTGTGCGATTCGGCCCGCTTGGATGGTCCGGCAAGGGCACGGCGAGAGTGGCGAATTGGGCGCACACTGTCGTCAACACCGACGCCGCGGGACGTTTTTCCATCCAGGGCGCCGGGACAAGCGGGCCGCGCATCATCGTGGTTTCGTCCGACGGCCAGATGGTGCTGCCGGTGCAACCCGCCGCGACAGGACAGGAGTTGAAGATTACGCTGCCCAAACCGGCGGCTTTGACCGTTCGCTATGACATTCCGGGAGATCAGGCGGAGACGTATTTTGGATTGAGTCTTCACACCAACGAACTGGAGTTGCCCCTGTGGAAATACATCACCTTGAATACGGGCGGGACGGTGACAAACGGTGGACAAATCGTGTTGAGCAATCTCACGCCCGGCACCTACGACTTTTCCCGCAGGAGGATGGGCGGGGCGGGCCGCTCCATCGTCGCATTCCGTTTCGGCGACCAGGGCGCTTTGGTGCGCAGCGACCTTCAGAAAGTCGTTCTCGAGTCAGGGCGCGCGCAACAAATCAACCTGGTCCGCTCCGCTGGCCAGCGCGTTCAGGGGCAGTTGACATGGGTGCAACCGATCACCAACTTGGAGGAAGCGTTCCTTTACGTCGGTCCAGCCCCGCTCATCATCACCCCATCGGATTACAAGACGAATATGTTCCAACCGTGCTTCGACGTGGTGAAGGTGGACCAGGACGGGCATTTCCAGACAGCCCTCCTGGAACCGGGCAACTATACGCTGGTGGTGGAAGGGTATGTGAAGGGCGAACGGACGAAGCCCAAGGCGCTGGCAGATGACGAACCGCGGCTTACAGGCTTCGCCGGTCCACTCCCGCTCCGGCTTGCCTACGCGGCCAACGCCAAAGTGACCGTCACAACCAACGCGCCGCCGCCGCCGGTGAAGATTCAAATGGAACAGTGGGAGCCGCCCACGAAGGCCGAGGAGGTGCAACACGCGCTTATCCATGTGCAATTCGAGCCGGACATACCGGTCGCCGAGGAGTATTGCGCGAAGTTGCTTGAGGAATACACCAATTCGCCGGAAATCCTGGGCCGGATTCACCTGGCACTGGCTTCAAATCTCGGGTCCGGCCGGCATCCTTACCAACCCGCGACCATCGCGAAGATGATTGAGGCTTCGCGCAAGGCGCTGCAATACCCGCTGGAAGTCCTGGACGCATGCCGCGCTTACGAGTTCCTCTCGGTAGGGCTGCGAATGGAAACGCGCAAGGACCGCAATGTCCCAGCGACACCCGCGCAGAGAAGGGAGATCCTCGACGTAGATTTGACGTGTTTGAAGCTGATATTGAGCAAGGCAACGACGCTGGAAAAGCAGCCACTGCCCGGGGTGCCTATGATGGATTTGTTATACGTCGTCACCCCCGGCCAGGACATCGAGGATAACCCGGAATACAAGGCAAACATGCAAGAGCATGAGGCCCAAATGAAAGCCCACGACGACGCCAAGGCGGCAAACGAATTGGTTGACTATTACGAGCGATTTAAGGGCGGTGTAGTCGGCGGCTATCTGGTATCCTTCTCCGCTGAAGAAATCACGGAGGAGGGCGAAAAAATCATGCCGGGCGCTCCGGTTTTGAAGGAGTTGGTGGAGGCGGTCAAAAAATCCAACGCGCCGCCGTCCCCGCCAGGGACGAATCTTCCCCCCAACGGCACGTCGAACCGCGTGAACGACCCGCCTGCCGCCACCAATGTCCCCGCGCCCGCGCCTGCGCCTGCAAATCCGCAATCCGCAATCCGCAATCCGCAATCCGCAATCGTCGAGCGGTCGCGCGGTGAATGACTCAATTTGAACCCCGTCCGATAATCATTGGTTGCCCGCGACGGCGCTTGAATATAGATTCATCAGCGCATCATTTTGGATTGCGCGGGCCCATAGCTCAGTTGGTTAGAGCAAGCGACTCATAATCGCTTGGTCACTGGTTCAAATCCAGTTGGGCCCACCATTCTAAGTCATTGATGTGCAATGGGTTAAGTGGGTTCATGGGGCCAGGCGGTGAAACAAAAATCAGGACGAAACCGGAAAATAGTCCACTTTTGAGTCCAGTGATTGCGGCGATGCTCAGTGTAAAAAGCCCTAGAATTAGGGCTGAACATGATGAGCAGCCAAAAACTCGGACAAGTGGCGGACGGAATATACCGGCGAAAAGGGGGAATGCTTTTTGAGAGGCCGTGGGCAAAAGGACGGCGCACATGGAGCAGCCTCAACACCAAAAACCTAAAATTGGCAAAAGAGGAACTGCACAAACGCAGATCAGGCCTCAAGCTGGTTGAAGAGGATGAATCCGACGTGACGTGTGGGGATGTCATCCGGAAATACCAGTTGGATGAATACCCCGACGACCAACGACAACGCCGACCTGACAGGGCCTACGAGCTTGAAGATCGGTTTTGCCTCAATCTCCTGCCGTTTTGGGAAGCGATCAACGTGGATGCTGTCACGGCCGCAACCTGCGACAAGTACTGCGATTACAGGGTCAAATTGATCAAAGCAGCCCAGCCTGACCGAGAGGGTACACGAGCAGTCGATTTGGATTTGAATACTTTGTCCAACGCGTTCCAATGGGCGATACGCGCAGAACTGGTGAAAACCAATCCTCTCGCAAACCGGCCTCATTACCACCCCGCGAGCAAAGTCAAGCATTGCAGGGAAACGATGCCGCGGAGCGCGGATGAACTTCACCAACTCGCAGCGGTTTTCCTCAATCGCCGAACCAACTCCGCCGTGCTGGGCTGGCAGACGCTGGCCGAGGGGTTAACTGGCCTGCGGACCTGTGAGGCGTTGGGGCTGCGAACTGACGCGCCGCCTTACGAACCGGGTTGGATCACTCCAGATGGCAAATCTCTGTGCGTGAGGAGGGCAAAGGGCCAGCAAGCCGTAAACCCCTTCTGCACGGTAACTGACGGCTTGCGCCTGGTCCTGGATGCACACGCGAAATGGAAAAAGAAACACTACCCTGATTCGCCATGGTATTTCCCATCCCCGGATGACCCGACGGTCGCAGTAGGCAACACGGCGCTCGCCAGGGCGCTCCTGCGGCTCGGTGACGTAGCCATCGGGCACAAGGTGACGGGCCACGGCCTGCGCGCGCACTATGTCCTCCTACGGCGCTCCCAAGGTGCCACGGATGCCCAGATCGCAGCGGAATTGGGGCATCTCACGGGGGGGTCAACTGTCGAAAAGGTATATGGGGGAATCCCCGCCAACTGGTTGAATGGAGGTGGTCCTAAGCTTAGCTGGGTACCGTCAAAATTGGCGTGGAAGTTCAAAAAGTCTCACTCCTGCCAGAAATCCAAGTCTTTGACGAAATGACGCCAGGCCTTACGGGCAATTAAGTCGAGCTTTACACGCGAGGATTAAGCCGGCGCCAAGCAGATCAAAATAATTTCAGACATTGTGCCAACCCGCATCGGTGTGCCCCAAGTCCCCACGCCATTGCTTGTTAGAACCAGCAGTTTGCCGAATCGGATCAGTCCGCGGTTAAACCGTCCGTGGACGCGCGCCGCCACCTGCGTCCACGGCCAGAGTTGCCCGCCGTGGGTATGGCCGGACAGTTGCAGTGACACCCCTTCCTCCTCGGGAATTGAGAGGTTCAGCGGTTGATGCGCCAGCAAAATGCTGGGGCGATTTCGATCCAGTTTGGCACCCTGCAACACCGCGCGGAAAAGCGGTGGGTCGTGCAGTTCCGCGTCATGGACGCCGACGAGTTGCAGTCCATTGATTTCCACTTTTTCGTTGTTCAGAACCCGAATCCCGGCGCGCTCCACGGCATCGAGATATTGGGCGCGGTCGGTGAATTCCTCGTGATTGCCGGTGACAAAATAAGCCCCCGCCGGGACGGAAAGGCCCTTCCACGGCTTGAGGAGCGCATCCAGGTCCGCCTTAGACCCGTCAAACAGATCGCCGCTGATGAGCACGGCATCAGGTTGCAGTTGTTGAATTTTGGCAACAACGCGGCGGGCGAAGCGGGCGCCCCGGGCATTGCCCAGATGCAAATCGGCCACCAGCGCCACGGTGCCGCCGCGCCAGTTTGCGGGCAGGTTCGCCAGCTTGACGGTGACGCGCGTGACGCGCAGCCAGTAAGCGTTCACAAGGCCGCAGATGCTCGTGACCATGGCCCCTCCAAGAAATGTGGCTGCGATAAGCTCCGGCTCGATATGAAACGACAACAGTGCTGCCGCCGCGGAAAAGACCCACGCCGCGCCCGCCGCGAAAAAGCTGTAGTTCAAGACTCCGAGCCAGATCGCGGAAATTCGATAGCCCAACCGCAGCCAGAGGTTTGAATAGCGCCTCCCCAAAATCGTCGTGGCAACGAAGAGCAAAGTCATCGCCGGAAAAATGATCTGCCAAACGGGCATGGAGGCAGTTCTCCAGAAGTGGTTCCACGTCGCGCAGACGAACCAGGTTGCCGCCAGCAGGGTCGTTGAAAACACACCCAGGAACCAGATGATGCGGGAGCGCGAGAAGTGAGGCTCGCTGGAATTGGAGTCCATTTTTTGACCGTCGGTTACGCCGTCTCGAATAATGTCCAATTGTTGATCCAAACGCTTGGGCGAAACCGGCATGGCGGTGCCAAGCTCCTGCGCCAACAGAGAAACTCTCGACCGTTCAATTATGCAATGAAAAGTTTCGATCTGGTGCTACGAGAGCTTTTCAGCGAAAGGCTAATGCTTGCGGGAGTAAATCTCGCTCTGGATCTGTCGCGCAGCGGCGACCAGTTCCCCATACGAAGTGTCGGTGCCTGAAACCATGCCGATATTGTAATTCTCCCCGTCAAAACGTCCGGTCAGAGGTTCGTCGCAGTACTGGAACCAGTGACATCCGACAAACGCCGGCAGCGCGAGGACGCTGCGCAGATACTCCTGGTAAGCTTGAGCCCGGTCCGCCTGGTCTCTGGTTCGCACCAAACCGGGATGGAACATTCCGCGATCCAGCGCCCCAAAGTGGAATTCACCAATCAAGCAAGGCTTGCCCAGCGTGCTGGTGAAACCCCAGGTGTTCGGGTCCAGGCTTCGATTGTAGATGTTGAAGCTGACCACATCACAGTATTGGGCCGCGACGCTCAACGCTTCGGTTGGCCGGGAGGCGAACCGGCATCCGAGATAAAGCTGGTTCGGAGCGAATTGTTTCATGTTCGCATGCACGATGGAGAAGTAGCGGCCGGCAAAGTCGGTGAGGAACCCGCCCAGGTCCGCGACACAGGCGGCCGTCAGCGGGGATGGAAGTGTGACCGCGTGATTCGAAATGTCATCCCAGGATGCGAGGCTGGTGTTCCACGCGGCATTCAACCGGGACAGCGACGAGTATCGGCTCTGGAGCAGGCGGGCGAACTCGGCCTTCGCGGGCAGGGCGTTGGGGGACGCCAGCACACCAATGGGCAGGGCATATTGTTCCGCGGGGCCGCTGCCCCAGCCCGCCCAGGGCAGTTCATTTTCCACAAAATATCCCAGGCACCACGGGTCGTTCTTCCTGGAGGCAACGGCGTTGGAGATGCCCGCCGCCATCCGGACGGGGAAACGCGCATCAAATACATCCGTCATCTGCTGGCCGGCGGAAAAGAACTTGGCCAGGCCTGAGTTGTTGTAATCAACCGACACGGTGTAGGGAACGCGGTGCGTGTCAAACAGATCGCTGGAGGACCAGTTGCCGATGGTGTTGAAGCCCCAGGAATCGAGCCGGTCCAATGCACGGGAACGAGCCTGGCTCTTCCAGTTGGTCCCGTATTTTCGATAGAGATTCATGCCATAAAAATTCGCCGTCCTGGAGGGGCCGGGATAAGAAAACTGCTGGAGCGGGTCGCCGGGGCCGGGCAGCCAGTCGAAAAGGCTCTCCCGGCCGGCAACGGCGGTGGTTTCTCCGTAGTCAATGACATCCACGCCCAGCGAGAAGAAAAGCCGCCCGGACGGCGCGACGAGCCACCAGCGACCCTGATTTGCCGGCGCGGAGCCGGGGCTGACTTCCTGCCCGTTGAGCACGAAGGCGGTGCGAAAGAAACCGTTGTTGGTGTAATGGGGACCATCCCTCCAGGCGCCATAGAGATCACGATCTGGAGGCTTCGGGTGGGCGGCGAGCCACTGTTGCTCCTCGGTGTTCTGCTGCTGAAAATCCGCGTCCTGATGGATTTTGCCGGGCCAATCGGCACGCGTGAATTGGCCGTACCGGTCAGCCAAACCGCCCATCGGCGTCGGAGGCAGCAAACGGATATTGTCGAGAAACAGGGTTGTTTGCCCGCCCGGTCTGGAGAGGAAAATCTGGAATGCGACAATGTGCGAAAGGTCTATGGAGGGGCCGGAGACGTTCATTTGGAGTGCGCCGGGGTAAAGGGGCGGGCCGCCGTTCATTCCCGGAGGAACGATCTTGCCCAAGGGCATCACCACGGTCGCCTTTTGCCCTGCGGGAAGGGGAATGGAGCCGGTCTGGCAGTGCTTCGATCCGTCCGCCGAAAGGTCGTCATCCACGCGGATGTCCACAGTCACGCTGGCCGGGTTGGTATTGAGAATGTCCACCGCCATGGCGCCCCAGTTGCGCCAGTCGCCGTTGGCAAAACCCGTTCCCACTTTGAAAAGGAGATTGGGCCAATCCACGTTGGAAAAGACGACCAGGGCCGCTTTCTGCCCATCGGTGACCCCCTCTGTCGAGGAAGAAACGGAACAATTGTTTCGGGTGAATCGCAGCAAGTCCGCGCTGGTTTCAAACGAGTTGATAAGCAGGCCGTTGGTGGCCTGATCGCCGAAGGACATCCCCAAAGCCATCGCCGCATATCGCGGGAGCGGCCCAAGCTCCATGGAAATCTCCGGCTGCAAGCCGGTCAGGTGGACGACATGCGGGTCGGCCAAGGTCCACCCGACTGCCTTGCGCGTGCCGGCCCCGTTGACAAACACCAACACGAAGTCAGTGTCCGCCATGCCTTCCAGCCTTCGTTCCAGCCGGTAGCCGCTCAACTCCGCCGTCATCGTCTTGAGCGCGGTGTAGGCGGGTTTGGGTTCCAAATCTTCCTTGACGGTCCCGAAGTTCTGCTCGTTGTCGGCGGGGTTGTGTCCGTCATTCTTCCAGTCGTACCAGATCGAGAGCGGGACGCCGTTGAGCAAATTGCAAAGCTGCTGGCGGACCGCAAAAGCGGCCTGCGTTTCCAGCAAGACGCCCTTGGTGTTCGACGCATATCCCCATTCGCCGCTCAGGATGGGGATTTTCCCGCGCTTGGATTCGGGCGCGAAACGGTCAATCAATTCGCGCAGCCTTTTGTAATCCGTGGCGGCCGTTTCCGGTGGCTGATTGGGAGGCCGATAGGGATGAACGCTGACGCCATCCAGAAATTTCAGCACACCCGATTGCAAGAAACTCTCCATATATTTCCAGTCGAACCCCGACATGGCCGGGGCGATGATGGTGGCGGAGGATTCCGCTTCCCGGATGGCCCGGGCGGTCGCCAGCGCCAGCGTGGTGTATTCAGCGGCGTCCGGTTTGGGTCGCCAAAAATCGCCGTTCGGTTCGTTGTAGATTTCCCACAAGATATGCCGGCCCCGAAAATGAACCGCCGCCGTCGCTGCCCAGCGCGCGAAGGCGGCCACGCTCTCAGGGTGGCGTGGAGAGGCGACATGCCGTTCCGCCGCAGGTTCTCCGACCGCGCGCCGGGCATCCACCATCGGCTCATATAAACCGTTTACATAATCCAGTATGTAAAGCGCCCGCAAGCCGCGTTGCTCCAGGTGGGCCGTCAATTCATCATACTCTGTCCAATCATAGACGCCCGCTTTTCTCTCCGTCGCCTCCCAACTGAAATCCATCCGCACAAACCGGAACCCGGCGTTGGTGATCAGGTCCAGATCGCGCGCGTGTCCGGTGACGAAGTGAATGTTCACGCCGACGCCGGCAGGAATGACGGCAGGCGGGATTTGGCCGCAGAGAGTCTGGTGCAGGAGGCCCAGGACCAACGATGGCGTGGAAAGTTTCATGGCCAAATCGTAAAGCATTGGCCCCCAACTTTCGAGTTCTGAGACCCGAATCCAGCACAACGAGAGTCACGAACCTGCTCCTCAATTACACACGATGAGGTTAACGCCTAGCGCGACCTTTCCCCCGGCCTGCGGCTATCGGAGCGATACCGGGAGAAGTTCAGGGCCGTCGGATGGGAATTCGGCGCCTCGATTCTCGACGTCATGCGTTGCCCCTGTTGTCCGAAGGGAGCCAAGCCCGATCCCGACAAAGCCGCCCTGAAAGCCGGTTTGGTTGAGATTTTGGGCGACGACGAGGACGGCATCGCCGCCACAACGGAGGATTTTGGCTTATGAACGCACCAAACCTCTCCTTGGGGAAGTTCCGGCTGGGCCACATAGTTGCCACCCCGAACGCGCTCACCCGGCTTGCCCAAGACGACATTCTGGCCGCCATTCAGCGGCATCAGGCCGGCTATTGGGGCGACATGCCGGAGGAAGACCGCCAGGAGAACGAATTGTCCCTGCAACAGGGCTTTCGCCTTCTGTCGGCGTATTCCTCCGCGCAAGGGGTCAAATTCTGGATCATCACAGAGGCTGACCGAAGTTCGACCTGTGTCTTGCTCCCGGAAGACTATTGAAGGCGCATCCACTCCGCTTGTTCCGTTCTGGAATAGTTGTCGCTACTCAATCGGCTCTTCCTTCCTCTGACTCGGCTCGTTCTGCATTAGGGCCCCTTGGCTCCACGGTCATTACTCGTTTCCCAGCTACTACGGGCCCTTCCGACTCCCGCGCCCAGTTCCGCCCGGTTATTGATTTCCGAACGAAATTGACCCCGGACTCCCTGCCTCCAGACGCGGGTCTCCCAGGTTCCTGGCTGATCCTTTGGCGCTCGCGCTGTCCGCTTTGACCCCGGA
>Ga0181530_10000439_pt1 | contig 53071 bp, 49 predicted proteins | sample PEATcosm2014_Bin_42_FD_119769 | JGI IMG/M metagenome (GOLD analysis project Ga0181530, IMG submission 119769) | Peatland microbial communities from MTU Mesocosm Facility, Houghton, MI, USA - PEATcosm2014_Bin10_60_metaG | ecosystem: Environmental > Terrestrial > Soil > Wetlands > Peat | place...
CTGGCTCTTGCCCGCTGAGCTTGAGGTTCGCGCCCTTTAACCGGTGGCCGCGGGATGCTCAGGGTGAGCACCACGAGTTGACTTCTACAAAGGACGGTCGTGCGCACGTATTCCCCCAAGCCGAGCGAGCTGCAACGCGTCTGGCGCGTCGTCGATGCCGACGGCCTTGTCCTCGGCCGGCTCTCGAGCGAGGTTGCCCGCGTGCTGCGCGGCAAGCACCGGGCGATCTTCGCCCCCCACATCGACACGGGTGATCATGTGATCGTCGTCAACGCCGCCAAGGTCGTCATGACCTCCGGCAAGGCCGACAGGTCGTTCTCCTACGCGCACAGCGGCTACCCGGGCGGACTGCGAACGGTCAGCTACGCCGCACAGCTCGCGGACAAGCCAGAAGAGGTCGTCCGGCGCGCTGTCAAGGGCATGCTCCCCAAAGGTGCGCTCGGCCACAAGATGCTCGGGAAGTTGAAGGTCTACGCCGGTCCCGAGCACCCGCACGCCGCCCAGATGCCCATCCCGCTCGATCTGCCCGCCGCCCGGCGAGCTTCCTGACCCCGAAGGACCGCTGCTTCATGGCAAAGCCACTCGTCCAGTCGACCGGCCGCCGCAAGCGTGCCGTCGCCCGTGTGCGGCTGCGCACCGGTGAAGGTGCCATCACGATCAACAAGCGGCCTTTCGAGGAGTACTTCCCCTCGGAGACCCACAGGACGCTCGCAACCGAGCCCCTGCGCGTCGCCGGTGCCGCCGAGCGTTACGACGTGGACGCGACCATCGACGGGGGCGGGACCGCGGGCCAGGCGGGAGCCCTCCGCCTCGGAATAGCCCGCGGCCTCATCGAAATCGAGGGCGACTTGCGGGGCAGCCTCAAGAAGGCCGGCATGCTCAGGCGCGACGCGCGGGAGAAGGAGAGCAAGAAGTACGGCTTGAAGAAAGCTCGTAAGGCTCCTCAGTACTCGAAGCGCTGAGCAATCGATGGCGCCGCGGTTCGGCACCGACGGGATTCGAGGCGTCGCCGGTGCAGACCTGACACCTGAGCTCGCCCTCGCCCTCGGCCGGGCGGCGGCCCGGCTCGTGTCGGGCTCGCCCTTCCTCCTCGGGCGCGACACCCGTCAGTCGGGGACCATGATCCAGTCGGCGCTCGCGGCCGGCATGACGGCCGAAGGCGTCGACGTCGTGGACGGAGGGATCATCCCGACTCCCGGTCTCGCTTGGCTTGCTTCGGACCGCGGGGTTCCCGCGGCGATGGTCTCTGCCTCCCACAACCCTTTCGGCGACAACGGGATCAAGCTGCTAGGTGCCGGCGGCACCAAGCTCGCCGCCGAGCTCGAGATCGCCATCCAGGACGAGCTCGACAAGCTGACCTCGTCCTCCGCGTCCGGTGGGGCGACGCGGCCCGTGGCGCCGGGCGACGTTCCGTCCTGGCCCGGGGAGGGTCGGGGCAGGGCCGGCCTCGGCGCGGTGCGGGCCGACCCGGAGGCGCTTTGGACCTATGCCGGTCATCTCACTCGCGCCGTCGAAGGTGGGGCACGTCTCGGCCTCGAGGTCGTGATCGACTGCGCCAACGGCGCCGCCAGCGTGGTCGCGCCGGCGGTGCTCGCGCGTCTCGGCATCCCCCACAAGGTTCTCTCTGCCGCGCCGAACGGCGTCAACATCAACGCCGGCTGCGGCTCGACGCACCTCGAGCAACTGCAGGAGGCCGTGGTGGCCTCCAAGGCAGCCCTCGGGGTGGCGCTTGACGGTGACGCCGACCGGATGCTCGCCGTGGACCACCGGGGAGATCTCGTCGACGGGGACCAGCTGCTCGCCCTGTTCGCGTTCGACATGTTAGAGCGGGGCCTTTTGACCGGCGGGTCGATAGTGGTGACCGTGATGAGCAATCTGGGGCTGCGTCAGGCGCTCACCGCCCGCGGTATCGGGGTCGTCGAGACCCCCGTCGGGGACCGGTACGTGAGCGACGCCATCGAGGCCAACGGGTTGCAGCTCGGCGGTGAGCAGTCCGGCCATCTCGTCTTCCGCCGGCACGGCCTGACCGGTGACGGGATCCTGACGTCGTTGCTCTTGATGGAGCTTGTCGCCCGGGCCGGGCGCCCTTTGGCGGATCTCGCCGGCGAGGCGATGACGCGCCTTCCCCAGGTGCTCCGAAACGTGCACGTCGCCGACCCCTCCCACCTCGATACGGCCGGGGCCGTGTGGGAGGAGGTGTCGCTCGTCGAGTCCGAGCTCGGCGAGAAGGGCCGTGTCCTCCTGCGGGCGTCGGGGACCGAGTCGCTCGTCCGGGTCATGGCCGAGGCGCCGACGCACGAGATGGCCAGCCAAGTGGTCGAGCGGCTCGTGACGGTCGTGGTCCGCGAGCTTGATACCACCGCGCCAGCCGGCAGGTCGTAGCCTTCTTCGCATGTGCGGGATCATTGGCGTCACCGGCGCGGCCGAGCCGCTGGCGGTCATGCTGGACGCGCTTGCTCTGCTGGAGTACCGCGGGTATGACTCGGCAGGCGTCGTCCTCGTCGATGCCGACCACCTCTGGCGAAAGCGCGACGCCGTGCGCGGGCACTCCCTCGAGACGCTCCGGGAGGCGGCTGCGGGCGCGCCCGCCGGGATGACCGCCGGCATAGGCCATACGCGCTGGGCGACACACGGGGCCGCCGTCGAGCACAACGCCCACCCCCATTGCGACTGCACCGGCACCGTCGCGATCGTTCACAACGGCATCATCGAGAACTACCGGGAGCTCTGGGCCCAGTTGGCCGCCGAGGGACACACGCGGTCCTCGGAGACCGACACCGAGGTCGTTGCCCACATTCTCGAACGCGAGCTCGCAGTCGGCGCCGGCCTCGCCGAGGCGCTGCGCCGGTGCGTGGGCGAGCTTCGCGGCGACTTCGCGCTGGCGGCCGTGAGCACCCGAGAGCCCGAGGTGATCGCCGCGGCGAGGAGGACCTCGCCGCTCATCGTGGGTCGCCTCGACGGAACGGGCCTCGTCGCGTCCGACATAGCGGCCCTCCTGGGCACGACGCGGACGCTCTACCAGCTCGCGGACGACGAGATCGCAGAGGTCAGGCCCGACTCGGTCTCCGTCGTCGGTCTCGACGGCACCCCGCGCGAGCTCGTGCCGCTCGAAGTCGGATGGGACCTCGTCGCCGCGCGCCGGGACGGCTACGACGACTTCATGTCGAAGGAGATCCACGAGCAGCCGAGGGCACTGGCGGACACCCTCATGGGCCGGCTCCACGCCGACGGCACGACCGAGCTCGAGGAGCTCCGGCTCACCGGGTCCGACCTCGAGGAGATAGAGCGCGTTGTGCTCATGGGCTGCGGCTCGGCCTACTACGCCTGCCTGAGCGGCCGCATCGCCTTCGAGCATTGGGCCCGGATGCCAGCCGAGGTCGAGATCGCCAGCGAGTTCCGTTACCGGGACGCGATCCTGGGCGAGCACACCCTCGTCGTGGCTGTCAGCCAGTCGGGCGAGACGGTCGACACCTTTCACGCCCTGCGCGAGGCACGCCGGCGCGGCGCCAAGACCGTCGCTGTGACCAATGTCGTCGACTCGTTGCTCGCCCGTGAGGCCGACGGCGCCCTCTACACGAGGGCAGGCCCCGAGATAGGCGTGGCGTCGACCAAGTGCCACGCCGCCCAGATCGTGGTGCTCCAGCTTCTTGCCCTCCACTTCGCGCGCCAACGCGGGACCGTCGGGCCGGACGAGGGTCGCGAGCTCGCCGGCGGGCTGCTTGCCCTGCCGGGGCTCGTCGGGCGTGCGATCGGCAAGATGGACAGCTACTTCACGGTCGCGAAGCGCCTGGCCGAGGTGCAAGACGTCTACTTCTTGGGCCGCCGTCTGGGCTATGCCGTCGCCCTCGAAGGTGCTCTCAAGCTGAAGGAGCTCGCCTATGTACGGGCCGAGGCCTACCCGGCCGGGGAGATGAAACACGGCCCGATCGCGCTGATCGACGATGCCGCCGTGGTCGTGGCCATTGCCACGCGGGGCGAGCTTTGGGACAAGGTCATGGCGAACATCGCCGAGGTCACTGCTCGGGGCGCGACCGTGGTGGTCGTGTGCGAGGAGGGCGACGGGGAGACGAAAGCGGTCGCGGACGAGGTCTTGGAGATCCCGGCGGTGCCCGAGCTGTTGTCACCCGCGGTGGCGATCGTGCCCCTGCAAGCGCTCGCCTACGGGGTGGCGCGGGCGCGCGGCAACGACGTCGACAAGCCGCGCAATCTCGCCAAGGTCGTCACGGTCGAGTGAACCGCGTCGCTGCCCGTGTCGGGGCCGGTGGAGCCAACGGGGCCGTCCGGTGATCGGGCTCGGCATCGACCTGGTCGACATCGAGCGTTTCCGCCTCCTGCTCGCCCGGCGGCCGCAGGTGGCCGAGCGCATCTTCACGCCGGCGGAACGATCCTTCCTGTCGGATCGGGCTGATCCGGTCCCGGGCCTCGCGGCCCGCTTTGCGGCCAAGGAGGCCACGATGAAGGCCCTCGGGACCGGGCTCGGAGGCGTCCGGTTCGCGGAGGTGGCTGTGGTCGACGGCGGCTCGCAAGCCCCACGGCTCGAGGTCTCGGGACTTGCCGCCCGTCGGGCCGAAGCGCTCGGGGTCCGTTTTTGGCACGTGTCGCTCACCCACACCGACTCGGTCGCGGCGGCGGTCGTCGTGGCGGAGTGAGGTAGAGCTCATGCAACCGGTCCACACCCGAGACGAGCTGAGGGCCGCGGATAAAGCGGCCCTTGCCGAGGTCGGCCTCGACACCCTCGTCAATCGCGCCGGTGCCGCCGTGGCCCACGCCGCGATCGGGCTCTTAGGCACCACCTACGGCAAGAGGGTCGTCGTCGTGGCAGGGCGGGGCCACAACGGCGACGACGGGCGCGTGGCCGCCGCGGTGCTGCGTCGCCGCGGTGTCAGGGTCACCGAGCTCGATCCCGGCGCCCCGCCTGAGAGCCTTCCGCCTTGTGACGTCGTGATCGACGCCGCCTACGGGACCGGCTTTCGGGGTGAGTACCGGGCACCGTCGGTGCCGGCCGGGACTCCCGTGCTTGCCATCGACGTCCCGTCCGGCCTCGACTCGGACACCGGCGTCGCCTGCGAGGGCGCCGTCTCGGCCACCGAGACCGTCACCATGGCCGCCCTCAAGCCAGGCTTGTTGATGGGTGATGGCCCCGCCCACAGCGGAAAGGTGCTGGTGGCACCCATCGGGATCGCCGTGCCGCCAGGCAAGATCTGGCTCGTCGAGGACGGCGACATCGCCAGCTGGCTCCCCCGGCGCGAGCCCGAGACCAACAAGTGGCGCACGGCGTGCCTCGTTGTCGCAGGCTCGCCGGGAATGTTCGGCGCGGCCCGGTTCTCGACGAGCGGCGCTTTGCGGGCGGGCGCCGGCATGGTGCGCTGGTGCGTGCCGGGCGCGTCGCCCAGCGAGCTGCCCGCCTCCGAAGCCGTCGCGCTGGCGGTGCCGGGGGCGGACTTCGCCGACGCGGTGCTGGATGAGCTGCGCCGGTGCCGCGCGCTCGTGATCGGTCCCGGGATCGGCTCCGCGCCGGGGGTCGTGGCCTCGGTGCGACGCCTTCTCGCCGAGGCGGAGGTTCCGGTGATCGTCGACGCCGACGGGCTGGGGGCGCTCGGCCCCCTCGCCCGGGCGCGCGACGTGCTGTCGGGGCGCAGGATCCCGGCGGTGCTCACACCTCACGACGGTGAGTACGCCCGCCTCGCCGCCACCGCCGGGGGCGCCAGGGCCCCGGACGCCGACCGCATCGCCGCCGCCCGGTCGCTGGCGGAGGACCTCGGGGCGATCGTGTTGTTGAAGGGCTCGACGACAGCGGTTGCGGCACCGGACGGCGAGACCTTCCTCGTCACCTCGGGGTCGTCCCGGCTCGCGACGGCCGGCACGGGTGACGTGTTGTCCGGGGTCATCGGGGCCTTCCTCGCGCGCGGCCTCGACCCCTTGCGATCAGCCGCTTTGGCGGCGCACGTGCACGGGCGCGCCGCGGGCCTCGGGTTCGCGGAGGGCCTCGTCGCCGGTGACCTGCCCGAGCTGGTCGCGATCGTGATCTCGGGCGCCCATGGCTGAGTCCTGGCAGCGGCGCGCCTGGGCGGAGGTGGACCTCGACGCCGTCTCGTCGAACGCAAGGGTGCTCCGGGCCGTCGCCGCACCGGCTGAGCTGTGCGCCGTGGTGAAGGCCGACGCCTACGGCCACGGAGCGGTGCCGGTCGCCAACGCCGCCCTCGCCGGCGGGGCGACCTCGCTGGCCGTGGCGCTCGTCGAAGAGGGCGTGGTGCTCCGCGAGGCGGGGCTGGAAGTGCCGATCCTGCTCCTGTCCGAGCCCGCCGCCGCGGCCATGGGAGAAGTCGTCGCCCGTGACCTCATCCCGACCGTGTACACCCGCGTGGGCGTGAACGCGATCCGCGCCGCGGCCGCACGGGCGTCGCGCCGCGTCGAGGTCGAGGTCAAGCTGGACAGCGGCATGCACCGGGTGGGCGCCGACCCTGAGGAGGCACGGCGGATCGTGGCGCAGGTCGTGGAGGCGCCGGAGCTGCGCTACGGCGGGCTCTGGACGCATCTCGCCATCGCGGACGAGCCTTCCGATCCGTTCACCGCCGAGCAGCTGGCTCGTTTCGAAGCCTTTCGCGCGAGCCTGCGCTCAGCCGGGCTCCCCGCGCCGGCTCGCGTCCACGCCGCCAACTCGGCGGGGGCGATCGCACACCCGTCGTCCCGCTACGACCTCGTGCGCTGCGGGATCTCCCTTTACGGGTACCTGCCCTCCAATGCCGTTTCCCCCGCGCTCATCGCCGCGGCCGGCGCCGGGGAGTTGCGCCCCGCATTGGCATGGAAGACCCAGGTCAGCCATGTGCGCGAGCTCGGCGCAGGGGAGCGCACGAGCTACGGTCGGGCCTACGAGCTGGCGGAGCGGGCGGACGTCGCGACGGTGCCCGTCGGCTATGCCGACGGGGTCCCGAGGAGCCTTTTCCAAGGCGGGGGGGAACTGCTCATAGGCGGCCGTCGTCGTCGGGTGGCGGGCACGGTCACGATGGACCAGCTGATGGTCGACTGCGGGCCGGACTCGGGCGTGCACTGCGGTGACGAGGTCGTGCTGATCGGCTCCCAGGGGGCCGAGACCGTGAGCGCCCAGGAATGGGCCGACCGGATCGGCACCATCTCGTTCGAGATCCTCTGCCGGATCGGGCCCCGCCTGCCCCGCCGGCACGTCCGCGGCGCCGCCGGGCGGATCTAGTGGGGCCCACCGGCAAGCGGGCCGTCGCCTATGCCACAGCCGGGGTGTTCAGCGCGGCGGGCGTCGCCTTCGCCCTCTCGCACCGCTACTGGAGAAGGCACCAGGGCTTGTCGGCGCCCTGCGACCCGGAGTTATCGCTGCCCGAGGACGTCGCCCACCGTGTGTTCGCGATGCGCGACGGAGGCGAGTCCCACCTCATCGAAAAGGGTGAAGGCCCGGCCGTCGTGCTGCTGCACGGGGCCAACCTCTCGGCGGAGGCGTGGAGCTACCAACTCCGTGACCTCGCCGGGTCCCACCGTGTGCTCGCGCTCGACCTGAGGGGCCACGGGCTCTCGAGTGCCGGTAGCGAGGAGGTCACCATCTCGGCGATGGCCGACGACGTGGCCGAAGTGCTGGTGGCGCTCGATCTCGACCATGCCGTGCTCGCGGGTCACTCCATGGGCGGCATGGTCTGCCAGCGCGTGACGCGTCTTCATCCCGAGCTGCTCGGGACGCGGATCGGCGCCATCGCCTTGATCGCGACCAGCGGCGGGCTCGGCCTGCCGGTCCCGAGCTGGGGTCTGCTCGCCGCCGCCGTCGGCCGGGTCGCCGGTGCCGGAGTGGGCATCTGGCGCCCGGACCAGCCGGCGCTGCCCACCGGTGACGTCGGCTACCTCGCCTCCCGCCTGGGCTTCGGGCGCCGGCCGCGCCCGGCCGAGGTGGCCGAGACGCTCCGGATGCTGCGGTCGATGGCGCCGGACGTCTTCACAACCCTCGTCGGCGAGGTGCTCGCCTTCGAGGAGAGGACGCCTTTCGGCGACGTCCAGGTGCCCGTGGCCGTGGCCGTCGGCACAAGTGACCACCTCACGCCCCCGTTGTTCGCGCGGCGCCTGGCGGCCGGGTTCGAGCACGCCAGCCTGCACGAGTACTCCGGTGCCGGCCACGTGCTCATGTACGAGCGGCGCCGGGAGATCACAAAGCTGCTCGAGTCGCTTTCTGCCCGCGCCGGCACGGGACCGTCTACGGCTGCAGGAGGACCTTGACGGCCCCGGTGCGCCTCGCGTCCGCCAGCGTGAGCACCGCCTCGTCCCAACGGGCCAGGGGGAAGCGATGGGTCACGACCGCCGTCAGGTCCAAGCCGGCCCGGGCGAAGTCGAAGTAGTGCTCGAAGGCGTGCTTGCGCACGCCCCCCACCTCCTCGATGCCGAAGCCGTTCGAGCCGATGACCGAGATCTCCTTGAAGTACATCGGCGTCCACTCGAAGCGCTTGGGCGGCTCGACCCCGCTCACGACCAGCGCTCCACCCGTGTGCAGGAGCCGGAGCGAGGTCTCGACGGTCTCGGGGCTGCCGATCGTGTCGTAGACGACGCCTGGGCCGTCCTGGAGCCAGTCCTTGCGGCTCCAGGGCTTGATGGCGGCCTCACCCGTGCGGGACGCCACTTCCGCCACGAGCCTGTCGGGCACCGAGCTCAGCACGGCGTCCGCACCGAGCCGGGCGGCGAGCGACGACCGGAAACCGGCCCGCGTGGCCGCCCAGATCTCGAGGCCGGGATAGAGGTGGCGCAGCAGCGCTATGGCGGCGAACGCCAGCGTGCCCGACCCGTAGACGAGCGCGGGGCGCGACGTCTCCGGCGGGCTCAACAGGATCGAGCGGAGCGAGACGCTGGCCGGGTCGGACAGGACGGCCGCGTCGTCGCTGAGCTCGTCGGGCACTTCGAACAGCTGGCTTTCGTGGGCACAGAAACGCTCCGCGTGCACGCCGGGCGCGCCCGCACAGTTGCCGAGGTGGATGGCGACGGGGAGGTCGCCGTTGCGGAAGTTCCGGCACCAGGGATAGCGCCCGGCGGCACAGGCCTCACAGAGCGGTTCGATGCCGCGGGGTGTGCACCAAAGCCAGGGGTTGAGGACGACGCGACGTCCCGTGTCGAGCCGGCGCGCCACGGCCTCGTGGCCGAGGACATGGGGGAACGAGACGAGCGCCGTGAGGGCGTTGTCCCTCCGGCCGTTCAGGAAGATCTGCTTGGCGTCCGATCCGCAGATGCCGGAGACGACGGTCTCGCACTTGACCCAGCCGGCGGCGGGCGGAACGGGCTCGGGGACCTCCTCAAGGGCGATGGGGGCGTACTTCGAGACGTAGGCGCGCTTGTCGAGCCGGCCGCCTAGCACGGTGGCGGCCTCTCGCGTGAGGCTGTGTCTGAACAGCAGTGCCCGCACGGGACCCCTTCTCGAATCTGGGCGGTTCCCGAGCAACCTAGCTCCCGCGGCTCGCACCTTGCTCTCAGGCTCCCGCCTGGCGAGGGGCCAGATAGCTACGATCATCGGCTAGTGACGACGCTTGCCGATCTAGAGACGGTGGCGCTCGGCTGCGTCGCCTGTCCCCTCGCCTTTGGCCGCACGAAGGTGGTTTTCTCGGCCGGGAACCCCGCTGCCCCGCTCATGCTGGTGGGTGAGGCACCGGGCCGGGACGAGGACCTCGCCGGGGAGCCTTTCGTCGGCCGGTCCGGCCAGTTGCTCGACCGGCTGCTGGCCGAGGAGCTCGGCTTGGACCGGACGGGCTGCTACATCGCGAACGTCGTCAAGTGCCGGCCCCCCGGCAACCGTGACCCAGAGCCCTTGGAGGTCGCCACGTGCCGGCATTTCCTGGAGTCGCAGATCGAGCTCGTGTCACCGCAGGTGATCGTCTCTCTCGGCAACTTCGCGAGCCGGACGCTGCTCGGCGTCACCGAGGGCGTGACCTCGCTCCGGGGCAGGTCCTATCCCTACGGGGCAAGGGTTCTCGTGCCGACGTTCCACCCCGCCTATGCGTTGCGGGGCGGCGGCGTGGTCGTCGCGGAGATGCGGGCCGATCTCATCCGGGCGAAGAAGTTCCTCCCGTGATGCCGGCCCTGCCGTGGCGCCGGGGTTCTTGGCGGAGCACCCGGTGATGCTGACGAGCGCGGACCCGGCCCGGACGCGGGCGATCGGGGCCGCGATAGCGCCATTTTTGGTCGCGGGTGACGTGGTGCTGCTCGTGGGTTCACTCGGTGCCGGCAAGACCACCTTCGTGCAGGGCCTGGTGGCCGCGCTCGGGGGTCACGAGCCTGTGACGAGCCCGACGTTCACACTCGCCCACAGGTACCGGACGGCGCCACCGGTGACCCATGTCGATCTCTGGCGCCTCGACCGCCTGCAGGAGGTTGTCGACCTCGCCCTGGAGGAGGAGCTCGACGAGGGCGGTGTCGTTGTCGTCGAGTGGGGAGAAGCGGCCGAGCCCCTCTACGGCGCCGACGCCCTCGTCGTGCGACTCGAGTGGGGCCGCTGCGATGAGGAGCGGGCCGTCGCCATCGAGGCCCGCGGCGAGTCCTGGGCCGTCCGGGGCGCGGGCCTCACGAAGGCGGCCGTTACCGCCGCGGAAGGCGAGGCATGAGGATCCTCGCCATCGAGACGGCGACCATCGAGGTCGGCGTCGCGGTCTCAGACGAGACCGGCCCGCTCGCTACCGTCACGGCGCGTCCCGGGCGGCGACAGGCCGAGACTTTGCACCCCGCCATCGTCGACGCCTGCCGGATCGCGCGGATCACGCCGGCCGGGCTCGACGCCGTCGCGGTGGACATTGGCCCCGGGCTGTTCACCGGTCTTCGCGTCGGCGTCGCCGCCGCGAAGGCGATCGCCGGTGCCCTCGGGCTCCCCGTCGTCACCGCCACGAGCCTCGAGGTGCTGCGGGCTGCCTGCCCGCCTTCTCCCGGCGGGGTGATACCGGTCATCGACATGCGCCGCGGCGAGGTGGCCTGGCTGATGCCGGGCGCGACCCCGTCGGAGGTCCGCGTCGGCACGCCGGCCGAGCTCGCGGGCGAGCTCGAAGAGCTCGTCGCATCCGTGGGGTCCGTGCTCCTCGTCGGCGACGGGGCCCTTCGCCATCGCGAGCTGCTCGGGCGTGGGCCGGGGCCGGTGTTCGCCGGGCCCGAGCTCGCCGCGCCTGCGGTAGCCTCGCTGGGCGTGCTGGCGTTCGCGGCGATGCAGCTCGGCCAGGGCCGCGATCCGGCCGCGGTGCGGCCCTTCTACGGCCGGGAGGCGGACGCCCGCATCAACTGGAGCTCGCGTGAGGGCCGCGAGGCGGTGGGCTCGTGACGAGCGTGCGTTCGATGTTCCACCTGCGTCCGCGTCGCGAGGCGGGCACCTCGCAAGGCCCGCAGGGCGGGGAAGGTGCCGGACGGGTCCTCGAGATCGTGCCGATGCGGCGATCGCACCTGAAGGCCGTCATCGGGATCGAGCGGCGGATCTTCCCGAGCCCCTGGTCGCTCGGGCTGTACATGAGCGAGATCACCCAGCCGGCGACGCGCGCCTACTACGTGGCCTGCGTAGGGCCCGACGTGGTCGGCTACGCGGGCATGATGGTCGTCGTCGGCGAGGCGCACGTGACCAACATCGGCGTCGCCCCGGAATGGCAGCGCCACGGGGTCGCCCGCCGGCTCTTGCTCCAGCTCGCGCGAGAGGCGCGGCGGCGCTCCGGGCAGCACCTGACCTTGGAGGTGCGGGTGTCCAACGTGGGCGCCCAGGCCCTTTACCACGAGTTCGGCTTCGTGCCCGCCGGCGTGCGCAAGAACTACTACTCCGAGGTGCACGAGGACGCCCTCGTCATGTGGGCTCACGACATCCAAACCGAGGCCTACCGCGAGCGCCTGGACGCCATCCAAGCCCGCCTGCGGCCCATCGGGCCGCCGCATGGTGCCGGTCAGGCACCGGTCCCGCCCGAGAAGTGACCGCCCGCGGCCGGGTGCTCGGGATCGAGACCTCCTGCGACGAGACGGCCGCGGCCGTGGTCGAGCGGGGGCGCAAGATCGTGACATCGGTGGTCTCTAGCCAGGTGGACCTGCACGCCCGCTACGGGGGCGTCGTGCCCGAGCTCGCCGGCCGCGCCCACATCGAGCTCGCCCTGCCGGTGGTGACCGACGCCCTGGCCGGGGCCGGCCTCGATCGCCGCGGGCGCCCCCTTTTGGACCCCGACGGTCCGGTCGGGATCGACGCGGTGGCGGCGACGATCGGTCCCGGGCTCATAGGTTCCCTGCTCGTCGGCGTGAGCACGGCCAAGGCGCTCGCCCTTGCCTGGGACGTCCCCTTCGTCGGGGTGAACCACCTCGAAGGACACCTGTACGCGGCCATGCTGGAGGCGCCCGAGCTCGAGGTGCCGGTCGTGGTCCTGCTCGCGTCGGGCGGCCACACGCTGCTCGTCGCGCTCGACGCGCCGGGCAGCTACCGCGTGCTCGGGGCCACCGTCGACGACGCCGCCGGTGAGGCGTTCGACAAGGTCGCCCGCTATCTCGGCCTCGGCTACCCGGGGGGCCCCGAGATCGACCGGCTCGCCGTCTCGGGCGACGCCTCCTCGATCCGGTTTCCAAGGGCCTCGACCTCGCGCGCCCTCGACTTCTCGTTCTCCGGGCTCAAGACGGCGGTGATCAGCTACGTCCGGGCTCATCCCGAGGTGACGAACGCGGACGTGGCGGCCGCCTTCCAGGAAGCGGTGGTCGACGTGCTCGTGCAAAGGGCCGTCGCCGCCGCCACCGAGATCGGGGCCCGCGGTGCTTGCCTCGCCGGGGGAGTGGCGGCAAATTCGCTGCTCAGGACTCGTTTTGCCGAGGCCTTCGCGGACCGGGGGCTCCCCTCGTACCTGCCCAGCCGGGCGATGTGCACCGACAATGCCGCCATGATCGCGGCGGCGGGCTATTTCCAGCTCGAGCGGTCCGGGCCCACCCCGCTCGACACCGGGGCAGTCCCTGACCTGCAGCTTCACAGCTCGAAGTAGCCCTCTCGGGTGCGGTTGCCAGCGGCGCTCCCGGACGGTATCGTTGGCACTCGTAAGTCGAGAGTGCTAACGGAGCCAGACAGGAGGCCCCTGAAATGAAGTTGCAGCCCCTGGACGACCGCATCGTCGTTCGGCCGAGCGAGTCGGAAGAGACCACCGCATCCGGCCTTGTCATCCCCGACACGGCGAAGGAGAAGCCCCAACAGGGTGAAGTTCTCGCGGTAGGCCCGGGCCGGCGCACCGAGAACACCGGTGAGCTCGTCCCGATGAGCGTGGCCGTCGGCGACAAGGTCGTCTACTCGAAGTACGGCGGTACGGAGATCACCCACGACGGCGAGGAGCTACTCATCCTCTCGAGCCGTGACGTGCTGGCAAAGGTCGTTTCCTGATGCCGAAGATGCTTGTCTTCGACGAGCACGCGAGGCGCCGGCTCGAGACCGGCGTCAACAAGCTCGCCGACACCGTCAAGGTGACGCTCGGCCCGAAGGGCCGCAACGTCGTGCTCGACAAGAAGTTCGGTGCGCCGACGATCACCAACGACGGTGTCACCATCGCCCGTGAGATCGAGCTCGAGGACCACTTCGAGAACATGGGCGCCCAGCTCGTGAAGGAAGTCGCGACGAAGACCAACGACGTGGCGGGCGACGGGACGACCACCGCGACGGTGCTCGCCCAGGCGCTCGTGCGCGAGGGCCTGCGCAACGTGGCCGCGGGCGCCAACCCGATGTCGCTCAAGCGCGGCATCGAGAAGGCGGTCACCGCCGCCGTGGCGTCGATCCAGCACCAGGCCAAAGACATCGAGGGCCGCCAGGAGATCGCCCAGGTGGCCGCCATCTCGGCCGCGGACGTCTCCATCGGCGAGGTGCTCGCCGACGCCATCGACAAGGTCGGCAAGGACGGAACCGTCACCGTCGAGGAGTCCAACACCTTCGGGCTCGAGCTCGAGTTCACCGAGGGCATGCAGTTCGACAAGGGCTTCCTCTCGCCGTACTTCGTGACGGATCCCGAGCGCCAGGAGGCGACCCTGGAGGACGTCTACCTGCTCATCGTGAACGGCAAGATCTCCTCGGTCCACGACTTCGTCCCTGTGCTCGAGAAGGTCATGCAGACGGGCAAGCCTCTTTTGATCATCGCCGAGGACGTGGAGGGCGAGGCCCTCGCCACCCTGGTGGTGAACAAGATCCGCGGCCTGTTCCAGTCGATCGCGGTGAAGGCACCCGGTTTCGGCGAGCGGCGCAAGGCCATGCTCGGTGATATCGCCGTGCTCACCGGCGCCCAGCTCATCTCCGAGGAGGTCGGGCTCAAGCTCGAGAACACCACGCTCGACCTGCTCGGTCGGGCCCGGCGAGTCGTGGTCACCAAGGACGACACGACGATCGTCGACGGTGCCGGCGCGGACGACGAGGTGAAGGGCCGGATCGCCCAGATCAAACGGGAGATCGAGGAGACCGATTCGGACTGGGACCGCGAGAAGCTCCAGGAGCGGCTCGCCAAGCTCGCCGGCGGCGTTGCCGTCGTCAAGGTGGGCGCGGCGACCGAGATCGAGCTCAAGGAGAAGAAGCACCGCATCGAGGACGCGCTCTCCGCGACCCGGGCGGCGATCGAGGAAGGCATCGTCGCCGGCGGCGGCACGGCCCTCATCCGCAGCCGGGCGGCGGTCAACAAGGTGGTCGCCAGTCTGACGGGTGACGAAGCCACCGGTGCCTCGATCGTGGCGCGTGCGCTCGCCGAGCCGCTCAAGTGGATTGCCATCAATGCCGGCTTCGAGGGCGCCGTAATGGTGCGCGAGGTCGAGCACGCCAAGGGCACCACGGGCCTCAACGCCCTCACGGGCGAGCTCGAGGACCTCGTCAAGGCCGGCATCATCGACCCGGCGAAGGTCACCCGTTCCGCACTGCAGAACGCGGCGTCGATCGCGGCCCTCCTGCTCACGACCGAGGCGCTCATCGCCGACAAGCCCGAGAAGCCGCAGGACCACGCCGCCGCGGCGGCGGCTGGCGGTGGCGGCATGGGGATGATGTAGCTCAGCCGACGGCCGCAAGGACGGAGCGAGGCAGCCGGGCCCTGGGCCCGGCTGCCGGCGCGACCGGGCTCCGGCTTACACTGCGCGGGTGGTCCGCCAAGTGGTTCCCCGCCCGCCCTGGGCCAGGCGGATCGACCCTGTCAGGGGCGGGATCGGGCTTGCCGGTCTCCCCGACGCGTTCAGTATCGGGGCCGTCCGGAGCGCCTTTGGCGAAGGCGGGCCGGGATCGGGTGCCCGTCCCGCGCCGGCCGGGGTCGGGGCGGCGGTCCTCATCACCCTCATGCCGGCAGACGAGCTCGGCAGCGACTCGCAGGCGTCGGTCGTGCTCATCCGCCGGGCGCGGCACCTGCGCGCGAACCCGGGTGAGATCGCCTTCCCGGGCGGGCGGATCGAGCCGGGCGAGGCACCGCTGGCGGCGGCGTTGCGGGAGGCCGAAGAAGAGGTGGCCCTTGACCCCGACGGCCTCGACGTGCTCGGTGAGCTCTCGAGCCTGGGCCATCCCCTCCGTTCGGCCCCGATCGTCCCCTTCGTGGCCGCGGCGCGCTCTCGCCTTTCCCTCGAGGCGAACCCCGGCGAGGTCGACTGCGTCTTGTGCGTGCCGCTTGTGGCGCTCGTCGCTCCCGGCCGTTACTGGCAGGAACGCTGGGACCGGGCCGGGGACCCGTCTCGCACGATGCACTTTTTCGATTTGGGCGAGGACGTCATCTGGGGCGCGACCGCAGAGATGCTCCACGGTTTGTTCCTGCGCCTCTCTGGCGCCGTATGAGGCCGCCCGCTGGGCTCTCGAGGATTCCCTCAGCCCCGAGTGCGCCGGACGAACAGGTGAGCGGCCAGGGGGGCGAAGACGGCCAGCAGGCCGATGGACCACAGCAGGGACGTGGCTATGGCGTGCTGCATGGGCCACGCGCGCACCGTCGCGGAAGGGTTCGGGTTGGCGAAGAGCTGGCGGCAGGCGGCGGTGACGGCGCTGATCGGGTTCCAGTCGGCGACGACCCGCAGCACGGCGGGCATGCGCTCGGTCGGCACGAGGGCGTTTGAGACGACGGCGAGCGGGAACAGGATCACGAGCCCGACTCCCTGGGCCGACTCGACACCCTTGGAGATGATGCCGAGGCAGGCACAGCCCCACGAGAGCGAGTAGCTGAACAGGAGGAAGACCGCGAAGCCGGCGATCGTCGAGCCCACGTTGCCCTCCGGGCGCCAGCCCACGAGAAGGCCCGTCACGCAGACGAAGAAGCTGCAGATCACAGCCGTCAACAGGTCCGTCGCGGACCGGGCGACGAGGATCGCCGGCTTCCACATCGGCAGCGATCGGAAGCGGTCGATGATGCCGCCGTTGAGGTCGTTGCTGAGCCCGACGGCGGTTCCCATCGCCGAAGTCGTCAAGTTGAGCGCGAGCATGCCGGCGATCGCGAAGCTGGCGTAGGTGCCTCCGTGGGGAAGCACCACGCCGGCGCCGAAGACGTAGACGAACAGGGCCGTGAACAGCACCGGTTGGATCGTGACGTCCGACAGCTGCAGCGGTTCGCGGGCGATGTGCACGAGATTGCGCCCGGTGAGCACGGAGACGTTGGCGAGCTGGCGAACCAGTCTCTGGGGGCGGGACGGAGCAGCACTCGGGACGATCCGGGCGACGGCGACGGTCATTGCCCTGCCCCCTCCATGTCGTCCTCCGGCACCTCGACGCCGCCCCGCCCGTTACCCGCACGATCCGACACGGGGTGCCCCGTCAGGGCGAAGAACACGTCGTCGAGAGAAGGTTGGCGCAGGACCACGTCATCGACGCTGACGCCCGCCTGGTCGAGCGCCCGCACGATCGTGGTCGCGAGGCCGCCGGCGCTGAGGACCGGCGCCCGCAGGCGCCGGCCGTCGTGGCTGACCTGGATCGCGCCGGTGACGAAGGGCCTGAGCGCCCCCTCCGCGGCCGGATCGGGCGCCTGCAGCGTCACCTCGAGGCGTGCCCCGCCGATCTTGGTCTTCAGCTCCGGGGCCGTGCCGCTCGCGATCACCCGGCCGTGGTCGACGACGACGATCCGGTCGGCGAGCTCATCGGCCTCGTCGAGGTACTGGGTCGTGAGTAGCAGCGTGACGCCTTCGGCGACGAGCTCGCGGATGATGCCCCACATGCGCAGGCGGCTCGTGGGGTCGAGCCCGGTGGTGGGCTCGTCCAGGAAGAGCACCGGGGGGTGGGTCACAAGGCCGGCCGCCAGATCAAGGCGCCTTCGCATCCCCCCGGAGTACGCCTTCAAGATGCGGTCGCCCGCATCGGCGAGGTCGAACTGGCCGAGCAGGTCGCGAGCGCGTGAGCGCGCTTCGGCCCTGGGCAGCCCGCTCAGGCGCCCGATCATCACGAGGTTCTGGCGACCGGTCAGAAGCTCGTCGAGGGTCGCGTCCTGGGCGGTGACGCCTATGTTGCGCCGCACCTGCGGCGCCTCGGCCACGACGTCGTAGCCAGCGACGCGCGCGGAACCCGCGTCGGGGAGGGCCAGGGTCGTCAGGATGCGGACGGCGGTCGTCTTGCCCGCTCCGTTGGGCCCCAACATCCCGAGGATGGCACCGGCGGGGACGTCGAGATCGACGCCGGCGAGGGCGACCGTGTCTCCGTAGCGCTTCTCAAGGCCTTCGGCGTGGATCATGGAGTTGGTCGGCATGGGTCTCCTGCCCGTCCGTGCGAACCCTACTGACTTGCCGCATGGTAAGTGACTTACTTACCTGCTGTCAAGTAGAATGCTTGGGATGATCGACCCCGTGTCGCCGACCGGGCCGCAACCGGAACCGGGCCCGGGGCCGGCCGAGGAGGCCAGCACGCGGGAAAGAATCCTCGATATCGCCCTGGAGCTGTTCACCGAGCAGGGTTACGAGAAGACCTCCCTGCGCCAGATCGCGGAGAGACTGGGCTTCTCGAAGGCGGCGATCTACTACCACTTCGCCAGCAAGGAAGACATCTTGTTCGAGCTGCACCTGCGGGTGCACGAGTTCGGGCGCGGTGTGCTGAGCGAGATCGACCCGGCGGAGATGTCCCCCGCGGCGTGGCTGGCGCTCCTCGATCAGCTGGTCGGGCAGATTCTCGGGCACCGGGCGCTGTTCGTCCTCCACGAGCGCAACCGGGCCGCGCTGGACGAGCTCCACCGCGAGCGCCATGACGCCTCCCACGAGGACCTGGACGTCCTGTTCCGCCGGGTGCTCGCCAATCCGGCCATCGCGGCGCGTGACCGGGTCCGGTTGGCATGCACCCTGGGAGCGGTCATGGGCGCGCTCGTGCTCACCGGAGACGTGTTCTCCGACGTATCTTCCGAGGAACTCGGGGCTCTCGTGAAAGATGCCGCCCGCGACCTGTTGGCGCCGGGCAGTTAGCCAGGGCGCCAGGCGACGGGGCGGCGCGGCTTGGGCGCCTCAGGCGAGAAGGGCGCGGAGGGTCTTGCCGGCCAGGCGCACAGGTTCGAGGTCCTGGGTGTCGTGCATGTTGAAGATCATGCCGTCGAGCCCGGCGTCGAAGTACCCGGCGAGCTGCTCGCAGACCGAGTCCGGGTCGCCCACCACCACGTACTCGCGCAGGCGCGTCGGGTCCATGCCGCGCGCCTGGGCCATGGCGCGTGCCTTCTTCTCAGCCTCGGCGTTCGTCTCGGCGATGGCGAGGCCCCCGAGACGCGTCTTTGTGATCTCGGCCGGGTCCCGGCCGATGGCGTCGCAGTGGCGCTTCAGCATCTCGAGCTTGTGGCGGATCGTCGCCACGTCGCCGAACAGGTTGCAGGCGTCGGCGTACTTGGCTACCAGTTTCAAGGTCTTCTGCTCGCCGCCCCCGCCGACGAGAATGGGGATGCCCCCGGGGCGGATCGGGCGGGGATAGTTCAGGGCTCCGGCGATGGAGTAGTGCCGGCCGGTGAAGCTGGGGGCCGGTGTGGTGAACATGGCCTTGCAGATCTGGAGAGCCTCTTCGAGGCGTTCCATGCGTTCGGCGACCGGAGGGAAACCGAACCCGTAGCCGGCGTGCTCGTCGTCGTTCCACGCCGCCCCGATCCCCAAGATGGCCCGGCCCGCGGAGACGAGGTCGAGCGTGGTCACCACCTTGGCCAGGTGGGCGGGGTTGCGGTAGGTGACCCCCGTGACCATGGCGCCGAGGCTGGCCCGCTCGGTACGGGCGGCTATCGCCCCGAGCACGGTGTAGGCCTCGAGCATCGGGTCCGTGCGCGGCCCGACATTGGGGATCTGGTAGAAGTGGTCCATCACCCACACCGAGTCGAACCCGGACTCCTCGGCCGTCACCGCGATCTGGGCGATCCGCGCGAAGAGCTCTCCGTCGGCTACGCCGGGGAACGTGAAGTTCGGTATCTGCAGGCCGAAACGAGTGACTCGCATCGCAGTCAACCTCCGGTGGCGGTGTGGGGCGCGTCGCGCTCAATCTCGAAATGAAGGACATGGCGACCCTACCTCCGCAATGGCACAATCGTGCCGCGTGGTGGCGACCCGAGGAGGCGTGGCTTGCCGAGAATCATGCCGATGAAGGGCAGGATCTGGCTCCTCGTGGGGATCGCCGTGGGGGTCGCCGTCGGGATCGGCAAGCTCGCCTACTTCGCCGGCGCGGCCACCTCGCTTTGCGACACCGCCCAGCGGCTCGTCGGAAGCGGGGGGCACGCGCTCGTGCGCTCGGCCGCCGGCCATGGTGCGTCGCGGCGTACCCTCGACGCCATCACGGCGGTGGTGGCGGTGCTGGTCCCCGGCGTGACGGCGCTCCTGCTCGTCTACGCCGCCCGGGCAACGCTGCACCTTCGCGCGGTGGTCGCCCTGGTGATGGCCGGCCTGGGCGTGGCGGCCTTCTTCTACCTGCCCCACGGGGTCGCGGCCGGTGCGGCCGTGCTGGCGTTCGTCGCGGCCGGGGTGGCGGTGGCGGCGACCGGGCCGCTCGTGGCGGCGCCGCTCGCGGCGCTTGGAGCCCTGATCGCGACCGAGTTCCTGCCGCGGATCCTCGCGAGTCACAGCACGCTCCCCAACGTCCCCGTCGCCGCCTTGAACCAGGCGATCTTCGCGGGCGCGGGGTCGCCGGTGTGGCTGCGGGTCGTGGTCCTTGTTCTCGCCGCGCTTCCTTTCGCGCTCGCCGCGCGCCTGGTGGTGCGCTGACGGCGCCGGCGGGCCGCTCGCGCCCCGGCCCACGCGTACACCGGTGCGCGGGCGGGTCCCGAACTAGCCTCGGGCAAGCGTGGCGAGCCGCACAGGCGACCCGAGCCCCTTCTGGTCGGCGTCGGCACGCCCGGGGCAACACTGAGAGCGGAGCGGGAGGGCTGGCGTGGCTGAGGTCGAGATCGGGATCGGGAAGTCCGCACGGCAGGCTTACGGCCTCGACGACGTCGCGATCGTCCCCTCCCGGCGCACGCGCGACCCCGAGGACGTGGACATCTCCTGGGAGATCGACGCCTTCCGGTTCGAGCTGCCCTTGATGGCCGCGGCCATGGACGGTGTCGTGAGCCCGGCCACGGCCATTGCCATCGGCCGTCTCGGCGGTGTCGGGGTCCTCAACCTCGGGGGGCTGTGGACCCGTTACCAGGACCCCGAGCCCCTGCTCCGCGAGATAGCCGATCAGCCCGTGGAGACGGCTACCGCCCGCATGCAGAAGATCTATTCCGAGCCCGTCAAGCCCGAGCTCGTGAGCCTGCGCATCCACGAGATCAAAGAGGCGGGTGTCACGGCCTGCGGCGCGGTCACCCCGCAGCGGGCGGCTGAGTTCGCCCAAGTCGTGCTCAGGGCCGAGCTCGACCTCCTCGTTGTCCAGGGCACGGTGGTCTCGGCCGAGCACGTCTCGAAGAACGCCGAGCCGCTCAACTTGAAGAGGTTCATCCGCGAGATCGATATCCCCGTCGTCGTGGGGGGTTGTGCCTCGTATCACGCCGCGCTGCACCTCATGCGGACCGGCGCGGCCGGCGTGCTCGTCGGCGTCGGCCCCGGCAACGCCTGCACCACCCGCGGCGTGCTCGGCATCGGCGTGCCGCAGGCGACCGCCATCGCGGACGCGGCCGGTGCGAGGACCCGCCACCTGGAGGAGACAGGCGTCTACGTCCACGTCATCGCGGATGGCGGGATGAGCCGCGGCGGCGACATCGCCAAGGCCATCGCCTGTGGTGCGGACGCGGTGATGATCGGCTCGCCGCTGGCGGCGGCGGAGGAGGCCCCGGGCCGCGGCTACCACTGGGGCATGGCCGCCTTCCACCCGACCCTGCCCAGGGGCGCCCGGGTGAAAGTGGAGCGGCGCGGGACGCTGCGGGAAATCCTGCTCGGACCGGCACATGACAACGACGGGCGCATGAACCTGTTCGGGGCGCTGCGGACCTCGATGGCGACGTGCGGCTACGAGACGATCCGCGAGTTCCACAAGGTGGAGGTCATGGTGGCCCCGGCGCTGTTGACCGAGGGCAAGCAGCTGCAGCGGGCCCAGTCGATCGGGATGGGGAGCTGAGCGGGAGGTGACCGGCACGGCCGGCTACGACACCGTCCTCGTCGTCGACTTCGGGGCCCAGTACGCACAGCTCATCGCCCGGCGCGTCCGGGAGGAGCACGTCTACTCCGAGATCGTCCCGTCGTCGATGAGCGCCGCGGCGATGATGGCCCGCAGGCCTCGCGGTGTCATCCTCTCCGGCGGCCCGAAGTCGGTCAACGAGCCGGCGGCGCCCTCCCTCGACGCCGAGCTGTTCGCGTCCGGCGTCCCGGTGCTCGGTATCTGCTACGGGGCGCAGCTCCTCGCCCAGCTGCTCGGCGGGCAGGTCGCCCGGACCGGCACGGGTGAGTTCGGCCGCACGGAGCTCTGGGCCCGGCCCGGCTCAGTGCTGATGGACGGCTGGGACCCGTCGGCGCAGGTGTGGATGAGCCACGGGGACTCGATCGTGCGCGCTCCGGAGGGGTTCGCGGTGACCGGCGCGACCGCGGCGGTCGCGGTCGCCGCGTTCGAGGATCAGGCCCGCGCCCTCTACGGCGTCCAGTTCCATCCGGAGGTGGCGCACACAGAGCACGGCCAGGACCTGCTCAGGCGGTTCCTCCTCCAAGTCTGCGGATGCAGGCCCACCTGGACGCACGCCTCGGTGATCGCCTCGGCGCTCGAGGCCGTCCGCGCCCAGGTCGGCTCCGGCCACGTGCTGTGCGCCCTGTCGGGGGGAGTCGACTCGGCCGTCGCCGCGGCCCTCGTCCACAGGGCCGTCGGCGACCAGCTCACGGCGGTGTTCGTCGACACCGGGCTGATGCGCGCGGGCGAGGGCGAGCAGGTCGAAAAGACGTTCCTCGACGAGTTCACCGTGGACCTCGTGCACGTGCAGGCCGAGGAGCGGTTCTTCCACGCCCTCGCCGGGCTCACCGATCCCGAGGAGAAGCGCAAGGTCATCGGGCAGCTCTTCATCCGCCTGTTCGAGGAGGTCGCTCTCGAGCGCAAGGACGCCAGGTACCTGGTGCAGGGCACCTTGTACCCGGACGTGATCGAGTCGGGCACGGCCGACGCCGCGACGATCAAGTCGCACCACAACGTCGGCGGGCTCCCGTCCGAGATGCGGCTCGACCTTGTCGAGCCACTGCGGCTCCTGTTCAAGGACGAGGTCCGGGCGATCGGCGCGGAGCTCGGCCTGCCGGCCGAGCTGGTGTGGCGCCAGCCCTTCCCCGGCCCCGGCCTGGCCGTGCGGGTGGTCGGCGAGGTGACCCCGGAACGGGTCGGGATCGTCCGGGCGGCGGACCAGATCGTGGTCGAGGAGATCAGGCGCGCGGGGCTCGACGCAGAGTTGTGGCAGTGGTTCGCCGTGCTGCCGGCGGTCCGCTCGGTCGGCGTGATGGGCGACGAGCGGACCTACGGCTACCCGATAGTCGTTCGTGCCGTGACGAGCGAGGACGCCATGACGGCCGACTGGGCGCGCCTTCCCTACGACGTGCTCGCGCGGATCTCGAGCCGGGTCATAAACGAGGTGCGGGGAGTGAACCGCGTGGTCTACGACGTGACGTCCAAGCCCCCCGGGACCATCGAATGGGAGTGATGCCGGCCCTTGTGCGAAGTGGCGGTTCGGGGAGCGTGCCGGCGCGACGGTAGTGTCGGGAGCGATGTCGTCTTACCCCCCGCGCGCTCCGGGCAACTGGGGAGCCAACGAGTGGGACCTGCTCGGGGACCTGCCCCCGCTCGCCAGCTTGTACCGGACCGCTGCTGTGGAGGACCAGGCAGAACCGGAGGGCGCCGGGGCCGGCGCCGGTTCTGGGGCGGCGGCGATCGCCGAGCTCGTGGCGGACCTGAACCCCGCCCAGCGGGAGGCGGTCCTGCACGAGGGCGGCCCCCTGGTCGTGGTCGCCGGTGCGGGCTCGGGCAAGACGCGCGTCCTCACGCGGCGCATCGCGCGCCTCGTCGTCTCGGGCGTGGCGCCCTGGCAGATCCTCGCCATCACCTTCACCAACAAGGCCGCCGACGAGATGCGCCGGCGCGTCGTGGAGCTCGTCGGAGCCGACGCCGCCAAGATGTGGGTGTCCACCTTCCATGCCGCCTGCGTGCGGATCCTGCGCCGCAACGCGGAACGGATCGGCTACGGTCGCGCCTTTACGATCTACGACGACGGCGACAGCCGCCGGCTCGTCGAGCACGTGCTCGACGACCTCGGCATCGACCAGAAGCGCTTCCCTCCCCGGGCCGTGCTCGGGGTCATCAGCTCGGCCAAGTCGGACATGGTCGACGCGGCCCGGTTCGAAGAGCGCGCCGGGACGATCTACGAGCGGCGGATCGCCCAGGCCTACGCCGAGTACGAGCGGCGCCTCGGCGCGGCGAACGCGATGGACTTCGACGACCTCCTGATCCGCACCGTGCGCATGTTCCGCGAGCACCCCGACGTGCTCGAGCACTACCAGGAGCGCTTCGAGCACGTCCTCGTGGACGAGTACCAGGACACGAACATCGCCCAGAACGAGCTCGTGATCCAGCTCGGCGAGGCAAAGCGCAACGTGTGTGTCGTGGGCGACACCGACCAGAGCATCTACCGGTTCCGGGGCGCCGAGATGCGCAACCTGCTCGAGTTCGCGCGGGCGTTCCCCGACGCCCGGATGATCGTGCTCGACCAGAATTACCGCTCGAGCCAGACGATCCTCGATGCCGCCAACGCCGTCATCGGCAACAACCTGTTCCGCCAGGAAAAAGATCTCTGGAGCGCGCTCGGCAAGGGCGACCGGATCAGGCGCTACCGGGCCGGAGACGACCGGGACGAGGCGAATTTCGTGACGGGTGAGATCGCGGCCCTGCACCGGGACGAGAACATCGGCTATGGCGATATCGCAGTCTTCTACCGGACCAACGCCCAAAGCCGCGCGCTGGAGACCGCCCTGGCCGATCGTGGGATCGCCTACACCGTGATCGGCGGGACCCGCTTCTTCGACCGGCGCGAGGTGCGCGACGTGCTCGCCTACCTGCGCGCCGTCGCCAACCCCGGCGACGAGGTGTCGCTGCGGCGCATCCTCAACACGCCGCGACGCGGCATCGGCGACACGACCCAGGCGCGCCTCGTGGACTTCGCCCGCCAGCAGGGGATCGGCTTTGCCGAGGCGCTCCTCCGCGCCGAACAGGCCGGCGCGTCGGGGAAGGCCCTGGCAGGCGTCCGGAGCTTCCTCGGCCTGCTCTCCGAGCTGCGCTCCGGGGATCTCCTCACCAACCCGCCGGACCGGCTGATCGCGGCGATCCTCGCGCGGACCGGCTACCGCGACCTGCTCGAGGCCGAGATAACGATCGGCGGGGGCCGTGCGATGGAGGCCGAGGGCCGCGTCGAGAACCTGGCCGAGCTCTTGAACGTGGCGTCCGAGCACACCGACCTCGAGTCGTTCCTCGAGTCCACGGCTCTCATAGCCGCTACAGACGTCGCCGACGACGGCGCGAGCGTGTCGCTCATGACGCTGCACGCCGCCAAGGGCCTCGAGTTCCGGGTCGTGTTCCTCACCGGGATGGAGGAGGGGATCTTCCCGCACTCCCAGAGCCTGTCGGAGCCCGACGAGCTGGAGGAGGAGCGCCGCCTCTGCTATGTCGGGGTGACCCGGGCGCGCGAACGGCTGTACCTGACCCATACCTGGAGCCGCCTTTTGTTCGGCGGCATCCAGCAGAGCTTCCCGAGCCGGTTCTTGAGAGAGATCCCCGAGGAGCTGGTGGAAGACGTCGGCGAAGACGTCGTCATCGGCGGGGGGCGAGGAGCTGTCGCAGGCGGGGGATGGGGCGGCCAGCTGACCGGCCGGGGCGGCGGCCCCCGCCCGCAGGTGCAGGCAGCCGCCCCCTCGAGCGGTGCCGAGCGCCTCGGCCTCGCGCCGGGTGACGCGGTCGTGCACGCCCGCTTCGGTCTCGGCGTCGTGGTCGATGTCCAGGGCCAGGGTGAGGACGCCCGCGCGGCCATTCGCTTTCCCGAACACGGCGAGAAGCGCTTCCTCTTGGCGCTCAGCCCGATCGAACGGCCGCCGGTTGGCGAGCCTACCGACCAGTAGGTAGAGTGCCGCCGGTGGCGCAGGCTGCAGAGGTGACCGCGGCGGCGATCGAGAAGCCGAAACCGCTCCTGCGCGGTTGGTTCCACGAGGTGGGTGCCCTCGCGATGGCGGTCGTCGGGCCACTGATCGGTCTCGAGGCGAACGGTGCCAAGGCGGAGGTCTGCGCCGCCGCCGTGGGCTTCGCGGTGACGGCGATGCTGACCACGAGCGCTCTCTACCACCGGATCGACTGGTCGCCCGGTGCGCGCCGCAAGATGCGTCACGCGGACCACGCCATGATCTTCGTCTGCATCGCGGGGACCTACGCCGCGGTCGCGGGCCTGTCGCTTCCCCCTGTGGACGCGTGGATAGTCCTCGGCCTCGTCTGGGGAACGTCGGCGGCCGGGGTCGTGCTCCGCTTCGCGTGGCTGGACGCGCCGAAGTGGGCCGTCGCCCTGCCCTACGTGGCGGCAGGGTGGATCGCCGTGGGGGCCATGCCCGAGTTCTGGCACTACCTCGGCGGGCTGGGCTTTTCTCTGATGATGGCGGGCGGGCTGCTCTACACCCTCGGCGCGCTCGTGTACGCGCGCCGTCGTCCCGATCCGTGGCCCAGCGTGTTCGGGTACCACGAGATCTTCCACGCGTGCGTCGTGGCGGCGGCGGCCTTGCATCTGAGCCTGGTCGCCTTCGTGCTGTTGCCCGCCGGGGCGCACTGAGAGGCTCGATTAGTCCTCAAGTGGCGTGCTGCCTAGTATCGCCAGGGAATGGAACGTCGCTACCGAATCGTCGTGGCCAAGCCCGGCCTCGACGGTCATGACCGAGGCGCCAAGGTCATAGCAAGGGCCCTCCGGGACGCCGGTTTCGAGGTGATCTACACCGGTCTCCACCAGACGCCCGCGCAGGTGGTCCGGACCGCGATGCAGGAGGACGCCGACGCGGTGGGGCTCTCGCTGCTGTCGGGGGCGCACCTGACCCTCGTTCCCCGCGTCGTGGAGGGCCTACGGGCCGAAGGGCTCGAGGACGTGATCGTGGTCGTGGGCGGCATCATCCCCGAGCGCGACATCGAAACGCTGAAGTCCGCCGGCGTGAGCGCAGTCTTCACGCCCGGTGCGCACCTGCCCGAGATCGCCGCCTTCTTGGAGGAAGCGCTCGACGAACGCGAGCGGGCAGGCGCGGGGCCGCCGGAGCGGGCCGCGACGGAAACGACCAAGACCGAAGCAACCGCGTCGACCGACAGGAAGGTGACTGGTGGATCTAGTTGAGTACCAGGGCAAGCAGTACTTCGCGCGCTACGGCATCGCCGTATCGCCCGGAGAGGTCGCGGACACCGTGGCCGAGGCCGAGGCCGCGGCCGAGCGGCTCGGCTACCCCGTGGTGGTGAAGGCCCAAGTGCAAGTTGGCGGGCGGGGCAAGGCGGGCGGGATCAAGCTCGCGGATTCCGCCGCGGACGTGAGAGAGCACGCGGGGAACATCTTGGGCATGGACATAAAGAGTCACAAGGTCCGGCGTCTTTGGATCGAGCGGGCGACAGACATCGCCCGGGAGTACTACGCGAGCTTCACGCTCGACCGTTCCGCCAAGTTGCACCTCGCCATGGTCTCGGCCCGGGGCGGGATCGACATCGAGCAGGTCGCCTCCGAGGACCCTGACGCGATCGCGCGGCTGCATGTCAACCCGCTCGACGGCGTGACCCTGGCGGCGATGCGCGAACTGGTCGCCCGCGCCGGGATCGACCCGCAGGCCCGGGAGGGTGCCGCTGAAATCCTCGTCAAGCTCTACGACTGCTACATCCGAGGCGACGCCGACCTCGTGGAGATCAACCCGCTCGTGCTCACGACCGACGGTGTGGTGCGCGCCCTCGACGCCAAGGTGACCCTCGACGACGACGCGGCGTTCCGCCACCCGGAATGGGCGGAGATAGACGACATGAGCGAGTCCACAGAGCGCGAACGCCTGGCCAAGTCGAAAGGGCTCTCGTACATCCCCCTCGAGGGGTCGGTCGGCATCATCGCCAACGGCGCCGGCCTCGCCATGAGCACCGTCGACGTGGTGAGCCAGGTCGGCGGCAGCGCGGCGAACTTCCTCGACGTCGGCGGCGGTGCCGACGAGGAGGGCATGGCGAGCGCGCTCGAGGTGATCAACCTCGACCCGAGCGTCCGGTCCATATTCGTGAACATCTTCGGCGGGATCGTGCGCTGCGACGAGGTCGCCCGTGGCATCGTCAAGGCGCTGGACAAGGTGGACATCACTTCGCAGATCGTGCTGCGCCTCGACGGGACCAACGTGGCCGAGGCGCGCCGGATCATCGACGAGCGCGCTTCGGAGAAGATCATCAGCGAGCCGACCATGCTGGGTGCCGCGCGGCGCGCGGTCGAACTCGCAGGGGCGCCCAAGTCGCAAGGAGGATCGGGGCTGTGAGCATCTTCGTGGACGAGACGACCCGCGTGGTCGTCCAAGGCCTGACCGGGAGCCAGGGCCGCTTTCACGGCCTTCGCAACCGCGCCTACGGCACCAAGGTCGTCGCCGGCGTGACGCCGGGCAAGGGTGGCCAGGACGTGGAGGGGATTCCGATCTTCGACACCGTCACCGAGGCGGTCGCCGCCACCGGGGCCACGGCGAGCTTCATCGCCGTGCCGCCCCGCGCGGCGCCGTCGGCGATCGTCGACGCCGCGGCGGCCGGGATCCGCGTCGTCGTGTGCATCACCGAGCACATCCCGTCCAAGGACGAGGCGCGCGTGAACGCGCAGCTGTGCCGCGACTACCCCGGTGTCGTGCTCATCGGTCCCAACTGCCCGGGCATCATCTCGCCGGGAAAGTGCAACATCGGCATCACCTCCGGGGACATCGCCTTGCCGGGGGGCCCGGTCGGGGTCGTCAGCCGTTCGGGCACGTTGACCTACCAGGCCCTGCACGAGCTGTCCCAGCAGGGGGTCGGCCAGACCACCTGTGTGGGCATCGGCGGCGACCCGGTGCCGGGCTCGAGCTTCGTCGACGTGCTCACGGCCTTCCAGGCCGATCCCGAGACCCGGGCCGTGCTGATGATCGGCGAGATCGGCGGGGACGGCGAGGAGCGCGCCGCGGACTTCATCGCCTCATCGATGGACAAGCCGGTCGTCGCCTACATCGCGGGCGTGACGGCGCCGACGGGCCGGAAGATGGGCCATGCCGGCGCCATCATCTCGGGCTCGAAGGGCACCGCCAAGGCCAAGATGGAGGCCTTGACGGCCGCAGGCGTGCTCGTGGCAAAGAACCCCACCGAGGCCGGCGAGCTCATGGTCGAACTCGTGCGGGCCTTCTAGGGTCACGCGGTGACAGGGGGGAGCGGACCGGGCGAGGTCAGCCTCGAGGCGATACAGGCCGCCCGGCCCGCCGTGCAACGCATCGCAGTGCGCACGCCGATCTTCACTTCCCGCCTGCTCAGCGAGCTCACGGGCTCACTCGTCGTGTTGAAGGCGGAGAACCTACAGCGGACCGGTTCGTTCAAGATCCGGGGGGCGTCGGCGAAGCTGGCCGCGCTCGGAGCCGCGGCCAAGCCCGGCATCGTCGTGGCCTCGGCCGGCAACCACGCCCAGGCTGCCGCGCTCGCGGCACGGGCGGCGGGCGTGCGCTGCGAGGTGTACATGCCGGCGGAGGCGTCGGTCTCCAAGGCGGAGGCGACGATCGGCTACGGCGCCTCGCTTCATCTGGAGGGCGACTCGCTCGACGACTGCGTCGTGCTGGCCGAGAAAAGGGCCCGGGAGGCGGGTCTTCACTTCGTCCATCCCTTCGACGATCCGGCGGTCGTCGCCGGGCAGGGTACGCTCGGCCTCGAGCTCATCGAGGACGTCGCTGACCTCGCCCTGGTGATCGTGCCCCTCGGAGGGGGCGGGCTCGTCTCAGGGATCGCGGGCGCCATCGATGCTCTGGCGCCGCACGTGCGGGTCGTCGCCGTCCAGGCGGCGGTCTGCGCCCCGTTCCTCGCCCGGCGGGAGAGTCACCGCCCGACCACCACCAAGGCCGGCGCGACGCTTGCCGACGGCATCGCAGTGAAGCGTCCGAGCGGTATCACCCTCGGGCTGATCGAGCGCCACGTCGACGAGATCGTGGGTGTCGGGGAAAACGAGATCGCCGACGCCATGGTGATGCTGCTCATGCGTTCCAAGCTCGTGGTCGAAGGGGCCGGAGCCGTCGGGGCCGCGGCGCTGATGGCACGCCGCATCCTTCCCCCGGCCACCGGCACGACAGTCGTGGTGCTGTCAGGCGGCAACGTGGACACGGGCCTTCTCGCCCCCGTCATCCGCCGCCACGAGACCAACGCCGGCCGGCGGGTCGTTCTTTTCGCCCGGATCCCCGACCGGCCTGGCAGCCTCGCCCGCCTGCTCACCTGCCTCGGGCTGAATGGTGCCAATCTCGTCACCGTGGAGCACCTGCGCGAGGGCTACGACCTGCAGGTGCGCGAGACGGCGGTCCACATCGTGTTGGAGACGCGGAACCGTGAACACGCGAAGGCCGTTCTCAACGCGACGAGACAGGCCGGCTTCGACGTCCGCATGGCCGGCCACGGAGCGGCCTGAGAGACCGCACCGCCGTTCCGGCTGGCGGCGTTGGCTCCGTTCGGTCCGGTCCCGGTGTCCGCCTGCGCCAAGTAGTTTGGCCCCATGACCACATCCGGGCCGGAAAGCCCTTTCGAGGAGACGCTCAGCCAGCTCGACCCCGAGGTGAGTGCGGCCATCGACTCCGAGCTCGCGCGGCAAAGGTCCACGCTTGACCTGGTCGCGTCCGAGAGCGTGCCCCCACGGGCGGTTCTCGAGGCGCAAGGTTCGGTGCTCACGGCGAAGTACGCGGACGGCTATCCCGGAAGACGCGACTACGACACCTGCGAATGGATCGACGAGATCGAGCGCCTGGCGATAGACCGGGCGAAGGCGTTGTTCGGTGCCGACCACGCCAACGTCCAGTCCTACTCCGGCGCGAGCGCCAACGCCGCCGTGCTGCACGCCCTTTGCGAGCCGGGTGACGTCGTGCTCGGTTTCGACTTCGCCCACGGTGGTCACCCGACCCAGTGCGGCCCCGAGACCTTCGCGGGGCGCAACTACCGGGCCGTCGCCTATCACGTGCGGCGCGACGACCGGCTGGTGGACATGGACGAGGTCGAGCGGCTCGCCCGGCGCCACCGGCCGCGGGTCGTGTTCGCCGGTTGGTCGTGCTACAGCCGCCACCTCGACTTCCCGCGGTTCCGGGCCATCGCCGACGAGGTCGGTGCCGCGCTCGTGGTCGACATGGCCCACATCGCCGGGCTGGTCGCCGCCAAGGTGCATCCCGACCCGGTCCCGCTGGCGGACGCCTGCACGATGACGGTTCACAAGACTCTCGGTGGGGCTCGGGGCGGAGCCATCTTGTGCCGGCGCGAGCTCGCCGAGCAGATCGACGCCGCCGTGTATCCCGGCGAACAGGGTTGCCCGCTTCCGCACGTGATCGCCGCCAAGGCGGTGACGTTCAAGCTTGCAGGGACCGACGCCTTCCGCGAGCGGATGGAGCGCACCGTGGCGGGGGCGCGGACAATGGCGCAGGTGCTCGTCGAGGCGGAGCACAGGACCCGGGCGGCTGTCGTCACCGGCGGCACCGACGTCCACCAGCTGCTCGTGGACCTCGCACCTGCTGGCCGCGAGGCGGGGGCGACGCTCCGGTGGCTCAACAAGATCGGGATCTCCGCCAACGCGATCGCGCTCGCCTACGACCCGCGCGAAGAACCGGCGTGCTCAGGGCTGCGCTTCGGAGCGACGGCGCTCGCGAGCCGGGGCTTTGGCCGCGAGCACTTCGCCGAGGTCGGTGCCATTCTCGCGGATGCTCTGGCGAACCCCGGCGAGGAACGGGACGGATCCCTGGCCGGCCGGGTTGCCGAGCTCACGGGCGCGATGCCGCTGTACCCCTATCTCGTCTGAGAACCGGCGTCGCGGAGGAGGGTTGCCTGTCAGGAGGTCTCCAGCTCAGCCCGGGTCGCGAGCACGACGAGCAGCGCCTGGTTGAGGCTGAGGGGGAGGGGGGCAAGCTCCGACGACGACGTGAAGCTCACCTGGGCATGACCGACGGCGAACGAGATGACCTCGCAACGGAACGGCAGCGTCACGCCCCGGGCCACGGCCGTGCCGCCCATGGACATTGCCCACGACGGCGGGCTCCCAGGAAGGGCGGGAAGCGACGCCGGCGCCACCGACAGCGAGACGTGCGAGCCGTTCGGCAGTCCGGCCAGCATGGATGCCGACCAGAACCTGTTGAGGCACGATCTCGCGGCTGGCCCGGTGAGCAGGGAACGCAGGGCTGCCAGGTCCCTCGTCACCGTCGTGGCGTTGGAGTGGATGGCGACCACATCCGCGGTCTGCCAGGAACCGCCCAGCGGGTCCGAAGCGGCCGCTTGGGTGGAGGCCACGGCGGTCGCACTGGCAGCAGAGGCCCTCAGGACGGCGCTGACCCTTTGGATGTCGCCGGCGCATCCCGGGTTCGAAGCGGTCCAGGAACGGACGAGCGAGGGCGTCACGAGCCCTGAGGCGACCCCGTAAGAGCTGGCTGTGACCCCGGTCTTTGCCACGTGCCAAGGGGGCGGGAAGTCGCCGGTCCTGAGGACGACGTTGTTCGCCGCCTGCTGCGCCTGGACGACGGTCGTGAGCCCGGGCTGAGTGGGACCCCTGAAGGCGGCGATGCCGGCGGCTGCCCCGGCTGCCGCGACGAAGAGCACGACAATCGCGATGGCCGAGCCGTAGCGGCGGATGAGGCCGGGCCTCCCGGCTGTGACCGGTGCCGGCCTTTGGTCGCTGCTCGTGGCGGCGGCGCCCAGCAGTGCCGGCGTCGGCGCCTGGGGCTGGCGCGAGGCAAGCGGCTCCGATGCCTGCGTGTCTGAGTTGGCGTGGGAGACCTCGGATGCGACGACCGCCTGAAGAGCCGCCGGCAGTGGCTTGCGCGCCTGGCGTGCGACCGATCGCCGTTCGCCGATCGGCCAGGCTGGTTCCTCAACGTCGGACGAATGGGCGAAGGGCAGCTCTAGCTCGCCGTTGGCAGCAAGCTCCGGCTCGGCAGGGGCGGCGGGCTCGGGCTCGGGCTCGGCATGAGCAGCAAGCTCTTGCTCGCCACTGGCGGCAAATTCCGGCTCGGCACAAGCAGCAAGCTCGGGCTCTCCAGAGGCCGGGCTTACGACCTGGGCGGTACTCGGGTCGGCTGCGTACCCCGCCCCCTCGGCCGAGATCGACTCCGTTCCCAGCTCGGAGGTTTCCGCGTCTTGGAGAGGTGACATCCCGGGCGACGACGCCGGCGGGCGGTTGCTGCGACGTCTCGGGACCGCGTCGGCCAGGGCCCGCGCACCGGCCATTCTGACGAAGTCGTCATAGGGGTCGTACATCCGGGGGCCGGCGTCGAGAGGGGTCTGTGGGGCGATGGCCGGCTGAGCGTCGGCGGTGCCGAGCCCAGCAGAGGGACCTTCGTCGTAAGCCCACGGCTCGGAGACTCGCGATGCCGGACCGTCCCCGGGGGCCGACTCGTCCGGTCCTCTCGGTGTGAGCGGCCCCTGGGCCGCGGCGCGGGCGACGGCTCCCGCCACCGCCTCACGCAGGTCCGAAGTTGGCCTGACCGTCGCGGGGCGACGGCGCGCGCTCGGCGGCGGGCCGATTCTCTCGAGGGTTGTTGTGGGCGGCGGGGCCATCACAGGCGGCGGGGCCATCACAGGCGGCGGGGCCATGACAGGCGGCGGGGTCATGACAGGTGGTGGGGCCGGTGTGGGCTTCGAGATCGCGAACCTTGGCGCCGGAGGCGGGGGAGCAGGCGGCGGGGCGACGGGGGGCGACGATGACACCAGCGCCGACGCCGCTGAAACGGCCGGCGGAGCCGGTGGCGCCGGTGGTTCGGGAGCGAACGCCGTGCCCTTGTCAGAGGGCTTCTCGGGCTCGTGGGTCTGAACAGGACGCCAGCGGGGCAGGGGTTCTGGCCCGGCAGCTGCGCGCGGGTGTCGTTCCGGGGCCGGTGGCGGGGGCGCGGGGCGGTCAGGCCCCGACGGCGACCGGGATGGTGGCCGTCTCGAGTCGGCTCTTAGTCGCGCATCTGGTTTCCACCGGGTCTCGGGCTTCGGCTCCGATGCGCTCCGCGGCTCGAACGGCCAGTTTGGCCCGTCCAGACCCCTGGAACGGGGCAGAGCACCGTCGCGTCGGCGTTCGGCCGTTCGGCCGCGGTTGTCTTCGTCGGCACTGCCGCTTCGCGCGCCGGAAGAAGCGCCACCATGCTCGTCCGGGAAGAAAGTCCCGCTCCTGACCTGGCCAGGGACTTGGGCGTAGACCTTGTCCCGGACGCGGGCCACGCCGATCGCGGCGTCGAAGAGGGCGGCGATGCGGGCTTGCTCGCCGAGTGCCGCATAACGCGCGGCGGGATGCAAGTCCGGCGCGTACCACTTGCCGTCAGACGCGAGCCACCATCCGATCCCCTGGAGGTCGTCGCTCAAGGTACTCCTCTTTGTCCTGAACAGTTCAACTGAGCGTAGCGAGTGAAACACCGCAACGGGGGGCTCGCGTCACAGAAGGATACCCGTCCCGCCACCAGGACTTGGCAAAATGCGGGGACGAATCGCGCGGTTTGCCGCACCAGGGCGACGGGCCGATCGCAGACTGAAAGTGCAGCTCAGGCTCCAGGCACCGTCCTGATAGGGTCGCCGCTGGTGCGTGCGCTTCTCTCTGTTTACGACAAGACCGGCCTGGACGAGTTCGCGCGCGGCCTGGACGGCCTCGGCGTCGAGCTCGTGGCGAGCGGCGGCACCGCAAAGCTCCTGGAAGCGGCCGGGATCGACCACCTTGAAGTCGCCGAGCTCACGGGTGTGCCCGAGATGCTGGGGGGGCGCGTGAAGACCTTGCACCCTGCAATCCACGCGGGCATCCTGGCCGACCGGTCCGTCCCGTCCCACCTCGAGGACCTGGCGTCCCAGCACATCGCACCGATCGACCTCGTCGTCTGCAATCTGTACCCGTTCGAGGCACAGCCGTCGGTCGAGATGATGGACGTCGGAGGCCCGACGATGATCCGGGCCGCGGCGAAGAACTGCGCTTACGTCACGGTGGTCGTCGATCCCGGGCAGTACGGGGCCGTCCTGGAGGAGCTGCGCGCCACCGGGGTCGTGAGCGAGGCCACGCGCCGCCGGCTGGGACGGGCCGCCTTCGCGCACACGGCCGCCTACGACGCCGCCATCGTTCGCTGGCTGGACGAGACCGGGCCCGAGGCCGGCAATGGTGCGCTGCCCGAGACCTTCTCCGTCGTCCTCGAGCGGGTCAAGTCACTCCGCTACGGGGAGAACCCGCACCAGAAGGCGTCGCTCTACAGGGTGCGGGGCAATCCGCCCGGCTGGTGGGAGGTAGCGGTCCAGCACGGCGGGAAGGAGCTTTCCTACCTGAACCTGCTCGACGCCGAGGCGGCGTGGCGGCTGGTGCACGAGCTCGTCGGCTCCGACGGCCTCAGCTTCGGGGCGGGCCTTTGCGCGGCGGCGATCGTCAAGCACACCAACCCTTGTGGGGTCGCCATCGACGGAGACCTCGGCACCGCCTATGCGCGGGCTCTCGACGCCGACCCCGTCTCGGCTTTCGGCGGCATTGTGGCCTTGAGCGGTCGTGTCGACGCTGCGCTCGCGGAGAAGATCGTCGCGGGCCCGATGGCGGACCTGCTCATAGCACCCGGGTTCGACGACGGCGCCCTTTCCCGGTTTGCGGGCAAGCGCAAGAACATGCGGGTGATGGCCGCGCCTGCGCCGTCACCCGTGGAGATCGGCCTGCGCCAGATCGACGGAGGCTTTCTCGTCCAGGAGCACGACAGGATCCGATCCGCACCCGACACCTGGCGCGTGGCGACAAGGCTCACACCGAGCCGTCAACAATGGCGCGATCTCGAGCTGGCGTGGAGGGTTTGCAGCCTGACATCGTCCAACGCCATTGTCTTGGCCCACGGTGGGCAGATAGTCGGTATCGGGTGCGGGCAGCAGAACCGCGTGGACGCGGCCGGGATCGCCGCCCGCAAGGCTGGCGGACGGGCGCAGGGAGGAGCAGGGGCAAGTGACGCCTTCTTCCCGTTTCGAGACGCGTTGGACGCGATCATCGATGCCGGCGTCTCCGCCGTCGTACAGCCGGGCGGGTCAGTTCGCGATGACGAGGTGATCGCCGCCGCCGACGCGCGTGGGATCTCGATGGTGCTCACTTCCGAGCGCCACTTCCGCCACTGATGGCCGCCATCCTGCTGGACGGGGAAGCGCTCGCCGCCCGTGAACGGGGCGAGCTTTCGAAGCGGGTCGCCGAGCTGAAGGCGGCTGGTGTCACCCCTGGTCTCGGGACGATCCTCGTCGGCGACGACGGACCGAGTGCCCGCTATGTGGCGATGAAGCACCAGGACTGCGCCGAGATCGGCATCGAGTCCGTGCACGAGGAACTCCCGGCGAACGTCACCCAGGCGCGGCTCGAGTCGGTCGTGCGATCGGTCAGTGCCAATCCGGGAGTCGACGCGCTGCTCATCCAGCTCCCCTTGCCGAAGCACTTGAACGAGGAGCGGGCCCTCTTGGCTGTGAATCCGGACAAGGACGTCGACGGGCTGCACCCTGTGAACCTGGGTCGTCTCGTGATGGGCGCGCCCGGGCCGCTTCCCTGCACTCCTGCGGGCATCGTCGAGCTGCTGCACGCCTACGACGTGCCCGTCAGCGGCAAGCACGTCGTCATAGTGGGCCGCGGGCTCACGATCGGCCGGCCACTCGCACTGTTGCTGGCGTTGAAGCGTCCGGGGCTGAACGCGGCCGTGACGGTCGTCCACACGGGAGTGCTCGACCTGGGCGACTACGTGCGCCAGGGCGACATCGTCGTCGCGGCGGCGGGCTGGGCGAACCTGGTCACCCGCGACATGGTGAAGCCCGGCGCGGCAGTGGTCGGCGCCGGGGTCTCACGCGAGGGAAAGCGCTTGCTCTCGGACGTCGAGGAGTCGGTCGCTGAGGTCGCAGGCTGGATAACGCCGCGCATCGGTGGGGTCGGGCCGATGACGCGGGCGATGCTGCTGCGCAACGCCGTGCTCGCGGCCGAACGGCGGGCGGCTGCGCTCGGCGGGGGCTAGCACCAGCAAGGCGGTCGGGGACTTGATCCAAAAGGCGCCGCCTTCGGCGCCGAGCGGCCTGACGGCTCAGTCTTGTGCCGACGCGCGCCGTCCTAAGTAGGCTCGCCGACATGCCAACGAAGATTACGATGTCGCCGGCAGGCGCGCTCTCGGTACCGGATGAACCCATAGTCCCCTACATCGAGGGGGATGGGATCGGCGTCGACATCTGGCCCGCCGCGCAGCACGTCCTCGATGCCGCCGCGGCCAAACACGGCAAGCACATCTCCTGGAAGGAGGTGCTCGCCGGCGAGAAGGCCTTCAAGGCGACCGACGAGTGGCTTCCCGAAGAGACGGTCGAGGCGTTCCGGGATCACCTGATCGGCATCAAGGGTCCGCTCACGACACCCGTGGGCGGCGGTTTCCGCTCGCTCAACGTGGCGTTGCGGCAGCTGCTCGACCTGTACGTCTGCCTGCGGCCGGTGCGCTGGTTCGCCGGAGTGCCGTCGCCGGTCCTGCACCCCGAGAAGGTCGACATGGTGATCTTCCGGGAGAACACCGAGGACGTGTACGCCGGCCTTGAGCTCAAGGAAGGCACGCCCGAGGCCCGCAAGCTGATCGCCTTTGTGCAAGAGGAGTTCGGGTGGACGGTGCGGGCCGATTCCGGGATCGGCCTGAAGCCGATTTCGGAGACCGGCTCGAAGCGCCTCGTGCGCGCGGCCCTGCAGTACGCCGTGCGACGCCATCGCCGCAGCGTCACGTTCATGCACAAGGGGAACATCCAGAAGTTCACCGAAGGGGCGTTCCGCAACTGGGGTTACGAGGTCGCCCGCGACGAGTTCTCCGACGTGGCGGTCGCCTGGGAGGACTGCGGCGGCCAGCCCGGCGACAAGATCCTTGTGAAGGACGCGATAGCGGACATCACCTTCCAGCAGGTCCTGACCCGCCCCGACGAGTTCGACGTGATCGCGGCGACGAACCTGAACGGCGACTACCTGTCCGACGCGTTGGCAGCCCAGGTCGGGGGGATAGGGATCGCTCCCGGGGGCAACATCAACTACGTGACCGGGCACGGCGTCTTCGAGGCGACGCACGGCACGGCGCCGAAGTACGCCGGTCAGGACAAGGTCAATCCGGGCTCGTTGCTCCTCTCCGGCGTGCTCATGTTCGAGCACTTCGGATGGCAGGAGGCCGCCGACGACATCATCGCGGCGCTTGAGCGGACAATCGCCGACAAGATCGTGACCTACGACTTCGCCCGGTTGATGCAAGGCGCGCACGAAGTCCGCTGCAGCCAGTTCGCAGAGGCCATCGTCGAGCGACTCTGAACGGGCGGACCAGCCGCGCCCTGGCGCGGCCGGCGCTGGGAGGCCCGGTGCCGGGACCTCCTTGCGCTCGGTTAGTCTGCTACGCCGTGACCGACACCCCTGCCACGGCAACAACCATTGACGCCCGGATGCACTGGCCCGTCAACGTCACCGTCACCGGTGCCGCGGGCCAGGTCGGCTACGCGCTCCTGTTCCGCATCGCTTCGGGTGAGATGTTCGGGCCGGACCAGCCCGTGGCGCTTCGCCTCTTGGAGATCGAGCCCGCCATGAAAGCGCTCGAGGGCGTGGTGCTGGAGCTCGAGGACTGTGCGTTCCCTCTTCTGGTCGACATCGAGGCGACGAGCAACCTGGCGATCGCTTTTCGCAGGACCTCGTTCGCGCTCCTGGTCGGCTCGGTTCCCCGCAAGCCCGGCATGGAGCGCAAGGACCTCTTGGGGGTGAACGCCGGTACCTTCAAGACCCAGGGACGCGCCATCGCCGACTACGCGGCCTCGGAGGTGCGGGTGCTCGTGGTCGGCAACCCGTGCAACACCAACTGCCTCATCGCCCGCTCGAATGCCCCCGAGGTGCCGGCGGAACGCTGGTTCGCCATGATGCGCCTCGACCAGAACCGGGCCCAGAGCCTGCTCGCACGCCGCGCCCAGGTGTTCAACCGGCAGGTGACGAATATGGTCGTGTACGGGAACCACTCCTTGACGCAATTCCCCGATTACGAGAACGCCCGCATCCTCGGCCGGCCCGTGATCGACGTGATCGGCGACATCGACTGGTTGAAGGGCGAGTTCCTGAAGACGGTGAAGGGGCGCGGCGCGGCCATCTTGGAGGCACGGGGCATGTCGTCGGCTGCCAGCGCCTCGCATGCCATAGTCGACTCGGTGGCGAGCATCGTGCGTCCGACGCCGCCCGGCGAGGCCGTCTCGCTGGCGGTGGTGTCGCGGGGCGAGTACGGCGTGCCGGAGGGGTTGCAGTTCGGATACCCGGTGCGTTCGGACGGGAAGAACTGGGAAGTCGTCCCCGACCAGCCGCACTCGGATTTCGCGACTCAGCAGATCCGGGCGACGACCAAGGAGCTGCTGGAGGAGCGGGCCGAAGTGGAAGCGTTGCTCAAAGGCTGAAGCGAGCGCCTAGTGGCGCAGCACCACGGTCCCGGCGGCCTTGTCGTGGAGGGTCTGGTTGCGGTTGTCCCACAGCGGCCACAGCAGGTCGAGGAAAGCGGCGAACGGGATGACGGTCAGCACTCCGGCGGCGAGCGATCGGACCGCGGCCCGGGTGGGACCGATCGGGGTGCGCCCCTCGACTGCGTCGACGGCGTCGAGGCGCAGCAGCGCCATGCCGAGGGTGTGGCCGAAGAACCCGACGAGGGCGAACGAATAGGCGAAGCTCACGGCGAGGTCCAAGTAGAGGTAACCGGTGCGGGTGCGGACGTGGGCGAGCGTATGGAGGAGGTAGGTGGCGACCCCGAGGAAGACGGCGTCGACGAGGGCCCCCACGGCGCGGACGCCCCAGGAGGCGAGCGGGATCCCGAAATCATCCGGCGCGTAGCTCGGTCGGTTCACGAGCGGGTGCCGGAAAGGAAGCAGATCAGACGTTGACCTCGATGCCGAGGCGCCTCAGATAGGCGAGCCGACGGCTCATTGCCTGGATCCAGTCCTTGTAGTCAGCCTCGAAGTGGTCACTGTCTCCGTCCTCGAAAGCATGCTCGAGTTCGTCGAAGGCCGCGTCTTCACGGTCGAGCAACACGCGGTACTGGCTCAGCATGTGATCGTCGACCACGCCCGTCAAGGTCATGTTCCCGGTCCCCTTTCCGTATGCCGTTGCGACAGCGTACCGCCGTGGGTTTGTGCGACAGAATGCACTCCGATGACGATTGCGTGACCAGGGGTCCGCGTCGCGGACACGGCGCGGACCCGGGGTCGGCTCCGTCAGTGGCCCCCGTGCTCGGACGGGTACGGGCCCGAGACATCGAGGGAGAGGACGGCCTCCAGGAAGGCCAGCACATCGCTGCCCTCCGCGATGCGCTTGGCGGTCGGCTTGCCCGCCCCGTGGCCGGCGGCGGTCTCGACGCGGATGAGGACCGGCCGGTCGGCCCCCTGGGCTTGTTGGAGGGCGGCGGCGAACTTGAAGGAGTGGCCCGGGACGACTCTGTCGTCGTGGTCACCCGTCAGGAGCAACGTCGCGGGGTAGCGCCCGTCCTGGCGCAGGTTGTGCAGCGGCGAGTAGGCGCGGAGCCACCGGTACTGCTCGGGATCGTCCGGGTCGCCGAAGTCGCTCGTCCAGGCCCAACCGATGGTGAACTTGGGGAAGCGGAGCATGTCGAGCACTCCGACGCTCGCCACGGCGGCCCCGAACAGTTCCGGGTGCTGGGTCAAGCACGCCGCGACCAAGAGACCGCCGTTCGAGCCGCCCATGATGGCGATCCGGTCCGCCCGCGACCAGCCCGAGTCGACGAGCCAGCGCGCACACGCGCAGAAGTCGTCGAAGACGTTCTGCTTGTTGGCGAGACGGCCGGCATCGTGCCAGGCCTTGCCGTACTCGCCGCCTCCGCGGAGGTTGGCGACCGCGAAGAGCCCACCCCGCTCCATGAACAGCGCGCCTAGGGCCGAGAATCGCGGCGTCACCGGGATGCCGAAGCCCCCGTATCCGTAAAGGAGAACGGGCACTTCCCCGTTCCGGCACACCTCGCGTCGCCTGGCGAGGAAAAGCGGGATCTTCGTGCCGTCGCCGGAGGTCGCGAAGAGCTGCTCTGTGACAAGCAGGCCGGACTCGATCGGTGCGCCGGAGGGCTGCAGCACCCTTGTCTCACCGCTCGAGAGATCGTGCGCGAAGATCGCGGAGGACTGCGTGCAGGACTCGAGCTCGAAATGGACGAGGTTCGCGTCGGGCCGGCCCTCGATCCCCTCGTGGTCGCGGGGGCTGCCGATTACCGCCGACAGTGCGGGCAGTCGGATGTCGCGGACAAATGAACCGTCGAGCTCGTGGACGCGCAGCTGCGAGCTGGCGTGGTGCAGGTAGTGGCAGACGAGCCGCCCGCCGTAGAAGTACGCGTCGCAGAGGCAGTCCTCTGTCTCGCCGACGACCTCGCGCCACGTTTCCCGGGCCGGGTGGTCGAGGTCGATCGCGACGATCCTTTGGCGCGGGGCCGCCCAGTCGGTCAGCACGTAGAAGACATTGCCCAGGTTGGTGAGCACGCGCGCTTTCGAGACGAAACCCGCGACGAGGTCCCGGTAACCGCCTGCGGGGTCCTCGAGGTCGAGGACGCAGACCTGAGTCTCGGGGAACGTCCCCGGCGTGATCGAGACGATCACGAAACGCCCGTCGTCGCTCACCGTCGCATCCGGCAGCCAGTCCGGCTCCTCGGGAGCGGCGAAGACGAGCTCGTCGTCGCCTTGGCCTGTGTGCAGGCGGTGAAACAAGACACGTGGCAAGCGGCTCTCCTGGACGTACTCGGCACCTTGGCGCGGCTGCTCCATGGCGACGTAGTAGAAGCCTGTGCCGTCTTTTCGCCAGGCGAGAGATCCGAACTTGGACCATTCGACGATGTCGTCGAGGTCCTGTCCTGTCGCCACCTCCCGGACCCGCCAGGTCCTCCAGTCCGATCCCGCCACGCTCGTGGCATAGGCGAGCTGCGCGCCGTCCTCGGTGACCTCGAGGCCGGTCACGGCCACGGTGCCGTCCTCGGACAACAAGTTGGGGTCGAGCAGGACCCGACCTTGCGAGCCCGGGTCGTCCATCACCCACAGCACCGGCTGGTCCTGGAGCCCGCTGTTGCGGGTCTGGAACCAGAGCCCGCCCCGTTGGAAGGGAACACCGAAGCTGGGGTAGTTCGACAGCACCGTCAGCCGGGAACGGATCTCCTCCCGGTTGGGCACCGCCGCGAGGAAGGCCTCTGTCAGCTCGTTCTCCGCTCTTATCCAGGCGAGCGTCTCGGGGTCGTCGCTCTGCTCGAGCCACCGGTAGGGATCTGGGACCAGCTCCCCGTGATAGTCGTCGGCCTGGTCGCTCCTGCGGGCTTTCGGGTAAGGGCGATCGAGCATCATGCCTCCTTCGCCCGAGACTGGGAAGCTTGCCCGTCCCCGAGTGCCGCGGTGACGAGGGGCGCGACCCGCGCGAGAAGGTCCCCGTTGGCGACCAGAGCCCGCCCGTCGCCTCTCAGCTTGATCTTCCCGGCCGCCAGCAGGTCCGGCAGCGACGCGCTCTCCGAGGCGATCGCCTTCGCGGTGGAGAAGTCCTCGACGAGGGTCACATCCGCCGTTTCGGTCGAATCCGGCACAAGCGACCCCGAGCCGTCCCGACCCAACACGATCGTGTAGCGCACCTCACCGTTGCGCACGCCCGCGGCGCGCGCCGCGTCGGGCACGGCGGTGATGATCTGGCCGAGGCGGAGCCCGCCGGGCGGCGCATCCGCCGCACCGCCGGTGACCGGCAGGCTCCTCAAAGCCGCGGCGAACGCCTCGAACCACCCCTCGCTCAAGAACTCAGGCACCGTCACCGGGCTTGGGCGAAGCCGGCGCCGCAGGCTGTTGGTGCGCGGCGCCCGTGTACTTGCGGGCCTGCGAGGCGGGAAGGGGAGCCGGGCGTCCGGTGATCTTGCGCCCGAGCCACGCGACGGGGTCGTAGCGCGAGTCGACGATGCGCTCTTTGAGGGCGATGATCGCGTTGTCGGTTATGTGGATGTCCTCCGGACACACCTCGGTGCAGCACTTGGTGATGTTGCAAAGACCGATACCCATGTCACGGTGGATGTAGTCGCGCCGGTCCAAGGTGTCGAGGGGATGCATCTCGAGCTCGGCAAGGCGCACGAAGAACCGAGGGCCCGCGTAACGGAGCTTGTTCTCCTCGTGGTCCCTGATCACGTGGCAGACGTTCTGACAGAGGAAGCACTCGATGCACTTGTGGAATTCCTGGCCGCGGTCGATGTCCACCTGGGCCATCCGGTAAAGGCCGTCCGGATCCCTCGGGCCGGGCTTGAAGGCGGGGATGAGCTTCGCGACCTCGAAGTTGTAAGAGACGTCGGTCACGAGGTCGCGCATGATCGGGAAGGCGCGCATCGGCGAGATCGTGACTGGCTCGTCGGTGGGCAGCGTGCTCATCCGGGTCATGCACATCAACTTGGGCCGGCCGTTGATCTCGGCGCTGCAGGAGCCGCACTTGCCCGCTTTGCAGTTCCAGCGGACGGCCAGGTCCGGTGCCTGGGACGCCTGGATACGGTGGACGACGTCGAGCACGACCTCGCCTTCCTGCGGCCTGACGTGGTAGTCCTGGAACCGGCCCCCGTTCGCATCCCCACGCCACAGGCGCATGACGAGGTCCTTCGGCGGCGGTTCCGGGGAGGGTTGGGGAGCTGCGGACGGGACCGGTGCGGTGTCGGTCGCCATCAGTGGGCCCCCTCCTCGAAGAGTTTCGCAAGCTCGTCGGGCATTTGCGGTTTGGGCTCCTTCGTTAGCACGTATTCGCCGTCGACGAGGCGGGTGACCATGTTGACGTTCTCGAACTCCGGCCTGAAGCCCGGGTAGTCCTCACGCGTGTGGCCTCCTCGGCTCTCACGGCGCGCGAGGGCGCTCAAGGTCGTGCAGGTCGAGACGGCCAGCATCGACTCGAGGTCCAGGGCGAGGTGCCACCCCGGGTTGAACTGGAGGTTTCCCTCGACGGCGCAGTGCGAGGCGCGTTCGGCGAGCTCGGCGAGCTTCTCTCTTGCCTCGAGCAGCTCGCTCTCGATGCGGATTATGCCCACGAGTGCCTGCATCGTGTCTTGCAGGTCACGGTGCACGGCATAGGCGTCCTCATGGCTCTCGTTGGCGAAGTAGGACATCGCATGTTCTGTCACCTCGGCGACTTGAGTCTCGGACACCTCCGGGACCCCCGGGATGCCGAGAGCGCGCTCGGCTGCCGCCAGACCTGCCCGGCGGCCGAACACCACCAGGTCCGACAGTGAGTTGCCCCCGAGCCTGTTCGACCCGTGCATGCCCCCGGCGGCCTCGCCGGCGGCGTAAAGGTCCGTCACCGTGGTGGCCGTCGTGTCAGCCTCGACGCGGATGCCTCCCATGGCGTAGTGGCAAGTCGGGCCGACCTCCATCGGCGTCGTCGTGATGTCGATGTCGGCCAGCTCCTTGAACTGGTGGTACATGGAGGGGAGCAGGCGGCGAATCTCCTCTGGTGTCCGGCGGCTCGCGATGTCCAAGAAGACGCCGCCGTGTGGGCTCCCCCGTCCTGCTTTCACCTCCGCGTTGATCGCCCGGGCGACCTCGTCCCGCGGGAGAAGGTCGGGCGGGCGGCGGAAGTCCTTCTTGTTCTTGTACCACTGATCCGCCTCCTCGACCGTGTCGGCGGTCTCGCCGGAGAAGAAGGGCGAGATGTAGTTGAACATGAAGCGCTCGCCATCCCGGTTCTTCAGGACCCCGCCGTCGCCTCGCACTCCCTCGGTCACCAACAGGCCGCGCGCCGAAGGCGGCCAGACCATTCCCGTCGGATGGAATTGAATCGCTTCCATGTCGATCAGATCGGCCCCGGCCCACAGCGCGAGCGCCATCCCGTCCCCGGTGCACTCCCACGAGTTCGACGTGAACTTCCACGCCTTGCCGAGCCCGCCCGTCGCGAGGACGATCGCCTTGGCGCCGAAGGTGACAAAACGCCCCGATTCCCGCCAGAAGCCCACCGCCCCGTTCACGGCCCCGGCGTCGTCCTTAAGGAGCCGGACGATCTTGCACTCCATGAAGACGTCGATCCCGATCGCCACGGCGCGGTGCTGCAGCGCCCTGATCATCTCGAGACCGGTGCGATCACCGACGTGGGCGAGGCGCGCGTAGCGGTGGCCCCCGAAGTCCCGTTGCAAGATCCGGCCGTCAGCGGTGCGGTCGAACAGCGCGCCCCACTCCTCGAGCTCGAGGACGCGGTCGGGGGACTCGAGGGCGTGGATCTGAGCCATGCGCCAGTTGTTGAGCATCTTGCCGCCGCGCATGGTGTCGCGGAAATGGACCTCCCAGTTGTCCTCCGGCCACACGCTGGCGAGGGCCGCGGCGATACCGCCCTCGGCCATCACCGTGTGCGCCTTTCCGAGCAGGGACTTGCACACGAGCGCCGTGCGGGCGCCCATCTCGCGCGCCTCGATGGCGGCCCGCAGCCCAGCTCCGCCGGCACCTATGACAACGACGTCGAAGTCGTGACGCTCCGTATCGGTCATCAGAAGATCCTCGGGTCACTGAAGGCGCCGGACGACACCAGGTAGATGTAAAGGTCCGACACCACGATCGTCCCCAGCGACAGCCAGGCGAACAGCTGGTGGTGCTTGTTCAGCGGTGTCGTGAGGTTGGTCCAGATCCACCGCCTCACCGGGGCGGTGGAGAACTTCTTCACGCTCCCGCCGCTCAGGTGGCGGCAGGCATGACAGCCGAGCTGGTAGGCCCAGATGAACACCGAGTTCGCGACGAGTATGAGCGTGCCCACCCCCATGCCGACGCCGCCGGGGAAGCGGAAGGCCTCGACGGCGTCGTAGGTCAACAGCACGGCGAAGATGAAGGTGAAGTACCAGGTGTACCTGTGGATGTTCTGGAGCACGAGCGGGAAGCGGGTCTCGCCTGTGTAGCGCTTGCGGAAAGCGTTGGGTTTGGTCGAGGTCGATCCGGCGTCGGCGACAGCGCACGCCGGGGGCGAGAGCCAGAAGGCCCGGTAGTAGGTCTTGCGGTAGTAGTAGCAGGTGAGGCGGAAGGCCAGCGGGAAGACGAGGATGATGAGCGCGGGTGAGAAACCGGAGTTCGCCGGCGTGACCGGCCCCCAGCGCACCGCCGGCGGGCAGTTCGAGGCGAGGCACGGCGAGTAGAACGGCGAGAGGTAGTTGCGCGCCTCGGCAAATCCGACGAAGTAGTGCCCGTTGCGGAAAGCGGCCCACGTGGCGTAGACGACGAACGCCAACAGGCCGAGCCCGGTGACCAAGGGCTGTGCCCACCAGGGATCCTTGCGGAGCACGACCGCCCGGGGGGGCCCGGCGCGTTGCGCGCCGATGCGGACAGGGATCGGCTGTGGCCGAGGTGCTGGCGCCGGTGCCTCCTCGATGACGCTCATCAGTTGCCTCCGTGGGGATCGATCTCGCCCGAGCGTAGGTCGGACATGTCCTCACAACCTGCGTGCGACGTGGCGATCATCATTGCACCGGCTTGCACGTGCTGCGAGTTGATGACCGTAGTCTCGCCGGATGTCCGAGATGCCACGCCCTCCTGAGCCAAGACCCGCCTCTCGTGCCCACGCGACGGCAGCCGGCGCCCGTCTTCCCGCCCCCGCGGCGCTGGCCTCGACGCTCGGAGAGCTGCGCGCCTCCGGGTGGTGCTCGGCGCCCGTCAAGGAGGAAATCCGCCGCAACGTGCTCGTTCGCGTGTCCGAGGGCAAGCCGCTCGTGAGTGGCGTGCTCGGCTATGACGACAGCGTCCTGCCGGCGCTCGAGCATGCGCTCATAGCCGGCCACGACGTGATTTTCCTGGGCGAGCGGGGTCAGGCCAAGAGCCGGATGATCCGCGCGCTGGTCGGCCTCTTGGACGAGTGGATGCCGGTTGTCGCGGGCTCGGAGATAAACGACGATCCCTACCGCCCGGTCTCGCGGATGGCCCGTGACCTGGTGGCAGAGGCCGGCGACGACACGCCGGTCGCCTGGGTCCACCGCAGCGATCGCTATGGCGAGAAGCTCGCCACCCCGGACACGTCGATGGCGGACCTGATCGGCGAGGTCGACCCGATCAAGGTGGCCGAGGGCCGCTACCTCTCCGACGAGCTCACGCTGCACTACGGGCTCGTGCCGCGCACCAACCGCGGGATCTTCGCCATCAACGAGCTGCCCGATCTCGCCGAGCGCATCCAGGTGGGCCTGCTCGACGTGCTGGAGGAACGGGACGTGCAGATCCGCGGCCACAAGGTGCGCCTGCCCCTCGACGTACTGCTCGTGGCCTCGGCGAACCCCGAGGACTACACGAACCGGGGGAGGATCATCACTCCCCTGAAGGACCGTTTCGGGGCCCGCATAAGGACGCACTACCCCCAGGACCTCGAGACCGAGCTCACGATCGTGTCCCAGGAGGCCCGCGCTTTCGAGGCGGGCAGCGTCCGTCTCCTGTTCCCCGAGTACATGTCCGAGATCGTCGCCCGCTTGAGCCAGCTGGCGCGTCGCAACCCCAGGGTGAGCCAGCATTCCGGCGTGTCCGTGCGCCTCAGCGTGACGAACCAGGAGACGCTGGCGGCGGCCGCCCTGCGTCGTGCCCTCCGGCACGGCGAGACGGAGGCTTCTCCCCGCGTGAGCGACCTCGGCGCTCTTCAGTCCTCGACCCTCGGCAAGCTCGAGATCGAGTCGCTCGAGGACGGCGAGGACGAGGAGGTCGTCGACAAGCTCATGAAGGCGGCCATCCTCCAGACCTTCCGCGAGCACTGCCCGCCCGAGACCCTCGGCCAGGTGGTGGGCGCCTTCGAGGACGGCAACGTCGTGCACATCGGTCCGGACATCTCGTCGCAGGACTACGTCGGCGTCCTCGGCCAGTTGCCGGCCCTGCGTACGCCGGTGCGGGTGCTGGCAGCCGAGTCGGAGAGCCCGGCCGCGATCGCCAGTGCCATCGAGCTCGTGCTGGACGGGCTGCATCTCTCCAAGCGGCTCAACAAGGACGCGGCAGGGCCGCGGGCGACCTACCGGGCGCGTTAGGCAGGCCCTGTGGCGATCTACCGGTACTCGAGATGGGACGGCACCCAGGCCGGGTTCGACCTTGACGCGGATGCCATCCTGTCCGAGATCCACGAAGACCTCGTCTACCACGGCGACGTCGGCTTTGCGCTGCGGCGGATGATGCAACAGGGCTTCTTGGACTCGCGGGGCCGGCGCGTCGAAGGCCTGCAGGACCTCCTGGAGCGGATCCGGGAAAGCCGGCGCCAGGAACGTGCGCAGCATGATCCTGCTGGCGCCTATCAGGAGATAGCGGACGAGCTGAAAGAGATCCTCGACCGGGAGCGCGGGGCGCTCGAGGACTTGGAGCAGGCGGCGCGCGACTCGGGAGACGAACGCCGGCGCCAGGTCACCGACGAGGTCGTGGGCGAACGCCGCGCCGAGTTGGGACTGCTCCCCGAGGACCTGGCCGGCCGGGTGCGCGGCCTTATGAACTACGACTTCACCTCGAGCGAGGCGAGCGAGCGCTTCGACGAGCTCTTGGAGCGCCTGCGGGCCGAGACGGCCAGGACATTTCTCGACCGGGTGGCCGGTGCCGCCTCGGCGCCCGACGCTCCCGAACGTGAGCGCCTCCGCCACGCCCTCGATGCCCTGAACACGATGATGGAGCAGCGCGCCGCGGGCGAAGTGCTCGACCCGAGCTTCGCCGAGTTCATGGAGCGCTACGGCGACCTGTTCCCCGGTGACCCGGCGAACCTCGACGAGCTCTTGGAACAGCTGGCCCGGCGGATGGCAGCCGTCTCGGCGATGCTCGCGTCGATGACGCCCGGCGAACGGGCGCAGTTGCAAGATCTGATGGACGAGCTCCTGAGCGACATGGACCTTTCCTGGCAGGTCAGTCGTCTGGCGGCAAACCTGCGCGGGGCCTTCCCGGCCGAGCAGTGGGACCGCCGGACGTCGTTCAGCGGCGGTCAGACGATGGGGCTGGCGGAGACAACCGACATGTTCCAGCGCCTCGGCGAGCTCGACCAGCTCGAGAAGATGCTGTCGGGCTCGCCCCAGCCGGGCGCGCTCGCCGAGATCGATCTCGATCGGATTCGGGACCTATTGGGCACGCCGGCCGCCGCTTCTTTGGAACAGTTGCAGCAACTGTCCCGTCGCCTCGAGGAGGCGGGTCTCGTCGAGCAACGGGAGGGCCGGCTCGAGCTCACGCCGAAGGGGCTGCGGAGGATCGGCCAGCGGGCACTCGAGGACCTCTTCAAGCATTTGTCCAAGGACCGTCTCGGTGGGCACGGGCTGGCGAGGATCGGGACGGGCCACGAGCGCGCCGAGGACACCAAGCCCTACGAGATCGGTGACCCGTTCCAGCTGAACATCGAGCGGACGCTGCGCAACGCCTTGCGGCATCAGGTCGCCGAGGGCGACCTGGATTCCGGCGACGGGCCCGCGGTACGGTTCCCGGTCCGGCTGAGCCCCGCGGACTTCGAGGTGGAGCGAACCGAGCACCAGAGCCAGTGTGCGTCCGTGCTCCTCATCGACCTATCCCTGTCGATGCCGCTGCGGGACAACTTCCTTGCCGCAAAGAAGGTCGCGCTCGCCATGCACTCCCTCATCTCGGGCCAATTCCCCAGGGACTACCTGGGGATCGTGGGTTTCTCGGAGCGGGCCCGCGAGATCCGCGCCTCCGAGCTGCCGACTGTTTCGTGGGACTACGTCTACGGCACGAACATGCAGCACGCGCTCGTGATCGCCCGTCAGCTGCTCGCGCGCCACCACGGCACACGCCAGATCGTGATGATCACCGATGGCGAGCCGACGGCGCACACCCAGGCGGACGGGGAAGTGTTCTTCGACTACCCGCCCGCGCGGGCCACCGTCGAGGCAACATTGCTCGAGGTCCTGCGCTGTTCACGGGAGGGGATCCGGATCAACACCTTCGCCCTTGACGCGACGGGCCACCTGCGCAGTTTCATCGAGAAGATCACGCAACTGAACCGGGGCCGGGCCTTCTTCACGACGCCCGAAACACTCGGCGACTACGTCCTCGTCGAGTTCATAGAGAACCGCCGCCACCTGTCGCAGAGGCGCTCCCGGGGCACGTAAGGCAGTTCCAAGGCCGGAGGCATCGCGTATGGAACGAGCCCCCAGTCGTGCTTTGCCCAATTCTCGGGCAAGTCGAAACTCCCTCTTGCATCCGATCGCGCCAAGGTCCATGATAATCACCATCTTGTAACTACACGGTTGCGAGTCGTTAGGGGAGGGGGCGCCCAAGATGGCACTCCAAGCATTGCTCGAAGGTGGCCTCGATAGGACCTGGCAGGGTCGTGCTAACTGTATGGGCGTCGATCCGGAACTGTTCTTCCCGGAGCGGGGCGCATCGACACGGGAGGCCAAGGAGGTTTGCCGAGGCTGCGTGGTTCGCCTCGACTGCCTTGAATTCGCGATCGCCAACAGCGAGAAGTTCGGCATTTGGGGCGGCATGAGCGAACGGGAGCGTCGCAGGGTCCGGCGGGCCCGTGTGCTTGCCCAGACGGCAAATACGGCCTCCTGATTCTTCCCTCGAGAGCGGCACTGGGCCGTCGGGGCGAAGCCTGATCGCGCTCTCCTCGCTCGGGACCTTTCGACCCACGATTGCCGGGTGCCGCGTCCGGCACCTATCGAAGCGTGCGTGCCTTTGCCGGGCGCCGTTCGGGCGTGGAAAGCCGGTGGCTCTCCTCTTGCGGCGGCCCGGAAGCGTCCGCCCGTCGGCTCAGCTAGAGCGAACTGCTATGAGCCGGCGGTGGCGGGCGATCCGCCTGCGCTCGCGCTCTGAAGTTCCGCCCCAAACGCCGTGGTCGATGTGATTGACCATGGCGTACTCTAGGCACGGCTCTTTCACCGGGCAATCGGCGCAAACTCGTCGCGCCACTTCGACCCCCACGCCGTCACTCGGGAAGAAGGTGTCCGGAGGCATCTCCCGGCACTTTCCCCGCCCCATCCACGAAGTGTCCACGTCACCATTGTGACCTGTCCAGAGGCCCGACGCTACGGCCGTGAGCATATTCGCAGGAAATCCTAAGATTTTGACCGGGCCGGCCTTCGGGATGCCGGGCACAGTGCCCAAACGTTCGCACCAGGCGACCGGTAGATTGTCAAGGTGCCCCGAAGCCCAGGTGGCGACGACATTGCCGGCACCGACCCGCTGCGCGAGCTGCTGCGTTGGGGAGAGCTCGAAAGCGCGTCCGACACCGTGCCACCCCGGGACGCCCACGAAAGGGGCAGTTTCACCCAGGCGGGCGGCGCCGAGACACCCCCGACGGCGGCCGGCTCTACCGGGGACCGGGAGAGCCTCTACCTGAAACAGGAGTACGGGCCGGTCGGCTACGAAACAAACGCCTGGCCCGGGCCCGCCCCCGCCCAGACGCCGGGGCCGGGTCCGTGGGCCGACCGCGAACCACCCCGCCACAAGGTGCCGAAACGCCCCCCGCGCTCGCTTCCCGGATGGTTCGGCGTGGCGCTCGTGGCGGCCTTGACCGGCGCGGTGATCGGCGGCAGCGTCGTGGCCGTGTTCGCGAGCCGGTCCCCCCAGACGATCGTCAGGGAGTACTTCCCGACAAAGAGCCACAAGGTCCGAGTCGGCGACGTCCAGTCGATTCTCGCCTCGGTCCTCCCGGCGGTCGTCTCGATCGACACGAGCAGCTTCCGGGGCGTGGGCGCCCTCGGTTCGTACGTACAAGGTGCCGGCACCGGCATGATCATCGAGCCGAGCGGCGTCGTCCTCACGAACAACCACGTCATCGAAGGGGCCGAGACCGTCACCGTGACTCTCTACGGTCAGGTCAAGCAGTTCCCCGCCAGGATCATCGGAACCGATGCGGTGAAGGACATAGCTCTTGTGCAGGTCGAAGGTGCGGGGCACTCGCTGCCAACCGTCCGGTTCGGCAACTCCAACTCGGCCCAGCAAGGCGATGGTGTGCTTGCCATAGGCAATGCGCTCGCGCTCGCCGGTGGCCCGACGGTGACCGAGGGCATCGTGTCGGCCCTGGACCGCTCGCTCACCGCCAGCACCGACAACGGCACAACCGAGAACCTGACCGGCCTGATCCAGACGGACGCTCCCATCAACCCGGGCAACTCAGGTGGTCCGCTGGTGAACTCGTCAGGACTGGTCGTCGCGATGAACACCGCGGTCGCGACGAGTTCGCAAGGAAATGCCCCTGCACAGAACGTCGGTTTCGCGATCGCGATCGACGAGATCCGCGCCATCGTGGCCCAGCTCCTCGCCCGCGCGGGCATGCACTGACGAGAAGGCCTTCGCCTGAGCCCCGTTGTGCCGTCGCCCGGTACAGTGGGCCGGTCGGTCCGCCAAGGAGAGACTATGAGCTTGATCAACCCGGAGGAACACCCGCCGCCCGAGCCTCCGCGGGGGCATGTTCGCATGGTCTATCTTGGCCCGGTCGCGCCCCATTGGGAGGTGGAGTCGGAGTTCGGTGACCGGGCCGTCATCGAGGAGTTCCGTCAGCGGGCCCTCGCGCGCCTCGTGCTGCTGCCTCCGCACGACCCGCAGTTCCGCAGGAACCGTGAGCGCATCGTGCGGGATGCCGAGCGCGAGAACCTGATCTTGGAATGGGACTTCGGCGTGCCCGAAGAAGAGGTCGGGCTCGCCTGAGCGGCGCTAGTCGCCCTCCGCCCCGAGGTTTATCCGGGCGAGCCAGAGCCCGGGGGCTGCGAGTTCCGCCGGCGTCGGCAGGTGCTTCTCGTCGACCCACAGCCTCGCCAGATCGAGCTCGCCGGATCGCCCGAGCACGCCCGCCACGAAGGCGGCCCCGCGATCGACGTCTTCTTGATCGAGATGCAGGCCGAACAAGGACTCCGCGACGCGCTCGCCTTCGCCGCGGCCGACCCGGCGTCGCCGCATCGCCTCGCCGATGGGCGCATGGCCCCCGATGAGTCGGGAGGCGACGACCGACGTGACGTATTCGGCGTAGCCGGCGATGGCGGCTGTCAAACAGGAGAGCTGGGCGCGGACCTTCTCAAGCTCGGGGGACGGCCCGTAGTCGCCGTCACCGGCAAGGCTCGAGTCACCCATGATCTGGGACAGGCCGGGGATGGAGCCGGGGTCGATGCCCTGCAGCAGACCTTCGAAGTCACGCGGATCGGGCCGGACGAGCCGGACGTGAGCAACGACGAGATCTTCGAGCCGCTTTGCGACGTGCGGACGGGTGAGCACCGCGTGGAAGGCCATCTCGTGCGCGCACAACCACAATCTCAGGTCGTCGGCGGGGAGGCTCCACTCCTCGGCCACGCGTCCCAGGTTGCCGAGAACGACGAGGATCTCGTTCGAGGAGGCGCGCGGCAAAGGCAAGTCGTACTGCCCCAAGGAGCGACGAGCGAGGTGGCCCACCACCGAGCCCACCTGCATCGCCGCCATCGCCGGGGCCATCGCCGAGGTCCATCGGCCGATCATCTCGGCGAGATCCGCATCTCCGGCATCCGCGCTGTCGGCAGGTTCCGCGCCCCTGAACAGGTACGGATCTCCGAGGAAGGGATCTACCGGCATCCCGTCGTCGTCACCTGCGGTAGCACCGGTTGCGTCAGGTGCCCGGCTGCCAGGCTCAGAGCCGGTTGCGGGGGCGCCTGTGGC